>Ga0310810_10003859_pt1 | contig 16469 bp, 13 predicted proteins | sample NCmetagenome_FD_207641 | JGI IMG/M metagenome (GOLD analysis project Ga0310810, IMG submission 207641) | Soil microbial communities from experimental microcosm in Duke University, North Carolina, United States - NC | ecosystem: Engineered > Artificial ecosystem > Soil microcosm > Unclassified ... | reverse complement strand
AATGCCGGGCTGGTCGAGCTGGTCTTCCGGCCGGTTCAGCGCCATCGGGTCGGTCCGCACCGACGGCGCGTTCTCGCCGACCTCGAGATCGCAGGCAAAGGCGCCGTATTCGTGGTCGGAGAAGTGGAAGGGCTGTTCATTGACCCGATAGAAGCCCTGCTTCTCGAAGATCTCCCACAACCGCTTCTGGCCGTGCAGGTAGGCTTTCGGATAGCCCTTCCTGGCGGCGAAGTTGCGCGCCCATTCGACGAACGGGACGAACAGTCCCATCGAACGGTAGCGCTTCAGGATGATCGCCCGCTCGAGCTTGGCGAAGCCCGAGAACCAGCGGACCCGCATCGATGCGGCGGGCTCGCCGTCGACATACAGCATCAGATGGCTGGCGCTGTAGTCGTTGCCGTCGAACTCCTCCCAGTACGGGCATTGCTGCTCGCCCATGAATACGGCGGCTCGCAGCGCGTAGCACTGGAGCAGCTCGTCCGAAGTCGACGCAAGCTTGATCGTCACGACAGGACGGTTGCTCATCCGGTCGGTCGTCGTCTGCACGTCCATATCAAACCCCCTCGGTCAACACTCCGTTGTCATTCCGGAAGCGGCGGCCCCCAGCCGTCACCTCCGGAAGATTCTGCGAAATCTGCTGCAGCACGTCGGTCACCACCGGCGGCGTCATTCCCTTGGCGCCCCTGCGGATCGCCGTCGCCGAGATCTTGTCGCGGCGCATGATCCGCCAGGGATAGATCCAGCCGCATTCGTCGCAAATCTGCCGCACGTACATGCCGCCGAAGTCCGTGCCGTGCAGCGTGTGCAGCCGTACGCCCGGATGCTTCTTCCTGATCTCGGCGATCACGCCCTGGAAGCCCCGGGTGTCGTAGGCCTCGCGCAGGGCGATCACCTCGACCCTGCCGGCGAGCCCCGCCTCCGCGACCGCCAGCTCGATCAACGCCTTACGCGTCTCGGGTGGCAGAAAGATGTTGCCGGTCGGGAAGTAGTCGACCGCGACATCGGCCTTGTCGGTCTTCTCATAGATCTGAAAGCCGTCCTTCAGCCGCCCGACGCGGATCTCGCCCCTGCGGAAAGCCTCGACATGCAGCCGCGGGATCAGGGTCGGATGGATGATGATCCTGTCGAGCCTGCGTTGCTCCATCGCACGCTGGATGATCGCGAGATGGGTGTTGTGGACCGGATTGAAGGTCCCGAAATACAACCCGATGCCGCCCTTGGGCGCGAAGATCGACCGCAGGTCGGACAGCACGCCCACCAGCAGAAGCAATCCGCCGAGGCCGAAGCCGATCGCCAGGAAGGCCTCGCGCGCAAACGGAATACCCGCGGTGCCGAGCGCCGTCAGCACGGTGTTGATGCACAGTCCGGCCAACACGTTGCGGTTGTAGTCGCCGATGCCGCGGGCATACAGGTAGATCCCGAGATACTGCAGACCCTGCGAGGCGAGGCTGGTCACCAGCGCGGCGCCCGCGATGCCGCCGACCGTGGCGACGCCGCTGCGGCTCATGCCATGCCCGTAGAGCATGACCGCGAACAAGGCGAGGTTCACCGCGAACTGGAAGACGAAGCGGCCGAGCCGTCCGCCGGTGACGTAGCCGAACTGGTTGTTCGACCAAATCTCGATCTTGTTGCTGATGCGGCTGTAGGTCGGCATGAACAACGCGAAGAACAGCGCGACGCCGATCAGCGCCGGATTTGTCCAGCTGTTATGCGCGTATGCATAGCAAAAATAGGTCAGCAAACCGGCAAACGCAGCCAAACGCGTCGAGGGACTGCGCGTGTAGCGGCCGAACCGACCGGCTAAATCCGCCCAGGTCGTCGCCTTACCGTCCGGGCTGATGGCGGACAAAGGAACACCTCGCAACGAACGTCAATACTACAGACTGATTGACTAACGAATGCGAGGCCTACATATAGATGTCTCTCGGGAGCGAACCGGTTGCTCAAAACTACCGGCTAACGCCATACAAACGAGACATAAAACGACATTCCACAATCAATGGTGTAAGATAAACCACAAAGCGCCCCTGCAAGTAAATGTATCGACTGCGAACACATTGTATCGATTGTTACGATGGCCAATCCGTCGCCCCGTAAGACTAAGGTCCCCAATATCCTCGGCGACTGGGATGACGTGCGTTTTTTCCTCGCCGTCGCAAAAACCGGAAGCTTCAGCGCCGCTGCGACGCAGCTGAACACCAAGCAGACAACCGTCGGTCGCCGCATCCAGGCGCTCGAGCGCCGGCTCGGCGCCAAGCTGTTCGACCGTCATCGCCACGGCATGGAAGTCACCCCCGCCGCCCGTGGCGTGCTGGTGCAGGCCGAATCGATGATGTCCAACGCCACCTCGATCGAGCGGCATCTGGCCGGCCTCGACCGCGAGATGGCCGGCGTCGTGCGCATCGCCTGCACCGAGGGCATCGCCGCCCACTGGCTGGTGCCGCGGCTCGACCAGCTGCGCCGCAAGCATCCCGACATCATCGTGCAGGTGATCGCGGGCGACCAGGTGCTCGATCTCGCGACGCGCCAGGCCGACCTCGCCATCCGCTTCTTCCGCCCGACATCCAACCAGCTCGTCGCCGCAAAGGTCGGCCAGTTCAACGTGTCGATCTTCGCCGCGCCGTCCTACATCGAGCAGTACGGCCTGCCGCAGAGGCTCGAGGATCTGCGCGAGCACCACATCGTCGACCACACCACCTTGCACTCGCTGCCGGCGATGAAACCGTGGAGCGAGGTGGTGGAGCGCAGCCCCAACGTCGTGCTGCGCACCAACTCGTCCTACTCCGCCGTCGAGGCGGTGCGGGTCGGCTACGGCATCTCGGTGTTCCCCGACTATGTCACCAAGTCGTCGAATCTGGTGGCGGCGCCGATCGACCTCAAGATCGTGCGCGATATCTGGCTGGTGAGCCACGAGGAGACGAACAAGGGCGTGCGCATCCGCACCGTGATCGACTACGTGCGGGAGCAGTTCCGCCAGGACGAGCGCGAATGGTTCAGCCCGCCCTCCAGCCGGGCCGCGATCGGCTAGAGCGCCGCCTTCAGCCTCTCGTAGACCGCCTTGATGGCGGCCATGTCGCCCGGCTTCTGCGCCCAGTTGAGGTTCACGTCGTCGCCCTTGACGCGCGGCATGATGTGGATGTGGAGATGCGGCACGCTCTGGCCCGCGCCTTCGCCGTTGGCCTGAAGCAGGTTCACGCCGTGGGGCTTGAGCTCCTTCATCACCGCCTTGGCGATCCGCTGCGCGGTCCGCGCGACATCGCCCAGCGTCTCGGCCGGGATGACGTCGACGGTCGGCCAGTGGCCCTTCGCCACCGCCAGCGCATGGCCGGGATTCACCGGGTTGATATCCATGAAGGCGATCGTGTGGGCGTCCTCGAGCAGCTTGAAGCACGGGATCTGCCCCGCGACGATCTTGCAGAAGATGCAGGTGCCATCGGTCGGATGAGTCATCGCGGAGTCTCCAGGGCGGCAGTCAGTTCGCGCAGGCGCTCGAACGGCTGGGCGCCCGGCGCGAGCGCCGCATCCAAGCCAAGTGCCGCGAGGCGCGCAAGCCCTCGCGTGCCGAACCGCTCGCGCATCACCTCGCGCAGCCAGCCCTCGCTCTGGCGATGCCGCGCGACGGCGAGCCGGCCATTCTGCGCCAGATGCTCGCGATGGGCGTCCACTGTCGCCATCAGCCGGTCGATGCCCGAGTTGCTGCGCGACGACACCGCGAGCGTCTTGAGCGGCCAGTCGCCGGCGGCCGCCAGCGACAGCGCACCCGCCACGTCGCTGCGCGCCCGCTCGGCGGCGGCGCCGAGGTCGGCCTTGGTGACGACGATCAGGTGCGGGATCTCGACGATGCCGGCCTTCATGAACTGCAGCGAATCGCCCGAGCCCGGCTGCACGCAGAACACCACGGTGTCGGCGACGCCCGCGACGTCGGTCTCCGACTGGCCGACGCCGACCGTCTCGATCAGCACGCGGTCGAACAGGGCGCGCATCAACACCATCGCGGCCAGCGTCTGATCGGCGAGCCCGCCCAGCCGGTCGCGTGCCGCCATGGAGCGCACGAAGCTGCCGTCGTCGCCCGGATCATGAACGATGCGCACCCGGTCGCCCAGCAGCGCCCCGCCGCTTGCCTTGGAGGAAGGATCGACCGCGATCACGCCGACCGTCTTGCCGTCCTTGCGCCAGGCCGCGACCAATGCGGCGCAGAGCGATGACTTGCCGACGCCCGGCGGCCCGGTGATGCCGACGACCTGCGCGATCGGATGGCGCCACGCTTCGTCGAGCAGCCGCTGCGATGTCTCGCTGTCGGGATTGCGCTCCAGCGCAGCGAGCGCCGCCGCCAGCGCGCGCTTGCCGCCCCCTCCTTCCGATGAGCGCCGCAGCGCCGCGAGGGTCATTCGGTCTTGAGCGGGCCGCCCAAGGCTGCCTGCGCCGCGGCCAGCCGCGCGATCGGCACGCGGTAGGGCGAGCACGAGACGTAGTCCAGGCCGGCCTTGTGGCAGAAGAACACCGAGGCCGGGTCGCCACCGTGCTCGCCGCAGATGCCGACCTTGAGATCGGGCCGCACCTTGCGGCCGCGCTCGCAGCCGATCTCGATCAGCTCGCCCACGCCCTCGATGTCGAGCGAGGCAAACGGATCATGCTCCAGGATGCCGCGCTGCTGGTACTTCTCGAGGAACGAGGCCGAGTCGTCGCGGCTCAGGCCAAACGTGGTCTGCGTCAGGTCGTTGGTGCCGAAGGAGAAGAACTCCGCGGATTCGGCGATCTCGCCGGCGCGCAGCGCCGCGCGCGGCAGCTCGATCATGGTGCCGACCAGGTATTCGAGCTTCTCGCCCGACATCTGGCCGACTTCGGCGGCGACCTGATCGACCACGACCTTCATGAGGTCGAACTCCTTCTTGGTCGCGATCAGCGGGATCATGATCTCCGGAATCACCGTCTTGCCGGCCTTCTTCTGCACCTCGGCGACCGCCTCGAAGATCGCCCGCGCCTGCATCTCGTAGATCTCGGGATAGGAGATGCCGAGCCGCACGCCGCGATGACCGAGCATCGGGTTGAACTCGTGCAGCTTGTGGGCCCGCGCCTCGATCTCGGCGAGATCGACGCCGAGGTCCTTGGCCACGACCTCCATGTCGGCCTGCGTCTTGGGCAGGAATTCGTGCAGCGGCGGATCGAGCAGTCGGATGGTGACCGGCAGGCCGGCCATGATCTCGAACAGCTCGACGAAGTCCTGGCGCTGCATCGGCTGGATCTTGGCCAGCGCGGCGCGGCGGCCCTTCTCGTCGTCGGCCAGGATCATCTGGCGCACCGCGACGATGCGGTCGCCCTCGAAGAACATGTGCTCGGTGCGGCACAGCCCGATCCCCTCGGCGCCGAACTTGCGCGCCTGGGCGGCGTCGGCCGGCGTCTCGGCGTTGGCGCGGATGCCGAGTTTGCGCACCTCGTCGGCCCACACCATCAGCTCGGAGAAATCGCCCGACAGCTCGGGCTGCACGGTCGGGATCACCCCCAGCATGATCTCGCCGGTGGCGCCGTCGAGCGTGATCTGTTCGCCCGCCCGCAGCAGCGTATTGCGCACCGAGAGCGTGCGGGCCTTGGCATCGATGCGCACATCGCCCGCGCCCGCCACGCACGGCTTACCCATGCCGCGCGCGACGACGGCGGCGTGGCTGGTCATGCCGCCGGTCGAGGTGAGGATCCCTTCGGCCGCGTGCATGCCATGGATGTCTTCCGGCGAAGTCTCGCGGCGCACCAGGATCACCTTCTCGCCGGCGCGCGCCTGCCTCTCGGCATCGTCGGCGGTGAACACGATCTTGCCCGAGGCCGCGCCCGGCGAAGCCGGCAGGCCCTTGGCGATCACCTTGCGCGCCGCCTTGGGATCGAGCGTGGGATGCAGCAGCTGCTCGAGCGACGCGGGCACGATGCGCGCCACCGCCTCCTTCCTGTCGATCAGGCCCTCGCGCACCATGTCGACCGCGATCTTGAGCGCGGCCTTGGCGGTGCGCTTGCCGTTTCTCGTCTGCAGCATGTAGAGCTTGCCGCGCTGCACGGTGAACTCGATGTCCTGCATGTCGCAGTAGTGCTTCTCGAGCGTCTCGCGCACCGTGCAGAGCTGGCCGAACACCTCGGGCATCACCTCTTCCATCGCGGGCGCGTCCGACTTCTGCGCCATCTTTCCTTCGATGGTCAGGTGCTGCGGCGTGCGGGTGCCGGCGACCACGTCCTCGCCCTGCGCGTTCACCAGGTACTCGCCGTAGAACAGGTTGCTGCCGGTCGAGGGATCGCGCGTGAAGGCGACGCCGGTCGCGCAGTCGTCGCCCATGTTGCCGAACACCATCGCCTGCACGTTGACCGCGGTGCCCCAGCTCTCGGGGATCGCGTGCAGTCGGCGATAGGTGATGGCGCGCTGGTTCATCCACGAGCCGAACACCGCGCCGATCGCGCCCCACAGCTGCTCGCGCGGCTCCTGCGGGAACGGCTTGCCGGTGCGCTTCTCGACGATCTTCTTGTACTCGGTCACGAGCGAGCGCCAGTCGGCGGCCTTGAGGTCGGTGTCCATGTGGACGCCGAGATCCTCCTTCCTGAGCTCGAGCGCCTCCTCGAAATAATGGTGATCCACGTCGAGCACGACGTTGGAGTACATCTGGATGAAGCGGCGGTAGCTGTCCCAGGCGAAGCGCTCGTCGCCCGACGACTTGCCGAGTCCCAGCACCGTGCGATCGTTCAGGCCGAGGTTGAGGACGGTGTCCATCATGCCGGGCATCGACGCCCGCGCGCCGGAGCGCACCGAGACCAGCAGCGGATTGTCGGCGTCGCCGAAGCCGGCACCGACCGTCTTCTCGACCGCGGCCAGCCCCTTCTCGACCTCGTCCTTCAGCTCGGGCGGGTAGCTCTGCTTGTTGGCGTAGTAGTAGGTGCAGACTTCGGTCGTCACGGTGAAACCCGGCGGCACGGGCAGGCCGAGACTCGACATCTCCGCCAGGTTGGCGCCCTTGCCGCCCAGCAGATTGCGCATCTCGGCGCGCCCCTCGGCCGTGCCGCTGCCGAAACTGTAGACCCACTTGGCCATCGTCAGCCCTCGATCTTCGAAAAGTCCGCCACCGCGTCCATGGTGGCCCGGATTTGGTTCAGCAATTTCAGCCGATTGAGTCGCAGGTCCGGCCTGTCCTGTACGTTTACCGTGACCTTGTCGAAGAAGGCGTCGATCGGCGCGCGCAAGCCAGCGAAGGCCTGCATCGCTGCCGAAAAGTCCTCTTTCTCCAACGCCGGCTTCACGCTGCGTTCGACCTCCGCCAAAGCGGATGCAACGGCTTTCTCCTCGGCGAGTTCCAGCCGTGCGACATCGGGCACGCCGGCGATCTTCGCCGCCAAGGCCTTGTCCTTCTTTTCCTCGGCACGAACGATGTTGGCGGCGCGGCCATAGGCGGTCAGCAGGTTTCTGCCCGCTTCCGTACCGAGGAAGGACTGCAGCGCCTCGACCCGGGCGAGCAGACGCACGAGATCGTCCTCGTTGCCCAGGGCGAAGACCGCATCGATCACGTCGTGCCGCACGCCCTTCTCGCGCACCTGGACCTTCAGGCGCTCGGCGAGGAAGTCGAGCAGATCGGCCTGCTTGAAGAAGCGGCGCAGCGGCAGGCGAAGCTTGTTCTCGAGCACGATGCGGATGACGCCGAGCGCGGCGCGGCGCAACGCATAGGGATCGCGCGAGCCGGTCGGCTTCTCGCCGATCGACCAGAAGGAGGTGAGCGCGTCGAGCTTGTCGGCCAGTGCGACGGCCATCGACACCGGCGCCGACGGGCAGCGATCGTTCGGACCGGCCGGCGCATAGTGATCGCCGATCGCGTCCGCCACCGCGGCAGGCAGCTTCTCGTGCAAGGCGTAGTATCGGCCCATCACGCCCTGCAGCTCGGGGAACTCGCCGACCATGCCGGACACCAGATCGGCCTTGCAGAGCTCGGCGGCCATCATGACCTGGGCCTTGTCGGCGCCCGGCACGCAGTCGGCCACCGCGGCCGCCAGCGCGGCGATTCGCTGCACCCGCTCGGCCTGGGTGCCGAGCTTGGCATGGAACACGATGCCCTGCAGTCCGGGCAGCCGTTCCACCAGCGTCGTCTTGCGGTCCTGGTCCCAGAAGAACTTGGCGTCGCTCAGCCGCGAGCGCAGCACCCGCTCGTTGCCGTCGACGATCGTCCGGCCCCCGTCGCGCGCCAGGTTGTTAGCGACCACCACGAAGCGGCTCGCCAGCGCGCCGTCGCCGCGCAGCGTGACGAACTGGCGAAGATGGGCCTTCATCGAAGTGATCAGCACTTCCGGCGGCACGTCCATGAACTGCGCGTCGATCGTGCCGAGCAGCGGCACCGGCCATTCGACCAGCCCCGCGACCTCGTCGAGCAGGCCCTCGTCGTCCCTCAGCACGACCTGCGCCTCCTGCGCGAGCTTGCGGGCACCCGCGAGGATGATCTTCTTGCGCTCGGCCGCGTCGAGCACGACGTGTGCCGCCTCGAGCTTCGCATGGTAGTCGGCGAAACCCGTCACCTTGATCTCGCCCTTGCTCAGGAAGCGATGCCCGCGCGTGGTGTCGCCGAAGCGGATCGGCGTCATCGAGCCGGCCAGCATCACCTCGCCGGGCAGCACCTTGCCGTCGAACAGCGCGATGACCGACTGCAAGGGCCGCACCCAGAGCCGCGTGCCGCTGCCCCATTTCATCGACTTGGGCCAGGGCAGCGTCTTCATCACCGAATCGACCACGTCCGGCAGCACGTCGGCCGTCGGACCGCCTTGCTTGCGGATCACGGCAAACCAGAACTCGCCCTTGCCGGTGTCGCGCTTTTCCGCCTGGTCGAGCGAGGCGAGCCCTGCCGCCTTGAGGAAGCCCTGCACGGCCTGCTCCGGGGCGCCGACCCGCGGGCCGCGCCGCTCCTCGCTGACGTCGGGGCGCGCCGTCGGGATGCCGTCGACGACGAGCGCCAGCCGGCGCGGCCCCGAGAAGGCGCGCGCCTCGTCGAAGGCGAGACCGGCGGCCTTCAGCGCCTCGCCGGTCAGCCGCTTGAGATCCTCGGCCGCGCGCGATTGCATGCGCGCCGGAATCTCCTCGCTCAGCAACTCCAGCAGCAGTTCGGCCATCACGCCGCTCCGGCGGCCGCGCTCAGGCCGGGCTGCGCGACCTGGGTCGCCAGCCACGCCTCGCAGCAGGCCTTGGCCAGCGTGCGGACGCGCAGGATGTAACTCTGGCGCTCGGTGACGCTGATCACGCCGCGCGCGTCGAGCAGATTGAAGGTGTGGCTCGCCTTGATGCACTGCTCGTAGGCCGGGAGCGGCAGCCTGCGCTCGAGCAGGCGCCCGCACTCCTTCTCGGCGTCGACGAAGTGACGGAACAGCATGTCGGTGTCGGCATACTCGAAGTTGTAGGCCGACTGCTCACGCTCGTTCTGCAGGAAGACGTCGCCGTAGCTGAGCGGCACCTCCGAATCGGTCCGGTTGAACGGCAGATCGTAGATCGATTTCTTGTCGAACAGGTACATGGCCAGCCGCTCGAGACCGTAGGTGATCTCGCCCGAGACCAGTTCGACCTCGATACCGCCGACCTGCTGGAAGTAGGTGAACTGGCTGACTTCGCTGCCGTCGCACCAGACCTCCCACCCGAGCCCCCAGGCGCCGAGTGTCGGACTCTCCCAGTCGTCCTCGACGAAGCGAATGTCGTGCATGGTGGTGTCGATGCCGATCGCATCGAGCGAGCCGAGATAGCGCTCGAGGATGTCCGGCGGCGATGGCTTCAGGATCGCCTGGAACTGGTAGTAGTGCTGCATCCGCATCGGGTTCTCGCCGTAGCGACCGTCCTTGGGCCGGCGCGACGGCTGCACGTAGGCGGCGTACCAGGGCCGGGGGCCGAGCGCCCTCAAGGTGGTCGCCGTATGAAAGGTCCCCGCCCCCATCTCCATGTCGTAGGGCTGGAGAATCACGCAGCCCTGCTTCGCCCAGTAGGTCTGCAGGGTCAGGATCAGTTCCTGGAAACATTGCGGCTTGGACACCGGACTTCCCCGACGGCCCAGAAGGCCTTGTATTTCCACCACTTAAGGTCGTTTTTGCGGTGCGGCAAAATAGGGAGCGACCCCTACCCGGTCAAGCGCCGCGGGGTCTCAGGGCTGCGGGCAATCCGGGCGGCTGCATTTTGCCGCGCTGGCCGAGACGTAAGCGCCACAGGCCGTGCACAAACGGGTGTCCTCGACCACCACGGGCCGGGGCGGCGCGGGGCCCGGTTCACGCTGCACGGGCGTCGGCGGGCGCGGCGCCCCGCCGAACAGGCCGAGCCAGCGGCGCGCAGCGGACCAGGCAACGTACGCCACCACCGCGAAGATCGCGATCTTGAGGAGAAACCCCATGCGGCCTTTTGCGGTCCGCGCGCCCGGGGGTCAAGCGCGCTATAGGTGGTGCCCATGAATGGAAATGCGACGCGGCCACTCGACCTGTTCGTGGTCGGCGGGGGGATCAACGGCGCAGGGATCGCCTGCGACGCGGCCGGGAGGGCGCTCAAGGTCGGCCTGTGCGAGATGAACGATTTCGCGTCAGCCACCTCGTCCTCCTCGACCAAGCTGATCCATGGCGGTCTGCGCTATCTCGAGCACTACGAGTTCCGGCTGGTGCGCGAGGCGCTGATGGAGCGCGAGGTGCTGCTGGCCAAGGCGCCGCATCTCAGCGGGCCCTTGCGTTTCGTGCTGCCGCACGAGCCCCATCTGCGGCCGCGCTGGCTGCTGCGGATCGGCCTGTTCCTCTACGACCATCTCGACTGGCGCATGGCCCTGCCGAAGTCGCAGTCGGTCGAGTTCGCAACGTCGAAGTACGGCCGCGGATTGAAGCCCGAGTTCAAGAAGGGCTTCGTCTATTCCGACGCCTGGGTCGACGACGCCCGGCTGGTGATCGCCAACCTCAAGTCGGCGCGCGAGATGGGCGCGGCGATCTACGCCCGCCATCGCTGCGTGGCGGCGCGGCGCAGCGCCGACGGCAAGCTGTGGGAGATCGAGCTCGCGTCGCGCGACGGCCAGACGGTGAGGCTCACGGCGCACGGGCTGGTCAATGCGACCGGGCCTTGGGTGAAGCGCTTCCTCGACGATCAGACGCACGTCAAGACGCCCAAGAGGGTGCGCCTGGTCAAGGGAAGCCACATCGTCGTGCCCCGCCTGTATGACGGCGACCACGCCTTCATCCTGCAGAACGAGGATAAACGCATCGTCTTCGTCATTCCCTACCAGCGCGAATTCTCGCTGATCGGCACCACCGACATCCAGGTCGGCGAAAGCGAGACGCCGGTCTGCACGCCGGAAGAGACCGCCTATCTCTGCGAGCTCGCCAGCCATTACATGGTCAAGCCCGTGCGCACGCAGGACGTGGTCTGGACCTACTCGGGCGTGCGGCCCTTGTTCGACGACGGCGACGACAATCCGTCGGCCGTCACGCGCGACTACCATCTCGAGGTCGACGCGCCCGGGGGCGCGGCGCCGCTGCTCTCGGTGTTCGGCGGCAAGATCACGACCTATCGCCGGCTCGCCGAGCATGCGCTGGCCGACCTGCGGCCGTTCTATCCGCGCATGGGCGGTGCATGGACCGGCGCCAAGCCGCTGGTCGACGGCGAGCTGGCCGACGCGCCGACCTTCGAGCAGGCCTTCGAGCGCTTCGTCGCCGGCGCAGCGGCGACCAAACCGCAACTCCCTCACGAGTTGCTGTGGGCGCTGGCGCGCCGGCACGGCACCGGCCTCGACGAGCTGCTCGAAGGCGTGAAGACGGTGGCCGATCTCGGGCGGCATTTCGGCGGCCAGCTCTACGAGACCGAAGTCCGCTACCTGATGCGCGAGGAATGGGCGGCCGAGCCTGATGACGTGCTGTGGCGCCGCAGCAAGGAGGGCCTGCACATGACCCGGGCCGAGCGGACCGCCTTCGCCCAGTGGATGCAGGTCCAGCGCCCGAACACTTGACGGCGCTCAAACAAAACTGACGCAGCGCGGGCACGTTTGCAGGCGCCGGGCCGTATTTGAGGACAGAACTCAATTCTGGCCCCTCAAGGAGCTCATCGATGCCTGCTCGTCGTTTTTTCCTGGCCGTTCCGACTGCCCTGGTGGCGGTCGCCGGCCTTGCCTGCCTGACCTCGGCCGCCGCGTCTAACGGTGGGTTCGGTGAAGCGCCGATGGTCGCGCAGGCAACCCCGCCGGCCGCCCCGCCCCCGGCGGCCGGCGGTGGTCCGGCCGCCGGAGGCCCGGAACGCATGATGCGCGAATTCTCGCCGAAGTCCTTCTGCGAGGACCGCGTCGCGCACCGGATTGGCGCCCGCGCCTACCTCAAGGCCCGACTCGACCTCAAGCCCGAGCAGATGTCGGCGTGGGATGCCTTCCAGAAGGCGGCCGACGACGCGAGCGCCAAGGAGAAGGCCAAGTGCGCCTCGCTGCCGACCGAAATGAAGGACCCGCCGAAGCTGATCGATCGGCTCAACCGCCGCGAGGAGATGATGAAGGCGCGGCTGGAAAGCCTCCAGGCCGTCAAGCCGACCCTGGTCGCGCTGTATGACAAGCTCTCGCCCGAGCAGAAGGCGGTGCTCGATCGGCCGATGATGGGCGGTCACCGCCATTGGGGTCACGGCCGGCATCGTCATCGGGGTTGAGCCCCGCGAAGCTGGCAGTACAATTTTGCAGAGGCACGGCAGACCAGGTTGTATTACACCCGGTCTGCCTCTTTGCGTTCTTTTTTTGCAACGCACCAAAAGGCGGTGACCGGGAGCCCCAGGCGGCCTCTCCAAGGAATGAAAGAGTCAGCATACGATGCGATATAACGTTGTCGTTGCCACCCACCACAAGACCGGAACGGTCTGGATGGATGGCGTGTTCAAGTCGATCGCCGCGGATTTGGGCGCCCGTTTTGTGAATCTCCGCGACGAGCAGGGACGGTTGAAGGATCTGGCCAACAGCCCTTTTGTGCTCTTCTGCTACGATTCAGATTTTGGTGAACACGCGTCCCTGCTTGATCGCGAGGACGTGAGGATCCTCCATCTCATTCGCGACCCGCGCGACGTCGTCATCTCCGCGATGCACTACCACAAGGCCTCCCGTGAGAGCTGGCTGCACGAGCCGATCCCGGGTTATGACAACCTGACCTACCAGCGCGCGCTGCAGAAGGCGCCAAACCGGCTCGCGCGGTACATCTTCGAGATGGAGAATTCGAGCGCCTCCACGCTTCGCGACATGGCCCGCTGGCGCTACGGGCGCGCCAATTGCTTCGAGGCCCGCTACGAGGATTTGCGGCAGGACAGCGCGCTCGCCCATTGGGCGCGCATCACGGCCTTTCTCGGCCTCGATGTGGCGGAGCAGGCGCTCGCGCACGCCTTCCTTGAGCGCTTTCCCGGCCTGTTGCAGTCGCTGGGATACGAGACGAGCGACGCCTGGGTGCACGAGTTGCGGCGACAGGAAGAGCCCGGCGTACTGTCCGGGCTGCAGCAGATCGCGCTCGATCACTGGGACCTGATCGCCAAGCGGGCGCGCCTTCCGTCGAAGTTCTGACGCCGCGGCGGAGAATCGCCGCTACCAGTCGCTGGCGCGGACCATCTTCATCAGGTCGTCGGCCATGGTGAGCGCGGTCAACACACCGGTCTTGGGGTTGTCCGGCATCGCGCGACCGAGCCGCTCGAGTCGAAGCTCGCCCGAATCGCTCACCACCTCGAGACGGCTCGCATTGGTGCCGGGCGGCAAAGTCGGATCGGCGACCAGCTCGATGTCGGTGCGCTCGAGCCCGGCGCCGCACAGCGCGACCGTCACCGCGAGATTGGCGTTCTTCGGATAGAGCCGCCCGGCGTCGGCCGGCGTGCCCTTGAAGATCACCGTCGGCTCCTTGATCGAGGGCAAGTCGAAGTCGGTCTCCGCCGGCGTGCCGCTCCACGCATGCGGCGGCTTGATCGAGGTGTACTTGACGCGCTCGAGCGTGCCGAGCCGCATCGCCAGCAGGCCATCGAGGCCGGCGATCGCGCCCGACGGCAGGCGCAGACGCGCGCCGCTCTTGGCGGCGGCGGCGACATGCTTCTTCCAGAGCTTGGGATCACCGTAGGCGCCGGTCGCGATCACCATCAAATCGAAGCCCTTCCTGAGGATGGTCTCGCCCCAGTCGCGCACCGCCTGCTGGCTCGCCGCCTCGACCACGACGTCGGGCTTGAGCTTGAGCAGCGCCTTGAGGTCCTCGACGACCGCGACCTTCTTGCCGACCGCCTTCTGCGTCGCCTTGGCGCGGCCCGGGCGCACCAGCACGCCGACGATGTCGATCGCAGGCTTCTTCTCCTTGAACAGGTCGAACAGCATCTGGCTGATGGCGCCGTAGCCGATCAGCGCGATCTTCAGCCGCTTGCCGCCGTTCCTGTTCTTCTTCGCCATGCCGTCCCCCGCGCAAATCTGGCGGCGGACTATAGCCCGCGGCCGCTGCCCTTGCGACCATGGGAAGCCGCCGCTATAACCCCGCCTCGCCCGAAAGGGCGGGTACAAATCGTCCTGACGGAGTGTAGCTCAGCCTGGTAGAGCACTAGCTTCGGGAGCTAGGGGCCGGAGGTTCGAATCCTCTCACTCCGACCAATCGCAACGGCGGACCTCATGGTCCGCCGTTTGCCTTTGCAGGGCATCCGCTTTCGCCGTCCTTGCGAGGCTTCTGACACGAAGGCAGAACCAGCTCTCCCGACCCCGGAGCCCGATCATCTTCAATCTCTACCTGGCGCTCGGCGCGATGACGGTGCAGCAGACCTTCGCGACGATGGGCCGCTCGACGGTGCCGCTGATCGCGCCGGCCATCGTCGCCGATCTCGGCCTCGATCCGGCGCTGGTCGGCGTCTATGTCTCGATCGGCGCCGTCGCGGGCTTCCTGACGACGATGGGCTGCGGCGGGCTGATCGTGCGCTACGGCGCGTTGCGCATGACCCAGGTCGGCATGCTGGCGCTTGCCGTCGGCCTCTCCGTGCCGGCCGGCGGATGGCTGCCGCTGTTCGCCCTGGGCGCGTTCGTCGGCGGGCTCGGCCAGGCGATCTCCACGCCCTCCAGCTCGCACCTGCTCGGCCGGCTGTCGCCGCCGCGATCCGCGCCGCTCGTCTTCTCGATCAAGCAGACCGGCGTGCCGGCGGGCCTGATGCTGGCCGGCGTGGTGACGCCGCTGCTGGCCACCGAGACCGGCTGGAAAACGGCGCTGCTCGTCATCGCCGCGGCCTGCGCCGTCACGGCGGTGGCGCTGCAGCCGATGCGCGCGCGCTTCGACACCGATCGCATTGCCGGCCATCCCCTGTCGCCGGCCGACATCGGCGCCAACGTCGCGTCGGTGTGGCGCGAGCCGGCGCTGCGCGCGATGTGCCTCGCCATGTTCAGCTTCGTTGGCCTGCAATCGCTGTTCACCGGCTTCTTCGTGCTCTATCTCGTGCGCGGCTTGGGTTACGACCTCGAGCGCGCGGGGCTGGTTTTCGCCGTCGCCGTCGCCGTCGCGGTGCCGGGTCGCATCGGCTGGGGCTGGCTGGCCTCGCACCTGGTGCGGCCCGCCACGTTGCTGTCGCTGCTCGGCGTCGGCATGGCGCTGGCCGCGGTTTTCGCCGCGCTCATGGACCCCGCATGGCCGACCTGGCTCGCAGCTGTCGCCGCCAGCGCCTTCAGCATCACCGCGGTGAGCTGGCACGGCGTCCTGCTGGCCGAGGTGGCGCGCCTCTCGCCGCCCGGCCGCATCGGCTCGACCACCGGTGCCGTCCTGGCCTTCGGCGATGCCGGCGCCTTCGTCCTGCCGCTGCTGTTCAGCGCGGCGCTCACCCTCACCGGCGGCTACGCCACCGGATTCCTGATCGGCGGCGCGCTGGCCCTGGCCATCGGCCTGCGCGGTCTGTGGAAAATGTTCAGCCGCGCGTGAGACGTCAAAGGCCGAGGCGATAGAATCGCGACGCGGCGTCGTGGAACAGGTCGGCCTTGTCGGCCGCGCTGGCGCCCTGCGCCAGTCGCTTGCAGGCGTTCCAGAACACGCCGTAGCCGTAGGAGCCCTTGTCGACCGGGAAGTTGCTTTCGAACATCGCGCGGCGCGGGCCGAAGGCCGCGATGCAGGTCTCGACGTAGGGCCGCCACAGCGCCGCCAGCTGCTCGGAGCTCGGCGGCAGCTTGCCCTCGTGCACGTCGAAGCCGAACATCTTCATGCCGAGGCCACCCAGCTTCACATGCACGTTGGGGCAGGCCGCGAGCTCGCGGATGCGCGCGCTCCAGTCGGCGAACACCTCGTCGCGCTTGCCCTTGTAGCGGCCGAGCCCGATCGCGCCGCCAACATGGTTGAGCACGATCGGCGTCGCCGGAAAGGCGCGCGCGAGGTCGAGCACATCGCCGAGCTGCGGATGGTAGACCCAGGCGTCGAAGCTGAGACCGAGCGGCGCCAGCTGCGCGAAGCCCTCGCGCAGCCGCTTGTCGAGCAGCAGGCCCTGCGGCCGAACCGCCGTGGCGCCCCAC
>Ga0310810_10003858_pt1 | contig 16470 bp, 16 predicted proteins | sample NCmetagenome_FD_207641 | JGI IMG/M metagenome (GOLD analysis project Ga0310810, IMG submission 207641) | Soil microbial communities from experimental microcosm in Duke University, North Carolina, United States - NC | ecosystem: Engineered > Artificial ecosystem > Soil microcosm > Unclassified ... | reverse complement strand
CGAACGGGCCTGGACCGCCACTACGCGGCCCAACCACGGTCGCGCAAAACCTTGATTTTAGCCGACCTTGTGGCCGCCGGCAAGCCGGCCCAGAGTCCTGGTGACCAGAACGTGGCGGCCAGGACCGGAAATCGCCGTGGCCGCGCGCCGGGCAGCAGGGACTTTCGCGAACAAGGCGAAAACGGCGGATCCGCTGCCGGACATCCGGGATGCGAGGGCGCCGGTTGCGGCCAGATCACGCCGCAGTTTTCGAATTGCAGGCCGTCGCGCTTCCACAGGCGCTTCCAGATCATTCTGAAGCGCCGACAGATCCCCGTCGGCCAGCGGCGCGAAACTGCGCCCTGCCTTCACGGGTCGCCGGCCTGCCGCTCCGGCCTTGTACCAGGCGTACGCCTCGGCCGACGACACGCCTTCACCCGCCCACGCCACGACGAGCGGTCGCGCCGGCAGATCCTCGAGCGGGTAGATCTCGTCGCCGCGTCCCAGACCGAGCGCAGTGCCGCCGACGAGAAAGAACGGAACATCGGCGCCGAGCGTCGCCGCGATCGCCATCAGGCGCGCGCGCGACAGCCCGAGCCGCCAGACGCGATTCAGGCCGACGAGGCTCGCCGCGGCGTCGCTGCTCCCGCCGCCGAGGCCCGCCTGTGACGGAATGCGCTTGTCGATGACGATGCGCGCGCCGGAAGGAGACCCGCGCCTGCCCGCGGCGCGCCACAGGCCATCGGCGGCGCGCCACGCGAGGTTCGTGCCGTCGAGCGGAATCAACGCGGCGTCGCCATCCAGCTCGAAGGCGCCGCGGCGCGATTCGACGGTGACGACATCGTGCAGCGCGATCGTCTGGAAGATCGTGCGCAGCTCGTGATAGCCGTCGGGCCGCATTCCAAGAATGCGCAGATCGAGATTGATCTTGGCGTGGGCACGCAAGCGGACCCGTGAAGAAGCGGACATGTCAGGGCGTCTTCGCGCTGACAGCATCCCTGAGCGGGCCGGACGCGCGCAACTCGTCGAGCGTCATCGGCGCGGCATCGGCGGGGACTTCCACGCTGAAGGCCTTGTCGTCGAGCGCGACGTTGGTCTCGACCTGGCTGACGGCCATGCGCAGGTCGAGGGCGGGCACGGCCGACGCGTCCGCGCGCTGGATGCGAAGGCGTCCGGGCGTCGTTCCCGTGTGATCCGCGAATTCGACGTGAAGGCCGTCGCCGTCCGATCGCACGAGACGCCAGGCGCCCGTTCGCCTGAGCCAGGCCGTGCGGCCGCTTCCCTCGACGGCGACCCAGTCCGGTCCGTAGGCCCGTGCCGTGCCGGCGCGGAAATCGGGCGCCGGGCAGCCGGCGATCCACGCGCCGAGCACGTCGGGCGTCACGGAGAGCCCGGCGAGCGCGTCGAGAATCGCCTGCGGCGCCACATCACGCAGGACCCGCGCGTCGCGCGGCAGCCACATCGTCGCCCGTCCCGCCGTGCCGGCGACGATGAAGAAGGGCGCTCCGAAGGGCGCAACGGCCTCGAGCCGCACCTTGTCGGGGCGCGCGAAGCCGGCCTGGATGCGGCCACGCAGCTTCGCATTGCCCACGCGGCCCGAGAGGCCAAGTTCAGCGGTGACCGAGGTCAGCGAGGCGCACTGCGGCAGCGCCTCGCGAAGCATCGGCGTCGCGTCGTCGAGGGTGACGGACGTGGTCGTGGGTAACTGGAGTGACTTGGGTGCGCAGGCGATCGTGGCGCCGGCCAGGCAGACGGCGAGCGCGGCGAAAAAACTACTTCGCGCGGCCAATCTTCTTCTCGATCGCCTTCACGTCGATCTCTTCGCGATCGCCGTCCAGGGCGCGCCGCCACTGCGTCACGGCCTCCTGTTTGCGCCCGGTCGCCCACAGCAAGTCGCCCAGGTGATCCTGCACGACGGAGTTGGACGGAAGCTGCGCGACGGCCTTTCGGAGGAGCGGTTCGGCCAGGTCGTATTTCTTCTGCCGCACGTACGCCCACGCCAGGCTGTCCATGTACGAGCCGTTCTCCGGGTCGAGGCGCAGCGCGTGTTCGACGAGATCCACGGCTTCGTCCAGCCGCTCGCCGCGGTCGGCCAGCATGTAGCCCAGGTAGTTCAACGTGGGGGCGTGATCGGGATCGTCGGACAGGGCTGCGCGGAATGCCGCCTCGGCTTCCGGATACGACTTGCGCTTCTCGAGCAGCGCGCCACGCTGGAACGCCACGCGGGCATCTCCGGGAAACTGATCGGCCGTTTTCAACAGCGCCTGATCGGCCTCGGCGCTGCGGCCGGCGTCTTCGAGCATCTGCGCGAAGGAGAGCTGAGTGGTGAGGTCGTCCGGATGCGCGGCCACGGCGTCGCGCAAGACCACGACCGCGCGGTCCTTGCGGCCGGCCTGACTGAGCGCGCGAGCCTCGAGCTGGGCGAAGCGCGGATCGTCGGGACGCCGCAATCGCGCCGCACGCGCAACGTCGGCCGCCTTTTCGTACTGCCTGGCGAGCAGATACGACTGGATGAGCGACGCCTCGAAGCCCGACTGCCCCTTCGATACGGCCCGCGCGCGCTCGAACGTGCGCGCCGCCGCCTCCCCTCGGCCGGCCTGCAACTGCGCGAACCCGAGGTGCGTCAGCAGCGTGAGCAGATCGCGGCCGGGCTGCACGCCCGGCGCATCCGCGCGCGCCACGGCGGGCGTCAGGGCGTCGGCGGCCTTGTCGTACAGGCGCTGGTCCTCGTAGACCTGCGCCAGCGCGAACGGCCCGCTCGATCCGTCGGGGTCGAGCGCGATGAGCTTCTTCGCCGCCGCCTCGGCTGCCGCGTAGTCCTTGCGCTGCCGTTCGGCGGCCGAAAGCAAGTAGAGCGGACGCGTTTCGGTGGGCGCGACACGCGTCACCTCCGACAACAGATCGCGCGCGCGAGCGGCGCTCGACGGATCGTTGGTCTGCAGCAGCGCCGCCGCCCACTTCGTCTTGATGTCGGTGCTGGTCGGGTTGAACTCGGAGAGCTGTTCGTACGTGTGCGCGGCCTCGACCCACTTGCGCTGGCTCTCGTACAGCTCGGCAAGCGTGGCCAGCAGCGGCGGGTTTCCGTCGGCCGCTTCCTCGAGCGCTGCGATGGCACGCTCGGGATGGCCGAGCGCGGTCTCGGCACGCGACAGGAGAACGTACGCCTCGGCCGCGTCCGGCTCGTACTCGAGGACCCGGTTCAGCAGATCGGCGGCCTTCTGGTTCTCGCCCGCGTGCATGTACAGGCGCGACAGCGCCAGGTCGAGGCCGACGTCCCTGTCGGTGCCGTCGGCGCGATGCGCCTTCTCGAGATGCTCGATCGCCTGGCGGACCGCGTTGTCCACTGTCGCAGCGGTCTTCGGATCGCCGTCGTCGCTGCCCGCCATCGTCGCGAAGATGATGCCGAGGACGCGATGCGCGGTGACGTTGCCCGGGTCGATCTTCAGCGCGGCCTGCGCCGATACGGTGGCGTCCTTGAGCCGGCCCTGACGCTGGTAGAGCGCGGCCAGTTCGGCGGGCACTTCCGACGCCGTCGGATCCAACTCCGCCGCGCGCTGATAGGCCGCAATCGCCTGCTCGAAGCCCTCTTCACTCTCGAGGTGGCGTCCGAGCATGAACTGATAGTACGCCTCGGCTTTCCCGGAAGACTCGGGGGACGTCGCGGCCTGCGCAAACGCGGGGCGCGACGACAGCCCGGCCGCGCACAAGCTGATAAGGACCAGAACTCGACAGCAGTACATCACCACGGATCGATTGTTTCATGACTGCGCGGCGCCTGTCAGCCCGTCGCGTCGAGTCGAACCTCTTGCGTTATAGTGACTTCTGGAGGAGGCCCATGCCCGTCGACCCGGAGTTGCTCGCCATCCTGGCCTGCCCTGAGTGCAAGACGCCGGTGACGCCCGTCAAGGACGGTACCGCGCTCAAGTGCGAGCGATGCAAACGCGTCTACCCGGTGAAGGACGACATCCCCGTGATGCTGCTCGACGAGGCCACCATCGAGCCGTAGCCTGCCTGATGAACATCCTGCTGATCCGGCTTCGGATGATCGGCGACGTGATCTTCACGACGCCGGCCATTCGGGCATTGCGCCGGCGGTATCCGGATGCGCGGATCAGTTACCTGGTCGAAGACGCGGCCGCTCCGGTCGTCCAGGGTAATCCCCATCTCGACGACGTGCTCGTCGTCCCGCTGACAACCGGTCTCGCCAGAATCGCCGACGACTGGCGTATCGGCGCCGATCTCAGGCGCCGGCGGTTCGATCTGGTGATCGACTTCCACGGCGGGCCACGAGGCTCGTGGCTGTCGTGGCTGACGCGTGCACCGCGGCGCATCGGCTATACCGTTCCTGGACGAAGCTGGATGTACACGGAGGCCGTCGCGCGGCCGCGCCAGTTGCGGCCACGCCACTCCGTCGAGAACCAGTGGGACCTGCTCGCAGCGCTTGGCATCGGTGCGCCGGAACGCACGCTGGATTCCGTCGAGATGCCCGAGCGCGCGGACGTCCGCGCGCGCGTGGACGCGCGTCTCCAGTCGAACGGCATCGGCGCGGATACCCCGCTGGTCGTCATGCACGTGAGCGCCGGCAACCCGTTCCGGCGCTGGCCGGTCGATCGCTTCGCGGCAGTCGCCGCGCGCCTGGTGCAGGACGATCCATCCCGCGTCGTCGTGCTGACGTCCGGGCCGAGCGAAGCGGGCGCCGCCGACGAGGCCGCGCGGGAGGCGCAGCAACAACTCCCCTCCGGCCTGGCGTCCCGAATCGCGCGGTGCGGGGAGTTCGACCTGGCGGAATTACGTGCGCTGGTCGGGCGCGCCGCCCTCTACATCGGCGGCGACAGCGGGCCGCTGCACATTGCCGGAACCACGCGGGCGCCGGTAGTGGGGCTGTATGGCCCGACGCTGCCCGTGCGCTCGGCGCCCTGGCGGGATCCGGCAATTGCGTCCGAGGCCGTCGAGCGGGCGGACCTTGCGTGCCGGCCGTGCGACCAGCGTCAATGTGTGCACTCCGACTTCCGTTGCCTGACCTCCCTCACGGCGGACAGCGTCGTCGCGGCGGCGGAGCGCGCCATGTCGCGTTCCTCGTCACCGAGCGGCCGGGTCAACCCGGGCGGGCCGGCAATTTCCGCACGTGACCCGGAGGCCCCGCGCATGGCACACTTCGGAACGCGATCATGACGACGATGACCCTGGTGGCGGGGGCGCCGCCACGTGACCGCCTGGAATGGACGGCCGTTGCCGGCCTGCTGGGGTTCGTGGCCGCGCTGCAGCTGTCGATTGCGGCGGCCGGAATCTGCCTGGCGCTCACGCTGGCCTGCTGGGCCGGCACGCTGGTGCTGGGGCAGGAGCGATGGGAAGCCCCGCGGTTCTTCTGGCCGCTGGTGGTGTACGCGGCGTGGACGCTGGTGTCGGCGACGTTCTCGCCGGATCCCCGCACGAGCTTCATCGACTCCAAGCAACTCGTCCTGTTCCTGCTGGTGCCGGCGGTCTACAAGCTGGCGCGCGGGAACCGCGCGCTGACGGTCTTCAACGTCATCATCACCGTCGGCGCTGCCAGCGCGATCCTGGGCATCGTGCAGTACGGGATGTTCAACTACGACCATCTCGGCCAGCGGCCGCAGGGCACGCTCGGGCACTACATGACCTACTCGGGTCTGCTGGTGCTGGTGATCTGCGCGGCGGTGGCGCGGCTGCTCTTCGACGTCAGGCACGGCACGTGGGCGGCCATGGTCATGCCGGCACTCGCCGTCGCCATCGCGCTCACGTTCACCCGCAGCGCGTGGGTGGGCGTTGTGCTGGCCGTCGCGCTGCTCTTCATCCTGAAGGATTTCCGGCTGCTCGCGATCCTGCCAGTCATCGGCGCCCTGTTCCTCCTCCTCGCGCCCGGCAGCATCGTCAGCCGCTTCTATTCGATCTTCGATCTGCACGATCCGACCAACCGCGATCGGCTCGCGATGATGCACGAGGGCCGGTCGATGATCGAGGCGCACCCGCTGACGGGCGTCGGCCCGAACATGGTGGAGCGGCTCTACGTGCAGTTCCGCGATCCGGACGCCGTGGCCAAGGTGAACCCGCACCTGCACAACGTGCCGATGCAGATTGCCGCCGAGCGGGGGCTGCCGGCGCTGGCCATCTGGATCTGGTTCCTCGTCGTCGCGGCCACGGACCTGTGGCGCAAGCTCGCATCGAGCCGGCACAAGTTCCTCGCCGCCGGAGGGCTCGCGGCGATCGCCGGCATGCTCGGCGCCGGCTTGTTCGAGCACAACTTCGGGGACTCGGAGTTCCTGATGCTGTTCCTCGTGATGCTCACGCTGCCCTTCGCCGCCGACCGGACCGACCTGCCGTGAGCCCGGCGCCTTCGCTGGCGACACTGACCCGCGCGCGCGCCCGCGACCTGGCGGAACGATTCGCTTCCGCCCGCGTCCTCGTCGTCGGCGACGTGATGCTCGACCAGTTCCTGATTGGCCGCGTCTCGCGCATTTCGCCCGAGGCCCCCGTTCCCATCGTCCAGTTCGATCGCGAGGAGAACCGCATCGGCGGCGCTGCCAACGTCGCGCACAACATCTCGGGGCTTGGCGGACGCGTCGACCTGGTCGGACTGGTCGGCAACGACGCCGCGGCGGCCACCCTGAGACGCGCGCTCGAGTCGCACGGCATCACGAGCGCGGGGCTGGTCACCGACGAGGCGCGGCCGACGACGACGAAGGTGCGCGTCGTAACCGATCGGCACCAGCAGGTCGCTCGGGTGGACTACGAGCGCGACGAGGAAGCGGGCGGCGAGGCGGAACAAGCACTCGTCGAACGCGCGTCGGCGCTCGCCTCGGAGGCCGGCGCCATCGTCGTCTCGGACTACCTCAAAGGTGCGGTCACGCACCGGCTGGTCTCGGAGCTTGCCGACCTGGCGAAGGGCCGCCGTGTACCGTTGCTGGTGGATCCGAAAATCCCGCACATCGAGTACTACGCCGGCGCGGCGCTGGTCACGCCCAATCATCACGAGGCGGAAGTGGCAACGCACATGCGCATCCGCTCCGACGCCGACGCGGCGCGGGCCGCGCGGGCCTTTCGCGAGCGGGCGCGATGCGCGGGCGTTCTCGTCACGCGCGGCGAGCACGGGATGTGGCTGCTGGACGACACGGCGGAGCGGCCGTTCGCTGCCACCGCGCGCGAAGTGGCCGACGTCACGGGGGCGGGCGATACCGTGATCGCGACGCTGGCGCTGGCACTGGCGGCCGGCGCGACCAGCACCGAAGCCGCCTGGCTCGCCAACCACGCCGCTGGCGTCGTCGTCGGCAAGTTCGGTCCGGCCACGCTCACGGCGAGCGAGTTGCTCGACGCTGTTCAGTGAGTCGCGCAGCTAAGGCTGCGCCCTACGACAGCCGTTGTCATCGCAACGCAAGTCTCGTCAGAAACAGCACGAACCACAGGACCGCCGGGCCCCAGGGCCAGACGCGATCGAGCGCCTCTGTCCACCGTGCGCAGCGAGGCCACCATGCCGCGGCGAGCACGGTGCCGCCCGCGCCCGCGATGAAGTAAGCGGGGAACGTGTAGCGATCGGACCGCAACTCGCGCGACGCGACCACGGCGATCACCGCGAGCGAGGCCAGCAGGGCGAAGCGGAGCCACCCGCGCGTTTCGACATCGGCTTTCCGCCAGGCGCCCCACGTCACGATGCCGCCGGCGAGCAGCGCACTCCACGGTGCGCCGTACCAGGCAACGTGAGCGGCGTACCATCCGGCGTTCCAGATCTTGTTGAACGGGAAGGGCCAGCCGGATCCGCCGTCACCTTCGAGGCCGAGCCGCAGACCCAGGTAGTAATGAAGGAACGAATCACCCGTCACCGAGGCATACGCTCGTTCGTAGAGCGCCGCGACGACGGGCGTGGAAATCATCATCAGCGCCACGCCAGCCCAGGCGGCCAGCGGCCACCGTCGCTCGCGCTCTGACGTCGTCAGCAGCCAGACCGCGCAGAGGGGCGGTCCGATGAGCGCAAGCATGCCCTTCACCGACAACGCATACAGGAAGCCCAGGAGCGCCACGATGACCCAGGCAGGATCCCGCCTGGCGCGCTCGGTTCCGTAGAGCGCGACGATGAACCCGGCGAGCATCAGGTATTCCTGGTTGGCGCGGATGCGGAAGACGAACGCGACCGGGATCAGCTGCAGCGTCCAGAGAAGCGCGCGCGCCCAGGCCACCGGCACGCGCGTGGCGGCGAGCGCCACGAGAAGCCAGAGACAAATCATCTGCGCGGCGAAGCAGACGATGAACGCGGCCTGCGCGCCGGGCACGCCGGCGCGAATCAGCAGTGCCGGCGGAATGAACGTGCCGATCGGGTGCTCGCGATACAGTCCCTGCATGCCCCAGACGCCCCACCACTGTGGCGCGATCCAGCGATCGATCGGCTGATCCGCGAGGTGAGTCGCGATGGTGATATAGACGCGGGAGTCAGCGTCGTGCGTCCGGAAGCCCGTGACGACGAGGAGTGTCGACGCGAGGAGGAGCGCCGCCGCCCACCAGGCGGCGGTAGCGGCACGATGGGCTGGCGCAGGCACGCCCGCCCATCATACGCAACTCGGCCGTGGCGGCGGGTCGTCGGCGCGCCCGCAACTTCTCGGCACCGGCGTCCGCGCCGAGGTTGTTGTCCTTCGTGAATCGCGTACCAGTCGCGGTCAGTCGGCAGGAACGAGGCGGTCGAACGCGTCTTGCGGAAGTTCGGTCATCGAGGCGACGACGACATCGGCGTCGAGGGGCCCATGCGGTCCGGCGATCCCGATCGTGCGCATGCCGCCCCGGCGGCCGGCCTCCACACCGACGGCGGCATCCTCGACCACCACCGATCTGTCAGGGTCGACGCCGAGCCTCGCGGCGGCGCGCAGGAAGACGTCGGGGGCGGGCTTGCCCTGCGGCACCTCTTCGGCCGACACGGCCGCCTGCAGGACGTCGGCGAGTCCGAGGACCTCGATCAGCACGTCGATGTTCGCCGGCGGCGCTGACGAGGCAACGGCCTGCCGCCAGCCGGCCTCGTGGAGCCGCTCCAGCCACATCCGGACCCCCGGCAGCAGCTCGATACCATCCTTCCGCACGAGGGCACGGTAGCGGGCTTCCTTCAGATCACCGACGCGCTTCACCTCGTTGTCGGGCATGTCCGGAAACATCTGCCGCAGAATGCGGTCATTGCGCGATCCGAACCAGCTCCGGAAAATTTCGGGCGTCAGCGCGAAGCCCAGCTCGGCGAGCGAGTCGCGCCAGGTAATCCAGTGATAGTTGGCCGAGTCGATGAGGGTACCGTCCATGTCCCACAGGACGGCCCTGGGTAGTCTGTGTTCCATGTCGCTAACCGTGCTTGGTGCACGGATACGAATCCAGGATCAGTGCCTGAAGTGCCGCTTGCCCGTGAACACCATGGCGATGCCGTGCTCGTCGGCGGCGGCGATGACCTCCGCGTCGCGCATCGAGCCGCCGGGCTGCACGACGGAGGTGGCGCCGGCGGCGACAACGGCGTCGAGGCCGTCCCGGAACGGGAAGAACGCATCAGAGGCGACGGCGGATCCGCTGAGCAGGTTGCGGTCCGGCGCCGAGGCCCGCGCCTTGAGAACGGCCGTCTTCACCGCATCGACGCGGCTCATCTGGCCCGCGCCGATCGCGAGCGTCTGGCTGTCGCTGGTGAAGATCACGGCGTTGGACTTCACGTGCGCGCAGAGACGCCAGGCGAACCGGAGCGCGCGCCATTCGTCCTCGGTCGGCTGCCGCTTCGTCACGACGCGCAGCTCGCCGGCATCGGCGCTCGGCCAGTCGTGGTGAGCCTCGGCGACGACATCGCGCTGCTGCACGAGGACTGCGCCGAGAATCGAGCGCAGCTCGGGCGCGGCGGCGGCGGCCAGCGCCGCGAAGTCCACCTCGACCACGCGCATGTTGGCCTTCCTCGCCAGGATGGGCCGCGCAGCCTCGTCGACGCTGGGCGCGATCACGGCCTCGATGAACGTCGACGTGATCGCCTGCGCGGTCTCCGCGTCAATCGGTCGGTTCAACCCGACGATGCCGCCGAAGGCGGCGAGCGCGTCAGCTTGCCGCGCGCGGACGTAGGCGTCCGCGGCGGAGGTGCCGGTCGCTGCGCCGCACGGATTCGTGTGCTTGATGACCGTCGCGGCCGGCTCACTGAACTCGAGGACGATGCGCGCGGCGGAATCGAGATCGAGCAGGTTCGTGAAGGACAGCTCCTTGCCCTGCAGGATCTGCACGGCACCGAAGCCTTCGCCGCCGTTGGCGTACCACGCGGCCTTCTGATGCGGGTTCTCGCCGTAGCGGAGATCGCGCACCTTCGGCAGGTCGAAGACGAAGCGCGGGGGCAGCGCGTCGGCGTCCGGCGCCGGCCGCACGAAGTCGCCGCCCTTCGATTCGATCGTGCCGAGCGTGCCCGCGATGGCGGCGTCGTACGCGGCCGTGTGTCCGAACGCCTTGCGCGCCAGGTCGAACCGGAACACCGCCGACGCGCCTCCTGGGGCGTCGAGCGCGGCGAGCACCTGCGGGTAGTCCGCGGGGTCGACGACGACGAGCACGTCACGGAAATTCTTCGCGGCGGCACGCACCATGCTCGGCCCGCCGATGTCGATCTGCTCGATGAGATCGTCGAACGCCACGTCGGCCCTCGCCGCGGTCTTCACGAACGGGTAGAGGTTCACGACGACGAGATCGATGAGGCCGATGCCGTGGGCCCTGGCGGCCTCGAGGTCCTCGGGGTGCGCGCGACGCGCGAGGATGCCGCCGTGCACCATCGGGTGCAGCGTCTTCACGCGGCCGTCCATCATCTCGGGAAACTTCGTGACGTCGGAGACGTTGGTAACGGGGAGGCCCGCCTCGGCGAGGGCTCGCGCGGTGCCGCCGGTGGAGACCAACTCGAAGCCGCGGGATCGGAGGCCGGAGGCCAGGTCAACCAGTCCGGACTTGTCGGAAACGCTCAACAGGGCTCGTGGCATAGCGGTAAATACGATGAAAGAGTCAGGTAACAGCGGTGAGAACAGCGAACGACCCTGGTGGGAGGCTGCTGGCTCATTCTAGCCCAGCTATCCCTTTATAACTGTCAGACAAACATAAAGATAGGTTGACAAATCCATACTGGACTGAGATCATGGGCTTGGACGTCCGAGCGGGCTCTGGCGTCTGGGGGGCCGCATGGGCGGTCCTTTTTTTGTGCCACGGCGAACGGTTTGCCGGGGCTCGGTAGGACTGAGGCGGCCGTACCCTTCCGGGGTAGGGTCGCGGAACTGTAAGTAGGAAGAGAACGATGCGCATTACAGGCAAGGTCAAGTGGTTCAACAACGCCAAGGGTTACGGCTTCATCGAGCGCGAAGGGGGCAGTGACGTGTTCGTTCACTACTCCGCCATCTCCGGCGCCGGTTTCCGGTCGCTTGAAGAGGGGCAGGCGGTGGAGTTCGAGATCGTCGACGGCCCCAAGGGCCCGCAGGCTGGGAACGTCATCAAAGCCTGACGCTTCCGAAGCTGGCGCCTGGCGAACATGCCGGGCGCCAGCGCAGTTCTAGTCCTCCTCGTTCGGCTCCTTCATTCCGCGCGCGGTGAAGTTCACCTTGCCGTCCTTCACGGCAACGCGGAACGCGACCTCCGGGCTTCCCTGCTCCTTGAGCTTCTTCACCTGATTTTTCACCAGGTCTGCAAACTTGTGGAACGGAACGGCTTCCTCGCCGACCGTCCGCCGCGCCTCGGCCAGCCGATCGTAGAGCTCGTGGAGCTTCTCCATCTCGCTGCCCGGCTCGCGGAAGGACGCCACATGAAGGACGCGCGCCTCTGGTCTGCCCTTCGGTGCGGCCGGGGAGCGCGGCGCGAACGGTCCCGCCCGGCCTTCCTCGCGCGCACGCAGACCGCGGTCCCATAGATCCACAAAAGTCTGGAAGCGCGACTGCAGGGTGGTGAAGCGAAAACGCTCGGCGTAGTTGGTGATGCGCAGATTGTCGATCTTACGCGTGAGCGCCAGCACGCGTGCGCGACTCTCGACGGGGGGCCGCGGCAGCCGGCCCGCGAAGTACATGTTGTACTCCGCCTCGAGCTGGCGCAGGGCGGCCTCGAGCTGCTGGAGTTCGCGAGCGATGTCGGTGGTTTCCGGCACTAGCGCAGGAGGCACCAGACGAGCGGCAGCCAGAGCTCCCGCGCGTACGGCACCGGCCGGCCGTCGACGAGCACTTCGCAGGCATCGTAGCGGCCGACGATCTGGAACAGGTCGCGCAATGACCGGGCATCGGCCGAGTGGAACGTCGCGCGATGACGATACGCCTCGCCCTGGCCGACTTCCCGGTACTCGCGTGACGATTTCGCCAGCTCCAGCGCGCGCGCGAAGTCGGGCGCGTCGAAGGTCGGGAACTGCAGCGTGATCGAGAAGGGACCCGGCGGCGCGCCGAACAGCGCCTCGTGCAGATCCGGGTCGAGCGCGGCGAGCTCCTCGGCGGTCGGTTCTTCGGCCAGCTCCGCGTAGGGCCAGAAGCGCTCCAGCGGACGCGTCGTCGGCGTGTCGGCCCCGGAGATGGGCCTGCCTGTGGAACCGGAAGACTCGGACACGGCGGTTGGATGACGGCGCGGGCGGCGATTGCCACCGCGACAGGCGATGGTATCCTGACCGCTCGTCGGCTCGCAAGCATGACGGACTATCGCGTCATTCCTTCCATCGATCAGCTTCTGCTGCGGCCCGGTGCGTCCCCACTGGTGGCGCGCTTCGGCCGGGACGCGACCGTCGAAGCCCTTCGCGCCGCCGCCGATGTGATGCGCTCGGAGATGGCCGGAGGGGCCTCGCCACCGGCATCGGCTGACGCTGCCGGCACACGGCTCGAACGTGACGCGGCCGCCTGGCTGGCCGGGGCGCATCGGGCGTCGCTTGTTCGCGTGCTGAACGCGACGGGCGTGATCATCCATACGAACCTCGGCCGCGCGCCGCTGGCCGATCCGGCCATCGACGCCATCGCGCGACTCGGCCGCGGTTACACGAACCTCGAGTACGACCTGGCGAAGGGCGGGCGGGGCGCGCGCGACGTCCACGCTGAATCACTCCTGTGCCGGCTCACGGGCGCCGAAGCGGCCGTCGTCGTCAACAACTGTGCCGCAGCAACGCTGCTGGTGCTGGCGGCGCTGGCGCGCGGCCGCGACGTGCTCGTCTCGCGCGGCGAACTGGTGGAGATTGGCGGCGGCTTCCGCGTGCCCGACGTCATGGCGCAGTCGGGCGCGCGGCTGCGCGAAGTAGGGACGACGAACCGGACGCGCGTCAACGACTACGCGCTTGCGATCGACGACAAGACCGGCGCCATCCTGCGCGTCCACCCGTCCAACTTCACCATCGAGGGGTTCACCGAGCGGGCATCGCTCGAAGACATCGTCGCGCTCGGGCGGCGGTTCAGCGTGCCGGTCGTCGAGGATCTCGGCAGCGGCCTGGTCACCGAGGGGGCCGCGGACGGTGATGCGCTGCCGGCGCCACTCGCGAGAGAGCCTTCGGTCCAGTCCGTCGTGCGGGCGGGTGCCGATGTCGTCTGCTTCAGCGGCGACAAGCTGCTCGGCGGCCCGCAGGCTGGCATCATCGTCGGACGGAAGGAACACCTCGCGCGCGTCCGCAAGCATCCGCTGATGCGCGCGCTGCGCGTGGACAAGATCACGTACGCTGCGCTCGAGGCAACGCTGGCCGAGCATCTGTCGGGCAAGGCAACCGACAGCGTGCCCGTCGTCCGGATGGCAACGACGCCTGTCGAAGCCGTGGCCGTGCGTGCGGAGATCCTGGCAGCGCGTGCGCGGCACGCTGGCTTCGGCGCGGAACTCGTCGACGGTCACTCGACGATCGGCGGCGGGAGCGCCGCCGGAAGCGCGTTGCCCACGAAGCTGGTAGCGTTGACACTGACGAACGTTTCCGCTGATGCGCTCGAGTCGCGGCTTCGCGCGCTCGATCCTCCCGTCATCACCCGCATCCTCGACGATCGCGTCGTCATCGACCTGCGGACAGTCGATCCGAACGACGATGGAGAGTTGGCGAGCCTTCTGGACGGGATCGTACGTAGGGCCGAACTTTAGTTCGGCCACGGGACCTGCGATGAATACCACCACTCGATACATCGCACTCCTGTTCGCGATGTCAGTCATCCTTCCGACCGCCAGAGTTTCCGCGCAAGAGCCGGCGGAGCCCAGGTTCAAAGCCTCGACCACTGCCGTCGTCGTGGACGTCGTCGTGCGCGACAAGCAGCAGCGTCCCGTGGCTGGTCTCACGGCGAACGATTTCACCGTCTTCGAAGACGGCAAGCGGCAAGAGATCACGTCGTTTGCCGCGGTAGGCGGCCAGCCTGCGGCGGTGGCGGTGGAGACGGCACGCCACGGACACGACCCGGACCGAGGCGCGGTGGGCGCAGAAGATCCGCCCTTCGTCGCTGCCCTCGTCTTCGAGCAGCTGGGGCTCACCCCGAATTCGCTCTCGGTGAAGGCCGCCAGCCGCCTGATCCGCCAGACGATTGGCCCCGCGGGCTTTGCCGGTCTCTTCACCATCGATCATGCCGTCCATCCGGTCGTGTCCTACACCAACGACCTGAACACGCTCGACCGTGGGCTGAAGACCATTTCCATGACGGCAGGCATTCCGCTGGGGTTCGATGCAGGGGCACCGCCCCCGGACCAGACCGGCGCGTACTTCCGGATGCACGCGACACTGGATGCGCTCGGCGCCGTCATCGCATCACTCGAGCATCTTCCAGGCCGGAAGACCGTCATCTTTTTCTCGGAGGGACTTGCGACAGCCGGCTGGCTGCAGGATAACCGGCGCGATCACTTTCTTCGCGTGATGGCGCAGGCAAACCGCTCGCATGTGGCCTTCTACACTTTCGATGCCGCGGGCCTGCGTATCGCCAGCACGGTCGGTGCCGGAGAAGCTGCACCCTACGTCGGACTGCAGACGATGGCTGACGAAACCGGCGGCGCGTTCGTCGATTCCACCAACGACCTCAGCGAGGCCATCGATCGGGTCAACGCAGATCTGCACCAGTACTACCTGCTCGGTTACGTTTCCGCGAAGCTGCCAGACGACAGGTACCGGACCATCGACGTCAAGGTCCGAGGGAAGGATCTCACGGTGCTCGCACGAAAGGGTTACCGCGCGAGTAAAGGCCCGGACCTGGCGGTCGTGACAGCGTCCGAGGTCGCGCCGCTACTGCTGCTGGATCGGTCCACGGAGGCGAACGACCTTCCGATGCGCGTCGGCACGCTTCGGCTGGCGACTGCCGACTCGCGGAATCGGACCGTGCTGCTCGCGCGCGTGCCGCTGAGCGCCCTGACCTTCGATGTCCCGCATGCGGGCGCGAAGCCGACGGCGCGGCTGACGGTCGTCGCGCGGGTGAAGGACGGAAAGTCAGAAGTCCTGCAGTACGCCGGCGAAACCTACGACCTGACCGGCCACGCCGGCCTGACGCGCGCCGACGCCGGTGATGTGCTTTTCTATCGCGACGTCACCCTGCCCGCAGGTCGATTGAACCTGGAATTTGTCGCGTTCGACGCCAGGAGTCAGCATGGCAGCATCCGGCGAATGGCGCTGGAAATCACGCGGACGGAACCCGCCGGCCTTCGCGCCGGCGATCTCATCGTCGCTCACGGGCTGCAACGGCGGACCGGATCGGGGACCGCTGCCGGGTCCGCGATGCCGGCGCTGCAGTTCGGCGACCTGGTGGTGCTGCCCAACCTCGGCGAGCCAGTTTCGCCAGCCTCCGATCTGGTCTTCGCGTTTGAGGCGTTTGCCGAGCCGGGCGCCGGTCCAACCGAGAGCAGCGTGGTGGTGATGCAAGACGGCCATCCAGCCTCCGCCCCGGTCACGCTTCAACTATCGCCGGCGAAGGATTCCGGAAGGATCGCCTACGTCGGACACATCCCGATCGGGATGCTCGCGCCTGGCGCGTACGATCTCGTGCTGACACTCCGACAGGGGACGATGACGCTCACGAGGATCACGACGTTCACGGTGCAGGGCGCTGCCGGGCAGTAAGCGCCTGCCTTGTTGCACGCGGGGATCGCGAATCGCCTGGTCAGCCGTGGAGCCGCGCCCACACATGAGGCCCGAACACGATTGCCCCCACGACGGCCGCGCCGAAGGCCGCGATCAGCACCGCCGCTGCAGCGACATCCTTGGCGCGCCCGGCAACTGCATCGTAGCCCGGTGAGGCGAGGTCCACGGCGAGCTCGATTGCCGTGTTCACGGCCTCGGTGGTGAGGACGACCGCAGCCGCGAGCACGACAGCGCACCATTCGCCGGCGGAGAGCGGCAGCGCAAGCCCGAGCAGGACGATAACGATCGCCGCGATCAGCTGAATGCGCGCGCTGTCCTGCGAGCGAAACACAAGGCCGAGACCGCTGAAAGCGCATCGGACGCGCCCGGACCAGCCCGTGACCACGGGTGAGCTCGAGTTGGACGTCATCACCACAGTTTAGGCCGTTGGACCGAATCGTCGCGACTGCGTCCACTTCGAAGAAACCGTGGAATCC
>Ga0310810_10003857_pt1 | contig 16471 bp, 15 predicted proteins | sample NCmetagenome_FD_207641 | JGI IMG/M metagenome (GOLD analysis project Ga0310810, IMG submission 207641) | Soil microbial communities from experimental microcosm in Duke University, North Carolina, United States - NC | ecosystem: Engineered > Artificial ecosystem > Soil microcosm > Unclassified ... | reverse complement strand
CGCTCGGAGAGTTTCGCGCGCAATTTCCGTCCGATTCGCATCTTCTCGAAGGGCTCGGTCAAAACCCATTGCCCGCGTCTTTTGTCGTGACATTGAGCCCGCCCTTCCGGTCACCTGATGCCGTCAGGCGCTGGGCTGAGCGCGTCGGAACGCTCGAAGGAGTCGAAAAAGTGGATTATAATCAGGATTGGATTGATGCGCTTTCTACCATCATCCGGTCCATTGAGCTGGTCGCCATCGGAATCGGCCTCATCCTTTCTGCCGCCGCCGTGACGATCATCGCGAACACGATCAGACTGACCTTGTTTGCCCGCCGCGACGAAATTGCCATTTTGCGGCTGATCGGCGCTACCAAGGCCTTCATTCGCATTCCCTATCTGTTGGAAGGGGCGGTCCTTGGTGGCCTGGGTAGCGCCTGCTCCTTGTTCATGCTCAAGGCGTTGTACGAACTGTTTCGGCATCAAATGCGGACGACGGGGCGGCTGCGCGGTCTCGAGCAGCTCACGATGTTTTTCCCGGTTTCCGTCTGCCTGGTGCTGATCGGTGTCGGCATCGTCCTCGGCTTCGCCGGTAGCTTCGTGTCGTTACGTCGATTCGACGAGGTACGGGTATGAACTGGTGCCGGCTCTGCTCGATTGCCGCGATGGCGGCGGCCGCTCTGTGCACGCCGGCCGGCGTCTCCGCCGATTCCATCAATGAGAAGATCGACAGGGAACGGAGGACACTGGAGCAGTTGAAGGACCAGATCGAAGAAAAACGGCGTCAGGCGGACGAAGCGGGAAAAAAGCGCGAGTCCATTCTCCAGGGGATACAGACGCTGGATGAGCGGCATATGAGGTACCGGCAGTCGCATCAGGAGATCAACCGTAAGTTGCGCAAGAAAGACCAGGAAATCGATGCGATCAATGCCCAGATCGACCGCTTGAAGGACGGCGTGCAGGTCCGGCAGAAGGCGATCCTCGCACGATTGCGTGTCCAATATATGGAGGGGCGATTCGGACATTGGAAACCGCTCCTTGCATCCGACTCGTACGGAGACTTCCAACGCCGTCTCCGCTATCTGTCGGCGGTTTCGGCGCGCGATTACGGCCTCATCGAGACCTTCAAAATGGACCTGGCCAGCATGCAGGACGCAGAGCGGCAGCGGGAAGCCGCGCGGCTGGGGATGCTTGCGTATAAACGCACGACCGAAAAGCATCTCGATGAAATCAAGTCGGTCAAGAAAGAGAAGAAACTGTATCTGACTAGGCTGACTCAGGAGAAAGAATCCTACGAACGGGCGCTTCAAGAACTGGAGCGATCGGCCGCCCGCATTGACAGTTTGCTGCGCGAGTTGGAGCAGCGCCGCAGGGCGGCGGCAGCCAGGCCGCCGTCCGGTTCACTGCCGAAGGGCGTGAAGGGCGGTCTGCCGTGGCCGGCCGAGGGCAGCATTTTGACCTTCTTCGGTCGGCAAAAGCATCCGACCTTCAACACCTACGTCCAACGCAAGGGGATCGAGATCCGAACATTGGAAGGAAGCGCGATCCATGCGGTGATGCCCGGAACGGTCGTCTATGCGGACTGGTTGAAAGGCTACGGACTCGTTATAATCCTCGATCATGCCAACGGCTTTTTTTCGCTCTATGCCCACGCTTCAAAGATTCTGACGTCGGTGGGGGCAATCGTGGGTTCCGGGCAGGCCATTGGTGAGACAGGAGACACAGGCATGACGGGGGAAAATACTCTATACTTCGAATTGCGCGAAGGCACCGAAGCGGTCGATCCTCTCCAATGGTTGGCGAAACGCTAGACAGAACACGACATATAATGGAGCAACAAGGGACTGTGCGGGCGAAAGGACGCATATGATGGAACAGAACCAACGGCGGCGATTCTGGATGCTAGGTCCAATGGTCATGGTGGCCTTGCTGTCCGGTGTGTTGATCGGCAAGGGCTGGGAACGAACTGGCCATGCCACCGAGACGTACGAGGAGCTGAGGACGTTTTCCGAGGTCTTGACGCAGGTCCAGAAAAACTATGTCGATGATACGAAGGTCAAGGACCTCGTCCAGGGAGCCATTCGTGGAATGCTCTCGACGCTCGATCCTCACTCGGCCTACATGACTCCCGAAATGTACAAAGAAATGCAGGTCGAGACCAAGGGAGAGTTCGGGGGCGTCGGCATTCAAATCGGCGTGAAAGAAAACCGTTTGGCCGTCATCGCGCCGATCGATGGGACACCGGCGCAGCGGGCGGGTATCAAGGCTGGTGACTACATCACGAAAGTCAACGATGAATCCACGAAGGATCTCTCGCTCATGGACGCGGTCCAGAAGATGCGGGGGCCCAAGGGTACGAAGGTCAATCTTACCATCCAGCGGGACGGAGCCGCGGATCCGCTTCAATTCACGCTCGTGCGGGACACCATCAAGATTGAGAGCGTCAAATCAAAAGTGATGGAAAACATCGGGTACGTCAAACTCACGCAGTTCCAGGAGGCCACCGGTCGGGACTTGGGGAGGGTCTTGAAGCAGTTCAAGGACCAAAAAGTACAGTCCACGATCCTCGATCTGCGCAACAACCCCGGCGGCTTGTTGACGGCCGCCGTGGAGGTGTCCGAGCAATTCCTGCCGAATGGCAAGCTGGTCGTCTATACCAAGGGCCGTGAGAGCAAGAAGGATGAGTGGTTTGCCAAGGGAAGGGACCAGATGGATGACTCGCCGATGATCATCCTCGTCAACGAAGGATCGGCCAGCGCATCCGAAATTGTGGCCGGCGCTTTGCAAGATTACGGACGCGCCGTGATCGTGGGGACTACGTCATTCGGAAAGGGATCGGTACAAACGATTCTTCCGCTGGGTGACGGATCAGGGCTCAGGCTGACCACGGCCAAGTACTACACGCCGAAAGGCCGCTCGATTCAATCAACCGGCATCACGCCCGACATCGTGATCAAGCCGCAACCGGCCACTACGGTGGCCAAAGCCGAAGGGAAGCCTGGAGACAAAGAAGCTGACGGCAAGGCGTCAAAACCGCCGGTGGCCGGTCCTGGAAAGGAGCAATCGGCTGTGGTGCCCAAAGGCGCCGAAGACGGCGTGCAAAAGAATGGCGCTGCCCCGGCTGCTCCACCGCTTGATCTTTCCGGTGAGCCCTCACTGGAGCAGGATGTCCAGCTGCAAAAGGCGGTCGAGTTGCTCAAAACCTGGAAGATTTTCAAGGAGCTTCGGCCGTCTTGATCAGGAGTGACGGCGACGCAGCTCCTCGATAGCCTGAAGCAAGGTCTCTTCTGATCCGGAGAACCCAGGCATCGTCCGGAGCATGTGAGAACGGACGAGCTTCTCGAGGTCCGCGAGGGTTGCAATGTTGAGGCGACTGTAGAGATACGCGACCAGCGATTCAGAAAGGCCAGGTAGTTGCGCCCAGTCTTTGACCGGATCGGGCAGCGGTACGCGGAGCGTCTCCAGCGTCATGATCTTGCCGGTTCTCAGAAACTCTTCGATCTTCTGGGATAACTCCGAACCGATGCCGTCGATTTCTTCCAGCGCATTTCGTTGCGCCACCTCCGCCACGTCCTCGTCGAGGGCCAGGAGGGCATCTGCGCCCCGTCGGTAGGCGCGGATGCGGTAGGGATTGGCTCGCTGAGCGGCGAGGAGCTCGGCGATCGATCGAAAGAGTCCGGCAAGTTGCCGATTGCGCTCGTGCACGGGCATCGGGTTCTCCTCCCGCATTCTGCCGGGTCTTCATTGACACAGGCAAGGCGCCGATCGGTTGATTGACAACCTGAATTGAGGTTCCCTAGGATGGGAGAGCATGGAGGGAGCCGTACAAATTCAGGTCAACGGCCTCCCACGTGGTTGCCGGTCCGGCTCGACCGTTGGTGATTTGCTCCGGGAACTGGGCATCAAGATCGAACGTGTCGCCGTGGAACTGAACCTGGAAATTCTCGATCGCAAGGACTTCGAGCTCCGAAGTCTGAAAGAGGGAGATCGGGTGGAGATTTTGAGCTTCATCGGCGGCGGCTGACTCGCCGGCGTGCGGGCGGATGGAAAGGGATCGGATCGATGTATGACGATCGGTTGGTGATTGCCGGTCGGGAATTCAAGTCCCGGTTGTGGGTGGGAACCGGCAAGTACAAGGATTTTGCCGAAACACGACAAGCGATCGAAGTCTCCGGCGCCGACGTGGTGACGGTCGCTGTCCGCCGGGTGAACATCACCGATCGGTCGAAAGAAAACCTGCTCGATTATATTGATCCCAAAAAATACACGATCCTTCCAAATACGGCTGGATGCTATACGGTCGATGATGCCGTGCGCTATGCACGGCTGGCTCGGGCGGCCGGCATTTCAGACCTTGTGAAGCTGGAAGTGCTGGGAGACGAGAAAACGCTGTTTCCCGATACGGCCGGCCTGATCGAGGCGGCCGGGATTTTGATCAAGGAAGGGTTCATTGTCCTTCCCTATACGAACGACGACCCCATAGTGGCCAAGAAACTCGTCGATATCGGTTGTCCCGCCGTCATGCCGCTGGCGGCACCAATCGGTTCGGGCCTGGGCATACGCAATCCCTACAACCTCAAAATCATCATGGAGACCGTCAAGGTGCCGATCATTGTCGATGCCGGGGTCGGAACGGCCTCAGATGCGGCCCTGGCCATGGAGTACGGCGCCGACGCCGTGCTCATGAACACCGCCATTGCAGGCGCCAAAGATCCAATCGCGATGGCGGAGGCCATGAAGTACGCGGTCCATGCCGGCCGGCTTGCCTACAAGGCGGGTCGCATCCCGCGCAAGCTGTACGCGACGGCGAGCAGTCCCATCGAGGGCATGCTCTAGCATGATGCAGAACACAGCAATCTCACCCGCCCGACCCTGGCGCGTGGAGACACACCTTTTCCTCGGGCAGCGTCTTTCTCGCATCGCTCCGCGACGAGCGCGTTGAGCATCGTGCAAGAACCTCCCAGTGATCCGACATTCTCCTCTGGTCATCGATGCCGTCGCTGAAGTCCCGGCTGCTCCTTGTCACGGATCGTCAACAGACGAAGGGCAGGCCGTTGCTTTCCGTCCTGTCGGAGGCATTGAAGGCCGGAGGCCCTTCCATTCAATTGCGGGAACGCGACCTCGGTGCGAAGGAGTTGCTCGCCCTGGCCGATCAGATCGTGCGGCTCATAGGGTCTCGCGGCAGTCAAGTCCTCATCAATGATCGCATCGATGTCGCGCTCTCGGTTGAAGGAGCCGGCGTGCATCTCCGCAGCGACAGCTTGCCTGTGTCCGTGGTGCGCCGGCTGATCGGCACCGATCGGCTTCTCGGAGTTTCCGTCCATTCGGTGAGCGAGGCGATGCAGGCCGAAGCGGGGGGAGCCGATTATATTGTTTTTGGTCCCATCTATGAGACGCCGTCGAAACACATGTACGGGTGCCCGCTCGGTCTGTCGAAATTGGAAGAAGCGGCGAGAGCCGTTCGTGTGCCGATCGTCGGCATCGGCGGTGTCACGGCCGCCCGCGCGCGCGACATGCGCTCCGCCGGCGCGTTCGGCGTCGCCGTCATCGCCGCCGTCCTCGGCGCAGAAGATGCAGAAGCGGCGACGAGAGCATTACTCGATGCTGTCGCATCTCCGTCATCGTCGACTGGAACCCCTGATTTCATGCGTGAGAATCGGGCGTCTAGTTGACCGTGAAAATAACGAGTGTTAGAATCCGCTCAAGACTTGGACTTTGCGATTCGTCGAGAGTGGTTGCTTGTCCCAGGTGGTCTCATGGCCGATTCGAAAGGAAGTCCAAGCCGGCTCCGGTCCCTCAGAGATTCCGTTAAGCACATTACGAAGCGGCTGTCCGAGGGAGACCCAGACGTGATTCATCGCAACGACGAACATAATCGGGAAATCGAAAAGCTTCGTGTCCAGATCCAGTCGATGGAAGAAGAAATCCGTCGGCTGTACCAATCCCGTTACCAACTGGACCAGGCGAACAAGCAGAACGAAAAACTCGTCACGACGCTGCAGGAAGCCAAAGCGCAAATCGAAGCGCTGCGCGCCGAAATCGAAAAGCTGACCGCCCCTCCTTCTACTTACGCGATTTTCTCGAGCCTTAATCAAGACGGGACTGGCAACGTCTACGTATCCGGACGAAAAATGAAGGTCAGCCTTCACCCGTCGGTCGCGAGCAAAGGCCTGCGGAAGGGACAGGAAGTCATCCTGAACGAAGCCTTGAACGTGATTGAGGCCAGGGGATTTGATGTTCAAGGTGAGGTCGTCCGATTGAAAGATCTCTTGGAAGGCAACCGCGCGCTCGTCACGTTGCACTTCGACGAGGAGAAGGTCGCCGAACTCGGCGAGCCCTTGTTGACTGAGCGACTGAGTGTGGGCGATCACCTGTTGTTCGATCCTCGTTCCGGCTGCGTCATTGAGAAGCTGCCGAAATCGGAAGCTGAGGAATTGGTGCTCGAGGAAGTCCCGGATGTGGATTATGCCCATATCGGCGGACTCCAGCACGAGTTGGAGCAGGTGCGGGATGCAGTCGAGCTGCCGTTTCTTCACCCTCACTTATTTTCGGAATATCAGCTCAGTGCGCCAAAAGGCGTGCTGTTATATGGCCCGCCCGGCTGCGGCAAAACGCTCATCGCCAAAGCTGTGGCCAACTCCATCGCGAAGAAGTTGGGACATCTGACGGGCAAGGAAGTGCGGAGCTACTTCCTGCACGTCAAAGGTCCGGAGCTCCTCAACAAATATGTCGGGGAATCGGAACGTCAGGTGCGGGAGGTTTTCAAGAAGGCGAAAGAACGGGCGGCGGACGGCAATCCGGTCATCGTCTTCTTCGACGAAATGGACGCCCTCTTTCGTACCCGTGGCACCGGCATTTCGTCCGACATCGAATCCACGATTGTGCCGCAGTTTCTTTCCGAGATCGATGGCGTCGAACGGCTGCGGAACGTGATCGTCATCGGCGCAAGCAACCGACAGGATCTCATCGATCCCGCCGTGCTGCGGGCCGGCCGGTTGGACGTCAAGGTGAAGGTCGGACGTCCGGACGCGGTGGCCGCGAAGGACATTTTCTCGAAGTACGTCGGCGCCACGCTGCCGTTCGATGAGGAAGAATTGAAGCGCCACGGCGGAGACGTCAAGTCTTTCGTCGAGCATCTGACCGACCTCACGGTCGGCACCATGTACGCCACCTCCGAAGAGAACAGATTCATTGAAGTGACCTATGCGAACGGAGAAAAGGAAATTCTCTACTTTAAAGATTTTGCGAGCGGCGCATTGATCGAAGGCATCGTCTCTCGCGCCAAGAAGTATGCCGTCAAGCGAGCCATTGCTCAGGAGGGCCGCGGTCTCAGATCCGACGACCTCATCCGCGCGATCCGCGAGGAGTTCAAGGAACACGAGGATCTGCCCAACACGACCAATCCAGATGATTGGGCCAAGGTCGCCGGCAAGAAGGGCGAGAAAATCGTGCATATCCGGACGATCAGTGGCGGGCCAGGCGAATCGCGCCAGATCGAAACCATCACCACCGGCCACTACCTCTGATTTCCATGCGGGAATCCACACCCCCGACGGCTCCTCGCGTACTTGGAACCGAAACAGAGTTCGGCATCGCCTCCAGGGACGCGTCGGCTTCCGATCCGATCTCCAATTCCCTTGCCGTCATAGGGCATTATCCCGGCATCTCCGTGCCTCACGCCGTATGGGACTATGAGAACGAAAATCCGCTGCTCGATGCCAGGGGATTTGAGGTCGAGGGAGAACGGGAACGGCCGAACCCCGATTATAATCGTCAGCTGAACAAGGTCTTGGCCAATGGCGGTCGTCTCTACGTGGACGGCGCGCATCCGGAATATTCCACGCCTGAATGCACGAATCCGCGGGAGGTGGTGGCCTATGAGCGCATCAGCGAGCGCATTCTCGTCCAATGCCTCGACCACATGACTCGCTTGCGGGGCCGCGACCAGTTCGTCCTCTATAAGAACAACTCCGACGGCAAAGGCAATAGCTACGGCTACCACGAGAACTACATGCTGTCCCGGTCGGTGCCGTTTGAACGCATCGTCAAAACGCTTGCGCCGTTCTTTGTTACAAGACTGATCTATGCCGGGGCCGGAAAAGTCGGCGCTGAAAATCAGACGAATTTCACGGAGTTCCAGATTTCACAGCGTGCCGACTTTTTCGAGTGTCTGGTCGATCTCAACACGATGGTCAAGCGTCCGATCGTGAACTCGCGCGACGAGCCGCATGCCGATTATGGCAAATACCGGCGCCTTCACGTCATCGTCGGCGACGCGAACATGGCCGAGTTGTCGACGTATCTCAAGGTGGGAACTCTAGGCATCGTGCTCGACCTTCTCGAGGCCGGCGTCGACGTTCCGGAAATCGAGCTCGATGACCCGGTCCTCGGCATCAAGCAGGTGTCCCGTGATCTGACCATGAAAGGCACGCTGAAGCTGGCGGACGGAAGACCGACGACCGCCGTGGAGATTCAACGGGCGTATCTCAAAGCGGCCATGAACTTTTACGCCTGTCATGAACTGGACCAGGTCACCAAAGACATTTTGGTCCGTTGGGAAGACGTGCTCGACAAACTTGAAACGGATCCTCGGTTGCTGGCAGAGGAGTTGGACTGGGCGGCCAAACGCCACATGATCGAGTCGTACATGGACCGCAAGGGCTGTGGATGGAATGATCCTCGGGTGCGGCTGATGGATCTGCAGTATCACGACATCAGACCGGAAAGGGGATTGTATCACACGCTCGAGCGCAGCCATCTCATCGAGCGCGTCGTGCAGGATGTGGAGGTGGCCAGGGCGGAGTTCACGCCGCCGTCCGGTACGCGCGCGTACTTCCGTGGTCGGTGCATCGGCAAGTTTTCCAAGTCCATCTACGGGGCCAGCTGGACCTCTGTGCTCTTCGACGTCGGCAACACCACCATCAAAAAAGTACCGCTGATGGACCCGCTGCGCGGCACCGAATCGCTGACGGCGGAGTTGCTCGACCAATCGGATACGGCGGAGGCCTTGCTGTCCAAGCTGAAAGCCTAATGAAGCTTCCCTTCCTTCCCAATCACGACGACGCAAGTTTCTTCAGTTTCCTGACCAGGCAGCATCCCGAACTGACGCCGGGCGGCCGACGCTTGCCAGACGTGCCGTCGGCGCCGCACGACCCCGTGCGACCTCTCCAGCCCATGGCCGTGCCTCACGCGACGACCGTGCTGGCGGTCAAGTATCAAGGGGGCGTCGTCATCGCCGGCGACCGCCGCGCCACTGAGGGATTTCAGATCGCCGAGCGCCGCATCGAAAAAGTCTTCAAGATCGACGACTACTCCGCCATGGCGATCGCCGGTGCGGCCGGACCCTGCATCGAGATGGCCAGGCTGTTCCAAACCGAACTTGAACACTACGAGAAGCTGGAAGGCATGCAGCTCTCCTGCGAAGGAAAGGCGAACAAGCTCGGTCAAATGGTCAAGGCGAATCTGCCGATGGTGTTTCAAGGGTTGGTCGTGATGCCGCTCTATGTGGGCTATGATCTGAAACGTAGTGAAGGCCGGATTTTCAAGTATGATTTGGCCGGCGGGCGCTACGAAGAGTCCGATTATCATGCAATCGGCTCAGGCGGCAAGGATGCCCGCAACACCATGCGCGAACATTTCAAAAAGATCATGTCCGAACCCGATGCCCTCAAGTTGGCCCTCCTGGCGTTGTACAACGCTGCCGACGATGATGTCGGGACTGGAGGACCCGATCTGGTGCGTGGGATCTATCCCACGGCGAAGATCGTCAACGGCACGGGCATAACCGACGTGGCGGAAACCCAGATTCGCGCGATCTACGACGAACTGCTCCTCAGCCGCGGTGCGAAGGAACGATAACGATGCCGATGCCCTACTACGTCTCGCCCGAGCAGATGATGCAGGACAAGGCGGAATATGCCAAGAAAGGCATCGCCAAGGGACGGTCGATCATCGCCATGGAATACGTCAACGGCATTCTGCTGGCCGCGGAAAATCCGAGCGCCAGTCTTCACAAGATTTCTGAAATCTATGACAACATTGCCTTTGCAGGAGCGGGCAAGTACAGCGAGTTTGAGAATTTGCGTAAGGCCGGCATCCGGCACGCGGATCTCAAGGGCTTCATGTACAGCCGCGAGGATGTGACGGCGCGGTCGCTCGCCAACGGCTATTCTCAAAGTCTCGGGACGATTTTTAGTCAGGAGATGAAACCGCTTGAGGTCGAGATCCTCGTCGTCCAGATCGGCCACAACGGGCACACCAACGAGATGTATCGCATCTCCTTCGACGGCAGCATCATCGACGAAAAGCAGTTCGCCGTGATCGGCGGCAAATCCGAGGCCGTTCAGGCCGCTCTCAAGGAGAAGGTTCCGGCGAAGTCGCCAGATCTCAAGACCGCGCTGAACCTCTCCATCGTGGCGCTTGAACAGACGGGTAACCAAAAGCTTTCACTCGAAAGCCTTGAAGTGGCCGTGCTGGATCGTACGAGGGACAATCGCAAATTCCGCCGATACAGCTCCGCTGAAACCAAGCAGTTCCTCGCGTAAGCTCTCCCCTGACGAATCCTCAGCTTCTGTTGAAGATGGGAGGGAGGCCGTGTATTCTCCTTCTATGCCGTCTTCCAGTCCCATGAAGCAGCGCATTTTCGGTCTCGAGAATGAATACGGCCTCATCTTTTCGCCGAACGGCCGGATTTACCTGCCGATGGAAAAGGTGCTCGGCTATATCTTCGAAGGCCTGATTCCCAATAGCTGGCCTTCCAACGCCTTTCTGGTTAATGGGGCGCGCTTTTATCAAGACACTGGCTGCCATCCCGAATATTCGACGCCGGAATGCGATAACATTCTGGATCTCGTAGTCCATGACAAGGCGGGGGAGCGTCTGTTGGAAGCCTGTTTGCCGGCGGCTGAAGAGCGGTTGCGCGAGGAAGGGCTGTCGGGGGAAATCTACATCTTCAAGAACAACACCGATTCTTTGGGCAATACGTATGGATGTCACGAGAACTTTCTCATGCGCCGTGACGTGGATTTTTGGAAGGTGACCGAGCAACTCATTCCATTTTTTGTGACGCGTCAGGTCTACAGCGGCGCAGGAAAGGTGCTCAAGGTTTCGGGAAAGCCCCAGTTTTTCATTTCACAGCGGGCCCAGCACATTCATGAAAAAACGTCCTCATCGACGACGTCGTCCCGGAGCATCATCAATACCCGCGATGAGCCGCACGCCGACGCCGAACGCTACCGACGGCTGCATATCATCGTTGGAGATTCCAACATGTCGGAGCTGGTGACGTATCTGAAGGTCGGAACCGCGACGCTCGTGCTCTCGATGATCGAGGAAGGATTTTCCGTGCACGGGATGGAATTGGAAGATCCCGTCAAGGCGATCCGTGAGATTTCCCGCGATCCAACGGTGAAGCGCAAAGTCAAGCTCGACGACGGGCGGCAGATGACGGCGGTCGAAATTCAACGGGTCTATCTCGATCGGGCTGAAGAGTACCTGGCCCAACAGGACCATGATCCCATTCTGGATGACGTCTGGAAGCGTTGGGCGGCGATCCTTGACAAGCTCGAGGACGACCCGATGCAGCTGGTGCGCGAAATCGACTGGATTACCAAGCGCCATTTGATTCAATCCTATATCGATAGGAAAGGCTGCGGTTGGGACGATCCTCGCGTCTTTCTGCTGGATCTTCAATTCCATGATGTGAAACGCACGAGAGGCCTCTATTATTTGATGGAATCCCGCGGGCTGGTAGAGCGGGTCGTGGAAGAGGACGCGGTGCAGCGGGCCATGTCCACACCGCCGCAGACAACGCGCGCCAAAGTGCGCGGCGACTTCATCCGATTTGCCCGGGCGAAGAACCGCTCTTATACGGTCGATTGGACCTATTTGAAGCTGAACGGCTACTGGGAGGAAACGATCCTCTGCATGGATCCTTTCAGCGCCGTTAATCGACGCGTGGATGAATTGGTCTCGCAAGTATCCGGCCTGCGGTTCTACCGATGATAAAGCTGTCCCAAAAGCCCGCCAGCGGCGTTCTCGCATTGCTCAGAGGCTCAACGTACGGGAAAATGTACGCTTCGCCTCGTCGCTCGCTGCGGCCTTGCTGGACGGACTTTTTGAACAGCTTATAGAGTTGGAGATCGGTTTGAGGGACTCATGGGATATCCCATCCTTCCTGCGTTGAAACAGGCCGGTCGTCGGGTAGGCAGCCTGGACCGCACGCTGATTATGCTGGTTGTGCTCCTCACCAGCGTCTTTCCCGTCGAGTTGTTTCCGAATACTCCACCTCCGCCCAAGGGGATCGACGGGCAATACAGTGCCCGACAGGGACAGGTCGTGCTCGTCAAAGTGCCCCTCGACGAGGAAGCGACGGACGTCAAAGGCTCGTTTCTAGATCGGACGATTCCCTTCTTCCGCGAACTCCGGCCCGGAGAGCCGGTCGGGTATTTGGGATTGGTCGGCATCGACATGCAGGACGCGCCCGGCACTTACGAACTCGCGGTGACGATCAAGAACGGGGAGCAAGCCATCAAGCGGCTGAGCTATCATGTGCTGGTCACCAAAGAGAAATTTGCCGTCGAGCACCTCAAACTTCCGAAAGACAAGGTCGATCTGGACGACAAGACTCTGGCCCGCTGGAAACTGGAACAGGACCAGGTGCGAAAGGCGCTGGCGGATAATTCCGCGCTTCGGCTATGGCACAGCGGCTTCGTGGAGCCCGTGAGCGGCAAGCGCACCGGCATCTTCGGCAGCGTGCGCATCATGAACGGTCAGCCGCGCAATCCTCACAACGGCGAGGACATCGGCGCGCCGCTGGGTACCGAGGTGGCTGCCACCAACGATGGCGTCGTGCGGCTCACGGTGGACCATGTCTTTTCAGGGAGGGGCGTGTTCGTGGATCATGGGCTGGGTTTCTATACGATGTATTTCCATTTGTCTGAAATTCTCGTCAAGGACGGCGACCTCGTGAAAGCCGGACAAATCATCGGCAAGGTCGGCTCCACCGGTCGCGCGACCGGCCCGCATTTGCACTGGGGCGTGAAGCTCAATGGGGCCCGTGTGAACCCCTATGCGTTGCTAGACCTTCCCTTCAAGGACGGACCGGCGCCCGGCCTTTCAGGCTCCGACTTCCACTTCTCTCCAGAATCCCATCGTATCAAGCAATAACGTCACCCACACGCCTGCCTCGTCGTCCAAGGGCTTACATGAATTTGCCTTTTCCCTTGGGTTTGCCCGATGCAGTGCTATGCTGCTGGCTGCGGTATTGTCCATCGGGTCCACCGTGGGATTCATACTCGAAAGCACGCTCTCTCTTTTTGCCATCCTGGCGCTGCTGGGCCTGTGGCTCTTTCATCAGGTCCAGGTCCGGTCCGGCCGGATTCAAGCCGTCGATCTGTTTGATCGCTCGGTCGTGCGGTTCTACGTGCATGTGCTACCGGATGACCGACCGTCTTGTCCCGTCTGTGCCAAGGCCCACGGGCGCGTCTTTCTTCCGTCTGTGGTGGGGAAAACCGCATTCTCCCCGCTCGATGGCCCGTGCAGCGCCGCTGTTCCATGCGTGGGCCTCTTGGTCGGGTTATACGGCGGATGGGCGGAAGCCAGACAAGTTGTGAGCCGCCTCCAGCAGACTTCGAAAAAGCATCTCCTGCAGCTCTCGAGCGAAGAGATCTGCGCCTTGATCAAAGGGGCTTGGAGCAAAAGCATCAGCGCCGATACAGACCGCATCAGCATGCATGTGCTTGAAGGCTGGTGTCTTGGAAAAACCGATCAGACGACGGCGCTCGAAGGACTTCGATATGTCGTTGAACGAGCGAAAGAGATGCGGCATCTGCCGCTTGTCGTTCCTGCATGGCTTCGGATGGCAGAGATGCTCTTGCATGGAGGACGCGACGATGAGGCACGTCTCGCCATTGAGGGATTCGAAGGGCGCTTTCCATCCGAATGTCAGGACATCGACGGTCCGTCGTTCGCTCAACGAAAAGCGCTGCACAATATGAAGTCGCTGTTGTGGGAGACCCGCTCGTTGAAAGTCTCGGCCTAGGCCGAATGATTCACGATCACTTCTACTGCACCCGCCGATACGCCGCCTACGACGAGCCTGGATGCGGTCTAGCGGCATCCAGGCTCGCCGCTCGGTCCCTCGACATACTGTTTCAAGCGTCTCCTCGGTGTCGTTACGAACTCTCGTGAATGATTCGGCCTAGTAGTTCGATTCGATGCTCGACGGCGTCTTGTTCAGCACCGTGGCCGCGGCGCGCGAAAGCACCGCGTCATAGCGGTGGTCCAGAGAGTAGATCCGGAACTGGACCAGACGGGTGGGTAGCAGATCAAGAAATTCTTCCAGCGGTTCGGTGGACACAATCCTCGTCCCCGGTTCATAGACATAGAGAGGAATGCCGCGCTGATCCTTGGGGTCGGGACGTGGGTCCAGCGGCGCCATGTCCACACGGAACTCAACTTGTTGCAGAGATCGCGGCATCTCCTTGCGAATCTGCTTTTCGAAATGGTGATGGCTGGGGAAGTCCATCCCGCGCTCCTGACCTTTCTCCTTGAGCACCGTGCTGTAGGCCATCTTCCACTTCACGTCCCGTCCTAAGATCCTTCCCCACTCCTCGCCCAGCCGCCGTTCGGCGGCGTGACGGGATTTCTTCCAGCCTCGTACCGCTTCGAGCAGGGACCAATCGGTCAACGACAGGTACTCTTCCATGCGCTTGCGGGGATCGTGTGGAAACAACAGCTTCATCGTATCGCCAAAAATATTCCGCAAGTGAATGTCGATCGCGCGCGTGGTCCGGTGAAAGTAGACGTTCGAATAAAGGTACATCCTCGTATTGAGGAACATCTGCAGCGCCGGCAGACCGGTCTTGTGAATGGTGAATCCCTTGTCCGTGATGATCGTGTAGTGAATCAGCCGGGTCAAATCGACCGGACCCACGGCAACCCCGCACATGTAGGAATCACGCAGCACATAGTCCAGGTTATCGGCCGTATAGCTGCCCGAGATCACCGGCTGCAGCATGTTCAGCCAGCGCGGTTGCCGTGAATTGTCCTTGCTTTTTTCCTTGAGGATCACATGCGCAATCTGGTCCGGATTGAGCTCTTCGCCCTTGGCAAAGACGCCGGAGGGACTGCGGCGGATTTTCCGGATGAGCGGCCCCAGATGGTCCCGGATGATGAGTTGGCCGAGTTTTTCGTGACTCGCCTGCAATGCATGCAGATAATTATCGTCGAAGAAATGGCAGAAGGGGCCGTGGCCAATATCGTGCACGAGGGCGGTCACCCGGAGGAATTCTTCGACATAATTGGCCGAAGGAACGTCCGGCGCCGCCTTGACCAGAAATGGGTACAGGTGCCGCGCGAAGCGTCCGGCCACGTGCATGGTGCCGATGGAATGCACGAAGCGCGTATGTTCGGCGGAGGGGTACACCCAACGGGCGCTTTGAAGCTGATAGATCTGCCGGAGACGCTGGACCCAGGGAGAGTCGATCAGGTCTTTTTCGGTCCGCTCGTGCGGGTCTGCCTGGCTTGAAGGGACAGTGAAGGACACATATTTGTGAATAGGATCAGCGATGAGCGCCGAGCCCTCATAGGGGGCGTCGGATTGGCGGGTAGAGGGCTGTCGTACCATAGGAACGGGAGCATCTTAGCGTAGCGGCTTGGGGGGCGGCAATGGCTCTGCATGGCGCGCCGCCCGCTGTCGATGCTTTGTGATCACGTAGAGCGCGACCGGATAGGCGACAATCGCGCCGATCAGGCTCAGCACTATCCCGCCCAGTGCAAAAGGTACGGCATACGGTATGACTTGGTCGTAAATCGCGCGAAACCCGAGTTCGCTCCAGTCAAACACCGGAGCATCCGAGCGTCCCAAGAGCATCGCTCCCGTCCAGTAGGTCGCTCCCAGGACCGGCACGATCGTCCATGGGTTGTTGATCAGGGCGCCGGCGAGCAAGGCGACGAAGTTGAGCTTGAATGCCCAAGTGCAAAGCCCGACCAGGACCATGTGAAATCCGTAGAGCGGGCAGAACGCGATGCCGGCGCCGACGGCAAACGCCAGCGCCGTTCGTTGCGGCGATTCCTGAAGATGGAGCACCTGCTTGAGCAGGGCTTGAAACGAAGCCATGGGTCTCGAGTTACCGTGACGGTCTTGAGCGGAAATGTTCGTAACTGGAAACGGGCAGGGGGCGGTGACGCCCGTCCGGTAGCATCATACGTAGCCCCTCTTTCGCCGGAGTCATCCGTCCTACCCTCGTCATCCGAAACTGCCGCTGTGCCGACGCCTGTGCAAACCGAGTCCGTTGTCGTGCAGGGACCGTGAACAAGAGTTCGTAGTCCTCTCCTCCGGCCAACGCCAGGACTGGAGGATCCTGGTTCACGGATAGGGCGTACTGACGGCAGGCGGAAGAGATCGGCAACGCCGCCAGCTCAATGACGGCCCCGACACCGCTTTCCGCACAGAGGTGACGGAGGTCGCCTGAGAGCCCGTCCGAGAGATC
>Ga0310810_10003856_pt1 | contig 16472 bp, 13 predicted proteins | sample NCmetagenome_FD_207641 | JGI IMG/M metagenome (GOLD analysis project Ga0310810, IMG submission 207641) | Soil microbial communities from experimental microcosm in Duke University, North Carolina, United States - NC | ecosystem: Engineered > Artificial ecosystem > Soil microcosm > Unclassified ... | reverse complement strand
CAGGACGAGCGTCGCGGCCACGGCCAGACCCAGCACGATCGCGATCGCGGGGTTCGTCACCGGCTCCGATCCGGGCGTCTCCTTCTTCAGATACATGAAGACCACGATCCGGACGTAGTAGTAGAGCGAGATGGCGCTGTTCAGCACGCCGATCACCGCGAGGCCGTAGTAATGCGCGTCGATGGCGGCGCTGAAGAGCCAGAACTTCCCCATGAAGCCGGCGGTCGGCGGGATGCCGCCGAGCGACAGCATGAACAGCAGCATCGCGAACGCCGCGAACGGATTGCGGAACGCGAGGCCGCTGAAGTCCTTCATCTCGTCGCCCTGCACGTCGCTGCGGCGCAGCAGGGTGATGACCGCGAACGCGCCGAGCTGCATGAAGGCGTAGATCATCAGGTAGACGAGCGTCGCCGTAATGCCGCGCGACGTGCCGGCGACGATGCCCATGAGCAGATAGCCGGCGTGCGCGATCGACGAATACGCCAGCATGCGCTTGACGTTCGATTGCGTGACCGCGGCGATGTTCCCCGCGGTCATCGTCAGAATCGAAAGCACGTAGAACAGGAGCCGCCAGTCGGCGCTCAGCGACGGCATGCCTTCCACGAAAATGCGGATCAGCATCGCGAAGGAGGCGGCCTTCGAGCCGACCGACAGAAACGCCGTGATCGGCGTCGGCGCGCCCTCGTAGACGTCAGGCGCCCACATGTGGAACGGCACCGCGGCGATTTTGAAGCCGACGCCGGCCACCACCAGGATGACCGCGAGAACCAGCCGCGGGTCCTTCTCCTGGCCGACGAATGCCGACGCCATGACGCGCAGGTTGGTCGTGCCCGACAGGCCGTACATCAACGACATCCCGTAGAGCAGGATGCCGAGCGAGAAGGCGCCGAGCAGGAAATACTTGACCGCCGCTTCGTTCGACCGCTGGTTCGGCTTGATGTAGCCGGCCAGGATGTAGAACGACACCGCCATCGTCTCGAGGCCGATGAAGATGGTGATGAGATCGATGCCGCCCGCCATGATCATCATGCCGAGCGTGGCGCAGAGGATCAGAAAGTAGTACTCGCCGGGCGACGCCGCCCCTTCGGTCTCGAGATAGCGGATCGACATCAGGACGGTGATCGCCGCCGCGCCGAGGAAGACGATCTTGAAGAACAGGGCGAACTGATCCACGGCGAGCAGGCCGTGCGCAACTTCCACGTGCGTGTGCGTGAACGGGATGAGCGCGACGCCGGTCGCGCCGAGCGCGAGGAGCGTCACCCACGCCAGCGCCGCGCGGCGTTCCTTCGGCAGCAGCACGTCGGCGATCAGGACCAGCAGCGCCCCGCCGGTGAGCACGAGCTCCGGCAGGATGTAGTAGAAATCGGAGAGCGAAACTCCTGCAGGCATCAGCGCCTGTCCTGCCCGGTTCCGGTCGACGGCAGCGGGTTGCCGTTTACATCGCACGGCATGGTGGCGAGGAACTTCGCCGCCGGGTTGCTCGACGCGGCGATCGCCTCGGCCGTCGGCGGCGCGCCGTTGCACTCCGCATACTTGGCCGCGTACTGCGGGCTGACGCGCGCCATGATGTGCTGCACCGACGTCTCGAGACGGCGCAGGAACGGCGCCGGATAGATCCCCATCCAGACCGCGAGGATCAGCAGCGGCGCGAACGTCGCAAACTCGCGGTGGCTCAGGTCGAGCAGCCGTTCGTTCTTCGGGTTCTCGACCTTGCCGAACATCGTCCGCTGATAGAGATAGAGCATGTAGGCGGCGCCGAGGACGACGCCGCTGCCGGCGAAGGCCGCCCACATCTTGTTGGCGACGAACACGCCCTGCAGGATCAGCAGCTCGCCGATGAAGCCGTTCAGCGTCGGCAGGCCGATCGACGACATCGTCATCACCAGGAAGATCGCCGCGTAGACCGGCATGACCTTCGACAGACCGCCGTACTCGGAGATTTCACGCGTATGCCGTCGCTCGTAGACGACGCCGACGAGCAGGAAGAGGCCGCCGGTCGAGATGCCGTGATTGAGCTGCTGGATGATGCTGCCGGTCAGACCGACCGGGTTCAGCGCGAACATCCCGAGCATCACCATGGCCATATGGCTGACCGACGAGTAGGCGACCAGACGCTTCCAGTCCTTCTGTGCCAGGGCCACCAGGGCGCCGTAGACGATGCCGATGATCGACAACAGGACCATCATCGGCACGAACGCGCGCGTGCCGTCAGGCAGGATCGGCAGGCTGAAGCGCAGAAACCCGTACGTCCCCATCTTCAGCATGACGGCCGCCAGGATCACCGAGCCGGCGGTCGGCGCATCGGTATGCGCGTCCGGGAGCCACGTATGAAGCGGGAACATCGGCACCTTGACCGCGAAGCCGCAGAAGAACGCGAGGAACACCCACCACTGCAGGTTCGCGGCGAAGCCGAACTTCTGGAACTGCGTAATGTCGAAGGTATAGACGCCGGTCTGCGCGTGGTACGCGAAGTAGAGCGCGAGGATGCCGAGCAGCATGATCACGCTGCCGACCAGTGTGTAGAGGAAGAATTTGATCGCCGAGTAGAGCCGGTTGGCGCTGCCCCAGATCCCGATGAGGAAGTACATCGGAACCAGCATCACCTCCCAGAAGAGGAAGAACAGCATGAAGTCCAGCGCCATGAACGCGCCGAGCATGCCGCTCTGCAGCACGAGGAGGAAGATGTAGTACTCCTTCACCCGCTCGGTGATGGCATTCCAGGACGACAGGATCGCGATGAACCCCATCATCGTCGTCAGCAGGATCAGGAGCGTACTCAACCCGTCGATGCCGATGAAGTATTCGGCGCCGATCGACGGAATCCACGGCAGGTGCTCCTGGAACTGGAACTCCGGCCCCTGCGGGTTGTACCAGAACCACAGCGGCACGGAGATGACGAAGCCGATGAAGGCCGTGACGTTCGCGATCCAGCGGATGGCGTTCTCGTTCTGCTTGTTGACCAGCAGAATGAGGAGCGCGCCAACCAGCGGCGTGAACAGGATGATCGAGAGGTAATAATTCATAAACGATTGTCTTTGCGTCTCTTAGCGGGCTTGGCGTTCAAAGCTCACCGCATGAATAGATACACGCCGACGAACGCGAAGACGCCAAACAGCATCAGCAGCGCGTAATTCTGCACGAGGCCGGTCTGGAAACGGCGGAACACGAGGCTCGATTCCTGGACGATCCAGCCGACGAGATTCACCAGGCCATCGACGACCGTGCGATCGGTCAGTCCCGAGAACCAGGATCCGATCACCGTGACCTTGCCCGCGCCGTTGACCGCGCCGTCCACGACGTTGCGATCGACCGCCCACAACCCCTCCCCCGCGCTGAAGGTTCCTGCGACGGCGGTCGCGTTGTACAGCTCGTCGACGTAGTACTTGTTCGACAACAGCCGGTGCGCGCCGGCCCAGCGCTCGGCGAGCTGTTCGGAAATCTCGGGACTCTTCACGTAGAACTTCTGCGCCGTGAAGATGCCGATCGCGGCGATGAGCACCGAGAACGCCATCAGCCCGAGTTCCTCGAGTCGCGAGACGTGCGGCTCGCCTTCATGCTCCGCTGCCGCGTCATGGTCGGGCTGAAGCCGGACACTACCGGAACCCGGTTCAGACGCGGCCGCGCGACTTGTGTCGGTAGTGTCCGGCTTGAGCCGGACCTCCGCAGTGAAACTCGGCTCGAGGAAATGTTCGAGCGTGTTGCCGCCGCCGAGGGCGGCCGGTATGCCGATCAAGCCGGCCACCATCGCGCCGACGGCGAGGGCCTGCAGCGGAAAAGTCATTGGCGACGGCGATTCATGCGGCCCGTGCCAAGGCCCATGACCGTGTCCGGCGCCGTGATCGTCGTGCGCCGCATGGGCATGTGAGTCATGAGCATCAGCGTGCGGTTCGGCCGGGCCATGACTGACTTCGTGCGCCTTCTTGTCCGCCTGCCCGTGCGCGTGAGTGTCCGCCGGATGTTTCACGCCGTGCGCGGCCGCGACCGCGACGTCGGCGCCGTGCCCCGTCTCCCACGCGGGCCCGCGATAAGCACCGAAGAAGGTCATCGCCATCAGGCGCCACATGTAGAACGCCGTCATCAGCGCCGTCGCCACCGCGAGGACCCAGATGAACTTGTTCGAGAGGAAGGCGCGGAAGAGAATCTCGTCCTTGCTGAAGAAGCCGGCGAACGGCGGGATGCCCGCAATCGCCAGCGTGCCGATCATCATCGTCGCGAAGGTGATCGGCATGTACTTCTTGAGGTTGCCCATGCGGCGCATGTCCTGCTCGCCGCCCATCGCGTGGATCACCGAGCCGCTCCCGAGGAAGAGCAGCGCCTTGAAGAACGCGTGCGTCATCAGGTGGAATGCGCCGGCGGAGAAGGCGCCGACGCCCATCGCCGTGAACATGTAGCCGAGCTGCGAGACGGTCGAATAGGCGAGGACGCGCTTGATGTCGTACTGCACCAGGCCGATCGAGGCCGCCATCAGCGCCGTCAGCACGCCGACGATGGCGACAATCGTCATCACCTGGGGCGCGTGCGAGAACAGCACCGCGTTGCGCCCAAGCATGTAGACACCCGCGGTCACCATCGTCGCGGCGTGGATCAGCGCCGACACCGGCGTCGGTCCTTCCATCGCGTCCGGCAGCCAGACATAGAGCGGAATCTGCGCGCTCTTGCCGGTCGCACCGACGAAGAGGAACAGGCAGATGAACGACAGCACGCCGAAGTGCATCGTCTCAATCGGCATGGCGCCAGCCGCGTTTTGCACCGCGCGGAAGTCGAGCGTGCCGAATGTGTAGTAGATCAGGAAGACGCCGAGGACGAAGCCCCAGTCGCCGACGCGGTTGGTGATGAAAGCCTTTTTCCCGGCATCCGCCGCGCTCTTCTTTTCATACCAGTAGCCGATCAACAGGTACGAGCAGAGACCGACGCCTTCCCAACCCACGAACATCACCAGGAAGTTGTTTCCCAGGACGAGCATGAGCATGAAGAAGCAGAACAGGTTCAGGTAGCAGAAGAACCGCGCCACGCCGCCGCGCGGCTCGTCGGCCATGTAGGCTGTCGAGTACACGTGGATCAGCGTGCCGATGCCGGTGACGATCAGGATCATCATCCCCGACAGCGGATCGAGGCGGAACCCCCAGCTCACCTGGAACAGGCCGATCCCGTCGTGGGTTTCGAGCGGGATCCGCGGGATCCAGTCGAACGCGTTGTAGTCGAAGGCGCGGCCGTCGGCCGGGAGCCCGAGCAGCTGCCAGAACGCGAACAATGACAGCCCGAGCGCCGCCGTCATCATCGTGCAGGCGACGAGCCCGGCCGTCCGGCGCGAGAACGAGCGAATGCCCACGAAGCCGTTGATCGCGGCCCCGATGCCGGGGAGAAGCGGGATTAACCAGATATAGCGCATATGTTCACGGGCGAGGTGCGAGGTGCGAGGTGCGAGGTGCGACGTGCCGGCCGCCTCGTGCTCTCGCACGACGCACCACGCACCCCGCACGACGCACCCCGCACCGTCCTGTCACCATCGCATCAGATTCATTTCGTCGATGTTGATCGTTTCCTTGTTGCGGTAGAAGGCCAGGATGATGCCGAGCCCTACCGCCGCTTCGGCCGCGGCCACCGCGATGACGAAGATCGCGAAGACCTGGCCGACGGCGTTCTGCAGCTGTGCCGAGTAGGCCACGAGGTTGATGTTCACCGCGTTGAGAATCAGCTCGATCGACATGAAGATGATGATGATGTTGCGCCGCACCATCACGCCGATGACGCCGATGATAAACAGGGCCGCCGACAACAACATGTAGTGCGTCGGCGTGATCACGAAGCTATCAGCCATCAGCGTTCAGCTCTCAGTCTCACAACTCGCGTTTGGCGAGGACGATGGCGCCGATCATCGCGACCAGCAGCAGCATCGACGCGATCTCGAACGGAATCAGGTAGCTGGTATAGAGCATCCAGCCGACGACCTCGGTGTTGCCGCTCACCGGCACCGCCGCCGCCTCAACGATCGGCCGGACCGGCATGTCCGACGAACGGACGGCCAGCAGCGCGAGCTCCGCGAGCACCGCCGCCGCCAGCCCCAGCCCGAGCTTCGTCTTGCGATGCGGATCCGAGTGCGCCTCCGGCGGGCGCTTCAGGTTCACGAGCATCACCACGAACAGGTACAAGACGACGATGCCGCCGGCGTAGACCAGGATCTGGATCGCCGCGAGGAACTGCGCGCCGAGCAGCACGTAGAGCGCCGCGACGAACAGGAAGTCGAGCACCAGGAACAGGACGCTGTGGACCGTATCCTTCGTGCTGATCACCAGCACGGCGAACCCCAGGATGCACGCCGAGATGAAGTAGAACGCGATGGCTGTGCCCATTACGAGATCAATACCTTGACGATGCCGGTCACCACGAGATTGATGATCGTCAGCGGAATCAGCACCTTCCACCCGAGCCGCATCAACTGGTCGTAGCGGTAGCGCGGCAGTGTCGCGCGGATCCAGACGAAGAAGTACAGGAACAGGAACGACTTGATCAGGAACCAGGTCCAGCTCGGGATGACGTCGAGGAACGACAGCGCGGCGACGCTCGGGAACGGCCTCAGCCATCCGCCGAGAAACAGCGTCGTCGCCACCGAGGAGACGACGATCATGTTCGCGTACTCGGCGAGGAAGAACAGCGCGAAGCGCATGCCGCTGTACTCGGTGTGGAACCCGCCGGTCAGCTCCTGCTCGGCCTCCGGCATGTCGAACGGCGCCCGGTTGGTCTCGGCCAGGCTGCCGATGACGAAGATGCCGAACGCGAGCGGCTGGACGAACGCGTACCACAGGTGCTGGCTTTCCTGCGCCCGGACGATGCTGACCATGCTCAGCGAGCCCGACATCAGGATCACGCTGACGAGCGTCAGCGTCACCGCGACTTCATACGAGATCAGCTGCGCCGACGCCCGCAGGCTGGCGAGCAGCGGGAACTTGCTGTTCGACGCGTAGCCGGCGAGGATGATCCCGTAGACGCCGACCGACGCGACCGACACGATGTAGAGCAGGCCGACGTTGATATCGGTGATGTAGAGCGACACCTGGCGGCCGAACAGGTTGACGACCGGACCGAAGGGAATCACGGCGTAGACGATCAGCGCCGGCACCATCGAGATGACCGGTGCGGCCGTGAACACCCATTTGTCCGCGAGCACCGGCGTGATGTCTTCCTTCAGCATCAGCTTGATGGCATCGGCCACTGGCTGGAGGATGCCGTACGGGCCGACACGCATCGGCCCGAGCCGCGACTGCGCCCACGCGATCACCTTGCGCTCGAGCAGCACCATGTAGGTGACCGCGACGAGCGTCGCATTGAGCACGATGACGATCTTCAGCAGCGGAATGAGAAGGGTATCGACCATCAGGGTGTCACGACATCCAACGCAGAACTCGCAGAATCCGCAGAAAAGATCTGAACTGCGTGTTCAGCGGTTTCTGCGTTGATCGTTGTGGTTGTGGATCCGCTCATCGGTCGACCTCGCCCAGCACGACGTCGAGCGATCCGATCAGTGCCACGACGTCGGCGATCAGGTGTCCCTTGATGAGCGGGCGCAGCCCCTGCAGGTTGCAGAACGACGGGGGCCGGACGCGGAACCGGTAGGGGTTCGTCGACTTGCCGTCGCTGACGATGAAGTAGCCGAGCTCGCCTTTCGGCGATTCGATCGCGTGATAGGTCTCGCCGGCCGCCGGTTTGATCAGACGCGGCACCTTACCGACAATCGGTCCTTCGGGCACGCCCTCGGTCGCCTGGCGGATGATCCGGACCGACTGCCGGAACTCTTCCATCCTCACAAGGTAGCGATCGTAGGTGTCGCCGGCCGTGCCGACCGGCACGTCGAAATCCATCTCGTCGTAGGCGGCGTACGGCTCGTCCTTGCGCACGTCGCGCGGGACGCCGGAGCCGCGCAGCGGCGGCCCGCTCAGACCGAGCGCCACCGCCTGCGGGCCGGTAATCAGACCGATGCCCTTGGTCCGTTCGAGCCAGATGCGGTTGTGCGTCAGCAGTTCTTCATACTCGTAGAGCTTGGCGTCCATGATGTCGCAGAACTGGAGGACCTTCTTGTCCCAGCCCGGCGGCAGATCCTGCGGCAGGCCGCCGATGCGCATCGAGTTGTAGGTGAGCCGCGCGCCGCAGAACTCCTCGAACAGATCCAGAATCAGCTCGCGCTCGCGGAACGCGTAGAGGAACACCGTCATCGCGCCGATGTCCATCGCGTGCGTGCCGATCCACAGGCAGTGGCTCGCGATCCGCTGCAGCTCGCAGAGGATGGTCCGCACGTAGCGCGCCCGTCGCGGCACCTCGATCGCCATCAGCTTCTCGACGGTCTCGCAGTAGCCGACGTTGTTGGTCGCCGCCGCGACGTAGTCCATCCGATCGGTCAGCAGGATGATCTGCGTCCAGTTGCGGTTCTCGCTCAGCTTCTCGATGCCACGGTGGAGATAGCCGATCACCACGTCGGCATCGACGACCTTCTCGCCGTCCAGCCGCAGGACGACGCGCAGCACGCCGTGCGTGCTCGGATGCTGCGGGCCCATGTTGATCACGAGCTCGTTGGTGTCGAACATCGCGCCGTGATGGATCGCCGGCTCGAGCGCGTTCCCTGTACTACTCATGACGCATTACTCAATGTCCGCCTGATCGCGCGCCTGGCGCAGCTTCAGCCAGTCTTCGGGGTTTTCCATCAACAGCTCGCCGGGCCCCTCGAGCGGATAGTCCTTCCGCTGTGGGAAGCCCTGCCAGTCGTCGGGCATCAGGATCCGGCGCCGGTCGGGATGGCCCGTAAAGCCGACGCCGAACATGTCGTACACCTCGCGCTCGAGCCAGTTGGCGGCCGGCCAGAGATCGGTGACCGACGGCACCGGATCGTGCTCGCCGGCGCGAACCTTCACGCGGATCCGGTGGCGATGGCGCGTCGAGTAGAGGCAGTAGACGAGATCGAAGCGCGCCTCTTTGCGCGGCGGCCAGTCGGTCGCCGTGACGTCGGAGCAGAAATCGAACGCCGCGTCCGGCGCGTCGCGCAGATGCCGCAGCGCGACGATCATCTGCGCCAGCGGCACCACGATCGTCCAGTCGCCGACGTAGTAGCTGACGTGGCTGACGATGTCGGGCGCCGAGCTCTGGAGCGTCGTGATGAACACCGGCACCGCCATGTCTGCCGGCGGCGCAGGCTCGGTCGGCCCACTCGGCGGCGGCGGCGCCGGCGGTGGATGCGGCGCTGCTTTCGGAGCGGCGGCCGCCGCGGGCTTCGCGGCCGCCGGTGCAGCCGGCTTCGCCGCGACAGCGGGCGTGGGCTTTGCGGTCGCGGGAGCCGCCGGCTTTGCCGCGGCCGTCGGTTGACCGGTCGCCGAACTGGTTTCGCTGGTCGTCGCCGTCGTCGCAGCCGCCGGGTTCGCGGGCTTCGGCGCCGGCGGTTCCAGTCGCGGCTCGCCGACCGGCGCGGCCGACGCTCCTGCACCGGGTGCGTCCGTGCGCGACACTTCCCCCTTCAACGGCTCGGCGGACGCCGCGCTCGCGGGCTTGTCGGCCGCCGCCTTCGCGGGTGTCGCGGGCGGCGTCGGGGGTTCGGGGCTCTCGGGTTCGTCAGCCATTTAGACCCAGTCGAGGGCGCCCTTTTGCCACGCGTAGTAATAGCCGACGACCAGGATGAAGATGAAGACCATCATTTCGATGAGGCCGAACAGCAGGAGCTTGTTGAAAATGACCGCCCAGGGAAACATGAACACTGTCTCGACGTCGAAGATCACGAACAGCATCGCCACCAGGTAGTAGCGGATGCTGTAGCGATCGCGCGCGCCGGTGGTCGGCTCGATGCCGCACTCGTAGGGCTCGAGCTTCACTTTGTTGTACTTCTCCGAGTGAATCAGGCTGGAGAAGACCAGGGTGAACAATGCGAAGCCGGTCGCGACAGCGACGAAGATGGCGATCGGGATATAGGCTGAAGGCATTGGGAATTCGTGTCGCGTGAAGATGAGCGCGACCGCGGAAAAGCCTCGGTTTTATAACATGCGACCTGAGGGGTGTCAAGAAACGGGGCACGCCGCCTCGCCGCGCGACGATTCGCCGCAACCTACAGATTTCAAACCGTTTTTGGCCACCGAGTCGCTTGACGCTCCTCAAAAACGGGACCTATACTCACCCTATGACCAATCGGCGTCTTTTCGTCGCCGCACTGTCGGTTGTCGCGGGCGCGCTCGCCGGGACGCTCGCGCTCGAAGCGCAGGCCCAGCAACGCGCGATGTATGTCTCGGCGCTCAACGACGCCGGGGCGCCGGTTCCGGGTCTCGGTCCCTCCGACTTCATCGTGCGCGAAGACGCGATGGCGCGCGAGGTCCTCAAGGTCGAGCCCGCCGTCGACCCGATGCAGATCGCCGTGCTCGTCGACACGGGCCAGGGCGCGCGCAACGACATCTCGCACCTCCGGACGGCGCTGCCGCCGTTCGTCAAGACGCTGACCACCGGAGACGTGAAGAACGAAATCGCGATCATCGCGATCGGCGAGCGGCCGACGGTCTTCACCAACTACACGTTCCAGCAGGCTGAGCTCAAAAAGGGGATCGATCGCATCTGGTCGGTGCAGGGTGCCGGGACCTACCTGCTCGACGGGATCATCGAAGTCTGCCAGGGGTTCAAGAAACGCGGGGCGCAGCGTCCGGTCATCGTCGCCATCCTGAGTGAAGGGCCGGAGTTGAGCAACCGGCAGTACGATCAGGTGCTCGATCCGCTCCGCGCAAGCGGCGCGGCGTTTCATGCGATTACGCTCGGCCGTCCCTCGACCAGCCTCAGCGACGAGATGCGCAACCGCAACATGGTGCTCGACGAAGGTCCGCGCGGGACCGGCGGGCGGCGCGAAGAGCTGCTGACGAGCATGGCGCTCGCAGCGAAGCTTCTTCAGCTCGGCGACGAGCTGACGCATCAGTACAAGGTGACCTACGCGCGGCCGCAGTCGCTGATTCCGCCGGAGCGCGTGACCGTTGCCTCCGCCAAACCGGGCGTCACCGCTCGCGGCACGCTGATCAAGGAAGACAAGGCGCGCCCGTGATTCCGTCTCGTACGGTGCTCCTCACGATCGCGGTGTGCTCTGTCCTGGCCGCGCCGCGCGGCCTGCCCGCCTCGGCGGCTCCGCTGGATCAGGCGCCGGCCGCCGGTCAACCGCCGCCGCAAGTGCCATTTCGCGCCGGCGTCGACCTCGTGTCGCTGAACGTGACGGTCAGCGACGGCGGCGGCAAATACATCACCGACCTCACCGCCGAGGACTTCAGTGTCTTCGAGGACGGCGTCAAGCAGGACGTGACGTTCTTCAACCGCACGAACCTGCCGATCGCGCTGGCGCTGTTGCTCGACACCAGCGCCAGCATGGACACGAAGCTGCCGACCGCGCAGGAAGCGGCCGTCGGCTTCGCCAAGCGTCTGCGCGCGCAGGACCTCGCCGAGGTCATCGACTTCGACAGCCGCGTCGTGGTCCTGCAGAACTTCACCAACAGCGCGTCCGAGCTGGAGACGGCGATCAAGAAGACCTCGGCCGGCGGCTCGACGTCGCTCTACAACGCCGTGTACATCGCGTTGAAGGATCTGAAGAAAGTCGTCGCGAAGAACACGGAAGAGATCCGGCGGCAGGCGATCGTGCTGCTGTCCGACGGCGAAGACACGTCGAGCCTCCTGCCGTTCGAAGAGGTGCTCGATCTCGCGAAGCGCTCCGAGACGGCTATCTACGCGATCGGCTTGCGCGCCCCCGACGGCCCCGGCACGACGACCAAGGGGTTCAAGGAGGCCGAATTCGTCCTGCGTCAGTTCGCGCAGGAAACCGGCGCGCGGTCGTTCTTCCCCAGTCAGCTCTCCGAGCTGTCCGGCGTCTACGGACAGATCTCCGACGAGCTGTCCAGCCAGTACACCGTCGGCTACACGTCGCGCAACCCGAAGCGTGACGGCTCGTGGCGCCGCGTCGTGGTCCGCGTCAACCGGCCGAACCTGACAGCACGGACCAAGCTCGGCTACTTCGCACCGACCACGCACTGATCATGAACCTGATCCCGCTGGTGCTCTACGTGGCGGCGATGCTGGCATACGCGTGGCATTTCGCGCAGCGCAACCCGGTGCTCGGCCGCTCGGCGACGACTCTGCTCGTCGCCGCCGCCCTGTCGCACACGTTCGTCATCGGCATGCAGACGATGGAGGTCGGGCACGTGCCGGTGGCGGGCGCGACGTCGGCAATCTCGACGTTCGTGTGGCTGCTCGCCCTCTCGTACCTGTATGTCGAGATGACGACCGACGAGCGGGCGATGGGCGTGTTCATCCTGCCGCTGCTCGTGGCGCTCCAGGCCATCCCCGGGTTCCGCCCCGGCGTTGAAGATCGCGCGGCGGTGCTGCAGGGTCCGTTGTTCGGCGTGCATGTGTCGTCGCTGCTCTTCGCCTATGCGAGCTTCGCGCTCGCCTGCGTCATCGGTATCACCTACGTGCTGCTGTTCAAGGAAATCAAGGCCAAGCATCTCGGGTTTTTCTACGCGCGGCTGCCGTCGCTGCAGGTGCTGGATGGCATGAACCAGCGTGCCATCATCATCGGCTGGGTGTTCCTGACCATCGGCATCATCGTCGGCGGGATCTGGGCCGCGCAGGCGCGCGCCGGCTACGGCGCCGCCGACCCGCGCGTGCAGGCGATTTCGCTCGAGGACCCGAAGATCTTCGTGGCGCTGCTCTGCTGGTTCGTTTACTCGTTCGAGCTGTTCGCGGCGCGGCGCATCGGCTGGGGCGGGCGTCGCGCGGCGTACCTGTCCGCGCTCGGGTTCGTGATTGTCCTGTTCAACTTCGTGCCGATCACGTATTTCTTCTCGAAGAGCCACAACTTCTAGAGCTGAGTAATTTGCGAGTCCAAGGATTGTGCAGCTGCTGCTAGTCGGAATCAGTCATCGCACCGCGCCGGTCGAGCTCCGCGAGCGGATCGACTTCCAGGCGCGCGGCGTCGCCGATGCGCTGCGCGCGCTGGCCGGCCGCGGATCGGCGCGCGAGGCGGTGGTCGTGTCGACGTGCAATCGCGCCGAGCTCTACGTCGCCTGCGACGAGCTGGCCGCGACCCGGCAGGATCTGGTCCGCTTCGTCAGCGAGTTCAACGGCGTCGCGCCGGCCGACGTCGCGCCGCACGTCTACGACGTCGCCGATCTCGACGTGGCGCGGCATCTCTTTCGCGTCGCCGCCGGCCTCGACTCTCTCGTCATGGGCGAGCCCCAGATCCTCGGTCAGGTGAAGGAGGCCCACACACTCGCGACCGACGCCCACACGTCCGGACCCGTGCTCAACCGCCTGTTCCACACGTCGTTCGCCGTCGGCAAGCGCGTCCGCACGGAAACCGGCCTCGGGTCGGGCGCCGTCTCGGTGAGCTACGCTGCCGTCGCGCTCGCGCGCAAGATCTTCGGCGACCTCGGCGGCCGCAGCGTCGCGGTCATCGGCGCCGGCGAAATGGGCAAGCTCACCGCGCTGCACATGAAGTCGCAGGCGGTGAAGAACGTCACGATCGTCAGCCGGACGATGGCGCATGCGGCACGGACGGCGGAAGCCATCGGCGGCGCCAGCGCCGCGCCCTGGGAAGAGCTCGACGCCGTTCTCGGCGCGAGCGACATCGTCATCACGGCGACCGGGGCGGCGGTGCCGATCCTCACCAAGGCGCGAATCGAGTCGGTCATGCGGCCGCGGCGCAACCGGCCGCTCTTCCTGATCGACATTGCGATGCCGCGCGACGTCGAAGCGGCAGCCGGCGAGATCGAGCAGGTCTTCCTCTACAACATCGACGACCTGCAGGCGACGGTCCGCGAGAACCTGGCGCGGCGCGCCAGCGAGGTGGCGCGCGCGGAGACGATCGTCGACGAAGAGGTCGGAAAGTTCGCCGGCTGGTTCCGTTCGCGCGGAGCCATCCCGACCGTGGTGGCACTGCGCGACCGTTTCGAGATGATCCGGCGCGCCGAGCTCGAGCGGCTCGACTTCAAGCTGTCGTCGTTGCCGCCCGAGGCGCGCGCGCGCGTCGACGAGATCACGCACCTGATCGTCGAGAAGCTGCTGTTGACGCCGACCGAGCAGCTGAAAGCGCTCGGCAACTCCGAGACCGTTGGCGCCTACTCCGAGGCGTTGACCCGGCTGTTCGCGCTCGCCGATCAGCCGGACGAACCGGAGGCCGGCCGCGCAAAAAACGGGCGCATCGAACCGTTCAAGCGTCCGACAGGCGGCCGGCGTTAACCGCAGCCCTTCCACCATGCACACCGATCCGGAGCTTCGCCTCGGCACGAGGGGCAGCCAACTGGCGCTGTGGCAGGCCAACACCGTGGCGACGCGCATCGCCGCCGCCGGCGGGCCGGCCTGCCGCATCGTCGTCATCAAGACCGGCGGGGATCGGCTGCAGGAGCGGCCGCTTTCGGAGATCGGCGGCAAGGGGCTGTTCGTCAAGGAAATCGAGGACGCGCTGCTCGACGGCGCGATCGATCTCGCGGTGCACAGCAGCAAGGACATGTCGGCCGTGCTGCCGGACGGATTGTCGATTGCGGGCGTGCTGCCGCGGGAGAGTCCCCTCGATGCCATCGTGTTACCGGTCCGCCTAAAGGCGGACACTACCGAAACCGCGGGAGTCCGCGCCGCAGGAGACGGTGGAGCCTTCGGTAGTGTCCGGCTTCAGCCGGACCGTCTGACGTCGGTTGACGACATCGTCACACTGCTCGGATCCTCACCTTCCATCGGCACCGGAAGCGTGCGGCGGATCGCGCAACTGTCTCGGCTCTTCCCCGGCGCGCGTTTCGCGGGCATCCGCGGCAACCTCGACACGCGGTTGCGCAAGCTCGACGAAGGCGCGCATGATGCGCTGGTGCTTGCGGCCGCCGGTCTGAACCGTCTGGGCTTCTCGTCGCGCATTTCACTCTCCGTCCCGGCCGACGCGTGCGTGCCGGCCCCAGGGCAGGGCATTGTCGCGATCGAGATCCGCAGCGTGGACGCGCGCGCGCGCGACGCCGTCGCGTTGATCGGCGACGCGGCTGCGGGCGACGCGCTCGCCGCCGAACGCGCGCTGGTCGCGGCACTCGGCGGCGGGTGTCAGACACCGGTCGGCGCGCTGGCGTCAGTGGACGGTGACGCGATCGACCTGATCGCCGTGGTCGTGGCGCTCGACGGCACGCGCATCGTCCGCGGTCGTGACCGCGCGCCGCGCGCAGACGCCGCCGCGCTTGGCCGCCGTGTCGGCAGGCAGCTCATCGCCGACGGCGCCGCCGACATCCTGGCCGAGGCGCAGCGAATTCAGAACAAGTCTCAAGCCTCAAGTCTCAACTCTCAGCCATGACAGCCGGGTTGAGACGGGAGAAGAACCTGAGAGTTGAGCCTTGAGAGTTGAGAGTTGACGTTGATCCTATGAGCATCGTGTATCTGATCGGAGCCGGCCCGGGCGATCCCGGCCTCATCACCGTCCGGGGCCTGCGCTACCTCGCGGCGGCTGACGTCGTGCTGTACGACCATCTCGTGCCGCCGCGGCTGCTGCGCTCGGCGCGGCCGGACGCGGAACAGATCGACGTCGGCACGGCCGCGCCGCAGCCGCTCGAGCAGGAAGCCATCTGCTATCTGCTGGCGGAAAAGGCGCGCGAGGGAAAGATCGTCGCGCGGCTCAAATGGGGCGATCCGTTCGTGTTCGACAGCGGCGGCGCCGAGGCCTTGTTCCTGCACGAGCAAGGCGTCCGCTTCGAAGTCGTGCCGGGCATTCCGGCGGGCATCGCCGTGCCGGGTTATGCAGGCATTCCGATCACGTATCCGGGCGGCGGCGACACCGTGACCTTCATCCGCGGCCACGAGAACGAAGGCAAGGCCGAAACGTCGATAGACTGGGCGAGCCTCGCGCGCCTCGACGGCACGCTCGTCTGCTATGCGGGGCCGCAGCAGCTGTCCGAGATGCTGAAAGCGCTGCTCGCGCACGGGCGGCCGCCGGAAGATTCGGCGGCGGTCGTCTACGACGGCACGCGGCCGACGCAGGAAACGATCGCCGGCACGCTGGCGGAGATTGCCGAGACCGTCGAAAAGGGCACCGATCGCCGGCCGGCCATCCTCGTGGTCGGACGCGTCGTCGCCTTGCGCGAGCACCTGCGATGGTTCGACGCGCGGCCCCTGTTCGGCAAGCGCATCCTCGTGACGCGGCCGAAAGATCAGAGCATGGAGCTCGTCGAGCGCCTCGAAGCGATGGGCGCCGAGGCGATCGAAGCGCCGATGATTCGCATTCTGCCGCCCGAAGACGACGGGCCGCTGGAAGAGGCATGCGCCCGGGCCGGCGACTTCGACTGGATCATCTTCTCGAGCGCCAATGCCGTCGACGCGTTCATCGGACGGCTGCTGGCCGGGCCAGCGGATCTGCGCGCGCTCGGAGGTGTGAAGTTGTGCGGCGTCGGCCCGGGGACGGCCGAGCATCTCACGCGGCTCGGGCTGAAGGTCGATCTCGTGCCGTCGGAATACCG
>Ga0310810_10003855_pt1 | contig 16473 bp, 18 predicted proteins | sample NCmetagenome_FD_207641 | JGI IMG/M metagenome (GOLD analysis project Ga0310810, IMG submission 207641) | Soil microbial communities from experimental microcosm in Duke University, North Carolina, United States - NC | ecosystem: Engineered > Artificial ecosystem > Soil microcosm > Unclassified ... | reverse complement strand
GGATTGGGTATTGGTGGGCAAAGGCGGCACGGGCATCGGCTACGTTGCGACTTCGATGCTGTCGCCCGCCGACAAGTATATTCCGTAGGTGCACGCGGCTCGCGCGAGGGTTTGGCCCTCGCGCGGGCGCGTGAATACTTCCGAGCCGTGGGCCGCGCTGGTACGATCCCGTAACAGCGGGGCATAGAATCATGGTGCGAAGGCAGGTCGGGGTCGTCCTGGGTCTTGCGATCCTTGCAGTGGCTGCGGTGTCCTGGCTTGCGGTCCGGCCTGGAACGGAGGGTGCAACGGCTGACGTTGCTGCCTCGGGCGCTCGGGTCTTCACGTCCGTCCGCGACATCATGCAATCGATCGTCGATCCGTCGGCGGACGTGCTGTGGAATGCGGTCGGCACCGTGGTGGACGAAACGGGGTTTCACGAGGCGCTGCCCAAATCGGACGAGGAGTGGCTCAACGTTCGGCATGCCGCGGTGAGGATGATCGAAGCCGGCAACCTGTTGATGGTGCCCGGCCGCCAGGCGGCCCCTACCGGCGCGAAGTCGGAAACGCCAGGCGTGGAGCTCGAGCCGCCGGAAATCACCGCGCTGATGAACAAGGACCGGAAGAGCTTCGACGGCTTTGCCGCCGCGCTCCAGGGGCTTGCGGTGGAAGCGCTGGGCTCCATTGAGGCGAAAAACGGCGAGGCGCTGGGCGAAATCGGCAGCCGCATGGAAAACGTGTGCGAGAGCTGCCACCAGACCTTTTGGTACCCTGCGGCCGCGGCACCCCAAGCCGCTGGACGCTAGGGTTATCCTTGGATGATAATGCGCTTTGTCGGCCGGTTCCGTAGGCTGCGGGAGGCGCGAAATGGCCATCGGGCTCCGTCAATTGATTCAAGCATCGGCAGCTGTTGCCGCGATGCTGCTGTCGCAAACGCTTGGCGCCGGCGTCGCGAACGAGGCCGCGGGTCAAGCCGCGAAAACGGCCTGGGGCGAACCGGACCTGCAGGGCATCTGGACCGACGAGACCGACACGCCGTTCCAGCGTCCGGCGAAATACGCCAACCAGGAATTCTTCACACCCGAGCAGCGCGCCGAATTGGACAAGGAACGCGCGGCGCTTCTGGGGCGCGATAAGCGCGTCGAGCGCGGCACCGAACTCGACGTCGCGGGCGCTTACAGCGCGGTGTTCATGTCGATGAAGCGGACCGGTACGCGCACCTCGATGATCGTCGATCCGGCGAACGGGCGCGTTCCGGCGCTCACCCTGGAGGCGCAGAAGAGGGCGGCGGCGGAACGGGATTTCCGGCTCGCTTTGCTGCAGTCCACCGACACGTGCAAGAACAAATCCGTCGCTTGCGCCGGGGGCAAATACGATCCCAAGCCGTCGGCGCTCCGCGCCGAGCCGCCGCCGCGCTACAACACCGCGCGCATGAACCGCCACGACAATCCCGAAGATGGTGCGCTTGCGGACCGCTGCCTCACAGGCGGCCTGCCGGAATTCGGCACGGCTTACGGCGGCAGCTTCCGCCGCATCGTGCAGACGCCCGGCGGCATTTCCATTTTCTACGATGTCGGTCAGGGCCAGGGCTGGCAACGCAACATCGTCATGAATGGAAGCCCGCATCTGCCGGCAAGCATCCGGCAGTGGTACGGCGACTCGCGCGGTCACTGGGAAGGCAACACGCTTGTCGTCGACGTGACGAATTTCAGTTCGAAGACCGATTACCAAGGCTCGCGCGAGACTCTGCATCTGATCGAACGCTGGACTCGCACCGGTCCGAACACGCTCGAATACGCCGTCACCATCGACGACCCGGCGGTGTGGACGCGACCCTGGACTGCGAAGCAGGAGTTCACCAGGCAAAACGAGCAGGCGAACCGGATTTATTACGAACCGCGCTGCGTCGAAGGAAATTACGGTTTTGCCGGGCTGATGCATGCCGCGCGCGTCGAAGAACTCGCGTTCGCGCAGGGGAAAGGTCCGAATCCGGCGACCAAGGACAATGCGACGGACTTTGTCGGAGTAGAGCAGGACCCGTTCCAGTAACGGGAGGAACAAGAGGACATCGTGATGCGCGCTCGGGTTTTGCGGTCAATGCTGACGGGCGCTTGTGCGGTTGGCGCGCTCGGTGCGGCAATTGCGCTCTCTGTTTCGGGAACATCGGCCCAGGCGCCAGCGGGAAGCGCCGCGTTGAAGACGCCCTGGGGTGAGCCTGATTTGCAGGGCATCTGGACCGACGAAACGAACACGCCGCTGCAGCGCTCCGCCAAATACGCCAATCAGGAATTCTTTACCGGGGCGCAGCGCGCCGAACTGGACAAGGAACGCTCGACGCTTCTCGGCCGCGACAAACGCGGCGGGCGCGGCACGGAGCTGGACGTCTCGGGCGCCTACAATGCGGAATTCGGTTCCGTGCGGCGCACGGGCAAGCGGACGTCGATGATCACCGATCCGGCGAACGGGCGCATTCCGCCGACGACTTCGGAAGCGCAAAAAATCGCCGCCGCCGACAAGGAGTTTCGCCTGGCGCTGATGCAGGCGACCGAAACCTGCAAACAGAAACTGCCGGCCTGCAATGGCGGCAAATACGATCCCAAGCCGACGGCCCGGCGCGCCGAACGTCCGGCTCGCTACAACGTCGCGCGGATGAACCGGCACGACGACCCGGAGGACGGCGCGCTCGCCGACCGCTGCCTGACGCTCGGCCTGCCCGAATTCGGCGCCGGGAATGGCGGCGGCAGTTTCCGGCGGATCGTGCAGACGCCCGGCGGCATCTCCATTGCGTACGATGTGGGACAGGGCCAGGGCTGGCAGCGCAACATCGTCATGAACGGCAGCCCGCATCTGCCGGCCAATATCCGTCAATGGTACGGCGACTCGCGCGGCCGTTGGGAAGGCAACACGCTGGTTGTCGACGTCACGAATTTCAGCCCGAAAACCGATTATCGCGGCTCGCGCGAGAATCTGCACCTTGTCGAACGCTGGACACGAACCAGCCCGACCACGCTCGAATATGTCGTCACGATCGAGGACCCGACCGTGTGGACGCGTCCCTGGACCGTGAAACAGGATTACATCAAGCAAAGCGACGCCCAAAATCGGATTTACTACGAGCCGCGCTGCGTGGAGGGGAATATCGGCTATCCCACCGTTATGAAGACGGCGCGCTTTGAAGATAAGCAATTTGCCGAACGGAAAGGCCCGGACCCGCTGACCCATGACAATGCGTCGGGATTCGGCGACGACGATCCGCTCGGGCAATAGGTCTGGGGCGAGGAGAGGCAACAATGCGTGACCGGTTCCTGCGTTCGATTTCGGTGACGGCGCTTGCTGCGATCACACTTGGCGCGGTCTGGGTATCCATCGGCACCACGTCGGCTGAGGCGCCCGCATCGTTTGCGCCCAAAACGGCGTGGGGCGAACCGGACCTGCAGGGCATTTGGACCGACGAAACCGATACGCCCCTCCAGCGCCCTGCCAAATTCGCGAGCCAGGAATTCTTCACCGCGGAACAGCGGGCCGAAATCGACCGGGCGCGCACATCCATGCTCCAGCGCGACAGGCGTTCGGAGCGCGGCACCGAGCGCGACGTCTCCGGCGCATACAATTCGGAGTTTCTGTCGGTAAAGCGCGTCGGGCTGCGCACGTCGCTCATCGTGGATCCGACCAATGGCCGGATTCCGCCCCTGACGCCGGAGGCCCAGAAGGCAGTGGCCGCCGAGCGCGAATACCGCGCCGCATTGCTGCAATCGACGGAGACCTGCAAGAACGAGGAACCGGCCTGTGCGGGCGGGAAATACGATCGCACACCGTCGCCGCGGTGGGAGCAAACCCCGCCCCGCTACAATTCCTCCGGGCGGCAGAACCGGATTTACGGTCCGGAGGATACATCGCTCCCGGAGCGCTGCCTGACCGGCGGGCTGCCCGAATTCGGCACCAATTTCGGCGGGAGCTTTCGCCGAATCGTCCAGACAGCGGGCGGAATCGCAATATTCTACGATGTGGGACAGGGACAGGGCTGGCAGCGTAACATCGTCATGAACGGGACGCCGCACCTGCCGGCCAACATACGCCAGTGGTATGGCGATTCGCGCGGCCATTGGGAGGGCAACACGCTGGTGATCGACGTGACCAATTTCAGTCCCAAGACCGATTTTCAGGGCTCACGCGAGAATCTCCATCTGGTGGAACGCTGGACGCGCACCGGGCCAGGCTCGCTCGAATATACCGTCACCGTCGAAGACCCGACGGTGTGGACGCGGTCGTGGACCGCCAAGCAGGAGTTCATCAAGCAGAGTGAGCAGCAAAACAGGATTTATTACGAGCCTCGCTGCCTCGAAGGAAATTTTGGCCTGCCGGGCCTGCTGCATGGAAGGCGCGTCTTAGAGGCCGAATTTGCGGCGGGGAAGGGTCCCGATCCAAGGACCATGGACCACAACAAGGGCGGTTTCTTGCTCGATGAAGACCCGCTGCGGTAAGGGCGAAAAAAGGAGGCCGTCATGCGCGATCATTTCTTCCGCCCAACGATAGTGGTCGTCATTGCCGCAAGTGTTGCCGGCGGCGCCATTTTTCTGTCGGTCGCGCGCAGTTCGGCGGAGGCCCCGGCGGCAGCCGCATCGCCGAAGACGCCGTGGGGCGAGCCGGACCTGCAAGGGATATGGACCGACGAAACCACAACTCCGCTGCAACGTTCGGCCAAATACGCGAACCAGGAATTCTTCACCGATGCGCAGCGCGCGGAACTGGACCAAACGCGCGCGGCGATGATGGGGCGCGAGCGGCGCGTCGAACGCGGCACCGAACTCGACGTCGCGGGCGCGTACAACGGTCAGTTCGTATCGGTAAAGAAAACCGGCAAGCGCACCTCGATGATTGTCGACCCGGCGGACGGCCGCGTTCCTGCTCTCACGCCCGAGGCGCAGAAAATTCAAGCCACCGACCGCGAATTCCGTCTCGCCCTGCTGCAATCGACCGAGACTTGCAAGAGCAAATCGGTCGCCTGCCGCGGCGGCAAATACGATCCCAAGCCCTCGGCGCGACGCGCCGAGCTGGCGCCGCGCTACAACACCGCGCGGATGAATCGGTTCGATGGGCCCGAGGACGGCGCCCTGCCCGACCGCTGTCTCACCATGGGTCTGCCGGAGTTCGGCGCCAACGCCGGCAGTTTCCGGCGCATCGTGCAGACGCCCGGCGGCATCACGATTTTCTACGACGTAGGTCAGGGCCAGGGTTGGCAACGCAACATCGTCATGAACGGCAGCCCGCATCTGCCGGCGAATATGCGTCAGTGGTACGGCGATTCCCGCGGCCACTGGGAAGGCAACACGCTGGTCGTCGATGTGACCAACTTCAGCGCGAAGACCGATTTCCAGGGCTCGCGGGAGAATCTGCATCTGGTGGAGAAGTGGACGCGCACGGGGCCGAACGCCCTCGACTACGAGGTCAGGATCGAAGACCCGACCGTGTGGACGAAGGCGTGGACGGTAAAGCTGGAGTTCACGAAGCAGAGCGAGCAGGCGAACCGGATCTATTACGAGCCGCGCTGCAACGAGGGAAATTACGGCCTGCCGGGATTGATGCACGGGCAGCGCACGCAAGAAGCCGATTTCGCCAAAGGCAAAGGCCCCAATCCGGCTATACGCGACATCGCGACGGATTTTGTCGGCGTCGAAGACGACCCGTTGCAATAGAACAAGGACAGCAGAGGGAGGATTTCATGCGCGGCCGCTTCTTAGGATCGATGATCACAGTGGCCATTGTTGCTGCCGCGGCAGGCGCGGTGGGCACGATGTTCGTCACCGGCACGCCAGGCCAGGCACAGAACCAGGCGCAGACGCAGACGCCCGGGCAACCCCAAGCGGCGCGGCCACCTGCGACCGTCGGCGGCAAGCCGAACTTCAGCGGCATCTGGCAGGCCAATAACGAAGCCAACTGGGATCTGCAGGCACATGCGGCGCTGCCCGCCGCGGTCACGCAGCAGGGCGTCTATCCTTACGATTATGCGCGCGTGCCGGCCGCGCCGGTGCTGGCGCTGGGCGCGGCGGGGGCGGTGCCCGGATCGCTTGGCGTGGTGCAGGGCGACGGGCAAATTCCGTACAAGCCGGAAGCCTTGGCAAAGAAGCGGGAGAACGCGCAGAATTGGATCGACCGCGACCCGGAGCTGAAATGTTATCTGCCGGGAATCCCGCGCGCGATGTACATGCCCTTCCCGTTCCAGATCACGCAGAGCACCAACAAGATTCACATCGCCTACGAATTCTCGAACACCGCGCGCACAATTCATCTCGACAAAGTCGAAGGACCGCCGGACGACACCTGGATGGGCCACTCGGTCGGGCATTGGGACGGCAATACGCTGGTCGTCGACGTGACGAATTTCAACGACCGGTCCTGGTTCGACCGCGCCGGCAATTACCACAGCGAGGCGCTGCATCTGACCGAGCGCTTCACGCAGATGTCGCCGGACGTGATTTGGTACGAGGTGACGATTGAAGACCCGAACGTCTTCACCAAGCCGTGGAAGATCGCGATGCCGCTCTACCGGCGCGCGGAGCCGAACATGCAGCTGCTTGAATTCCGCTGCAACGAATTCGTCGAGGAATTCATGTATGGCAGCCTGCGCAAGCAGCAATTGGTCAAGCATTGGGAAGGCGAAACCATGACGGTGGATATCACGCGCAAGGTGCCGCCCGGCGATGCATTCTATGCATGGTATGGCCGCTGATCGCGGGCTTGAGGTTTAATACAATAGGAGGCAATCCATGAAGACGAAGCTTTCTCTGGTGTGTGTCATAGGCGTTGCCCTGTCGGGATGGGCGTCTTCTGCGTCCGCGCATCATGCGTTCGCGGCGGAGTTCGACGCCAACAAGCCCATCAACTTCAAGGGCAAGATCACCAAGATGGAATGGGTCAACCCCCATACCTGGCTGCATGTCGACGTGAAGCAGTCCGACGGCACGATGGTGAATTGGGCGATCGAGGCCGGCACGCCGAACGTTCTCTTCCGGCGCGGCTTCACCAAGCAGTCGCTGCTTCCCGGCACCGAAATCGCGATCGACGGCTATCAGTCGAAAGACGGATCGCACCGCGCCAACGGCCGCGACCTGACCTTCGCGGATGGGAAGAAACTGTTTCTCGGTTCGTCGGGAACGGGCGCGCCGTATGAGCTGACGCCGGGCGCGAAATAGAACGGCGCTCGCGCGCGCGGCAGTCGCGCGCCTCTCTTTGATCTGCAACGGGGGCCGAATGTCTCTGGTGGATTTCTTCGCGCAGTTCGGCGAGTCCTCATGGAGCGTCGGACTGCACGAGTCCCAGTACGCCTATTCGATCATCGAATCGGTGCATGTCTGGACGCTCGCGGTCTTCTTCGGCTCCATCCTCATGGTCGATCTGCGCCTCCTCGGCTTGACCATGCGAAAAGTGCCGGTGTCGGAAGTGGCGAGCCGGCTCTTGCCTTGGACCATTGGCGGTTTCGTCGTCATGGTGATCACCGGTTTGCTGCTGTTCTCGGCCATCCCGTTGCGGACCTATCAGAACATATTCTTCCGGACAAAGATGATTCTGCTGCTGCTGGCCGGATTGAATATCTGGCTGTTTCATTCCGGCATTTACAAGAAGGTGTCGGACTGGGATTTCCGGTCCATTCCACCCAAAGCGGCCAGGACTGCGGGGGGCATTTCGCTTGCGCTGTGGATGTGCATCATCGTGTCGGGCCGCATGATCGCCTACAACTGGTTCGATTGTGACCGGCAGCCGCAGGCGGCGATCATCAATTTTCTCACCAGTTGCGATCCATCCAAAGCGGTGCCGCCCTGATGTCTCTGCTGTCCTTTTTTCAGTGGTGCTACGCGACGGATGTCGGCGAAACGATCCGGAATTCGACCTGGTTGTTTCCGGTCATCGAGGCGGTTCATCTGCTCGGTTTCGGATTGACGGCGGGTTCGATCCTGCTCGTCGAGATGCGCCTGCTGGGCGCGGGCATCAGCCGTCAGCCGGTCGCGGAACTTGCGAAGAACGCCGAACCGTGGATGTACGGCGGGATCGTCGTGATGTTCGCATCGGGGATTCCGCTCTTCATGTCGGAATCGATGAAGGCTTATTACAGTCTTGCGTTTTGGGTGAAGATGACCTGCCTTCTGCTTGCCCTCGTGTATACGTTCACGCTGCGGCGGCGGGTCACGCAGGGCGATTTGGTTGAGAACCGCCCGGGGCTCGCGCGGACTTTGGCGGTTGCTTCGCTGACGTTGTGGTTCGGTGTGGCGTGGGGCGGCCGCTGGATCGGCTTTTCCTGACCTCTTCAGGGGGACGCAGGGATGAACAGACTTGCTGGAAAGCTGGCGCTGGTGACCGGAGGCAATAGCGGAATCGGGTTGGCGACTGCGCAGGCTTTTGTTGCGGAAGGCGCGCGCGTGGCGATCACCGGGCGCGACGCGCAGACTCTCGAAACAGCGCGCAACAGTCTTGGCGAAGGACATCTGGCGATACAGAGCGACGCGGCCGATGTGAAGGCCATCGACGCGCTGTTCGCAACGGTGAAGCAGCAGTTCGGGGCGCTCGACGTCATGTTCCTCAATGCCGGCGTAGGAACGGGCGGTTCCATTGAAAGCACGACGGAAGAAGATTTCGCGCGCATTTTCGACATCAACGTGAAGGGAGTTTTCTTCGCCGTGCAAAAGGCGCTGCCGCTGTTGCGAAACGGTGCGTCGATTGTTCTGAACTCGTCGATCGCGCCGCGCACGGGACGGCCCGGTCTTTCGGTTTACGCGGCGAGCAAGGCTGCGGTGAGGACGTTCGCTCGCAATTTTTCTTCGGAGCTCGCACCGCGCGGCATTCGTGTGAATGTGGTGAGCCCCGGCCCTATCGAAACACCGATCTGGTACCGGGGCGATCCGGAAGTCGCTACGCAACTGCGAGACCGGGTCGCGGCTTCCGTCCCGCTCGGCCGGCTCGGCAAAGCGGAAGAAGTCGCGGCGGCGGTCGTGTTTCTGGCGTCCGATGAATCGAGCTTCATCGTAGGAACGGAAATCACCGTCGACGGTGGCGTCACGGAGTTGCTCGGCGCACGCCCGGTCCGCCGCGAATAACGGAGCGCCTGTTCCACTTCACGGCACCAGGAGCAAGAGGCGACACGCCTCCAAGTTTTTCAAACGAACCGGACCCAGTCCGCGCGATAACGCGTACCTTCGATCCGCCCCCGGTCCGGAGAGTCGTAGAGGATCAACAACCCTGACTTCCCGTCACGCGGAAGCGGGCACATTCCTTCCGGGTGCTCCTCGCTGCTGCTCCATTCACGGAAGGCACGCGGCCGCTGGATGGTGCCCAAGCGCGCCGGCGTCCAACGGTAGAGCCGAAACGGACCGGCTGCGCTCGACACCGGCCCCGCGATGAGAAGGACCTCGTGGCCGAAACGCGTGAGCTCCCGCACGCCCAAACCGCCCAAATCGAGGAAGTGCGTGGTCAGCTCGGCGGCAAGCGTGCCGCGAGGACGAATATGCACCTCGATCACCACAGCGATGCTGTCGAGGAGCGGTCCCCGCAAGCCGAGCAGCACGTTGTCGCCGGAAAAACAGCAGCCTTCGATGTCGAGGCCGTTTTCCTTGCTGGGCAGATCGATGAACGGCATCAGGAAGGGATTTTCGCGCAGCATTTCGCGCAAACTGTCCGGGCCCTTGAACGGCAGATTGACGATGTCATCGCCAAGCGCGCCGTCGCGCGCGAGCGATACGGTGCCGAGAAGGTGACGGCTCGGCCGGGAGCGGATCTCGGATTGGATCTCGTCTTTGTTCTCCGGTTTCTTGCGAACCTGGCAATGCGAGCCGCAGATCAGGAGCCGGTCCGTGGCTGCGTCCAGGGACTCGATATCGGCTTCGTCCTTGTCGCCCGGAAGGCCGGGAAAAATGGCGTCGAGCGAGACCTGCATCTTCAGCCGAAAGCCGTCGCCGTCGGGTTCGAGACATTCCAACGTCCGCCCTTCGTCCGAAGCGGTCCAAAGGAGACCGCCGACCGAGGCGATGGCCGAAAGATTGCCGAGAAAATTGGCATCGTCCGCCGCTGCGCCAAAGTCGAGCACTATCGAGGCGTCCGCTCGAAATCCCGAAGTCGTCACTGAAGCCTCCGCGTCCTTATGACAGCACGTCACAGGCCGCTATCGCAGTTCCCCTCGAAAGGACAGCGGAGGCGAAGAGCGTATCGCGTTCGGAACAATTTGAGGAGTCCGCGCTGGATGCTCCTCTTATTGCTGGGGGCCTTGCGCCCGGCGCTGACCCGCGGCGCGACGGGCATCGGCATTGCGGTCTTGGAAATCGCTTTCCTGGCTCGAGACGTTTACCTGCGACTTACGCTTATCGGCGTGAGCACGCCTTCTGGTCTTCTTTCGTGCGTGAACGAGACGCGCACCCATTTGGACTCTCCCTATTTGCCGGTCTGCTGAGAACCGCAAAGACCCGGCGAATGTTCCCGGACGACGGCGCGAATTGCTCGAGGGTGCCAAAGGGGGCGGAACCAAGGCGTGGTCGGCTCGGTTCCCATTTCGCCAACGGCGAGTGGGTGCCATGAAAGATGACAAGAAAATAGAGAGAGCGGCGATTATCGCCGCCGCCGTTTTCGGAGCCGCAACGCTCGCGGTACTCGTGATGCAGATCACGCCAAGGACTGGGGTTCTGCCTGCTGCCGGTTACGGCGAAGGGCGGACCCCAGCCGGGCCCAACACCACGCCCGATGTAAAGGACGCTCGTCGTCCGGTTCAGGAATCGGGGCAACCGGCCAACTCCCAGCGTTGAGGAACGGCACCGCCGCCATGTCTAGAAATCGGGTGTGGTTGCGGTTGGGATAGCGGAGTTCTTTCCATTGTAGTATTCGCGTGTATTCTCGGCGCAGACATGCTCGATCCATTGGCCGAGCGGGCGGCCATAGATCATGGTTGACGACCAGCGCGCCGTGAACGTCCTTTCGTCTTCGACCGTGATTTGCAGCTCGAGCTGTTTGCCTTTGTAATCAGGGTCGAATTCGATCGCGTTCAGGCCCCGCGGATAGCGGGTGTTGACTTTGTTCTCGCGGTCGATGGCAGGCTGGGCGTTTTCATAATCGACCAAACGGTAGCGCTCAACGACATGCAGAGCGTTGCTGTAAGGCGTTCCATACATGTCGAGCATGGGATAGGGTCCCAGCTTCACATCCATCGTATCGATAACGAGCGTGTCGCCTTCGTAATGGCCGACCGAGTCGCCGTACCAAGAGGGCGTGACGTTCACCGCGTGAGGCTGATTCATGCGGACGCGCCGGACTTCGTGGTCGTGCAGATAGAGGATGGTGATGCGATCGTTTTGTTGCAGCATCTGCATTCCGAAATTCCAGAAGACATAAGGCACGCCGCTGGGCCAGCACTGGTTGCTGGGTGTCGGATAGCCGATGCCGCGAAGCGATAACTCGCCGAGACGCTTTACGGTTTGCGCCGCTTCCGGCTTCAGAATCGGATTCGTGTAATCGCCTACGAGCTGGTTGTAATCGCTGACGCCGTTGAACAGCGAGCGGTTCGTCACCGGCCCCGGTCCGGTTGCGGCCGGGCCCAATCCCGGACGAAACCAGCGGTGCCACACGCCGGAAAAGTCGGAAATCGGCGCCGACGCCGTGCGGGTGGTGTTCAAGTCTGTGGTGAGCGCCGCCGCAGTGTCCGCCAGCGGCGCGAAAAGCGCCAACATTGCGAAGAACGATCGTCGCATAGTCATTTGTCCGTTGCGGCGTGCATGCCGGCGAGGCGGCCGAACACGGCGTTGCGCGTCTGGCCCGTGAAGGCGGGATAATTGTGAAAGAAGAGCCCGAGAATATCGCCCGACGCATACAGGCCCTTGATCGGGTTGTGCAGAGAATTGAGCACCTGGGCCTTCTCATTCACCTTCACGCCGCCGAATGTGAAGGTGATGCCACAAGTCACCGGATAGGCGCGGAAAGGCGGCGTCGCGATCGGGTTCGCCCAATTCGATTTGGGAATGGCGAGGCCGTGGGTTTTGCGTCCATCGGGGCGCGAGGGATCGAACGGCACATTATCGCGGCAGGCGGCATTGAATTCGGAGACCGTGTGGGCCAGCACCTCGGGCGCGAGGCCGATCTTGTGCGCAAGCTCACCGATGTCAGGAGACTCCTCGAAGGTCGCCTTGTGGTGGGGGTACCGGTGCTGGCGGATGCCGGTCTGATCATAGATTTGCCAGGCAACCGCGCCGGGCTGCGCCAGAATTGTGCGGCCCGTTTTCGCGTAGGTGTAGGAATGCTGCGCCTCGCCCTCGTCGAAAAACCGTAAGCCAAGCGCATTCACCGTAATGCCGAACGGGTAATCGTAGCGGCTTTGGGTGTTGCCGCGCCCGTCCGCATGCTGCGGCGTTTCGAAGTCGGGCGCTTTCGCGTCGATCGGCGACATGTGGCCGCTCTGCCATTGGCCGGCGGTCGCAGCACCCAACGCGAGCAGATAGTTGAGGACTTCGCCGGTGTCGTGTTTCGAGCCGCGCACTTTGACGAAGTCGGCGTTGCCGGAGAGATAGCGCGCGCGCATTTCGGCGCTCGCCTGGAATCCGCCGGCGCAGGCTATGACGGCATTGGCGGAGAGATCGTATTCCCGCTCGGGGGTCGAGACGCGCACCCCCTCGACGCGGTGCATGGTGCCGTGAATGGCACTCACCGGCGAACAGAAGCGCAGCTCGATGTTCTTGGATTCGGCGATGCGGCGCCATTGTTCGAGCTGGCCCACGCCGCCGCCGGCAACGTGGATCGCGATACCGCGTTCGAAATAGCGTTTGTTGCCGACCTTGGCGTGCTCTTTCAGGATCTCCCAGCGGATGCCCACGTCGCGCATCCAATGGACGGCCGCGTTGGACTGCTCGACAAGCGTTGCCGCGAGAACCGGGTCCATGCGCCCGAGCGTCATCCGCGCGAGGTCGGCGGCGAAGTCCTCTTTCGAATAAGGCGCGATTTGCAGGCTTGCGAAGAGATCGTCGTCGATATCGGGAAGGAATTCGCGAATCTCAGTCGCACCGCGGTGCCAGAAACGAAAGCCGGTGCCGGAGTAGCGCGCATTGCCGCCGTATTCCGACTCCGGCGCCTTTTCCAGCATGACGATGTTTTCCGCACCCGCATCGCGGGCGGCCACCGCGGCGTCGAAGGCAGCACTACCGCCGCCGATGACGATGATGTCGCATTTCTCCATCGGCGCCGCCCCCGGGGACGCGATTGTCAGGACGTCACTTTGTCCTTCTGGGTGCGCTTTTCACGGTCGGTGCGGAACTCGGCTTCTTCATAGCCATGAACGGAGACATCAAACAAATTGCCGTCCGGGTCCATAGCGCGATATTCCGCGTAAGGACGATTTGCGGGACGGGTCGTCAGAGGCTCGTCGAACTTCTTGAGTTTTTCCTCGACATCGGCCAGATCGTCGACCTGAAAGCCGAAATGGTTGATACCGCTGGGCGTGGCCTCGCCGCGGTTGCGCAATAGCGCCAACGTCAGATAGCCGTCGCTCATGTAGATGGCGCCGCCCGGTTCGCTGCGGAGGCGCGTCAAACCGAATACCTCCTCGTAGAACGCGGCCAGCCGTTCGGGACTTTTCGTCTTGATCGCCAAATGCCGAATCTTACCCATCCTCACCTCCCGTAGCGTTGGTGCAAGTCTAGGAGGGCGTCCCGCGGATGGAAAGTCGATACTGGCGGCGGGGAAAAGCTTCCGTCACAATGCGGCAGCCGCCGACCGCACCGCGCGGCGCATCGGGGGAATCGTGATCGAGCCGCTGAGCGACATCAGCCCAGCCATGCGCCGCTTGAGCGCCTACATCGCGGCTGCGCGCGGGCAGCTGCTGCCGGCGGCGGTTGTCGAAAAAGCGCGGCAGCACATCCTCGACACTTTCGCCGCGATGATTTCCGGGACGCAGTTGCCGCCGGGAGAATTCGCGGTCCGCTACGTTGCCTCGCTCGGCGGGACGCGACAGGCTTCCGTCGTCGGGGCGCGAATACTGACCTCCGCCGTCAACGCGGCGCTCGCAAATGCGATGCTGGCGCATGCCGACGAGACCGACGATTCGCATGCGCCGTCGCGCACGCATCCGGGCTGTGCCGTAATTCCAGCGGCAGTTGCCGCGGCGGAGAGCGTGCACGCGAGCGGCGAAGCGTTCGTCCGCGCGGTCGTGCTCGGATACGACGTCGCCGCGCGCGTAAATTACGCGCTCGACCCGGAAGCGCTTGCGGCTTCCTTGCGGGGTACGCACAGCATCGGGGGAACCTTCGGCGCAGGTGCGGCTGCGGCCGCGATTCTGAACCTGGACGAGCGCCAGGCGCGACACATGCTTTCGTTGTGCGCGCAACAGGCCTCCGGCGTGGGCTGTCATGTGCGCGATCCCGAGCACATGGAGAAGGCGTTCGACTTCGGCGGAATGCCGGCACGAAACGGGATCACTGCGGCCATGATGGTCGCGGCGGGCATGAGCGGCGTGGACGATGTCTTCAGCGGCGAACGCAATTTCCTCGACGCGTTCGCGGCGCATCCCGATTTGGCGCAGCTGTCCGACGCGTTGGGGCAACGCTTTGAAATTCTGGACTGCAACATCAAAAAGTGGCCGGTGGGATCGCCGGCGCAAGCCGCGCTCGATGCTGTGACCGTGCTGATGGAAAAAGAGCGCCTTGGACCAAGTGATGTCGAGTCCATGGAGGTGCATTTGCCCGGACGGTCGGCGCGCACGGTCGACAACGCGCCGGCGCCAAACCTGAATCTGCAGCATTTGATCGCCCTGCTGCTGGTCGATGGCGCGCTCACCTTCGCGAGCATCCACAACCACGCGAGAATGGAGCATCCGGAAATCTTGGCGCTACGAAAACGGATCGTGCTGATCGAAAGCGACGAATTGGCGAAAGCCCGACCGCGGCGGCAGGCGATCGTCGTCGCCAAGACCCGCGACGGGCACACGCTGTCGCATCGCACTTTCGCGGTGCGCGGGACGGCGGACAATCCCATGACTCAGGCCGAAGTGGAGGCGAAAGCGTTGGGGCTGATCGAGCCCGTGATCGGTCGGACGCGAGCGAGGGCGATATTGCGCGCGCTATCGGCGCTGGAAGACGTGCCCGATATCGTGACACTGCGGCGATTGTGGCAAGGACCCGCGAAACGGAGCGCAGGCCCATGACGCTGCTTCTCTCAAACGAGGACGTCGAGGCGGCGCTGTCGATGCCCGACTGTCTGGAAGCGATGGAGACCGCCTATCGCGATCTAGGGCTCAAGTTCGGCGGCAACGGATTGCGGTCCGAAATCCTGACGCCGACTTCGCGCGACGATGCGCTTTATTCCCTGCTCACTATGAACGGTGTCGTGCCGCGATTCGGCATCGGCGCTGTGCGCATCAATTCCGACGTCGTCACGTGGCCGGTTTCCGAATCCGGCCCGCGGCGGCGCAAGGTCCCTGCCGCGCCGCACGGCCGCTACGTCGGTCTGGTGCTGCTGTTCAGCACGCTGACCGGTGAACCGCTCGCGATCTATCCGGACGGTGTGGTTCAACGCATGCGCGTCGGTGCCATCAGCGGGCTCGCGGCGAAGTATCTGGCACGGGCCGACGCACGAGAAGTCGCTCTCATCGGCACCGGCTGGCAGGCCGGCGGACAGGCGCTTGCAATCACCTCGGTACGGCGCATCCGGCAAATTCGCTGTTTCAGTCCCAATCGCGAGCGGCGGGCAGAGTTCGCCGCGGCGATGCAAGCCAAACTGGGCGTGGATGTGGTCGGCGCCGAGACCGCGCGCCATGCCGTCGCAGGCGCCGATGTCGTCTTGTGCGCGACCAACAGCCTCGAGCCGGTGCTCGCCTCAGATTGGTTGGAGCCCGGAATGCACGTCAGCAGCCTGTCGCGTCTCGAACTCGATGCCGGTGTGATCGCCGCCGCTGACGTAGTCTTCACGCATGTGCGCGAGGCCGAGGGGAAAATCGTGCGCACGGTGGGGGCCGATTTGGCGCGCGACGCGGAGCAGAAAAAGGCGGCGCTCAGCAGCACAATCGGCCAATCGACCCGGCCCGAATTGGCCGATCTCCTGCTGGGGCGCGGGGCCGGGCGCACAAGCGACCGCCAGATCACGCTGTTCTTCAATTACGCGGGGCTGGGCTACCAGTTCGCAGCAACCGGACACGTCATCTATACCAAGGCGCGCGCGCTCGGGCTGGGACGCGAACTGGATACGGATTTGTTCACCAGCGCGGTTCCGTCGTGAGGGCGGCTTCATGGCGGGGCCGCGAACCGCTATGCTCCCAAACAGGTGAAGCCGGCCAACAGGGGAGAGCCGTGCGGTCTTTCGCTGCGATAATGCCGCGCTTTCTTGTGGCCATCGTTCTGCTGGCGCTCCTGCCGCTGAACCAAGCGACGGCCGCTGAGCCTTATTACAAAGGCAAGTCGATCACATTCGTGATCGGCTCGGGCGTGGGCGGCGGTTACGACACCTATAGCCGATTGATTGCGAGTCATCTGGGCCAGCATCTCG
>Ga0310810_10003853_pt1 | contig 16475 bp, 11 predicted proteins | sample NCmetagenome_FD_207641 | JGI IMG/M metagenome (GOLD analysis project Ga0310810, IMG submission 207641) | Soil microbial communities from experimental microcosm in Duke University, North Carolina, United States - NC | ecosystem: Engineered > Artificial ecosystem > Soil microcosm > Unclassified ... | reverse complement strand
AGACCTTTGGTTGGTTACATAAATGAGAACAGCCTTGTGCTGGTCGGCCATGGCAGATTTGTGAACGCGTCAGTAAGCAAATCTGTCCGTCGACTGCCAAAAAACGTTCTTGGTAAGCCCCTCAGAATCAAACTTCCTCATGAGATTTGAATGTCTTAAGCGCTCTGTCTTTAGCGCTCTTTGACGGCGCGCCTATCGGTACGACACTTGCTCCTTCCTGCGCTCGGCCCGGTCTAGTTGTTCAATGAAACGGTAGCGTTATGCAAAACAATTACTTGCGACAAGACAACGGCTTCACTCTCTTGGAAATTCTCATTGCCTGCAGCATTCTCGGCATTCTGACGGCGTTGGCGGTGCCGTCGTTCTCTTCATGGATCGCGCGACAACAGCTTCGTCAGGCGACCACAGAGCTGGCTGGAAACTTCACGATGGCGCGGACTGCAGCGATGAGCCGCGGCTCCAGCGTCACGGTGACGACGGCAATGACCGGTGGGAAGGCCACTCTCACATTTGGTGGAAACGTTTTCAAATCCGTCACGCTCAGCGACAGGGTCACCGACATCACTCCGACCACAGTGGCGTTCAATGCATTCGGGGGACGTTCAGGAGGCGCTGCCAATACCCTCATCGTGGTGACCCCTTCGCAAGGCAGCGCCTATTCGGTCGCCGTGACTCCGTCCGGAAGAGTCTTTTGGTGTGCTGCGGCCGCGTGTCCTTAGAGAAGGAGTCTGTCGTGAGTGGATCAGGGATCTTAGGGCGAGAGAGCGGCTTTACCATGATTGAAGGATTGGTGGCCGGAGGCATCCTTGCCGGCGTTCTGCTCGGCATCAGCGGATTGCAAACGATGGTCATGACTCAAAACGTGGATTCGAAAGAGCGCACGGTTGCGATGAATCTCGGAACCGAAATGATTGAACGCATCCAAAGCAATCGGCAAAAGGTGCTCGAGTATAACAACATCGACACCACGGCCGGCACCCCTTGCCCACAAAGTGTGACGACCCAACGGCAGACGTACGGTGATTGCCGACAGTGGCAGACCATGATGACCAGTTCAAATCTGACTGGAGCGAGAGGCACGGTGACGGTGACACGGATTGATCCTGATCCGACGACGGGAGTTCCGACACTGAATCGTATCAACGTGGTCGTTGCCGTCAGTTGGAACGTGACAGCGAAAAATACGTTGTTTGGGCAAACCGTCACCACCACTCTGCAATCCGTCATCGCTCCTGAATAGGAGGGAGACTGTGACTCTAATGGCCTCCGGAGCACCGGTTCGAATCACGGACGATGCAGGCTTCACCATGATTGAGGTCATGGTTGGCACCGTCTTGTCATTAATCGTCGTCGCGGCGGCATTGGCGCTCCTCATGGTCAGCCAAAAAACCACCCTCATCAGCGGTCAAGTGGCGGCCACGCAGCAAAATTCGCGCTCCGCGATGGATTTACTGGTTCGCGATGTCAGGTTGGCCAGTTTCAGCTATGTAGGAAACGACCCCGGTGCAACGACCATCGGGACCTGCAATGTGACAAACGGCGCCATGAACATTCCGGTCGGACTTCGTCCCATCGATCAGAATCCTGCCGGCGCGGATACCGGGCCGGACAGTATTTCGCTGGTCGTGCCGCTGCTCAACGATGTCGTCACACCTTGGGTCCTCCAGGCAGCTGTGGGAGGGACTACCGACAATCCCACTACATTCAACACGGTCCCGCTCAATGCCGCCATCATTGCCGACATGGTCAGTCAAGGGCTGGTTGCTGGTTCGGTCATCTCGCTGAGCGGAGCCGACCCGAGAACCGTGCTGAGCGTGGGCGCAACCTCAATCACGCTTTCCGTCAGTTACGACGGAAGGTTTCCTGTCGGTTCTCCTGTGTATCTCTTGCAATGCGTGACATATGCCGTGTCAACGGCCCCGGCGGTCTGTGGTCCGGGAAGCTCAACCTGCCTGACGCGCAACGGGGTGGCATTTGTGGACGGCGTGGAAGACATTCAACTCTCCTACGGCTGCGATGGATGTAATTCAGGTGCTCCGAATCCTGCATTGCCGGACGGAGTCATTGATCAACAGACCGCCGGCGGACTTACGGCCACAGGGCCTTCCGGCAGCGACTTTGTCACGAACAATGCCTGGAACGTGATCCCCATGACACCGGACAAGATCAAGCAGGTGCGGCTGACGATCGTCGCCAGGCAACAGCAGTCGGATACGGGGTTTGGCGAGGTCAGCGCCAGCGGCATCAATACGACCGGTCCATTGATCGTGAGCGACCACAATCCATCAGCTGACACCGGCTACAACGCCACGACCTATTCAAAATTGCGGCGCCGTGTGGTGACAAGAATCATTCAACCGAGAAACCTATAGCACAATGAAGAATGCAGACGCCGGAGGTTCCCACATGCCCTGTCAGGCGTTGAAGAATCAGTGTGGAGTCGCATTGCTGACGGTCATGATTATCGGCCTGATCATGACCATCTTGGGCATCGCGGCGATCACCGTTTCAGGATTGGAAACTCGGATGTCAGGTTTCGTGCGAACCAAAGAGGTGGTCACGACTGCCGCAGAGTCCTGCGAGGGAACGGCGGTCAACATCATTCAGCAGGTACTGTTGAACGGTCCTCTTAATTCGGTCTTCTTGGATTCGGCGAGTCCTCCCGGCCCGGTCCCAGCTTCCAATAGCGCCGTATTACTCGCTGAAATCAAAGGTCAGCTGCTTCCCACTCCGCCGGCCCCTAATGCCAGTACCTATGGTGAGAATTGGACCGATACGCCGGCATCGGCGCCCAACCTCCAGCTCACGAACATTCCCGGATACATGGTGAAAGGGGATATCGATCGAATGTATGGCCATCCGCTGGTACACAACGGAACAGAGACCAGTGAATTCGTATACCGGATCAGCTGTATGGCAACAAATGCCGCAACAGGCTCTTCGATCACCGTCACATCCGTTTATAAGTGCACGCTAGGGGATACGTGCACAAAACAGATCGGTGGCTCGTAGAAGGAGGCATCATGAGAACGGCGCGACAGACCTGTATCGCATGCTTGACCGCGATCTTCTTCGCGCTGCTGGGCGCAATCGTAGAGATCCAAGGCGTGAGTGCTGAGATCTCGCCGGCCATGCTGGCCACGTTCAAGGTCGGTACAGTGACCAGCGTCGGTGCTTCGTCAATTGCGATCAGCGGAGTCGACTACCGCATCAAAGCCAATGCGGAAATTCTCGATCACAAGGGATCGGAGATGAAACTCGCAGAAGTGCTTCCGCGATCGGAAGCCAGGTTTCATCTCAATAAAGACAGTGAAATCGACATGATGGTGGTCAAGAGGCCTCAGTAGGCCGGGTGAGCGAGGAGACTTTGGTCACATGTCGCCACCAGCCAAAGTGAAGCATGTGCCTGTGAATCGGGGAGGGTGCACCATGAAACCATTACGTTCGGCCCTTGCGATCATGACGCTTGCCCTACTTGGAGCATGGATGAATCCAAGCGCCGCGCAGGCGCAGGCCAATGCTGACTATACGTCCACGCCGCCGTTCGTCAATGACATCGCGGTCCCAAACATTCTCATTATCATGGATAACTCCGGCAGCATGGAGAACCGTGCTTGCGAGTCCACGAGCTGCGGAATCACGTCGACCGGCGCCGTTTCCACGGTGACGACGTTCGACGCCACGACCAGATACAGCGGTTTCGCCGATCCAATGAAATGCTATACCTGGGATACTACGGATAAGCGGTTCGAGAGCCTTGCGTCACCGAGCACACCAGCAAACACCGTGAAAACGGCATTGAACACTGCCTGCGGAACGGGCGAATGGGACGGGAACTTCGTCAATTGGGTTTCCTTCCGCCGGTTCGATGCCGTGAAAAAAGCGATGTCAGGAGGCAATTGCTACAATCCGACTCTGGCCGCAGGGGTATCGGTGCGGAACACTGACGGAACGTGCAAGCCATACGGGACACCCTCAATGACGACGGTCCGCATGCAGAATACCGGAACCAGCACGGAAACGACGCCGGCGGTTCCAAAAACCGGCACAAATGTCTCGTACATCGGCCGGATTCCGTCGTCCGTATATTCTGCAAGCAACCCGGCGAATCTCTATTTTCAAATCCAGAGCACGGGCGATCTGTGCGTTGACGACGACAACAGCGGCGGCTGCCCCGACAGCGGTGGTTTTACGGAAACCATTCTTACCGCGATTGCCTTTGCCACGCCGAGCGAGCCTACGGGAGTGATTCAGCAGGTGGGTGCCAAGGCCCGATTCGGCCTTGCGGTCTTCAACGGAGGATCCAGCGACGACGGGATGAAGGTTCTGACGCCGATCGGTGCAAAACAGTCGATCGATTTCTCAGGAAGCGTCGTTGAAACCTTTACGACCAACACCGCAGCCATGATCGACTCTGTCGACGAGTCCTTTCCGGCGACTTGGACGCCCCTCGCCGAGACGCTCTACGATGCCGTGCGCTATGTTGCGCAGATCAATTCCGCCTACTATCCGACCAGCTACGTCTATCCGATCGCGTTTTCTGATACTCGCTCGAAGGGAGTAGCATATCAGACGAACGGGATTGGATCGTTAGGAGCTGGCGGTTCCGGTTCGTCGGCAGAAGAGAAGGTGTTGACTGGTACAGAGACCTGTCCGGCGGGCTACATCGCAAACGCCTGCGGCCGGGACCCGTATTTTTTCGGCAGCAACCATACGCCGGCCTGGGCGTCCACGTCGCAGGTCGTGAACTGCTGCAAGACCTTCGTCGTGATCTTCACGGACGGAGAGCCGACGCAGGACCAGAACATTCCCTCAACTCTCCAAGACGTTGCGCACGCGTACCATGGCGTCCATTGCACCGGTAGCGATGCAGCGGCGCCTCCTCGACCAGTTGATAGCACCTGCAATACCAATGAGGCCACGCCCTTCAGCGCGCTGCTCGGCGAGCACAAGACGGATTATGCCGACAATGGCAGCGGATACTTAGATTCCGTTGCCTATTGGGCGCACGTCAACGATATGCGCCCCTGCAGCGGGACATCGGATGCTGCCATTGCCGTCATCGGGACGATTGGCCATTGTCTCCCTGGAACGCAGAACGTGTCGACCTATACGTTTTTCGCTTTCGGCAATATCAATGGCCGAGGAATACTGTCGCAGACCGCCAAGGTCGGTGCCTTTGACGACGCGAATGGCGACGGAATCCCGCAGACGGGCGAGTGGGACAAGGAAAACAATTATACGGGCGTCGCGACGCCGGACGGCATCCCGGATGCCTACTTTGAATCATCGAACGTCGATGACCTGCAGGACAAGCTGATGGCGACGATCTCGAGCATCATCAGGAGGAGCTCGTCCGGCGCGGCAGTCTCAGTGCTGGCCACTTCGAGCACGGGCGAAGGTTCCCTCTATCAGGCGTACTTTTATCCGAGCACGCTCGAGGAGGATACCAACAACGACGTCAAGTGGACCGGTTACACCCAAAGCTTCTTCGTCGACACCTTCGGCAACCTGCGTGAAGATACCAACGCTGACGGAAGGCAGGATTACAAGGTCGATCTCATTATCAAAACGCGCCTTAGTGCCGGCAACCTGGTCTTGGTCGACAAATACCAAGACAACGACGGCAACGGCCTCGCAGACGATCTGGACGGTGACGGGGTGATTACGCTCGCGGATTGCGTGATATGCGGCAAGGTGTTGAGCGACATCAAACCGATCTGGGAAGCCGGCAAGCAACTGGCGCTAAAAAGTGCCAGCAGCAGGACCATTCGTACCTGGGTGGATGGTAATCATAATGGGGTCGTCGACAGCGGCGAGCAGATGGATTTTTCGACGGCCAATTCAGGCACACTCGGTCCCTACTTGCGCGCTGGAGCGGCTCCGTATACGGCCGACGCCATTATCAATTTCATCCGCGGCTGCGAGGTTACGGACTGCTCTGAGCAGGCCGGATTAAGGGATCGGCGGCTGCAAGTGCCACCCGGCAGCCACACCCTCAAGTTGTGGAAGTTGGGCGACGTCATCAATGCGCCTCCGACGGTGGTGGCCGCGCCGAGAGATCGCTATGACGTGACTGTCGGCGATGACAGTTACAACGACTATTTCACGAAATACCGCACGCGCCGGCAAATGGTGTATGTCGGCGGCAACGACGGCATGCTCCATGCGTTCAACGGCGGCTTTTACCATCCGGGCGACGATACCAGTCCGAGTGCGCCCTCGGGGGTGACTGAGCATGGCTGGTTCACGAAGAATCCAAACGATAACACCAGCGGTCCCCCGCTCGGTGATGAAATGTGGGGATTTGTTCCCTATGAACTATTGCCCTATCTGCAGTGGCTCACCAGGCAGGATTACCAGCACGTCTATTACGTCGACCTGCCGCCTGTGGTCAAAGACGTTAGAATCTTTCCCAACGATGCCGACCATCCGAACGGATGGGGCACGGTGTTGATCGGTGGATTTCGCATGGGAGGTAGCTGTCAAGCCTGTACTCCAGCCGGCGGTGCTCCCACGATGACGGTCAACATCAGCGGCACCAATTACAATTTCTACAGCGCCTATTTTGTGTTGGACATTACGAACCCAGAAGTCGCGCCGAAGCTGCTATGGTCCTTCTCCAAGAGCGATCTCGGGCTGACAACGAGCGTGCCTTCGGTGGTCCGTGTAAACCCGACAGCAGCCCTCCACACGGATAACACGAGTGCGAAATGGTTCATGGTGGTCGGTTCTGGTCCGACGGGCTACGATGGAAGATCAGGCCAAATCTCGAAGCTCTTCGTCGTCAACATGGCCACAGGGCCAGGGTCCGCGAACAGTCTGGTGAACACGCTGATTGTCGGAAACGGGGATGCTACCGGCCCCGCGTTCAATGGCTATGGCGTCATCGGCGACATGAAAGCGGTGGATCGAAATCTCGACTACCGAACTGACGTCGTCTATTTCGGGCGAGCGATGAGTAACACTATGCCATGGCACGGCAAGATCTACAGGCTGGCACTGGGCACGATTTTGCCGTTCGGCGGAGCGACAGACCCAAACAACTGGGGCGTTGCAGGGACAGGTGCGGCTGCCGGTTACCGACAACCGACAGAAATATTGGATTACTTTGATACAACCACCTTTGGGAGTTCCACAGTTCAAATGGGGCCCGTATTGGCCGCGCCGGCCACGGCCGTCGATGATGCGTCGAAGCTCTGGGTGTTTGTGGGAAGCGGGCGGTATTTTTCCAATTCTGACAAGACGGATACGTCGACGCAGTATTTCGTGGGCGTGAAGGATAAGGTCATGAACAACGGCTGCACTCTCCCGCAGACGAGTACGGTGGACTGTTGGGCCAATGTTCTGGTCGATGTGTCCGCTGCGCAGGTATGCGTTGTGGGTGTCGGAAACTGCGGACAAACGTCGGGAACCAACCAGGTGACCGGCGTAAGCGGAGTCAGTACGATGGCGCAGCTGATGACGCTTGTAGGCTCAAAGGATGGGTGGGTCACCAAACTCCTTCCGGCCTCCGGGCCGGGAGTCGGCGAACGGGTCCTGAGCGCACCAACGGTCTTCGGCGGCATCGTCTTCTTTCCGACGTTCACGCCGACGAACGACATCTGTGCGTCCACAGGCACGAGCAATCTCTATGCGCTCTTCTACAAGACCGGCGGCCCCTATCAGGAGCCGATCATCGGGACGACGGCCGGGGCCGGCGGAGTCGCGAATGTGAACAGGTCGACCTCTCTGGGATCCGGTATGGCGTTCGGGGCCGTTCCATATGTCGGGTCCGGAGCCGACGGCACGAGTCCGTACAAGTTGTTCATCAACACCAGCAGCGGCTCGTTGAGTCCGCAGGAAGTCAATCTGGCGATTGATCCACGATCGCACTTCGCATCATGGATCAACATGTAATCGGATCACAGCTGGTGCGTCTCACAGAGAGGGCAGAGAAGACACTCTTCTCTGCCCTGCACCTATTCCCCCTATTCGTCTTCTTCGCGCTCGCGGCGAGCACTCTTTCCGGATGCACACGCGAGCGGTCTGTCGATCATGTGAGTGATTCTCAAGCTTCAGGCCAGCTCTCGCCGCTTTCGATCATCAAGCGTGCGGTCGTAGAACCCGATCCTCTTCTGCGCGACGAGCCGATCAGGGTGACCATCGATACCAATGATAATCGCAGCGAAGAGCTGAAGTATGAATATCAATGGTACGTCAATCGTGTGGCCGTGCACGGCGCGACCGTCGATGAGTTAGATCCAGAAAGTCTTCGCCGCGGCGACATCGTCCACGTCGAGATCATCGGATCCAATGAAAAGGGAGAACGAGCGTCCTATCGCACCCCCGCCGTGACCGTTGGAAATGCTCCGCCCATCGTCGAGAGCGTCGTGCTAGAGCAGGATCTTGCTCACCGCCGTCTCTCAGCGAAAGTCGAAGCCTCAGATGCGGATCACGACGACATCCATTTTGTTTTTCGATGGCTGCGGAACGACAAGATGGTATCGGAAGGGCCGAACGAGGTCTTCGAGGCGGCGAGTTTGGCCGAAAACGATGTCGTGACGGTGGAGGTCATTCCCTATGACAAAGATGGCGCCGGCGAGCCGGTCAGGGCGAGGCCGCTCGTTGGTAGCAACAATGCTCCGAATATCGTGAGCCATCCGAATATGATGAGTAATGCTGAGTCGTATGAGTATGCCGTCGAGGCCAAAGATCCGGAAGGAGAAGCGGTCTCATTCGATCTGGAAACAGCCCCAGCCGGGATGGTCATCGACAAGGTCTCCGGCCGCGTCACATGGAAGGTTCCTTCTTCACTTCGAGGCACGCATCACGTGAAGATCGTCGCGGCCGATGCCAAAGGCGCAAGAAGTTGGCAGGAATTTGATTTGTCGATCCCCTCATCACCTGGCAGCACAGGAACACCACCCACCAGCTAGCGGCGGGTCGTCGCCGGTTCAACCCGATTTTCTCCGCAGTTGGACGTATCCTATTCCGGCTTAGGAGCTGGAACCGGATGGACGGAAGATTCGCTATCTATAGTTGATTCTGCAGGAGGAAGGACGGGCGCGCGTCGTTGGAGCTTTTCCAGGATCTCCTGCTTCACCTTGGTGGGCTCTTCAACGCGGTTATCCCGCTGAAGCGCGTTGATCTCCGCGGCCTTGCGCGCATTGAGGTCCACCATGTCGATTTCATCTCTCACCAGGGTTGGTGTCAAAAATACCAGCAAATTAAGTTTTTCAGTTTGTTTGCTTTGGAATCGGAACAGCCATCCCAACCAAGGAACATCACCCAACAGGGGAATTTTGCTTTCGCTGATGCTCAGATTATCCCGCACAAGTCCGCCGACCACGAGGGTTTGACCATCTTTGGCAATCGTGGTTGTTTCCATCGAGCGCTTGGTCGTTGTTGGTCCGACTGGAACGCTGGATGTGCCTACTCCGATCGTTTGTGCGACCGCCTCTTCAATGGCCGTAATCTCCTGCTTGATTTCAAGGCGGATCAAATCATTTTCCAGGACTTGCGGAGTCAACTCCAGTGTCACACCGACGTCTTTCCGTTCGATCGTCACGAGCGTACCGCCTGTGATGCCCTGCGCCTGGCCGGTTGGGAAAGGCCGGTTTTCTCCCACTACGATCTTCGCCTTTTGATTGTCGGCCGCTAGGACTTGCGGGGTCGATAGCACATTGGTGTCGGTCAAGTTGAGAAGCAGATGCAAAAATGCGCGGATGTTAATGGTGTTGAGCAAGGGAATCGTTCCGCCGCTCGAGGCCCCGGCGGCGATGCCGAGAATGGTCTGGGCCACGGTGGAAATGTCTTCCGGCGTCCGGTTGAAGCCGCCGATGCCTTGGATTTGGCCGTTTTTCCCCGCGCCCAATACTTGAACGGGATCCGTGCCGATTTGCCTGAGCCTGTCGACCTGGACTTCCAAAATGACCGCTTCGACGAAGACTTGCTTCCGCCGGCTGTCGAGCTCCCTGATAACCGAGGCCAGCCTGCTGTAGGCCAGCTGATAATGATGGAGTTGGTGGCCTTGTCGGCGAACACTTGAACGGGCGCCTCGAATTCGGTGAGCGGCCTGATCGGCGGCCGGACGCCGGGTGTTGTCTGTGAGACGGTCTGCGATCGGGCGACCAAGTTCGTCAGGACAGCCGCCAAGTCTGTGGCGTTGGCGTGCTTGAGTTTATAGACGAACACGCCTCGTTCGGGTGGAAGTTCGCCCATTGGCACGATCTGATGCACCGCTCCCCTGGGAACGACTGCCAGACGGCTGACTTCCAGGGCGGAGACGAATAGGTGATAGGCTTGATCCGGAGTCACCTTCGTTGGAGAAAATACCGAAATCTTTCCCCCCGCTTTTTTCACGGTGTCGTCCAACACGAAGTTCTTTCCCGTCAACTCGCTGATAAATCGGACAAAGACGGAAAGATCGACCTCATTGAAGTCCAAGGCGACCCGTCCGGTGCCATTCGGCTGAGAAAAGGCGGGAGAAGAAAGGAATGTACCTATCAGTCCAACGACCAGGCCGGTCCAAAGAATCCAGTGACGGCAACTAGGAAGAATCCGAGGGCGAGGAAAAACCATGGGAGAAACCGTATCACAGGCCTACGTAGGTACACAACCAAAGAGGGCTTTCTGACGCCATGTGCCGGGGGTGTTGCCCATTCTCGGTACTGCTGTGCAATTTTGATATTTGCGACGGGGTTCGGACGGTGATGGCTCGCTCTAACCAGCGAGAAACAAAGACAAAGAAGAGGAATACGATGGGTCATGATGGCATCAGGATTGCACATCTGGTCGCAGTTTCCCCCACTTTACATATGGGCATCGCTCGGCGCAGGACCGGATCGGGCTGCAATCAGCCAGGAGAGCGGGTTTGTGCGGAGTGATCTGCTAAGGTTAGAACGTGCGAACGGACAAGCGCCCTTCTCAAAAGCCCGATAAAAAGACGCCGTCTCGTATACATAAGCGAGGCATCGTCGGCTACAGCAAGAAAACCGCGCTGCTCGAAGAAGCCGTTACGCACATGAACACCGGCAAATATGGCCGGTCCTCTGCTGCGCTAAAAGAATTGCTCGCCCTCGATCCCCAAAATATCGAAGGTCGCCGCTTGTTTGCGACACTGCATCTCCGGCTCGGGAGTCTGGTCACCGCCAGGCAAGCCTTTGAATCTCTTGCGAACGAAGCCATCGGTCGACAGGATTATTGGCTGGCCGAATCCTTGTTGAGTGAATATCTGGCCGCCGGCCCACGCTGTGTTCCCTTTCTCGAACAACTCGCCCAGGTCTATCAAGAAAAGGGCGATGAGATGGCCGCGGTCGTGGAATTGGGTAAGGCCATAGAGATTCTGCGGGACGATCCCGACCCGGACCATCCTCAAAAGGCCGCGCAACTCTATTCAAAAATCCGAGAACTGGCGCCCGCAAGCTCCGTTGCGTTTCAACTGGCGTCACTCTTTGACGTCCAGACTGGTGAGTTCCTTGTCCGACCGCCTGTACCCTCTCACGTTCCTACTGAGAATCCCGCTCCCAGCGATGCTGTCATCTCGCAGCACGATGTTCCCGCGCACGCCGTGGACCATCCGTTGCCGGATGTCATGCCCTGGGAGGTGTCAGAAGAATTGCCGGCCCCGACGGAAACGGCAACCGACATTCGTGAATCTCCCGCGCCAGATGCACCCGAAGAAGTTGTCGTATCAGAGTCGACTCTCGACGAGGCGTCCTTCTCGTATCAAACGAGCGAATCAGCGTCTGCTGAACCCGTCTCTGATCATGAGATCCCGAGTGTTGCGACGAGCGAACCGCTTCCGGAGACGACTCAAGGCACGTCTTCGCCTATGCCTTGGGAGCAAGTGGCGGACGCGTCCGTACAGATTCCTGAGCCTCATCCCACTACGGAAGCCGACGGGCTGTCCACACTCGAAGCGGTCCTTGCTTCTCTGCGCACGGAACACAACGAGGTGGTCTCATCACCTGTCAGCGAACACCCAGTACCAGATTCCACCGCCTACCTCACAGAGCCTGTCTCCTCGGAGGCAGCCCCACCTGCATCCCCGACGTTGTCAGCACCGATGCCATGGGAGCAAATTTCTGATCCGGCTATCGAGATTTCTGTCCCGGAAGCTGCTCCTGCTGTTCCGCCGGAAGAATTCCACCCCCCTGTGCAAGTCGCAGGTCGGACGGACCCAGAATCCTCACCTGCGCCTGCGGACGCTGTCGCATTCCTGGAGCCCGTTGCCGGAGAAACTGACGCTGCACCGGTGAAGCCTGATCTCGCGCCTGCAGCTTCAGATGTGAGCTCGCCGGAGGTTGCGACGCCGTCCTTTTCGTGGAATTCCGTATTCGACAAAGCCTGGAAGTTCACAGCCGGCACCATGGCGCCCAGTCCGACTGTTCCATCGGAGACCGGCCAACAGATGTCCGATGAGTCAGAGCCGGTACAGGCGCAACCAGAAAGCTCAGTCGAGAAGCCGCCCATGGTGGATTCTCTCTTGGCTGAAGAAGGCCCCGCAGTCTCATCTGCGCCTCAGACGCCCGTCACGTTGTCAGCGAGCGTGGACGAGCAGATTCCGCGAGAAGGCCTTTCAGCTCCGTCTCCTGACTCTCTCTCGACGCCGGCCGAGACCTCTCCACCACAAACGACCTCCTCTCATTGGGACACCGGCGAAGTGGCGGTCCAGGTTCACAGGCCCTCCAAGAAGAAAAAACGGTGGGAGAAGGAACCGGACGGGATGACAGCGACACCCGACGCCGCATCTGTGGACGAATCGTTGCCGGAGTCCGAACCGGAAGCGAAGCGACAATGGAAGTCGACCGGTGACGAGGCGTCGTTCCACGTGGAAACGGCGCCCACCCCGCCGGTAGATTTACGTCCTGATTGGATGCGGGCCACCGAAACGATTACCTTTGCCGGCAAAGAGCCTCAGGCCCCTCAAGCGAAATGGAGTGACGCGGAAGTCGGGGTTTCCGCTGCCGCTGAAGCGGTCAATTCTGCGGCGGTTTCAGCCGTCGATGTCCTGTTTTCGCCGAGCCCGGAAACCGATGAAGTCCATTCACATCGTTCTCTGTCCTGGTCGAAGCCTCGTCCCAGGCTTCTGGCTCGTCTCCATCGTGTGCGCATCGGCATATGGTCGTTTATTTGCTCATGTTTTTCGACCACTCGGTCACTCACCTTTCTCGCTTTCTTGATCGTGATCGCCTTTACGGTGGTGGCTGCCGGCGCGGTAGGCGCAGTGGCCGTGATGTGGATGGTCATGGAGGAGCCGCCGAGCCCGCTGTATCAAACGTTGACCATCTCACCTCCGCGTGTGATTACGGATGCAAAGAAGAACGGCTATTTCCTCCTCCTGGGATTTGATGCGCCTGACGGTCAAGATCCGGTTCAAGCCGGATACGAACGCAGGACAAATCTGAAGCAGGATCGAGTGGCGGCGCAGGTCTGCATCGACGAAGAGGTCAAAGCTCCTTCCGGTGTCGGCGGAGCATCGGATCACATGGCCAAGCAATGGATCCGCAGCGGGGACGTCTTGTCGAACATTAAAGGCCACGGTCTGACTCTTAAATCACAGATGTCGCGTGAGTCGACTGCCCTGACTCGGTATCAGCAATGGCTCGCGATGCCGTTCGATGACTGGGGTTTCGGTCAGATGTTCAGCCCAAACTGCATGCATGTGCTGCTGGCCCACCGCCTCTTCGTGTTGGAGGGATTTAATCAGGATCTGGCCACCGGACTTGACCGGCTGGAAGCCGACGTCCAGGCCTGGCGCGCTGCACTTGGACAGTCGAAAACCCTTTCGATGAAGATGCTTGCCATGACGGCCGTGCAGGATGACGCTTCAGTCGCGATGGGACTGCTGAGCCGCGTCGATCTCGACGGGGCAGCACTTGCCAAATTGGGCAAGATGGTCCGTCCGCTCGATCAAGTGGAACTGTCCATACGCTGGCCGATGCAAAGTCAGTTTGTCTCGGCGACCAAAGCGGTGCCCGCCGAACTCCGGGATACTGAGACGCCAGACCGTCCCTGGCCTGCCTCAATCGCGGCCGCCATGCGCCTTCCCGTTCAACGGCGGGCCAACGCATATGCGGAATATTACGAAGCGGCCAACAAGACGGTGGCCGGCGGTCGATATACCGCTCTGCCCAAGCTTGCGACCTACGTTCAAACGCCGCCGACGGGGTTGACGGACTACTTGACCAACCCTGTGGAGCACATCGTGGGCATTGAGCCCCTGCCGTCCTGGGATCCCTATGTCATGCGGATGGTGGAGGCGGATGCACAGCTTCGACTGGCCGGATTGCAGGCCTGGCTCAGACGGGCGCCTCAAGATAGCGACGTCCTCATGCGGTTGGCGAAAGCCGGACAAGCGTACTATGACCCGTTTACCGGCCTTCCCATGCTGGTCAATCAGCGCAAAGGCGTGATCTACAGCGTTGGGCGTGACGGAAAGGACCAGGAAGGCGATGAGGGTCGCGATGTGACAGCCATCATCCCTCTCTCGCCTTCGGAGTTTCGCCGCAGTGCCGTTTCTACCTCATCCCGGTAGGCCCTTCCTTTCATTCGGTTCTCCGGTCGGATTTCAGCTGATCATCTGTGCAAGCCCTATCGCGGTCGCTTGACAGTGAAGGGACTATTCCCGACAATTCCGGTCCTAGCGACCTTCCAGGAGAACCACCATGAACCGTCACTGGACATCTCGGTTTCGCCGTGGAGTCCGATCCACGGGACCCGTTCCTACCCAGATTGTGTCGAACGAAGAATTCACGCCCTGGCCTCGCACCACCGCGCAGTCATTGGTGGAAGAGGCGCTCATTCAGGCAAGCGGCGAGGCCTCAAAGCGACTCGGTATGAGCCGGAGGCAGTTTCTCAAGACGTCGGGGGGCATGGCTGCGGCGCTCATGGCGATAAATTCCGTGTTCGGCAGGCTGTTTGACGTGGTGCATGCGGAGCTTTTCGAACCGGCTGCCTTTGCGGAGCGACAGGGCGAACCCTTTTTCATTTTCGATGTGCAGACACATTATGTCAGCGCCGGCTATGATCCGACGGATGCCGAAGGGCGCCGCCGAGGCGCCGTGACGAGGGAGGCGTTGTTGGGATTGCGGCGCCGGGCCAGAGAGACGGGGCTCAACCCACGACTCGCGGCCGACCGTGGGACGCTGGACGATCTCTCGTGGCAGAATTTCGTCAAAGAAATATTTTTTGACAGCGATACTGAGATCGGTCTTATCAGTACACCGCCCGGCCCCTATCCCCAGGAGGCGGTGGTTCCACCAAAGGAAATGGCCCACATCAGAGACGAGGTGAACCGCCTCGCAGGATCTCAACGCATGCTGGCCCACGGACTGGCGACGCCTCAGTTGGGCGCTGCGGATCTCGATTTCATGGCCATGCAGGCGGAGCAACTCAAGATCGACGCCTGGAAATGTTATACAGGGTCCTGTCCAAAGGGTTTTGAGCATGGGTGGTGGATGGACGACGAGAGGATCGCTTACCCGATGCTGGAGCAGGCGAGAAAACTCAATGTGAAGCGCGTGTGCGTGCATAAAGGGCTGCCGCTCGGACCGGTGCCCGAGTACAACCATCCCAAAGATCTCATCAAGGCCGCCAAAGATTTTCCTGACATCAAGTTTCTGGTCTACCACTCCGGCATGAAAAGCGCCGCTTCCATCGATGAGGTGTTCGAGAAGACCGGCGAAATACCCTGGACCACGGAATTCTGCCGCATGAAGAAAGCCAACCCCGGCTTGCAGAATATCTATATGGAGATCGGGTCGACCTTTGCACAGCTCGTGACCACCCATCCGATGGTGTGTGCGCATTTCTTCGGGCAGATTCTGGACGCCTTCGACGTCGATCACGTGCTGTGGGGGACGGACTCGATATGGTACGGAACTCCGCAATGGCAAATCGAAGCATTTCGGCGGTTCCAGATGCCCGAGCCGCTGATTGAAAAACACAAGTATCGCGCGCTCACACGGGACGTAAAAGCCAAGATTTTCGGGTTGAATGCCGCGCGTGTGTTTCACATCGATGTGGCCGCGATGAGGAACGCGTTGCCGAAAGATGCGGTGGGCCGGCTGCGTATCAGCTATCAGGAAGAAGGGCCGGAGCCGAGTCACCGGCTGTATGGATGGGTCGCAAGATAAGAGCCGGTGTATGGCACCGCTGCGGGCGCCCTGAGAACTGCGCGTCTCGACGCGCTCGGGCTGGGCGGGTAGGACGGTGAGGCCGCGTCCCGGGCAATCGATTGCGAAGCAATCGGTGGGTTGGGTGGGTGAAAAAAGTGCGGCAGGGTTGGGCGGGTGGGAAATCGCTCATGTCGGTGCCGCCCGCCATCATTCTGGTGCTAAGTAGGTAGGAAGGGAAGAAAATGAAAAGTGAGATTTTGTACCCCGGAGCGTTTCCGATGGCACGGGTCGAGTTGGCCTCAGGGGAAACCATCAAGGCGGAGTCCGGCGCCATGGTGGCTTCGTCTGCGACGATCGATGTCGAAAGCAAGA
>Ga0310810_10003850_pt1 | contig 16480 bp, 11 predicted proteins | sample NCmetagenome_FD_207641 | JGI IMG/M metagenome (GOLD analysis project Ga0310810, IMG submission 207641) | Soil microbial communities from experimental microcosm in Duke University, North Carolina, United States - NC | ecosystem: Engineered > Artificial ecosystem > Soil microcosm > Unclassified ... | reverse complement strand
GGAAAGTTATTTCCAGAGCAGGGAGGAGAATTCAGAGTTCTCGTTGATTTCGAGCAGACCCGGAGCGACTACCTTTCCTACCGCAAAGTGCAGCTCGAAGCCCTCGAGGAGTCCGGCGTCCCTTACGAAATACTCAACAGGCCATTGACGAGAGACGAAATTCGTGCGGTGTATCGGCGGACGGGAGCATTTCTCATGGCGCACCGTGAGAGCTTTGGATTGCCGATCTGTGAATTGCAGGCGTGCGGCAGTTTGATTTTCACTCCGCGCGCGGAGTGGGCGGGCGCCCATTGGATCAAGAAAGATCTGAGGCGGGCGGGCCCCGGTCAGCATTCGCGCAATTTCGTAGTCTATGAGAACACCGTATCAGCCCTGGCAGAGCAACTGAAGCGTGCGCGCGACAACTTCGATCCCGAACACGTGCGCAAGGAATTCCTGTCCACTCAACCGCAGTTGTATCATGGCGATTCAAGCGTTCTGCACTTGTTCCTTTCAATGGTAGACGACGGTCACATCGACAGCCACGCTCATCAACTTCACTCCGAGATTGGAAAGTGACTGAGCTTGGGCGAGAGATGCACGGATGGGCGACTGATCTTTTTCCGATCTGTCGCAGCATCACCGGCGATGGAGTGAGACAGACGCTCGCGTATCTGTCGAACATCATTCCCGATTTGTCGGTCTACGAAGTGATGAGCGGAACGCCGGCCTTCGATTGGACGGTGCCGAACGAGTGGAATGTTCGAGCCGCCTACATCGAGGACGAGCAGGGCCGGCGCATTGTCGACTTCGCGCGAAACAATCTTCATCTCGTCGGATACTCGGAGCCCGTCGATAAGGTGCTCACGCTCGAGGAGCTTCAACCGCACCTGCATTCGCTTCCCGAGCAGCCGCATGCAATTCCATATGTCACGTCCTATTACTCAGGGCGTTGGGGATTCTGCCTCACTCAGGAGCAGCGCGATCAGCTTCCGCAGGGACGATATCACGTCGTTGTGGATTCGACTCTTGCGCCGGGATCGCTGACTTATGGCGAGGTGATACTGCCGGGATGGGAAGAGAAGGAAGTTTTGTTATCGACCTATATCTGTCATCCATCACTGGCTAACAATGAGCTTTCGGGTCCTGTCGTTACTACCGCACTCACGCGCTGGCTCGCTTCTCAGGAAAAGCGACGATACACGTATCGCATCCTATTCATTCCCGAGACGATCGGCTCGATAGTGTATCTCAGCTCTCATCTCGATGACATGAAGAAGAACACCGTCGCCGGATTTGTTCTGACGTGCATCGGTGATGAGCGAGCGTACTCATTCCTCCACTCGCGCGAAGCGAATACAGTCGCCGATCGCGTCGGCTCGATCGTGATGAAGCATCACGCGCCGGATTTCGTCGAGTATTCGTACCTCGATCGCGGCAGCGACGAGCGACAATACTGCAGTCCGGGTGTGGACCTTCCCGTCGTGTCGATCATGCGCACGAAGTACAACAGCTACCCGGAGTATCACACGTCTCTCGATGATCTTTCGCTCATTACTCCTGCGGGACTGCAGGGCGGTTACGAGGCAGTGAAAAAATGCATCGAGCTGCTCGAGCACAATTTCACTTATCGCGCAATGACTTTGTGCGAGCCGCAGCTTGGAAAGCGCGGCCTCTATCCGACATTGAGCACGCGCGGGGCGGGTTACGCAGTGCGCAACATGACGAATGTTCTCGCGTACTCGGACGGAACACGTGATGTTGCGCAGCTTGCACACGACATCGGTCTCAATCCGACAGAAGCTGTGATGATCTGCGAGCAGCTGGCCGACAAAGGTCTTCTCGAGCGCGTTTAAACTGTGATCAGCGGAAAGCGGGTAATGGTTGTGCTTCCGGCGTACAACGCCGGCAAAACTCTCGAGCGCACAATCTCCGAAATTCCCGACGGACTCGTCGATGACTTATTGCTCGTCGACGATGCATCTGGCGACGACACAATCGAAGTGGCAAAACGGCTCGGGATTCCATACGTGGTCCATTCGGAGAATCGCGGCTACGGAGGAAATCAGAAAACGTGTTACACCGAAGCGCTCGCGCGGGGAGCTGACATCGTCGTGATGCTGCATCCCGATTACCAGTATTCGCCGAAGCTGATCGGCGCGATGTCATGGCTTGCCGCCTCGAGCGAGTTCGACGTCATACTCGGCTCGCGCATTCTTGGAAGAGGTGCAATCAAGGGTGGGATGCCGAGGTACAAGTACTACTTCAATCGCCTGCTCACGGCGTTTGAGAACATCATGCTCGGCATCAAGCTTTCTGAGTACCATACGGGATATCGGACTTTCACGCGGCACGTTCTCGAAACGCTGCCGTTGAATGAATGCTCCGATGATTTCGTGTTCGACAATCAGATGCTGGCGCAGGCGGCGGCGTTTGGATTTCGAATCGGGGAGATCTCGTGTCCCACGCGTTATTTCCCTGAAGCGTCATCGATCAACTTCAGGCGATCAGTGGTTTACGGGCTGGGGGTTCTGGCAACGTCCGTGAAGTTTCGGATGCATAGGAGTGGAATGAGGCGGGATCGGTTGTTTGATCCAAACGGGGCGAAGCTTCCATCCCCTGCGTCAGCTACCCTTAAGGGATAGGCCATACAGCAAAACAATGAGCACGAACACGTGCGCCTCTTTCACTTAGGCTGCATCCTCCACCGTCCAGCCTGAACCTCGTACGTCATGACCGCCGCATCTCCAAACGAATCCGGATTAGACGCACCGCTAAACGTGTACGCCCCGAGGATCACCGTGCCCACCCCCTGATTCTTCACGCCCCGCGAGAAAGCCTTTCCCCGCGCATCGGTAATCCGCAAATCGGTAACTGAGCATCGATGACACGAGTCATCGATTCGTACTGCGTAGCTGTCATCCACAGTGGTCTTTGCCGAAGCATGATCACGCGACGTAATGCTCGAAACACTCACGTCATCGCACCCTGAAAGCCGAACGATATTTCCCGACGAATATGATGAAGCAACTCCCACTATTTGCGACGAATCGCACGAGTGCATCTGAATACAGCCGGTATCAAATGCGCCGCCCAGGTAATTGATTCCCATGATTTGTGTCTGGCGCGCGTTACGTACTCCAATCCCACCGGCGCGCTTCTCCGTCACCTGCTGGATGAAGCAACCGATGATGCTGTTGTATCCGACATTCCGATTCGCGGCCGATTCGCCTTCGATCATGATGTTCTGACCGACATTTTCACCGAGATAACCCCCGATGATCGAGTTGATCAGATTGTTCGCAGGCTTCCCAGTGATGTGAATTCCGTACGAGCCGTTGGAGTTGATGAGATTGTCCGTGATGCGGTTGCCACCGCCCGCGACGATTAGTCCCGCACCGCCATTTGAGCCAATCTCGTTTCCCGAATACCACCCGTCGCTGCTCGTGCGAACACCGACGCCGCGGTTGAATCGCACATATGACTGCCTCAGCTCACAAAGTCCCTGATTGAAGTACACGCCGTATTTCGCGAAGCGATCGACGAGAACATTGAGCAGCCGCGTCTTGTTTCCAGCTTCACCATACCATCCGTGCGTGCCAATGTTGTTTCCATCGAGGTGCACGAGTGAAAGCTCGATACCGTTCGCGCCTCCATCGGGAACGAACATGGGATTCGCGCTGGCGCTGATGATTTTTGTCGTCGCTCCGGTATCGTAGCTCCATCCCTGGCCGACGATTCGTATCGTGCCACCTCTCGCACGAGGAATCCTGATCGTGTCTACCAGATACACGCCGGCGGGAATATCGACCACCCCTCCGCCGGCCGCTGCGACCGCATTCAGCGCGGCGGTGATTGCAGCAGTATCGTTCGCTTTTCCGTCACCCGCGGCAGAGTAGGGAGCTGTCCGCACGTTAACCGTTAGTCCGCAACAGTTGGCGGGTGCGGATTCTCTCTGAGGCTCGAAGAGCCCGGCAGGGAGACCGAGCGCGCCGCTGCCCATCGCGAGAAACGAACGCCGATCGAGTGTCATTCGAGAAACCCTTCCTTTCAATAAAGGCGTTTGAGGATAGTTCGCTCAATGTGTCGAGTTCGCGAATAGTATCTTTGTCGCGCCATCGTTCGGCAACAGATCAGCCTTCATCGGAGTGGACCAGCATCACGCCATCTTCCAGCGACGCGCCTGAACCAAACGCAATCGACTCGCGAACCCTATGGATCGCGTTCGCGGGTTTTGTTGTGCTCACGTTGCTCCTCGCAATGAACCACGTAATGTGGCGGGATGAAGTGCGCGCGTTCTCCGTTGCTATTCACTCACCGTCGTGGGCGCAGCTCGTCCGCGATCTCCATACCGAAGGCCACCCAATCGTCTGGTATGCAGTGCTGAGGATTGCATATGGAATCACGCATTCGGTTCTCGTACTTCCGATTGTTGCGCTCGCTTTCGGAGTAGCTGCTGCGTACATCGTTCTTCGCTATGCGCCGTTCCCGATTTGGGAACGACTACTGATAGTGTTTGGCGCTTTTCTCGCGTACCAATTCAGTGTTCTCGCGCGCAACTATGGCGTCGCAATCATGCTTATGATGCTTGCGTGCGTTCTTTTCTCGAAGCGAGATCAGAGACCGCTTGGACTGGGACTCACGCTTGTCGTGATGGCAAACACGAGCGTCCACGCAGCAGTCGCGGCGCTCGTTCTTGCGTTTCTGTGGTCGCTGGATTTCTTCGATCCAGCCCGCCGAGCTGCTCTGCTTCGTCCCGGAAGTCTTGCCTCGCTTGCGTTGATTCTTATCGGCGTTGTCATCGCCATCGTGAGTGCCCGTCCATCGCCGGACATGGCGTACGCCGCGAGTCTCGACAGCATGAGTGCGGGAAAAGTGCTCCGAAAGATTCTGAAAGATCCGGGAGCGAGTCTCGCGGGAAGCAGCAATGCTGACGTCGCGGCGGTTGGCGATTTACCATGGGCGCGGCTTGGGATAAACCCCGCGTGGGTTTCCCGGGTTTACGTAGATATCGCGATGGTCTGGCTCGCGTGGTCGCTAAGAAAAAACTGGAAAGCACTCATCACGATGGTCGTCGCAATCGTCGCTTTCTCGGTCCTGTTCAGAAATGTCTATACTCCCGGATTGAGACACGAAGGACTTCTGGCATTTCTCTTCATCTCACTTTGCTGGATTGCCAGTAACGATGGGGAGAGCGCATCAGGTAGCCGCCGAATCGCTCACGGATTGATTCCGCTGCTCATCACGCAGGCGCTCACGCTGGTCGTACTGATTCGCCGTCCTTTTGTGCATCCGGAATCATCAGCGCGGGCTTATGCATCGTTCATTGAGAGCAAGCCGGCGTATCGCAATGCAATTCTGATGAGCGAGCCGGACTTCATGATGGAGACGATGCCGTATTACGTGAATAATCCTGTCTACATGCCGAGGCAGAGGGAATTCCACTATCGCGTGTATTGGGATCGGGGTCCGCGACGTCAGCAGGACATGTCGCTTGGCGAGCTGGTGAACATTGCAGATAGTGTCGGCTGCGCTACCGATCGGCCTGTGCTTCTCGCGATCATGTATCGTCGAGTCGTTACGGATACTGCGGGTTCGGCGTTGTTGGCGTACAAGCCCGCAATCTTCCACTGGGATCAAGCCGATCGCGCGCTGTTGATGAGTCGCGCAAAGCGAGTCATGTCGTTTCTCGATGCGGTAGATGAGAATTATTACATCTTTGAATTTCCCGTTCGGAAAACTCCCGCGTGTCGAACGACCGGATGACAGGAGCTTCGCGCAATTCGACGGGAGCCTCAACCGAGCTCGAGCCCCTATGGGTTGCAGCGCTCGGACTTCTCATCGCACTGCCTGGATATCAGCTCGGCGCATCGATCATTCGATTCTTTGGCCGAGGCGGGCAGCAGGAGACCGTCGAGTGGCTAACATATATCGCGGTTCTGATCGGGATGCCGATCGGAGCGCTGATTGTGCAACGCCTGCTCGCGCGCTCCGTTTCACACAGAATCTCCAACGCCGTCAAGACGGCGCTTCTTGTTTTCGTTGCGATCGAAGTTGCGATTTATCTTCCGCGATCGAATGTGCGATCGTTGGCCGCGGCTGCAGTAATGTCAGCGTTCACCGTTTCTGCATTGCGGTGGCGACAGCGTCACAACGCCGTCGGTGTTGTTTCAGCGTGGGTGCTGCCTGTATTCGTCGGCATCTGTGGCTGGATGGCAGCCGGTTCCCTCGTGTCGTGGGCGGATGCGGTGTCATGGTATCTCGCGTCCGTTGTCCGAATCGCTGTGTTCGTCGGCGCTTTCGTCGTCGCCGTTCTTGGCGCGCGTGCAGTTTTTGATCGATCAGGCAACACTGGCGCCACCACTCGAATCGTTAGCGGTGTAGGGATTGTCATCCTGATTGCGTTGAGCTTCAGGACAAGTCCGATTCTCGAGCTCTACCATTGGGAAGCGTACGTCGGGCCAATGCAGGAGCTTCGGCAGGGCGGTTGGCTGCTATGGGATGCGCCGGCGCAGTACGGTGTTCTCAGCATTCTGATTCCAACGTTGTTTCCGGGAAATGCGTGGCAGTCGTTCTATCTGTTCCAAGCGATATGCAACCTTTTGGTTGCTCTTTTTATGTTCGGGGCGCTTGGCGGTTTCACGCGACAGTCCGCGCGAATTGTTCTCGCAACTCTCGTCACCGCGACGACGCTTTTCTTTCGCCCACGCAGCGCAACGTTATTACTCGCTGCTCAGATGACTCCATCCGGGGGGCCCGTCCGGTTTCTTTGGCCGTTTGTAATGCTTGCTTTCGTCTATCGATACTACCGCCGCTCTGAAACAGGCGCGCAGAACAACCGGCGCTTCGAGATGATTGGAACTCTGATCTGGATCGGATCGGTATGTTGGTCGTTCGAAGCGGCGATCTACTGCTCTGCAGTTTGGTTTCCTGCGCTGGCGTTTTTTGTATTTGCGCGCGCCTCGGCGGAGAGACGCGAAGGAAAGACTTCCTCGGAGGTCACCGCCGGTGTTCTCAAGTCCATACTGCTTCCGATCGTAGTCATCGTGTTGCTCGCGCTCGCGGTTTCGGTCGTCTATCGGATTACGCTGGGTCATTCGCCGGATTGGATGAGCTACTTCGAGTATGCCGTGCTCTACAGCGGCGGATTTCATTCGCTCCCGATCGATCCGTCGGGCTCGATCTGGTATTTAATGATCGTATTCCTCGCAATTTCCACTGCGGCCGTGATCTACATTTTTCGAGACTGGCGGCATCCGCGATCGATGGTTCTCGCTGGAGCGTGGGGAGGCGTCTGGGCGATCAGCAGCTATTACGTTTCCCGCAGCGCGGATGCGAATCTGTTGAGTATCGCCACGTTTCTTGTTTTTGCCGCAGCGATCACACTTTCCGTTGTTGCGCGCGAGCCGTGGGAATCGTGGCATGAGCTCGTTCGAGTCGCGATGGTGCCCGTGTTCGCCGGTCCGATTGCTCTGACGATCGCACATCCTGCGTTCGCCCGGCATATCACAACGCCGCAGCTTTCGTATGCCTCCTTTACCGAACAGATTCCTCTGATGGAAGCATCGTTGAACGATCTGCTGGTGAAGGCCGGGGCAAAGCCAAGCGATCCCGTGGTGAGAATCGGCGATGGGCGAATGATGCTTCCGGCGTGGCGATCACCCGGACCAAATCGCACGCGGGTGATCAGCCCCTATTCCTGGCTGCCCAAACAGTACGAGATTATCGGCACTCTGCCACGCGAGCGACGAGTGAAATACATCGATCGCATGGCTCGCGATCTTCGCCTGAGCGGCTGGCTCATTCACAGCAAATCTGGCGCGATTCCCGACTTCGACAAACAGATCGCTGATATTTCGCGAACTCACGTCGAGACTAAACGCTTCGAGAACAAGGACTGGATTGTTTCATGGTATCAGCTGAAACGCTGACGAGCAGCTCGAACCCGGTGATCTCTCTCGTTGTGCCGGTATACAACGAAGACAAAGTCATCGAGGCATTTCATTCACGGATTGTTCCGGTTCTCGAAAAGACTGGTGAAACGTTCGAGGTGATTTGCGTCAACGATGGGAGTCGAGACGGGTCGGCTGAAATGCTTGATGAGCTTTGCGCACGAGATCATCGGTTTCGCGCGCTCCATTTCTCTCGCAACTTCGGACACCAGGCTGCTGTGTCCGCTGGAATCGATGCGGCGCGCGGACAGTGCGCTGTCATCATCGATGCAGACCTTCAGGATCCGCCTGAGGTGATTCAGGAGATGCTCGACAAGTGGCGGCAGGGTTTCCAGGTCGTGTACGCACAGCGCAGAGCGCGTGCTGGCGAAACCGGAATGAAGCGCGCGACGGCGCATGTGTTCTATCGACTCCTGGGTAGAATCACGGAGATCGATGTCCCTGTCGATACAGGCGACTTCGCGTTGATCGATCGCAAAGTCATCGATGTGATGAAGTCGATGCCCGAGCACAACCGATACCTGCGGGGAATGCGCGCGTGGGTTGGGTTCCGCCAAACTTCAGTTCAGTTCGATCGCGCCGAACGTTTCGCGGGTGAGACGAAGTATCCGCTGAGGAGAATGCTGCGCCTCGCGCTCGACGGAATTTTTTCCTTGTCGAAAACTCCGTTGCGTATGGCGTTCTGGCTCGGGATGATAACGACAACTTTGAGCATTCTGCTTGCGCTCGTATTACTCGTTGCCAAGCTTGCGGGGTCCGAGTGGAACGGCCGCCTGACGCTTCTGTTCATACTCATTCTGTTCGTCGGAGGTGTGCAGCTCGTTTGCGTCGGCGCAGTCGGGGAGTATGTCGGTCGCATTTACGATGAAGTGAAGCAGCGTCCGAATTACATCATCGCCCGCACAAGCGGTTCCTGATTGGGCACCTCGACACCGATCGCGCAGGATGACGTCATTCTGATTCCAGTCTTCGATGACTGGGAGTCACTCGCGCTGCTGCTTCCGCAAATCGATGATACGCTAACCAGAGCGTCGCGCAGGGCGTCGGTAATTCTCGTCGACGATTGTTCCGTGCAGTCGCCGAATTCATTTGGCACAAAGTTCTCCGCGATTGATTCGATAGATGTTTTGTCTCTGACTCGAAACATTGGACACCAGCGTGCGTTAGCGATCGGACTCAGCTATATCGCGGCGCAGCGGCCGTGTCGTGCCGTCATCGTGATGGATGCGGACGGCGAAGATCGCCCGTCCGACGTCCCGCGACTTCTTGAAGCATTCGATGCAAATGGCGGAACTCGAATCGTGTTCGCTCAGCGCACACGACGGTCCGAGGGAATCGCGTTCACGCTGTTCTACCGGTTGTACCGACTCGCACATCGTCTCATGACGGGCATTGGTGTCGAAGTCGGAAACTTCAGCGTCGTACCGTATGCAAGCTTGCGAAAGCTTGCCGTGGTGTCGGAAATGTGGAACCACTATGCGGCCGCGGTTGTTCACGCGAAGCTTCCTCGAGTTCTCGTTCCCGCAGCGAGAGGAACCCGGCTCGCGGGCAAGAGCTCGATGAATTTCGTGTCGCTCGTCGGTCATGGGCTGAGCGCGATGAGTGTTTTCTCCGACCGCATCGCAGTGCGAATGCTTGCACTGACTGGCACTCTCGTCGCGCTGCTCGTTCTCGCGATCGCGGCGATCATCGGAATTCGCTTTTTTACCGACGTCACGCTTCCCGGATGGACTACGTTTGCGATTGCGCTGATCGCCGTGCTGCTTACTCAGGCGGCGCTGCTCGCTGTCGTGTTCTCATTCATGATTCAGGGTGGACGAGCGAGGTCCTCCTTCATTCCGGCGCGCGAGTATGAGCCGTTCGTCGAGTCATTCTACCGCGTCTGGCCGATTGCTCAGTGAGTGAGCTTGCCTATCAGGGCACTGAGCTCGGCCTTTTTGCTCATGCGAAAAACTGGAAGGCGTACTATTCGGGGCTTCTCGCGCCGTGGATCAAGGGACGCGTTCTCGAAGTAGGCGCCGGCATTGGCGGAACGATGCCGTCTCTCTGGAACAAGACTGTTTCACAGTGGGTTTGCCTCGAGCCGGATCCCGAGCTTGGTACCGAGCTGCGGAAACGCATCAAGGAGTTTGGTCGTGACAACGTCGAGGCACGAATTGGAACGATCGACGATCTCGCTCCGGACGAATACTTCGACTGCATTCTTTACATCGACGTTCTGGAGCACATTCGCGACGATCGCGATGAGCTGATCCGCGCATCGGCCCGTCTCGCTCGCGGTGGGAGTCTCGTCGTGTTGTCTCCCGCGTTTCAGATTCTTTACAGTCCTTTCGATGCCGCGCTCGGCCACGAGCGACGCTACACCGCAAGAACGCTCGCCGAGGTTTTTCCGGACGGTCTAGTTAAACGAAAGGTGTTCTATGCAGACAGCGTGGGTGCGGCACTTTCACTCTCGAATCGAATGCTTTTGCGGAAATCAATGCCGACGTTGTCGCAGATTCAGTTCTGGGATCGGCGCGTGATTCCGATCTCGCGTTTTCTGGATCGTGTAGCTGGTCGATTATTTGGCCGTTCAGTGATCGCAGTTTATGAACGTCCGCAGTAGCTGATGGCTGATGGCTGACAGCTGACGGCTGTCTTATCCACTCGGTGGCGCGACTTCGACGACATAAAGCAACGGCGTTCCCATTCGCTCCACGACGTGAAGGACTTTCCCCGGATACTTGAGATGCACATCAAAGCGCGTGATTGAAAGAATCACGTTCGGGTGATCCTTCTTATCGACCGGGACAAAGCGCCGCGTTTCCGGACGATCACCCTGGAGGTAATACCCAGTCTGATAATCGGCAGCGGTGTTCGCGACTCGGATTGAATGCGGTGGCGCATCTGGACGGTAATTCCGAATCAGCCAGTCAACTCCTTCCTTATGCGACACGCCCCAATAGTCGGTCTCGTAGTGACCGAGTGCAGCGCGTAACCCCCCGTATGTTCGATTGAAAAATGCGTACTCGTAGGGATGGAGCCGGACCATGTCGTACGCCGTCATCGCACACAGGATCACCACAACCCAACCGAGCGGCCGCGTCATCTGTCGCGGCAATCCCTCCACGAAAAGCCATGCGAGAGCCACGCCAGTAAGTACAGCGAGAGGCGGAACGACAAAAAGAAAATGGCGGTTCCCATCATAAAGAATGGGACGAAGTATCAGCGCGCTCGCGATAGGAAAAACTGCGGCGAAAATCAGGAAAATGATCTTGCTCTGTAAATCCGGATTGCCGTGCGCGATCTCCTTCCGAATCAGCTTTCGCCCAATCAGAACCATCAACGCGAGTCCCAGAATCAAACCATAGAACTCAGGCAGCGTGATCGAAAACCACGTTGGCAGGTAACTGCGGGGAAGGGCATCCGCTGGAATGAACCGTCCCCGATACAATGCATTTGCCGAATAGTCGGTAAAGTTTGCGCTGCTTCTCATTCCGCGAAGCGGGTTGAGAATCGGCGAGATCTGCGCGTACGGCCACCAAACCAGCATCACGAGCCACGCGACAATTCCAACCCCAACGCTCGAAACGACAGCTGATGTCACGAAGCCCATCACAGCTTCGCCACGGAACGACGCATCGGTTCGGTGAACCGCGATGATCTTCAACACCACCAACACAGCGAGGTAGCCGAACAACATCACGGCGCCTACGCGAATCCCGAGCGTCAATCCGATAACGCCACCGACAGTCACAATCCACTTCACGCCAAGCCTCGGCAGTCGGTCGTACGCTATTGTGAGACAATAGACCGAGATCAAGAACATCGTCGCAAACGGAATGTCCTTCGGATTCATGAAGGAATGTCCGTAATAGACTGGTGTCAGAAGGAGAAACAGTGCCGCGAAAAATCCGGCCATCGAACCCGCGAGATATTTGCCGAGTTTGTATGCGAAGAAAACGCCGATTAGCGAGCTGATCGCAATCATGAGATGCCCGGTCTCGTATAATCCGAACGGCGAGTGATTCGAGACAAATGCGGAGATGGAGTTGAAGAAACTCCCGTACAGTCGCTGGTTTCCTTCAGTTACAATCGCGCGATTGTTGAACCCGGACGCGTACCAATCGAGAAAATAGTTTCCGTTGGCGTGTGAGTGGGGCTCGTCGACTGTGATTCCGTAACTTCTAAAAGTCGCGACGATGAGAATTGCGAATGCAGCCAGCAACACCGCTGTGGCTGTGTCCCACTTTTTATTGTCGACTGTTATTCCGTTCACGGAGCCGTCGCGCGGACCATCAAATACTGTTTCTCGTCCTGCCACGTCACGCTGTCGATTACTTGTAATCCCTTCAGCGGAGTTCTCGCGACAAACAGAATTCTCGCTGGACTCGATGCAAGAGAGTCAGCGGTTCTCTGAAGCGTCGACGGCCACGCGAAATAGTATTTACCGAGCCGGCGGAACCGATCCATTCCGTCAGAGTAAATCACTTTCGGCGCCTTCTGAAATTCGCGTGGGGTCATGCCGGTGAACGAAGCGACGTACATATAGCGCTGCGTTCCATAGGTTTCGATCACAACTGCATCGTAATCCTTCTGGCGCCGGCCAATCTCGGCGTCGAGATGCATGAGAAAGGTTTGGTAGTATGCCGAGCGGAAAAGCGTGCTTCGGCTGTAACGATAGATAATTGCGCCTGCCGATAACACGAGCACGGCGACGACTGCCGGATAATAGAATCGTCGAATCGTCGGTCGCTTCGCAAACAGGCTGCCAATCCATATGATACCCGCCGCGGAAAAAAAAGGCGTAAGAACCGCCATTCCAGATGAGCGAAGTGTGTTTGGATTTCCGGTCGTGAGGGCGGCAGGCAACATCGAGATCGCCATCGCCGCATAGATGTACCACTTCGCTCGCGACTCGGGCCTGAATGAAATCAGTGCAAGTGCGACGAGACCGACGTAGAAGAACAGAATTTCAGGAGGCAGAAGCCGCGCAATGGAGAGATCTGAATAACCGCGCGGAACGAACAGATAAGTTGGCGTAAGATTCAGCCAGTAATTCCAGATAACGGCCGCAACGTAGGTAACAGGATTGTTCGCCTGCACCGTCAGAAGTTTTGCGCGACCAAAGAAATGCCCGGGTGAAGAAACGAGGATGATCACCTGTGGCAATGCACCGAGAAATGCCGTAACAGCGAGAACACTCAGGGCGGCGAGACGATTCTTCGCGTGCCGCAGGATGTCTATCCCGATTGCGAGCGCAAAGAGAAACGCCGTCAGCTTTGTCGCTTGGTATGCATTCGAGGACAATCCTGCAGCCAATCCTGCGAGACCAACCCACACTAGAGAGAAATCGCGGCGTGCCGCACGTTGCCAAAGCCACAGAATCATAATCACGAAGAACGCGGGGAGCATCGCGCCTTCATGCGCGATCCGTGAATACTGGATGTGAAGTGGTGACAAAACCGCGAGCAATAGAGCCAGAATCGCGAACGTCCAACCCGCCGCTGTCTCGGCGAACAGATAAATCAAGATGAGCGACAACGTGCCGAGCACCGCCGCCGGAAGTCGCCCTGCTTTGATGTTGAATCCGAAAAACTTTATCGACGCCGCATCGAGCCACGACATCATCGCCGGCCGATAATCGTTCTCGCCGTAATTGCGCTCCACAATCGGGTGCGGCGCGCCGAATCGGTCCGCGCCCGTCTCGACCAGAGACCAACCGTCATACATCGTCGACAGCTCGTCGTGATGGACGCCGAGGGGGTATTGATCGAGGGCGTAAAAACGTAGCCAGGCGCCGAGCGCGAGTAAAATGGCGACGGCGATCATGTGCCATGACGGTCGCGCTCGCGCGGAATTATCGACTTCTATCACTCAGTTGCCATTGTTGCCCGTAAATTATGGCAACCGATACAAATTCGCCGCAGGAGACCGACGATTAGCGAAGCAGATAGCGACCAGCAGGAGCCAAACAGTATTTATGGCGGCTACGACACTGTAGCTGTCGTCGCATGCATCATCTCGATCGGTATCGCGAAGATGTACTGGCTTCTGCGCTACGGCTTCGCCGACCCGCTCAGCTCTCCTCTGAAAGCCGCCGGTCTCGCGCTTTTCATTCACACGTTCCCCCTTGCGGCGCGCAGCACGGTCTTCCGTCGCCGGCTCTCCGGCGAAAAAGAGAGCTGGTGGATGTCCTACTGCTTTCTCTGGATCGTCGCACTCATCATAACAGCCGCACTCGGCCGAATTGTACCGATGGTCGGATTTTCGGCGTACCCGGCTCTTGGGTTGATTGGACTCGCCACGTTCGTTGTCGTGGTTGTTCAATGGCTGCGCAGTGCACGCTGGTGGCGCAGCCTTATTGTGATTGCGGGGGCAGGCGCGTTCTCGTTCTGGATTTCAGGCGTCGAGTGGGGAAGGATCTACAAGAACCCGCTCTATCTCGAGAACTTCATTCTGAACGGGAACGTTCATCACGATACGATGCAAATCATCGGCGTGGCGAACATGCTGCGTACTTACGGCGTCGCCAGCCCCGGCATAGATGGATTGAATTATGTCCCGTGGCATTGGGGCAGCACGTGGTTCTTCGCGCAATGCGCCAATCTCCTCGGCCTAAGCGCGTTGGACGTGTATCAGCTGGTTTTTCCGGTGGTGACGATTCCACTGTTTTTCTGTGCTCCGCTCGCTTTTGCAGTCGCCATGCGGAAGCGGAGAGGTGGGCCGGACGCTTTCGTAGAACTGCGGGATGACTTCCGCTTCTGGGGAGTGTTTCTCGCTGCATGCGTTGGCTTTCTCCCCATTGCTGCTCTCGATGCAATGGGAGTGTGGACGTCCAATCTTGTGATTTCCGATTCTTATACGTTTGGCGTTCCCTGCGCTCTGCTATTTCTCGCGACGTGCATCGCGTTTTACGATTCGCATTCCTCGCGCGACCGGATCAGCGACACGTTGTTCATTCTCGTTGCCATTCCCGCGGGAATAGTTGGTCTGGGATATCTCAAAAGCTCGTTAATGATCCTCGCGTTCGCCCTGGCGGCGTACGCATTCATTCGGCTGAGGCTTTATCAACGCCGACTTTACATCGCATCTCTCGCGATGTCGGCCGTATCCGTTTATCTGGCTTACCATCGCGTTGTTCTCCCGGCGCATAATGAAGGACTTTCACCGTTTGATTTTCTGTGGTCGTTCGTAAAGCCCGCGTGGTGGCCGTTCTTTCCCTTCGTGCATTTGTTCTGGTCATGGCTGTTCGTTGTGCTGCGATTGCGACTCGAGGGTATTGGAACGCTGACTGATCTGAAGGATGCCATCGAGGAGCGGCGGATCCTGGATGTTGAATGCGTTGCAGTGGTTGCGATCCTCGGACTCATTCCGGGACTTGTGATTCACATCGACGGTGGCTCCGCGTTTTACTTCTCCGACGTACAGCGCTGGCTTTCGCTCGCATTCCTGTTGTCGTGGCTGCCGGCGATCATGCGCTCGTTTGCATCCGAGGCGCCATCGCCGTCAAAGAAAGTAGTTCCTAAGAAGGGTTTCCTGTCGCGACTGGATGAGCTGCCGACGCGAGGAATTCTCGCCGCGTTTCTCTTGATTCCAATTGCAGGGTCGATGATCGCGAACAGCCTGGTGTGGCCTCTGGCGATGATCCGCGCGAATGTGGAAACGCGTCACTCTTTGTATCCAGCCTCACTCAGAGCGAGGATTCCACTTGGTTTGCACGGCATTCGGCAGTTGACCGATCCAGAGTTACTAAGGCAGGGGCTCGAAACCTCCCCGAATTTCAATGTCGCACGAGGGCTGCAGCAGTTGGCATCGCTTCCCCTCAATGTGCGCCGCCAAACCGCGCTGTTCATTCCACAAACTGACAGCGCCTATTGGTCGAGTCTCACTCGCAAAGGCGCATGCACATACCAGTCATTTGTTGCTCCGGCGCTTGCTTCCATCGAAATGGTCGACGGGATGCCGGCGTATGGCTGCACGCTGAGCAGGTACTACGGTCTCGGTGAGTACCACGCGCGCACGCGGCCACAGACTGAAGCGGATAGAGAGCCTGCTGTTCTCTGTCGCAAGGCGGCAGTTACGGGCATGACCCGCGTCATCGTCGCTTCATTTAATACAGCAGGTGGTGCAACGACGACTACGATAGAATGTCCGCGCCGCTGACTACGCCGCTCGAAATCGAGCGCGACGATCGATCCACAATCGCCGTTTTCGGTACGGTTGCAGCGGTTGTGATCGCGGCCCTGTACTACATCGGTCGCATCGGATTCGACAATCCATCGAGCCCGATCCTCATCACGCTCGGCCTATCGTTGTTTGTCGGCGTTGCGCCGTTCGTCACCTGGTGGTTTATGCCACGCGGTCATTACGAAGAGTTCGAGCCGTGGTGGACAAGCCAACCCTTCATCACTCTCATCGCGCTCAGTGTGAGCGCGAATTTCGGAAGACTGGTCCCTGCACTCGGGATAAATCTCGGTTGGGTGTTGGCTGCAGTTGGATATTTGTGCGGCTTAGCGGCAGTCGCAATTTGGATTCGGAAAGCGCGCATCCTGCCTGCATTGTCGTTG
>Ga0310810_10003849_pt1 | contig 16481 bp, 14 predicted proteins | sample NCmetagenome_FD_207641 | JGI IMG/M metagenome (GOLD analysis project Ga0310810, IMG submission 207641) | Soil microbial communities from experimental microcosm in Duke University, North Carolina, United States - NC | ecosystem: Engineered > Artificial ecosystem > Soil microcosm > Unclassified ... | reverse complement strand
ACCGGGGAGCGGACCGGCTACGTCCGCGAAACGCTTAGCTCGCCCGGCGGGCAGACAAAAGTCATCGAGGTCGTATCCGAAAAGACCACCGGTGGAATCGAGCTGAAGCTGACGCCGCAGAGTGTGATCGCGGGGCACGTTTTCGATGAGGATGGGGATCCGCTCCAGTCCGTCAACGTCGAAGTGTGGCGTTATACGTACCCGCGCGGGCGGAAGCAACTCACGCAGGCGGAGAACGGATCGACCAACGACCTGGGCGAATTCCGGATCGCCAATCTTTCGCCCGGCCGCTATTATGTGAGCGCTACCGCGCGGCAGCTAGACGGTGGCCGAGCGGGACGCGGCGGGCGGGGTGGACGTGGTGGACTATTCGCAGGCGGCGGGCGAGGCGGACCGGTGGAAACCATCGAAGACTACGTGACAACCTATTTCCCGAACCTGATGGAGCAGAATGGCGCATCGCCACTTGACCTGGTGGCCGGCAGCGAGATGCGCGGGATCGATATACGTTTGCTGAAGGCGCGGTTTCACAGCGTCGCGGGATCAGTGGCGGGCATGCCCAGGCAGGCTGCCGCGGCGGACGCGCAAGGGAAGGGAAAAGCGAAAGGCAAGGCCGGAGACGGCGCATTCGCCCCGGGGGTGGGAGTCTTCCTGGCTCTGACGCCGCGCAATGGGCAAGGCGGCCGGCAAGTGGCGGGAGCCGCCGTCGGCAATGATGGAACCTTCCAGTTCGCCGCCGTCCCGCCCGGATCTTATTACATCGTCGCGCAAACGCCCGGACCCGCACAGCAGCGCGTGACCGCTCGCGTTCCCGTGGACGTCGGAAGCGGGGATATCAACAACGTGTCGGTACGCCTGCAGCCGCCCCTGGCGATTTCCGGCAAGGTGACTGTGGATAGCACTCAGCCTTCGGTCAAAATGGCTTCGTTGCGGTTGAATTTCACTCCGGCGGAACCGGGAATCGGCAATCAGGGCCGCAACGGCCCGGCGCAGCTTGCCGACGACGGAACGTTTCAAACCGAGCTGTCCGCCGACGCGTACGTCATTGAAGCCGGTGGCATGCCGGACGGATACTATCTGAAATCAGTCAAGCTGGCCGGGCGCGAAATGCCCGATGCGACACTCGATCTCAGCTACGGCGGAGGTCCGGTCGAAGTGATCCTGGCTCCAAGCGCGGGCGATGTTACCGGAGTGGTCCAGAACGGGCGCGGCGAGCCGGCTGCCAGCGTGCAAGTGACGGCGGTCCCAGCCTCCGGATCCCTGCGCCGCGACATGAACAAGCTGGTGACCACCGACGCTAGCGGCAACTTTGCTCTTCACGGACTGCCCCCCGGCGATTACAAGATTTTCGCCTGGGAGGACGTCGAGACGAATGCGTGGATGGATCGCGACTACCGCCAGCCCTTCGAGAGCCAGTCCGCATCGGCCAAGGTGCAGGAAAGCACGACGCCAACCGTCACACTCCGCCTGATCGAGCGTGGAAGATCCCGTTAACAGCGCTAGAATTGCTCAGAGGATTCTCGATGCGCTCTCAGTGGATATTCGCGGTCGCCGGCGCCGCCTTGCTCTCGGCGCTGCTGGTTCAAGTTCCGGCGCAGCAAGGCAAGGGCAAGGCGACCAAAGCCGCGGCTAAACAGACCAGTATCCCCCCTGGCGACTGGCCGCTCTATGGCCGGGATCTCGCGAGCGACAAGTTCTCCCCACTGACCGAGATCAACACCACCAACGTCGCGCGGCTCACGCAGGCGTGGACCTATCGGCCGCCCGCTGCGCCACCTCCGCCTGATGACGAAAAAGGTCAGGGGAAAGGCAAGGGAGGCGGCCGAGGCATCGGCGGCGAAGTCACGCCCATTGTCGTGAACGGAGTGATGTACCTGCCGGCGGGAGCGAGGGTTCTGGCGCTTGAAGGCGATTCGGGCAAGGAAATCTGGACCTACGCGGCTCCCGGCGCGGTGGGAAATCGTAGCGTCGGCTATTGGCCCGGCGATGCCGCCAATCCACCGCGCGTTCTCTTCACCACCGGCACGAAGATGATGGCCCTCAATGCGAACACCGGCACGGTGGACCCAGGCTTCGGGAAAGAGGGAAGCGTAGAAATCGGCGTGGATTGGGGCGGCGCGCCCTATATCTACAAAAATCTGGTGATTCTGGGAAACAACAATGGCGAGAGCACGGACGGTCCTCCCGGCGATACTCGCGTGTACGACGCCCGTAGCGGATCGAAACTGTGGGACTTTAAATCCATTGCCCAGCCCGGCGATCCGGGCCACGCGACCTGGCTCGACGACGGCTGGAAGAAGCGCGCCGGCGTAAACGTATGGGGCTGGTACTTTACCGTCGACGAAGCGCGCGACCTGATCTACATGCCATTCGGAAGTCCCGCCGGTAATTACTGGGGCGGCGATCGTCCTGGTGCGAATCTGTACGGCAACTCCATCGTCGCCGTGGACGCCAACACCGGCACGTACAAGTGGCATTTCCAGGTGGTTCATCACGATTTGTGGGACAACGATCTGCCGGCGGCGCCCAGCCTGTTCGACGTGACCAGGAACGGCCGCAGAATTCCAGCCCTGGCCGTGATTTCCAAGAACGCGCTGATGTTTATTTTGAATCGCGAGACCGGCGAGCCGATCTACGGGGTGGAAGAACGCCCGGTTCCCAAGGGAGACGTTCCCGGAGAATGGTATTCTCCCACGCAGCCTTTTCCACTCAAGCCGCCGCCGCTGGCTCGCAACAGCTTCGATAAGAGCAAGGACATGGTGACCGCCGCCGAGACCACTCCCGAGCATGTCCAGGCCTGCGAAGAGATGTGGCAGAAGGCCGGCGGATACTACAACGCCGGGCCGTTTACTCCATTCAGTTATCACGAGGCTGGCACGCCACCCAAGAGCACCGTCCAGTTCCCGGGTGTGGGCGCGCCCAACTGGGGTGGCACGGCGGCTGATCCCACCACTGGCTACGTGTTCGTGGCGACTTACGACTCCGCACTCTCCGGGTGGATCGAGAAGAAAGTGGAAGGCGGCAATTACGGCAGCGGTAATGGATCGCCGCAGCCCTATGATCGAGGAAGTATTTCGGGGCCGGGTCCATACACCAGCTTCTCGGCGGGCGGCTTGCCCTGCAACAAACCACCATGGGGACACCTCTACGCCGTAAACGCCAATACCGGCGATATCGCGTGGCAAGTGGTGCTGGGCATCAACGAACGGCTGCCCGAGGGCAAACAGAACGTCGGCAGCGTCAACGGCGCAGGACCCGTCGCCACCGCGGGCGGTCTGCTATTTGCACCCTCCGGCGACAGCCGCTTCCGCGCCTTCGATTCCAAAACCGGCAAGCAGCTTTGGGAAGTGAAGATGGCGGCCAGCATGGGCGCGAATCCCATGACGTACCAGGGCAGGAACATTCAAGGAAAGCCCGGCAAGCAGTATGTGGCCGGAATCGCCGGGGGCGCGGTAGTCGCGTTCGCGTTACCGTAGCGATCTCAGGTCGTCAGTCACCCATGGCTCGTATTTCGACTCGACGCGCAGCGCCGCGAGGGACCGAGACGCTCCGGGAGCAGTCCTGTTGACTTCTACCACGGGCTGCTAACGGTTTGACAGAAAGTAGTGGTATCAATCCGGAGGAATCCGGGACAACGACCCCTTACCCCGCAGTGCCAAAGAATGGACCTTGAGCGAAGTTGGAGTGTTGCTTGGGCGGCCGTCCAGTCTTGCCCCTCGGCGTATGCGGATGTAGTGTGGAATGAGAAAGAATATCTCTCGAGAATTGGAGGAAGCGGTCATTGTCCCGGATTCTGAAAGAAAGGGAGGGTCGTGTGGCCATTACCAGAACACTGCTGGGAAAATGCGGATTCTAGGGGCATGGAGCATCCTCTTGCTGTATCTGATGAAGGTTGGAGTAGCGGCACCGCAAAGCGAGAAGGTTGAATCAGACCTGACTGTACTCCTCCGCACCACCTTCGGCGAGCAGCCAAGGGGCACGCTATCCGTGCGGTCGGCAACGGGAAAGATCGTCTACTCCGGCGATGCGGAAGGCAAGGTCACCGTTCGCGTTCCGTACGGCGAGTACACTGCCATTTTCAAGACCCCGTTGTTCAGACAGGTGACGCGACAGATCGTGGTGGATCGTCCGGAGATCCTTGCTGTGTTAGCCGCGACGGGGGAAGCGATAAGCCCGGAAGTGGTCATTCTTGGCGCACCATCCGGGGACGTACCCTCCAGACAAATCGCTGTCACGTTGAGCGTCACACCGCTTCACTCGTGTTCGAACGGTCTCTTATGGGCGCGGTTGACGGGCGTGTACTCGGAATATTTCAGCGATCGGCTTATCAAGCCAGCGGGCGACGTTGGCGTCGCGCTATTTGAGCCCGTTGAAAGAGGTTCCTACGTCATCACAGTGGTTGATGGCGACCGGATCCGCGCTGTAGGCAGCGTCGAGGCCGTAGGAAAGCTGGTAGCTCCCATAAAACTTGCCCTTAACCCGTGTAAGTAGAGGGGGAATCGGAACTGGGGAATCCGGGCCAACGACCCCTCGCCCCTGCCGCAAATTGCGCGCGATTACTTCTTCTTAGACTTATCCGCCGGCGGCACCACGTGGACGTCGTACAGCACGTAGTCGCCGTCATAGACCGTGGCCGAGATCTGGTCGCCAACCTTGATCTGCTTGAGGATATCGGGCTTGTCCACTTTATAGGGCATGGTCATGGCGTCCATGTAGCCTTCCACCTTGCCGTGGTTCACCGTCAGCCGGTCGGCCTGCACCGCTTCCACTTTCCCCGCGAGGGTGTGCGATTTTCCTTTAGCCTGTTGGGCAATGGCGCTAGTTCCAAGCCAGGCGGCGGCCGCTAAAATCAACGCAAGCAGATGCAAGATCCGATGTGCCTTCATGTAATGATCCTCCGCTTAAGCTTATCATTGCGCTGCACTGGTCCTTTACATTTTTAACTGAGGTTTAACCCATGCTTAGCAGCGCCGGCCGGCGCGCTCGCTTAAGGTAGAAGGTAGGAGAACATGGACCCCAATCAGATTCGGCGGCGCGCCCCGGTACTGTGGCTGTTCCTGGGCCTCCTGGTGGTCCTAGTCTGCGTTTTGGCTGTCCTGCAGTACCGGTGGATCGGCGAGATCAGCGCCAACGAGCAAAAGAATCGCAAGGCCGATCTGCAGACCGCGGCCAACAAGTTGAGCAGTGCGTTCAACGCCGAGATCAGCACTGCTGCCGAAACACTGCAACCCAGCGATCCACAGGTCCAGGAGATGGGCCGGCAGAAGGCCTACGAAACGCGCTATCGCGAATGGCGTGCATCCTCGCCGCATCCGCGCCTGTTTCGCCGCGCCGCCGTCGTGGCCCAGGAGAATGACCGGCTCGTGCTGCGCATGTTTGATGCCGAGACGGGTGTCCTCGAATTGGCGCAGTGGCCGGCGGATTGGATAGCGGAGCGGGACTTCATCGCCGCGCGCCTGGCCGGCAACAATGCGGGTCCGCTGCGGATCGATAACCCTGCGCTGATCGATTATCCGCGCTACGGCGCTCCTCCGGACCCCGGCGCCGCGCGTGCCGTTGAACAGGACTGGCTGCTGCTGGAGGTGGACAGTAAGTATGCCGGCGGTGTGATTCTTCCGGAACTGCTTGCGCAGCACCTCATGGAGGATTTTCGCGCGCAGTATCGAGTGGAAGTAATCTCGCGCGCGGATCCGTCCCAGGTTATTTTCGGCACCGATTCTGGTCTGGCAGTTTCATCCGCCGGCAGCCCACAAGCGGCGGTCACTTTGTTCGAGGCGCCGCGCCCTGCTCGAGGCCGGGGACCAACCCCACCGGTTCGAGTCGTGTTGGGCGATTCCGGACGGGGACGCTGGTTACTCTCGGTTTGGCTGCGAAGCGGCTCGCTGGATTCCGTGGTCGCCAGCGCCCGCCGGCGCAACCTGGCGATTTCCGGGGCCATCCTGATTCTGCTATTGGCGACGGGCGCCGCCTTGGCGCAGTTTTCACGAAGAGCGCAGCGGCTCGCCCAAGTGGAGATGGAATTCGTCGCCGGCGTGTCCCATGAGTTACGCACGCCTCTTACTGTGATTCGCACCGCCGCGTTCAATCTGCGCGGCAAGGTGGCGTCCAACCCGTCGCAGGTGGAACGTTATGGCACTCTCATTCAGCGGGAAAGCGAGCGGCTGGGCGAGATCGTCGAGCAGGTTCTGCGCTTCGCCGGCGCTCAGGCCGGCCGCGTGGTGCAGGAACGCCAGCCGGTTTCCGTGGCGGGTTTAATCGAGGAAACCCTGCAATCCAACAAGGGCATGCTGGAAGACGCCTTGTGCGAAGTCGAAACCCGCATCGAGCCGGGCATGCCTCCGGTCACGGGGGACTCTCTGGCGCTGCGCCATGCTCTGCAAAACCTGCTGGCCAACGCCGCCAAGTACGGACGGGCAGGGAAGCAGGCCATTGGGATCTCCGCCAGAACCGTGCGCGGCGTCAAGAGTTCTGAGATCGAGATCCGCGTCGCCGATCACGGTTCCGGAATCCCCCCCGAGGAGCAGAAGCACGTGTTCGACGCGTTTTTCCGCGGAAGGAAAGCTGTACGGGATCAAGTCCACGGCACCGGACTCGGACTCCATCTGGTAAAGAAGATTGTGGAAGCTCACGGCGGAAGCGTGAGCCTGGAAAGCGCGCCGGGCGCAGGGTCCACGTTTATCGTGCGACTCCCGGTCGCTCCCGCGGAACATGAGGATGAACTCGCGCCTTCTCTTAGTTGAAGACGAACCCGGTCTCAGTCTCACCATCACCGATCTGCTGGAAGCCGAAGGCTACCAGGTGGACACGGCCATGGATGGACTTACTGGGCTGTCCAAGGCCGGCACCGGGGAATACGACGTCGTCATTCTCGACGTGATGCTTCCGGGAATGGGCGGCTTCGAGGTGTGCCGCGAACTGCGCCAGAAGGGCTGCGATACCGCGATCCTGATGCTCACCGCCAAGACCCACGTGACCGACCGCGTGGTCGGGCTGAAGCTCGGGGCCGACGATTATCTGGCTAAACCGTTCGATCCATCCGAGCTCCTGGCGCGCGTCGAATCGCTGCTGCGGCGTATTCCCAAGAAGAAACGGATTCCCGTGGCGCAATTCGATTTCGGCAACGTGAGCGCCGACTTTGCGCGCGGCCAGGTGTTGAAGAAAGGCGAGCCGGTGACCTTGGCCGCCAAAGAATTGCAGCTGCTCCGCTATTTGATCGACCGGCGCGGGACTGTCGTCTCCCGCGAAGAACTGCTGCAGAACGTTTGGGAATATCAGGCCGACGTTTCCTCCCGCACCATCGACGTCCACGTGGCCTGGCTGCGCCAGAAGCTCGAGGACACCCCGCAGAGTCCCCAGTACATCCACACGGTTCGCGGCGTGGGTTACCGCTTTACGGCATAGTCCGTCCCGTTAAGTCTCCGCCAAACATCCGTTAAGAAGGTTAAGCCCCTCACACCTTGACGCCCCAGCCAGCGTCTCACTGGTATGGACAGACACTCGAAGAATTGGTTCCGCCTGTGGATGCTGACCGGCGCCGGTCTGGCGATCCTGCTCCTGGCAAGCAGCGTGATCAACTACGTCATCTCGTCGCGCGCCGACGTGCTATTCAATACGCGGCGCGAGATGGCTCGCCAGATGACGGCCCTGGACCAGTTGGTGCATGTCCAAAAGCCGAGCGCAGCCGCATTGAGCGGCGTACTGGAACAGGTGGTCCAGGAGAACAAGGGCACCCTGGCCTGGGCCCAGATGATCGACCGTGAAGGCACGGTGATCGCACGCTCGGGTTCCGCCGCCCCGCCCGCCTTTACTGTCGATTACGTTGCATCCCACATCCGCGAACGCCGTCCGGTTTTTCTCGTTCGCGATACCAGCGCCGGGAAGGTGGTGGTGGAAGTGTTTCCGATCCGTCTTCCGTCGAACCCCTCGGCGGATTCCTCCAAGACGGTCGCACTCACGCGCGGTTTGGGGAACATGGTGTTCGTCGAACTGGCGTCATACGAATCCGCGGGGATCCTGGCTTGGCCCGCACGCTGGACGCTGCTCCTGGGTATCTCCGGCGGCTGCGCGCTGCTGGGCGCTCTGGCGGTGCTGGCGGTGCGCTTCCGCTCGCATCTTTCGGCCCGTCGCGTCGAGCGCCAGATCCAGATCGCCAGCCAGGTCCAGCGCGGGCTGCTGCCACCGGCGGCCTCGTCACCCCGCGATTTCAAACTCGCGGTCGAGTGGAGGCCCGCCGCGAATGTCAGTGGCGATTTCTATGACGCTTTCGATCTTCGCCCGGAAGGCGTCACGGGCTCAGGCGCGGCTTTTGTCGTTGGCGATGTTTCTGGCAAGGACGTGCCCGCGGCCATGCTCGCCAGCATGATGCAGGGGGCGGTTCACACCTTGGACTGGACCCGCTCGGCATCGAACCACAGCGCCGCCACGGAAAATCTCAACCGGCTGTTGTGCGAGCGGGCTTCCGACGAACGTTTCGCCAGCCTGTTCTGGGGATATTTCGATGCGGGCACGAGCCTGCTGCACTACGTCAATTGTGGTCATTGCCCTCCGCTTCTGTTCCGCGCAGGCGCTTCGGGCATTGCGCGGCTGTGCGACGGCGGTCCCGTGCTGGGCCTCCTTCCGCAGGCCCGTTTTGAGCAGGGCGTGGAGCGGCTGGAGCAAGGAGATCTGCTGGTGCTCTGTTCGGATGGCATCATCGAAGCCGCCAACGCCTCAGGCGAGGAGTTCGGCGAGCATCGCCTGATCGCCGCCGTCGAGTCGGCTGCCGATCCACGGGAAATCCGCGACCGCATTCTGAACGCGGTGCGCGCGTTCACCGGCAGCGATGTGCTCGCTGACGATCAAACACTGTTGGCGATCCGCTACACGGGATCGTCCGTCGCAGCGCTACAGACGCAAGCCGCGTAGGGTTTTTCTGGCGGAGAGGGGGGGATTCGAACCCCCGGTAGAGTTTTTGACCCTACGACGGTTTAGCAAACCGCTGCTTTCGACCACTCAGCCACCTCTCCGCGAGGTGGTTCGGATTCAATTGCGATGGTAACACTAGCGAACCTGATCCTGCATTCGGCGAGACGTATGCGGATCTTTAGGTGGACAGGTTAGACAGTTGCACAGGATGCTAGCTGCTGCCCGTCCCCGTGTGTGCTCAGTGGCTCAAGTTGCGCACGCCTGGAATCCCCCGGACGCCCGATGGCAAACCGGACCTGACGGCTCCCGCGCCACCCATGCGGGATGGCAGACCGGATTTGTCCGGACTGTGGCGGCTCGGGGCCGATTCCCCCTTATATTCGGTCAACGTCATACGCGACGTTAAGGACGAGACCATCTCCAAGCCCGCGGCAGAAGCCCTATTCCGCAAGCGCGCAGACGCGGACGACCTCCTCGACGGACCCGGGTGCCTCCCCTCTGGTCCTGGAGACATTTTCACAAACACTTTTCGAATCGTGCAGTCCCCCACAGTGATGGCTTTCCTCTACGAAGAGGCAGACAGCTACCGGCAAATTTTTCTCGATGGGCGTGAACTGAGGAATCCGGTCCAAGGTGAACGCGATTCCGGGATGATTCCGAACGCTATTCCAGGATGAATCCGAGAAGGGTTCCGGGATGAAGGTGAACGCCGATTCCGCGATGAAGCCGAACAGTTTCATGCCGATCCCGGAACCGCTTTCGGCTTGATCCCGGAATAATTTCCACAGGCCAGCGGCGCTGGACATCACAATGGCAAGCAGCCTCCCCAAGAAAGGGAGATTGCTTGCCAGCCAGGAGATTGTCCGTGCGCAAGATCAAAGAAGTTCTTCGATTGAGATTTGAGCTGGGTTTGGGGCTGCGAGCGATCGCCCGCAGTTGCTCGATTGGCCTCGGCACCGCTCACGAGTATTTGCAACGAGCCGAAGCTGCCGGAGTGACGTGGCCGCTTGGGGAGGATTGGGATGAAGGCCGGCTAGAGGCGGCCTTGTTTGGCGGTCCGCCACGGCCTCGGCCCGCCGTATTGCCGATGCCTGACTTCGCCGAGCTGCACCGGCAACGGCAGCTTCATCCGCACCTGACGCAGCAGTTGCTGTGGGAAGAGTACCGTCAGGCTAATCCGAACGGCTATCGCTACTCCCGTTTCTGCGGGCTTTATCAACGCTGGCGCCGCAAACAGGATCACGTATGCTGAGGTGACGCCGGACGAGCAGTTGGCCAGTTAGATCGGCGCACACGTGCGAGCGTTTGAGTTTTTTCAAGGTACGCCTAAGCTTGTGGTCCCGGACAACACCAAGACTGGCGTGACGAAAGCATGCCGCTACGACCCAGATCTCAACCCGACATATCAGGAGATGGCGATGCATTATGGCATTGGCGTTGTACCCGCGAGACCATACCGGCCGCGTGACAAGGCTAAGGCCGAATCTGGAGTGCTATTGGCCGAACGTTGGATTATCGCCGCTCTGCGCAATCGAAAGTTCTTTCCGTTGAGGAACTGAATCAAGGCATCCGCGAACTGCGCAACCGCATCAATCAGCGGCCGTTTCGCAAACGCGAAGGGTCGCGAGCGTCCGAGTTCGCGGCCATGGACAAACCGGCGTTGAATCCTCTTCCTACCGAGCCTTTTGATCTCAGCCAATGGTCCCGCGCCCGAGTGAACATCGATTACCACATCGCTTTTGATACGAACTACTACAGCGTGCCGTACAACCTGGTGCACGACTTGGTGGAAGTGCGCTCGACACCGACGACCATAGAGATCTTCTATAAAGGTCAGCGCGTAGCTTCTCATTTGCGTACGCGTGGCCATGGACACACGGTTACCATTGCCGAACACCGCCCACGGTCCCACCAGGCGCATCTGGAATGGACACCGTCGCGCATGGTGCATTGGGCGGAGTCCATTGGTCCATACACGTCCCGACTGTTCGAACGCATTCTCGCCGACAAGCCGCATCCGGAGATGGGCTATCGTTCTTGTCTGGGAATCATCCGGCTTGCTGGCCAGTACTCGGTGGCTCGCATGGAAGCTGCAGCCCAGCGAGCACTCGTCACCGGAGCTTGCCGCTATCAGAGCGTGAAGTCGATTCTGAAACACTCGCTCGACGCGGTGCCGCTAGTGCAGCCGCCTCCATCGTCGCCGCCACCGCCACACGACAACATCCGCGGCGCGGAGTACTTCGACTGAGGACAAACGGTGATGCTCAAACAACCGATGATTGAAACATTGTTGGCGCTGCGGCTCCACGGCATGGCCGAGTCACTGAAGACGCAGGAACAAGATCCGGCGGCTAGGGAGTTGAGTTTTCTGGAACGCTTGGGTCTGCTGGTCGATCAACAGTGGAACGGGCGCGAGAATCAAGCGCTCGGGCGGCGACTGAAGAACGCTAAGCTCCGCACCAACGCCTGTGTCGAGGAGATCGACTTTCGCGGCGCGCGCGGCCTGGACAAGAGCGTGATCCGCGCTTTGGTGCAAGAATCGGCCTGGTCGGAACGCACGAGAATGTGTTCGTGCTCGGACCAACGGGTGTGGGCAAGAGTTTCGTGGCTTGCGCTCTGGCGCAGAAGGCGTGTCGCGACGGTTATTCAGCCCTCTACACTCGCGCCCAGTCCCTGTTCCGTGACTTGGCTATGGCGCGTGCCGACGGCAGCTTGCGAAGTCTGTTGGCGCGGCTCGCCCGCATTGACGTTCTGGTGATCGACGACTGGGCCATGGCTCCACTGCTAGAACCCGAACGCCGAGACTTTTGGGAGATCTGCGAGGATCGCTACCAGGTGCGTTCGACGATCCTGACCTCGCAGCTACCGGTCGCGCGATGGCACGAACAGATCGGCGATCCCACGCTGGCCGACGGCATCCTCGACCGCCTGGTGCACAACGCCCATCGCATTGAGATGCGCGGAGATTCCATGCGTAAGAATCGCGGAAAGGCGAGCCCATAAAGCGATTCGCGCCGTGGCAAGGAAGCGCCGCTTGCTAAACATAACTTCCGGACGCGCCGTAACTCAGGCGCAATCGGGTCGCCTACAGCCGTGCCTGCGTGATTTGGCTTGGATATGGATGCAAGCGTATGAGACCACCTTCAGTGCATGGAGCTATGGCGTGCATGTTGTGTCTCGCTGAGTTCTGGGCTTGCATTGATCGGCGGCAGGTGGGCTGGCGTGATTAGGCTGAGGATCGTGGTAATCAAAAAGTTGATGCAAAGGGCCACGAACCCAGCGCTCCACCCGAAGAAGGGGTCCTGATGAGTGAGGATCAGGAAGGCGACTGTGGCGACTCCCGCTATCATACCGGCGAACACTCCAGGCATGGTCACACGTTTCCAGTAGAGGCCCAGCACCACGCCGGGGAAGAATTGGGAAACGCCAGCGTAGCCCAGCAGGAGCAAGGATACCAGTGTCGCGGAGCTATGGGTCGCCAGATAGAGGCTGATAACGCTGAGCACCACGACCATAGCGCGGGCCAGTCTTGCCACCTGATCGTCTGTCATCGCCGGAGCGAAGATGGGCCGGCAGAGGTTCTTGGCGACCAGCGTGGCCGCGGTCAGGACCAGTATGGACGCGGGGACCATCGCGGTGAGGGCTCCCGCGCCGCCGATCACGCCCAACAACCAGGCGGGGAAGCTCCGGCGGACGATAGTCAAGAGGGCGAGGTCGCCATCGGGCAGGCCGGGCACCACCAAGACCGCGGTGAAACCAACGAAGAAGATGAAAGCGAGTGTGATGGTGTAGAGCGGCATCACGATAGCGTTGCGGCGTAACGTGTCGCCGCTTTTCGCGGTGAAGGTGGCCCCAAAACCATGGGGCCAGGTGCAGAAACCCAGCGAAGTCATAAGCACCGTGGAGATGTACCAGGTGTGGCCCAAGTTGGCGGTGCCGCCAGGCATCGTTAGGTGTTCCGGTCGGGTCTGCGCTAATGCGGAGAACATGGCACCGATGCCTCCGTAATGAATGTACGGTATGCCGACGCCGACGCAAAGCGCCGCGAAGACCATCAACACATCCTTCAGAACGCTTATCCACGCCACGGCGCGGACCCCGCTCGCGAACACGAATGTCGCCAGCAGAACCACCGAGATCACCATGGCAGGTGTACGGCCAATGCCATCGAAACTAGCAACGTTGACGATAATACCCAGTCCCGTGATTTGCAGTTGCAGGTAAGGAATCATGAAGGTGACTCCCACGACGCACACAAACGCGGCCAGGTACTTGTTGCGGTAGCGCATGTTGAAGAAGTCGGATTGCGTCTGCAGCTTGTACTTCTGTCCCACTTCCCAAATTTCCGGCAGGATAAAGAACGAGACCACGTAGCCCAGCGTGAGGTAGGCCAAGATGTATAGAGTTGGACCGCCGCGGGAATAGGCCCAGCCGCTGGCTCCCAAGAAAGAGAAGGTGGTGTATACTTCGCCTGCCAACAGCAGGAACATCAACACCGTGCCGAAGCCGCGTCCGCCAACTGTCCATTGTTCCAGGTTCATCTTCCTGCGAACTCCGGCCAGGAAACCGATGGTGGCGCCCAGGCCTACGATGGCGAGGATCACCGCCAAGGAGATAGCACGGTGGCTCATGAGGCTCCTCCGTCTTTCTTTTCCCGCGCGGATTCCACGCGGTATGCGGCCCACAAGCACAAGGTAGTCAGTACGATCCAGCAGAGCAGCCAAGCAAGATTGAAGGGAAGGCCGAGGATCGTGGGATCAATGCGGTCCCAGAGCGGGACCGAGAAACACATGCCGACGAAGGGAATCAAGCCCAGCAGGAGAGCACGGAGCGATGGCTTTCTTACCGGCACAGGTTGACTGAGTATAGCCTGCCAGTGCGGATTTGGCAGCATTGCAAAGTCGGCTCGAAGCAAATCGGTCAACTCCCGGTTAGTCCGCCATCCGGAAGTTTATCCTTCGATGCGGAGCGCTATTCGCGCTCCGGGCCACTGCATGCTGAGGCGGGGACAAGGGCTGCCGCCCCTTTCCCCGCGCCCCTTTCTCCGCTAGCGGCATCCTTCCTTCGCTGCGCTGCGGACAGGTTTCTCTTGACGAAGCCGAACACTTCCTGCACAATCGAAATGCCAGCGTCGCTACGCTCCGATGGTGTTCGGGTTCATCCCGGAATACCGTTCGGCTTCCCTTCGGAATCAGCGTTCGGCTTCGCCGGAATCCTCAGTGAACTACCGAAAGATCCCAACCCCACCTGGAGAGGGTATTCTGTAGGCCACTGGGAAGAAGAAACTCTGGTGGTCGAAACACTGGGATTTAACGATGTGGGTTGGCTGGACAGGGTGGGCCACCCCCGTTCGGAGAACCTGCGCGTCACCGAGAGATTCCGGCGCATCGACTTCGGGCACATGCAATTTCAGGTCACATTTGACGATCCTGAGACACTGGTTCGGCCGCTGACCATCTCGTTGCCGGTTCAGTACATGCCGGACACGGAGATGCTGGAGTCTATTTGCAACGAAAACGAACGGGACAGGGCTCACTTCACCAGCAAGTTGAGTGACCGAGTGAAGCTAAGCGCGGGTACGCTCGCAAAGTATGCGGGCACATACGGACGCATCGCAGTTAGTTTGGTGGATGATCGGCTTTACGTGCTCGGGGTGCGTATGTTTCCGCAATCGGAGACCAAGTTTGACTCGAGGCTGGGTCTTTTTGAGTTCTCCCTGGATGCTGCCAAACGGCGAATAGTGTCATAACTGTTTGTCTCCGCCCAGGGGGCCGCCACAGGGAGTCTGAAAGTAACTAACGGATACGCAGTAACACAGGTGCTATCTGCCTGTTGATGGCGTTTAACTTGAGCCTGGGCGCCTGGTATTGGTGGACGTTGGACTACGCGGCCGAACTTCCAGCCACCAACCACCGGGCGGCAGCAGCCGCGCTATCCATGGGCGTTGTATTGAAGGCAATCGCCGCGTTTGGGGCAGCCTTGTGAACGGCGTTGATGACGATTTCGAATAATGCAAGGCCCCGGGGCGGCAGGCGCACTCCGGCCCCAATGACAACACAATCGTAGCTCTTCGAAGCTAACTGACGCGCCACTTCCGGCCCAGCGGTTTCATCAGGCCGGATGAGACCGACGTCGGCCTCCCACCCGCGTTCAGCGAACTGCTTCATCGCAACCGCGATGCCGGCGTTAACCTTTTCAACGGTCATGCCTGGCGGCAAAGCAGGGTCAGAAAAATCCACCGTCTCTGGATCGTAGCCTAGCAGCAGTACCCGACTCATAAGCTCTCCCATATTCTTCCGAACCCTTGGCGGCACGGTCAGCGACCCGGTTCGCTAGAATTACAAATTATCATAAACTAAACGAATTCTCGCCGCGTACCCTCCACCAAACGAGTACAGCCGAATAGCTCCCGGGTTGTGGGCAACCCGGTGGCTACTTTCTTGCGAAGTTCCCAACTCCTGGGGGCGCCGCGCTCCGTGTCTTACACTCAAACTACATGCTCAACCGGGGCTATGCCTACACCACAATCATCAGCAGCCAATACCACGGACAAACCCTGCTCTCCCACTTGGCAAGCCTTTACGCCCACTCAACCCCACAAGCCTGGCAACAAAAACTGAACAACGGCGAAGTCACCCTCAACGGTGTCACTGCCACCGGAAGCGAATCGGTCACTTTAGGCCAAACCCTTGTTTGGAACCGTCCACCCTGGATCGAACCGGACTCCCCTCAGCACTTCGAAGTCCTGTTTGAAGACCGCCATCTGTTGGCCGTCAACAAACCCAGCGGGCTGCCCACCCTCCCTGGCGGCGGCTTCCTGGAAAACACCCTCCTGCGCTTGGTGCAGAAGCAGACCCCCAACGCAAACCCTGTCCACCGGTTGGGCCGAGCCACCGGCATCGTCCTCTTCGCCAAAACACCGCAGGCGGCCTCTCATCTATTTGCAAACTGGAACACACCCAAGATTCAAAAGATATACCGGGCGCTGGCTCAAAACATTGCACAGCACGACGCCTACGAAATCCTCACACCCATCGGCCTCGTACCGCACCCGCTCATCGGTTCCGTGTGGGCCGCCAACCCAAGTGGCAAACCGTCAAAGTCACTGGCAAAGGTGATCTCACGCGACCTTGGCAGGACTGACACCACCAGCACCACAACATTTGAGGTAAGCCTAAATTCGGGCCGCCCTCATCAAATCCGAATCCATCTGGCATCCATCGGCCATCCCCTGGTAGGCGATCCTCTGTACGGCCTAACCGGCCAGCCTCTTGAAAATCTCCCTGGCCTCCCCGGCGATGGAGGATATCTGCTGCACGCCCAATATCTGAAATTCCACCACCCCATCACCGGGGAACAAATCAATCTTGAGGCAGCTTTGCCGTCCGGATTCTCATTGCATCAGTAGCGCACAAGCCGCTTTGGCGCGGCGATACAACGGAAGAGAAACTCTACCGCATAGGCGCCGAAGCGAGTCTGTTGTGCGCGAGTGTCTCGGTAGGTTCATGGCGGGAATCAAATCAGGGTGGCCGTTGAAACCTGCGCGATCCTCCTGCCATTCCGAATCGTAACGAAGC
>Ga0310810_10003848_pt1 | contig 16482 bp, 9 predicted proteins | sample NCmetagenome_FD_207641 | JGI IMG/M metagenome (GOLD analysis project Ga0310810, IMG submission 207641) | Soil microbial communities from experimental microcosm in Duke University, North Carolina, United States - NC | ecosystem: Engineered > Artificial ecosystem > Soil microcosm > Unclassified ... | reverse complement strand
GGGCTGATCGTGCTCTCCAACCGCGACATCCTCGTACCGATGCGCCGGCTGATCGCCACCATCGACCGGCTGGCCGACGGCGATCTCGCCTCGGACATCCCGCTGGTCACCCGACGCGACGAGCTGGGCGACGTGGCGCGCGCGCTGCAGCACTTCCGCTCGAATGCCATCGAGAAGGAACGGCTGCAGAAGCAGGAGAACGACGACCTCGAATTCGCGCGCCGCATCCAGCTCGCGAGCGTGCCGCGGCGCTTCCCGGCCTTCCCCGACCGCCGCGAGATCGACATCTGCGGCCGGCTCGCGCCGACCCGCGCCGTGGGCGGCGATTTCTTCGACTTCTACCTGATGGATCCCGACCGGCTGGTCATCGCGATCGGCGACGCCTCGGGCAAGGGCGTGGCGAGCGCGATGTTCGTCGGCATGGCGCGCAGCGCGCTGAAGTCGGAAGCGGTGCGGACGGCCGAGCCCGACGCCTGCCTGACCGAAGCCAATCGCACGATTGCGGCCGACAACGAATCGATGATGTTCATGACGACCTTCTACGCCGTGCTCGACCTGCGCACCGGCGAGCTCGCCTATGCCAATGCCGGTCACACCCAGTCCTATCTGCTCAACGCCGAGCGCGGCGTGCGGCCGCTGACGGCCGATCCGGGCCTGCCGCTCGGCATCGCCGAGGACTTCCGCTACCTGCCGCACCATCACCGTCTGGCGCCCGGCGAGGCGGTCGTCCTCTATACCGACGGCGTCACCGAGGCCACAGCCGTCGACGGCGCGCTGTTCGGCGAGCAGCGCCTGGAGGAGGTGCTGGCCCGCCCGCGCGCGGCGAGCTGCGAGACGGTCGTCGCCGAGGTCTTCGACGCAGTGGCGGAATTCTCCAAGGGCACGCCCCAGAGCGACGACATCGCGATCGTGGTCGTGCGCTACAACGGTGTGCCCGAGGAGACCGGTCGGCCGGACATGGAACGATCCGCAGCGGAAGCTGCCTGAAGCACCCCTCCCCACTCGAATGGGGAGGGGTTGTCTAACTCGGCGGCGCGAGCTCGAACAGGAGCAGCAGGTTGCGCTGCAGCGGATTGAAGTTGTCGTTAGAGTTGACCCACAGGAGGGTCTCGCCCCGCTTGCCCCGGGTCGCCGAGAGCCCTTCGAAATTGTCGACCGGATTGGGCGGCTCGAGCAGCGCGAGCTCCTCGCCCTTGGCCGTCGCGCCCGCCGCGAGCTGGGCCGCCGGCAGATGCATCAAACGGCTGCGCGCGCCGCGTTTCAGGTCGAGCGCCCGCTCGAGAATCCCGTAGGAGCCGTCAGGCAAGGCTGCCATCGCCGTCGGCCGGAAGTCCGGATCGACCGTGTAGTTGAAGGCCTGCCAGGTGTATCGGGTGCCGCCCGCGGGCTTGCCGATCCAGCCGACGACCGTGCCGGGCTGCACGCTGTAATCCTCGCTGATGGCGATGACCCGTCCGTCGGCCAGCGTGGTCATCGCCTTGATCCCGGCGTTGAGCGGCTGGCGGGCGATCTCGGCCGGCCCGTCGATCTGCACCGGCGTGGCGCCGAGCGCGGTGTAGCGCCAGATGCGATGGTTGCGCTCGAACGCCACGATCCACGAGCCGTCACCCAGCTGCGCCAGGGCCTCCGCGGTGGTCCAGCCGCGCCCGATGACCGGCTTGCCGTTCAGCCCGAGCAATGCGCCGATCCGGCCTTCGTGCAGGCCCGCCAGATTGCCCTCGGCATCGTACTTGATGGTCGCGGTGAACCAGGTCGCCTCCTCCGACACCGCCGCCAGCATGCTGCCATCGCCGTTGACGTGAAGATCGGACCAGCCGCCGAATTCGGGCGCGCTGGCGGAGAACACGATGCCGCCGCGCCACAGCAGCCGGCCCACCCGACGGTCGCCGGGGTCGGTCCGGTTGAACGGGATTTCCGCCGTGCCGACCTGAATCCGCATCTCCTGCGCCGCCGCCGGACACGGCGCAAGCTCCGGCACGGCCGTCGCAACCAGCAGGCAGAGGAAAAAAAGGAATCGGTTGGCGATTCTCATGACGGCTCGGAAGGCCATGGCATATTGAGTGCAGACCGTACCACGGCGCGGCCAAGCAGCGTATCGTGCGGCGAAGTCCGGAGTTGCCAAATGCGTCGGCTCATTCTCGCCGGTCTGCTCGTGCTGGGGGCCAGTCCCGCGCCCGGCCAGCAGACGGTCAATGTCTACAATTTCGCCGAGTTCATCGCGCTCGACCAGCTCAAGGTGTTCGAGCAGAAGACCGGCATCAAGGTCAACTATTCGACCTACGACGTCGACGAAATACTCGACGCCAAGCTCAAATCGGAGCGGCCGCTGTACGACGTGGTGGTGCCCTCGGCGACGCCGTTCTTCGTGCGCCAGCTTCTCGCCGGTCTGTTCCAGCCGATCGACAAGTCGAAACTCGGGAACTGGCGCAACGTCGATCCGGAGATCGCCAAGCAGCTCGAGAAGTACGATCCGGGCAATACGCACGCGGTGCCGTGGATGTGGGGCACCACCGGCCTCGGCTACAACGTCGAGGAGGTCGCCAAGCGACTGCCCGGCGCCCCGGTCGATTCCCTGGCCTTGCTGTTCGATCCGGCGGTGGTCTCCAAGCTCGCGGATTGCGGAGTGCGGATCGTCGACAGCCCGACCGACGTCTTTCCGGCGGCGCTCAAGTATCTCGGTCTCGATCCCGATTCGAAGAAGCCGGAGGATCTCGACAAGGCGGCCGAAGCGATCAAGGCGATCCGCCGCCATGTGACGCTCGACTCGTCGAGCTACCACACCGCGCTCGCCAACGGCGAGGCCTGCCTCGTCCTCGGCTATTCCGGCGACATCATCCAGGTGCGCCGGCAGACGGCCGGCAAACGCGACATCCGCTACGTCATCCCCCGGGAAGGCGCGCTGGCCTACATGACCGTCGCCGCCATTCCCAAGCTGGCGCCAAACCCCGAAGCGGGCCTGCGCTTCCTCGACTATCTGATGGATCCCGAGATGGCCGCCGCCTCGAGCCGGGTGACGCGCTATGCCAACGCCATTCCCGCGTCGACCGCCCTGCTGCCCAAATCGATCTCGGACAACCCGCTGATCTATCCGCCACCCGAGGTGCGCGCGCGGCTCTACACGATCAGTGCCGGCACCGCCCAGCAGATGCGCGCCCTGACGCTCAGCTGGATCGAGATCAAGCGCAGCGAATAGCTGCAAGCAGCTGGCAGCATCCCTTCCGGTCCTCTCCCCGACTACGCGGCGGAGACGACCGATGAGCGGCACCTGTCGCGACACACTCCGCTCGCTCGCGAAACACTAGGGCTCGCCGCGACACATTCTGGCCCGTCGCGATACACCTCTCGGTTGTCGCGACATATCCCCGGCCTCGTCGAGTGCTAGCGTTCGATGCGCTTCACTCACGGCGTTTGGTCGCACGCGATCGCGGCAGGGGGGATGTCGACATGAAGGAGAACATCAACAACCTTCGACGCGCCAAGGAAGTCAGAACGGCGCTGACCGAAAGCAACATCTCCGACAGCAGCATTGCGGCGATCGAAAAAGCGGTGAAGAACGGCCTGGTGTTCCGCAAGGCCGCGGACCTCGCGATCCTGAATCTTCCTGCAGCGGACCTCGACAAGCTCGGCGGCGCGGTGAGCTTCGGAACGCCCACCCCGGAAGCCAACGTCCAGACGCTTCAATACACGTTCGTGCCCGCGCGCAATGCCGACAGCTTCGTCGGCTACCAGTTCTCCGTCAGCTACACCAACCGGGACCGGTTTACGGTGACCGAGTCGTACCCGATCGAGGACAGCCGCATCGTCTACGTCGACCTCGATCTGAACGACATCCTGCCCGGCTCGAAGGTCGTGTACCGCGTCAAGACGGCTGCCGGGGCCTTTTCACCGATTGCGCTCGGCAATCCCCAGGCGCTGCCGACCGAGGAGTTCGTCGAGGTGGCGAACACGGCGATCGCCTCCACCGCCATCAAGGTCGCTGTCATTCCCCTCGCGCGCGAGCTCAACCCGGAGACCAACGCCTCCTACCAGGTCAAGGGCAAGCTGCTCGCGACGCACGACGACAAGGCCGACGGCTATCAGATCGTCCTGATGGCAGCCACGACCGCTTCGCCGGAGGGTGCGCCGGACTACTTTCCCGTAGCCTACGCGACCACCGAAACCAGCGGTTATTTCCTGACCGGCTTCCTGATCTTCAACGACCCGGCCGACATCGGCAGGCTGGTGGCGGCCAAGTCCGTCGTGAGCAAGGACGATAAGGTCTGGGAACAGCCGATCGCCCTGCAGACGGTCAAGAGCAGCAGCGCCGAAAGCCCCGACAAGAAGTACATTCCCCGGCGGCTCATCATCGTCATCAACGAGCGCGCGGGTTCGGCCACGGACGGCGACGACGACTGCGGCTGCAACGACCTGAACTTCCATCAGAAGAAGACGCTCGAGGAGTACAGCTACTACACCGTGGTGCGGACCACAGAGCCCTCGATCATCGCCGAGACGATCGAGGAGGAAGATGAAGTCGATATCGACGACATCTACGGCACCAGCACCGGCCTGAAGGTTCCCTTCTCCGTCTTCAAGAAATACCACACGGCCGTCAGCACGCAGATCAAGCCCTTCGCCGTGCCGCTCGGCGCGACGATTGGCGCGATCGAGGGCGCCGGGAACGCCACCGCCGGCACGATCGCCAAGGTCGTGAACCCCGCTTTGGCCGGCATCTTCAACCGCGACCTGCTCGACAGGATGGTGGTCGACGCCAAGGTGGCAGACCAGCTCAAGGGCAAGAAGAAGCGCCAGTTCAGGGGTCGCGCGTATCTCACGCCGCTGAACCAGATCGACTGGGATGACGAGCCGACGATCTATCAGGCGGCCAGCGTGGCGCACGGGCATCTGCTCCATTTCAAGCAGGAGTGGCGGCCGGACGGCTATTCGATCGGCGACCTGATGTATTCGCTGCCGCTGGCGCCGGGCCAGAAGAAGCAGATCGCGGTGCTCGACTGGGAGCGCCGCGAAAGCGCGGCGAACTCGCAATCCCTGGACTACGAGGAAAGTCTCAACAACACCCTGATCCGCGACCGCGATATCGGCGAGGTCGTCAACGCGACCCTCAACGAGAACATCAAGGCGTCCTCCAAGGCGACGACCAGCGCATGGGGCGGCGGCCTGGGCGGAGCCGTGATGGGCGTGTTCAACGGCGGGACCTACGGGGCGCTGGCCGGCATCAGCGGCGGCCAGAGCTCGGCCGGCTCGACGGCCAGCCAGAATGCCCATCGCGACAGCACCGCCAGCAGCCTGCAAAGCATCAGCGACCGCACGATGCAGGCCGCGAGCTCGGTCCGCTCGCAGCGGGCCACCGTCATCCAGACCGTAAGCCAGGGCGAGCGGGTCAGCGCCACCGCCGAGTCGGTGGCGAACTACAACCATTGCCACGCCATCACCATCCAGTACTTCGAGGTGCTGCGCCACTTCGCCGTCCACACCCGGCTGGCCGACGTCCAGGAATGCCTGTTCATTCCGCTGCAGATCAGCTCGTTCGATCTCGAGAAGTGCATGCGCTGGCGCAACACGCTCGAGGCCTACCTGATCCGGCCCAGCCTGGTGAAGGGCTTCGACGCGATCCTGCGGATCCTGAAGGAGAAGGAGAACGCGGAGGACTACTACGGCAGCATCGGCTTTCCCAAGACGCATTTCGCCGAGCAGCCGATGAAGGCGTTCAGCGGCGCCCTGTTCATGGAGTTCACCTTCTTCAACACCCAGGAGGGCAAGGTCAGCGAGGACCTGGTCAGCCTGCTGCGCGTGTTCGGCATCTCGATCGATCCGGCCCAGTACAACGACCGCTACATCTCCAACAACGAGCTGGCCGACATGATCGGGCCGCGGGCCATCGAGTTCCTGCTCAACTCGATCGTCTTCGAAACCGACAAGGGCACCAATCTTCGCCTCGACCTCACGCTGCTCAATCGATTCCGTCAGGGTGCCCTGCTCCAGGTGTCGCTGCGGCAGAGCGCGAACACGCCGACGACGATCCGCCGCGATCTCGTCGACGGCATCAAGATCCGCATCGACAAGTCGAAGCTGAGCATCCCGAACCGCGAGGCCCTCGAGCAGGTCGGCAACAAGTTCATGAAGATCACGATCCGCAGCGGCAATCTCCGCTACCGGTCCGAAAGCATGTCGCAATGGCTGTTCTCGGGCAGCATCGGCAACGATCTCTTCGCCGACGACGACGCCGTCTACCTCGACACGCCGCTGAACGGCGAGGAGCTGCGCAATCCGCGCGGCGAGGATATCGACGCGGCGAACCGGCTGCTGCAGCACCTCAACGAGAACTTGGAACTCTATCACAAGTACATCTGGTTCGACATGACGCCGGAGCGGCGCTACATGCTGCTCGACGGCATCATCGCCCCCGGCAAGGCGAACGGCCGCAGTGTGGCGTCGGTCGTGGAGAATCGGTTGATCGGCATCGCCGGCAATTCGCTGATCATGCCGGTCGCGCCGGGCAACCAGCTCGACCCGACCATCGACAAGGACTTCCACCTCTTCGAGCAGTACTTCAGCGAGGAGAACGATCCGCAGCGGGTCAGCCTGCCGACCAAGGGCGTGTACGCCGAATCGGTGATGGGCAAGTGCAATGCCTGCGAGGAGAAGGACGAGACGCGGTTCTGGCGCTGGGAGGAGTCGCCGATCCCCGACAGCCCGAACACCCAGATCCTGCCGCTCGACACCGGTTCGCGCCGGGCCGATCCGGGCAACCTGCAGCCCAAGGATTTCCCGCAGCCGATCGTGAACGTGCAGAACGCGCCGAACCTGCCGGACCCGACCGGCCTGCAGTCCATCCTGCAGCTGATCGGCAAGGGCGATTCCTTCCGCGACCTGACCGGCCTCAACCAGAATCAGCTGAATGCGCTCGCCGCCTTCCAGAAGGCGCTCGATACGGCGCAGTCTTTCGGCAAGGAGGGCGCCGAGCTCGCCAAGGCGGCAGGCGCGATGAAGCTCGTCGAGGACGGCAAGAAGGCCGGCGTCGTCAAGAACGAGGACGCCAGCAAGCAGGGCAACGCGATCCTCGACAACCTGCAGAAGGATCCCAACGCCAGCCGGCTCAAGCAGGGCATCGAGCTGCTCGACCAGTTGAAGAAGGAAGGCAAGATCTCGGAGGCCGATGCCGACGCCGCCAAGAACAGCCTGCTGAAGACCTTCCAGGACAGCAGCAACGCCAAGACTCCGATGGGCAACGAGGAGATCGGCAAGCTGGCCGACAAGGCCAAGCAGACCAACAAGGACATCGTTGTCACGCGTCCGGACGGCGAAACGGTCGACATCAAGAATCCGTCAGCCGAGGAGGCTGGCACGTCGGCGTCCGACGCCATCGGCACGACGCTCGATATGGTTGCCGGCGGTTCGACGCTGAAATTCCTGCCGACCGGCCAGAGCGTCGCGGTCGACCCGACGCCTGCGCAGATCAAGACCATTTGCGACAATGGCGGTTGGCTTCCGACCCGCCTGTCCGACTACACGACCCTTGCCGTTGCCGGCCGGTTGATCGGGCTCCGCGCGTTCACCGCCGTTCTCAGGTACCTGTCGCTCACGCCCCAGGGTAGCGTGCAGACACTCAACCTGGTGTGTCATTGCCCCGACTTCCTCACGCTCGCCTTCCAGCGGGACTTCGTGTTCTCCGAGCTGACCGGGGAGACGACCATCCAGCCACCGGACCCGCAGAATGCACCCTTCAAGGAGGTGACGATCCCCGAGCTCGTGCAATTGAACGAGGAGGGCGCCGTCGAGGTGGACGGCGGGTTGATCGTGACGATGGAGGAGGTTCGGGCGGCCTTTGCGGCCAACGCCGAGATGCGCCTGTTCTGCATCGGGCCCTCCGGGGCCACCGAGCAGTTCGCCCAGGCGCTGGCCAACCTCCTGCAGGTCAAGGTGATTGCCTTCACCGACGCGCGCATCGAGTTCAGGGCCGAGGTTCTCGAGGGGGCGTCGGTGGGCAACCGGCCGGTGATCTCGAAGCGCATCCTGGCTCAGCCACGCTTCACCACCGGCGCGCCTTTCGTGTTCAACAACTTCGAGCAGATGGTGACGGAGGATGCCGCGAAGACCGGGCGGATCGTCGCGCTTCCCCGGCGCCCGTGAGCGGCCCTGAGGGTCGACGGCCATGATCGGCGCCTATCTCAAGCTGGACGCGGAGAAGGCCGGAGAGGTCAAAGGGCCGGTCCGGGATCGCGACAGGACCAAGGAGGGCAGCATCGCGCTGCTGACGGTCGAGCACGGCATCGTCTCGCCGCGCGACGCCGCCACCGGCATGGCGCGGGGCAAAAGACAGCATCAGCCGATTTCGTTCACCAAGGAGGCGGACGGCACCTCGCCGCTGTTCGCCCAGTTCATCGGCACCAACGAGATGCTCAAGACCGTGGACTTCTTCTTCTTCGGGCAGGAGAGCCCGTCGCCGCTGAGCGCCGGACGCGAGGCCCTGCTGTACAGGATCTCCCTCAAGAAGGCCTTCGTCTCGCGGCTGGAACTGGTCGGCCTTACCGACGAGGCGGCGAAGGACGCCAATCGCTTCCCGCTGACGGAGCGGATTTCCCTGGTCTACGATTCGATACGGTGGGAATGGACGACGCCGAAGGCGTCGTTCGACGACGTGTTCAATTCGACGGCGTCGTCGTAGCCGATCAAGGTCTCGCCCGAGTTATCCCCGATCTGGGGATAATCCTCGCGTGCCCGGACCCGTTCCGGGCAATGGACCGCGAATCGCTCGTCGATTTGCTGGCGAAAAATCGTAGCCATTGCCCGTAATAGGTGTCCGCACGCACGTCTGGCAGACTCGCGCGCATGATGGAAGAAGACCCTGTCATCCCGTGGTCCTCTCCGCCGGGCACCGGGGGAGAGGACGAATGAACAGGCGGGGGGAGGGTACGGGCAGAGTGGCAGGAATAGCCGAAAATGCCGGCGGGCTTGCAACGAACCACTGCCACCAAATCTGGCAGCCGCTGGCAGGCAGCAAAAAGGGCGCGACGGGTGAGCGTCGCGCCCTTGATGATCGTTGGCGGTGCCGTCTAGTCGGCGGCCATCCTCGGCGCCGCCTCGTCGAGCGCCTCGGAGAGGCGCGGCGGCGAGATCGGCAGGTCGGTCATGCGGATGCCCGTGGCACGGGCGATCGCGTTGCCGACCGCGGCGAGCGGCGGAATGATCGGCACCTCGCCGACGCCGCGCACGCCGTAGGGATGCGTCGGGTTGGGGACCTCGACCAGGATGGTCTCGATCATCGGCAGATCCGACGCCACCGGCATGCGGTAGTCGAGGAAGCCCGGGTTATCGAGCTTGCCCTTGGCGTTGTAGATGTACTCCTCGTTGAGCGCCCAGCCGATGCCCTGCACCGCGCCGCCCTGGAGCTGGCCCTCGACGTAGGAGGGATGGATCGCCGTGCCGACGTCCTGCGCCGCGGTGTAGCGGCCGACGGTGACGCAGCCGGTGTCGGCGTCGACCTTGAGATCGCAGCAATGCACGCCGAAGCCCGGGCCAGCACCCGTGACGTTGAGCTGCGCATGGCCGTTGATCGGCCCGCCCGTCTTGCCGGCTTGCGCGGCAAGCTGGGCGAGCGTGAGCGGCTCGAACTCGCCGACATTGGAGCCGGCAGGCTTGGCCATGCCGTTCTCCCAGATGATGCCTTCGGGATCGACGTTCCAAATCTTGCCCGCGCGCACCTTGAGCTCGCGGATCATGTCGCGCACCGAGTTCACCACCGCGAGGCCGGTGGCGAAGGTGACGCGGCTGCCGCCGGTCACGAAGTTGAAGCCGATCGACGCGGTGTCGGCGATCACCGGCCGCACCTTGTCGTAGTCGACGCCCAGCTCCTCGGCCGCCATCAAAGCGAGCGAGGCGCGGCTGCCGCCGATGTCGGGATTGCCCGAGATCACCGTGACCGAGCCGTCCTCGCCGACATGGCTGGCGGCGCTCGAATCGGCGCCGATGTTGAACCAGAAGCCTGCCGCCACGCCGCGCGCATAGCCCGGCTTCGGCGGCGTCTTGTAGTGCTCGGAGTTCTTGATCGCCTCGAGCGTCTCGACCATGCCGATGGTGTTGAAGGTGACGCCGTAGGCGGTCTTGGTGCCCTTCTTGGCGGCGTTCTTCAGGCGCAGGTCGATCGGATCCATCTTGAGCTGCAGCGCCAGGATGTCGATCGTGGACTCCACGGCCCACGCCGAGATCGGCGCGCCGGGCGCGCGATAGGCCGCGACCTTGGGCCGGTTGCTGACGACGTCGAAGCCCACGATGTGGATGTTGTCGATGTCGTAGCAGGCGTAGGCGCACATGCAGGCCGGACCGACCGGCGAGCCCGGGAAGGCGCCCGCCTGCATCTCGACCGTGCATTCGGCAGCGACGATGCGGCCGTCCTTCTTGGCGCCGATCTTGACCTTGACGTTGCCGCCCGGCGCCGGGCCAGAGGCGCGGAACACCTCCTCGCGGCTCATGGTCATCTTCACCGGCTTGCCGGTCTTCTGCGACAGGCGGATCGCCAGCGGCTCGAGATAGACCACCGTCTTGCCGCCGAACCCGCCGCCGATCTCGGTCGGCGTGACGCGCACCTGCGAGGTGTCAATGTTGAGGAGCTTGGCGCAGAAGCCGCGCACCTGGAAATGGCCCTGGGTGGTCGACCAGACCTGGACCTGGCCGTCCTCGCTGGCGCTCGCCAGCGTGGCATGCGGCTCGATGTAGCCCTGGTGGACGGCCTGCGTGGAGTACTCCTTCTCGATCACGACCTCGGCTTCGGCGAAGCCCGCCTTGGTGTCGCCCTTGTTGAACTCGATGCGCTTGGCGATGTTCGACGGCTTGGTGGCCGGCGGATTGGCGCCTTCGGTCAGCATGTTGTCGTGCAGCACCGGCGCGTTGGGCTTCATCGCGTCGGCGACGTCGATCACGTGCGGCAGCACCTTGTAGTCGACCTTGATGAGGCTGAGCGCCTGCCGGGCGATCGCCTCGGAGACGGCGGCGACGGCGGCGACCGGATGGCCCTCATAGAGCGCCTTCTCGCGCGCCATGATGTTGCGCGTGATGTCGCGCAGGTTCACCTGCATCTCGCCGGTCGGCACGATCAGGTTGGGCTGCTCGGGGAAGTCCTTCGAGGTCACCACCGCCTTCACGCCGGCCAGCGCCTCGGCCTTCGAGGTGTCGATCGACTTGATGACCGCGTGCGGATGCGGGCTGCGCAGCACCTTGCCGATCAGCTGGCCCGGCAGGTTGAAATCGGCGCCGAAGCGGGCGCGGCCGGTCACCTTGTCGGCGCCGTCGGGACGATCGGGGCGCGTGCCGATCCACTTGTACTTGGCGCTGGCTTCGGACTTCTCCTGGGGATTGCTCATTTGGCGGACTCCCTCATTTCGGCGGCCACATCCATGACCGCGGTGATGATCTTGTCGTATCCGGTGCAGCGGCAGAGATTGCCGGCCAGCCAGTACCGGACCTCGGTCTCGGTCGGGTTCGGGTTCTTCTCCAGCAGCGCCCTCGAGGCGATCAGGAAGCCCGGCGTGCAGATGCCGCACTGGAGCGCGGCCATCTCGACGAACTTCTTCTGCAAGGGATGCAGCTGGTCGCCGTCGGCCATGCCCTCGATGGTTTCGATCTTCTGGCCCTGGGCCTCGGGCGCCAGCACGAGACAGGAGCAGACCAGCCGGCCGTTGATGGTGACGCTGCAGGCGCCGCAGTCGCCCGAGCCGCAGCCTTCCTTGCTGCCGGTCAGGCCGAGAGTGTCGCGCAGCACGTCGAGCAGGGTCTGGTTGGCGTCGCAGAGAAACTCGGTGTCCGAGCCGTTGATCGTGGTCGAAACGTGAATCTTAGCCATTTTAGCGGTGTCCCCGATGCTCGATGCCATTGATGCGATCGCGCGCGATCATTGCCGCGCGCTTGAGCAGCACGCCCGCGATCTTGGTGCGGTACTTGATGGTGCCGCGCTTGTCGTCGATCGGCTTGCAGGCGTCGGAGCAGGCCTGGGCCGCCGCGTCGAGCGCCTTGTCGTCGAGCTTGGAGCCGATCAGCGCCTTGGCCGCCTTGTCGACCAGCAACACCGTCGGCGCGACCGCGCCGAGGCCGACCCGCGCGTCGGTCACGGTGTCGCCCTTCATGCTGAGGCTGACGCCGACGCCGACCACCGCGATGTCCATCTCGGTGCGCGGAATCAGGCGCAGGTAGGCGTCCGATGCGTTCTTGCCCCGCTTCGGGAAGGTCAGCGAGACCAGTATCTCACCGGGCTTCAGGGTCGTCTTGCCGGGGCCGGCATTGAACTTCTCGACCGGGACCGAGCGCTTGCCCTTGGGCCCCTGGATGTTGGCGATCACGCCGGCCGCGACCAGCGCCGGCACCGAATCGGCCGCCGGCGAGGCGTTGCACAGGTTGCCGCCGGCCGAGGCGCGCCCCTGGACCTGGGTGGAGCCGATCAGGTTGATCGCCTCGACCACGCCGGGCCAAGTCTTCTTGAGCTTCTTGTGCTCGCCGATCACCGCTGCCGGCGTCGCCGCACCAACAGTGAAGGCGCCGTTCTTTTCGGTGATGGACACCATTTCGGGGATTTTCTTGACGTCGACGATGGTGCCCGGCTCCCGCGCGCCCGACTTCATCTGGACCAGCAGGTCCGTGCCGCCGGCCAGGATGTAGCCCTTGCCCTTGGCCCCAGCCATGGCCGCACACGCGTCCTTGACGTTTTTCGCCACCCGATACTGGATTTCACTCATGCGCCCGCGTCCCCCGCTATTCTTTCTGGAGAAGACGCGTATCTGAGCCGACCGCGCGTCCTATAGCAAGTCGCGCGTTCGATGGACAAGAACACGGCCACTCCGCAGACTGTTCCGCCCGGGTTTCGCCCATCAGGGCGGCTCCCCGGCCATAGGGGCGGCTTCCGGCACGCTGGCCCTCAAAGAAGGACCCTGCATGCCCCTTTCCGCTGAGCCCATCTGCGATCCGGTCACCCTCGAGATCGTGCGGGGCGCGATCCGGGCGGCGCAGGCCGAGATGGAGGCGCTGATCGAACGCACCGCCATCTCCGCCTTCATCCGCGAGAAGAAGGACTTCTACACCGCCCTGTTCGACGCCGACGGCGTGATGGCGGTCGGCTCCAACCTGCCGGTGTTCGGCGACATCTGCGGGCCGGTGTTCCGCGACTTCGCGCCCGATACCATGCGCGAGGGCGACCTCTACTGGTACAATGACTGCTACGGCTCGCGCGGCGCGATCTCGCATTCCAACGACCAGGTGCTGCTGGCGCCGGTCTTCCACGACGGCAGGCGCTGCGGCTTCGTCATGGGCTGGGCGCACTTCTCCGACATCGGCGGCATGCGCGCGGGCTCGATCAGCCCCGACACCTCCGACATCTTCCAGGAAGGCATCATCGTCCCGCCGACCAAGCTGATCGATGCCGGCACGACCAACGAGGCGGCGCTCAGGATCTTCTTCCGCAATTCGCGCTTCCCCGAGCAGAATGTCGGCGACATGCGGGCGCTGATGGCGTCGGCGGCGCTCGGCGTCAGGCGCATCGAGGAGATCGTCGCGCGCTTTGGTGCCGCAGTGGTGGCCGATGCGCTGAGCCAGCTCGTGGCGCGCACGCGCAAGCTCGTCCGCACCCGTCTCGCCGAGACCTTCGACTACGGCACCCACCGCTTCACCGACGCGATCGATTCGGACGGTCACGGCAACGGGCCGTTCCATCTGCGGCTGGCGCTGAGCCGCGAGCGCACAGGCAACGGCGAGGACAAGTTCACCTTCGACGCCACGGCGACCGACGACCAGTCGCCCGGCCCCGTCAATCTGCTGCTCAACCCCGATGTGCCGGGCACCGCGCTGTCGATGTTCTATCTTGGCGGCGATCCGGCCCAGGTCTGCAACGCCGGCGGCCCGCAGGCGCTCGACGAGGTGAAGCTGCGCGAGGGCTCGCTGCTCTGGCCCAAGTGGCCCGCGCCGCTCGGCATGCGCGGGCTCACCTTGATGCGCTTCCTCGCGGCGGTGAACGGGCTGATCAACGTCGCGGGCGGCAAGGCCCCGGCCGCGCACTCGGCCTATGTCATCTCCTTCCTGCGCGGCACCTACCGCACGCTCGACAACAAGCTCGAGCCGTTCCTGATGTCGGACGGCATCGGCGTCGGCTGGGGCGCGCGCGCCACGGCCGACGGCACCGACGCCGTTTACTTCGTGGCGCAGGAGAACTATCCGGTCGAGTTCCTCGAGGTCGGCTATCCGGTCCGCCTGCGCACCTACGGCATCCTGACCGATTCCTGCGGCGCCGGCCGCTGGCGCGGCGGCTGCGGCATCGTGCGCGAATACGACATCCTGGCCGAAGAGGCGATGCTCGCCGTCCGCATCGACAGCGTGAAGAACCCGCCCTGGGGCATGGCCGGCGGCATGGCGGGCGGCGTCGGCCGGGTGCTCGTCAATCCCGGCTCCAACCACGAGCGTGCGCTGCAGCCGCTCAGCGACGGCAACATGCTGAAGCGCGGCGACGTGCTGCGCATCGAGACCGGCGGCGGCGGTGGCTACGGCCATCCCTTCGACCGCCCGCCCGAGACCGTGCTGGACGACGTGCTGGGCGGCTTCGTCACGGCGAATGCCGCGAAGGAGCTGTATGGCGTGGCGATCGACTCCGACGAGGTCGATCCCGACCTGACGCGCCGGCTGCGCGCGAAGCGGCCAGTGGTGAAGGCGTTCCACCGCCACGGCTACGTCGACTCGCTGTCGTCCTGAGATCCTCCCGTCGTCTTGAGTGCTCCCTGTCGTCCTGAGCGAAGCGAAGGAGCTCATGGCGCTTCCTCACGCACGACGCTGCCCTTCGCGTTCCAACCGCAATGAGATCCTTCGCTTCGCTCTGGATGACAAGGTAGTACCGGCTTACCAATGACTCTCGACAGCTCCCTCGCCATCGCCGTCGATATCGGCGGCACCTTCACCGACATCGCCCTGCACGACGCCTCGAGCGGCCGCATCTGGCGCGCCAAGACGCCGAGCGTACCGAGCGATCCCTCACAGGCCTTCCTGACCGGCATTCGCCTGGCGCTCGACGATGCCGGCAAGGCGGCGCCGCAGCTTTCGCGCGTGCTGCACGGCACGACCGTCGCCACCAACATGATCCTCGAAGGCAAGGGCGCAAAGGCGGCGCTGGTGACGACGCGGGGCTTCCGGCACGTGCTGACGATCGGCCGCCAGGACATCCCGCGCCGCGCCAACTACCTCGCCTGGGTGAAGCCGGCGCGGCCGGTGCCGGCCAGCCGCGTGTTCGAGGTGACCGAGCGCATCGGCGCCGGCGGCGTAGTGATCGAGCCGCTCGACGCCGCCTGTCGCAAGCTCGGCGTCGAGGCAGTCGCGGTCTGCCTGCTGCATTCCTTCGCCAACCCCGCGCACGAGCGCAAAGTGGCCGACATCCTGCGCGCCAAGCTGCCGGGTGTCGCGGTGACGGCGTCGTCCGACGTCCTGCCGGTGGTGCGCGAATACGAACGCTCGCTGGCAACGGTGTTCAATGCCGTGGTGATGCCCGGCGTCTCGACCTATGTCTCGCGCCTGGAGAAACGCCTGCTCGACGAGCACGTGACGGCACCGCTACTGCTGATGCAATCCAACGGCGGCGTCGCCGGCGGCGCCACCATCCGCCGCGCGCCCGCCCTCACCGCGCTGTCGGGCCCGGCCGCCGGCGTGGTCGGTGCGCGCGACGTCGCCGAGGCGTGCGGCATCAGGGACATCATCACCGTCGATATCGGCGGCACCAGCGCCGATGTCTGCCTGATCAAGGACGGCCGCATCAGCCTCACCCAGCAGGGCCATGTCGGCGAATGGCCGCTGCCGCTGCCGATGGTCGACATGGTGACGATCGGCGCGGGCGGCGGCTCGATCGCCAAGGTCGAGGCCGGCACGCTCACGGTCGGCCCGCAAAGCGCCGGCGCCGATCCTGGTCCGGCGGCCTACGGCCGCGGCGGCGCACGCGCGACCGTCACCGACGCCCACGCGATCCTTGGCCATCTGCCCGCCAAGCTGCTGGGCGGCCGCATGGAGCTCGACGTCGAGGCGGCGGCGCGCGTCGTCGACAAAGGGGTCGCCGGCCCGCTCGGCCTCGATCGGCGGGCGGCGGCCCGCGGCATCCTGTCGATCCTCGACCACAACATGGTGGGCGCAGTCCGCCTCGTGTCGGTGGAGCGCGGCCACGATCCGCGCGACTTCACCTTGGTGGCATTCGGCGGCGCGGGCCCCCTGCACGGCTGCTCGCTCGCTGCCCTGCTCGGCATCACCCGCGTGCTGGTGCCGCCCGCGCCCGGCGTGCTCTGCGCCGACGGCCTGCTGGCCGCCGATCTCAAGGCCCAGTTCAGCCGCACGCTACCCAAGGCCGGCGCGGTCGATCTCGAGGTGGCGCGCAGGATCTTCGCCGAGCTGACGGCGCAGGCCGACGACTGGCTGACCGCCGAGAAGGTCGCCGGCGAAGACCGCCTGCAGAATCGCGTGGCCATGCTGCGCTATCAC
>Ga0310810_10003847_pt1 | contig 16482 bp, 15 predicted proteins | sample NCmetagenome_FD_207641 | JGI IMG/M metagenome (GOLD analysis project Ga0310810, IMG submission 207641) | Soil microbial communities from experimental microcosm in Duke University, North Carolina, United States - NC | ecosystem: Engineered > Artificial ecosystem > Soil microcosm > Unclassified ... | reverse complement strand
TGCAACTCTTCCTCGATTACGCAGCCGATCTGGGGCTCGCGCCCCGGCGCCGGCGGTTGGAATTCTTCTAGGCGCGTCCGCGGCGCGACGGCACGAAACGCGTCGCGGGACCCGCCGCACGTACGTCCAATGGTTGGAGGCCGGGTGCCGAAAGGCGACGATAGACACAGTGCCTTTCGGACCCGGCGATCATGATGCTGAGCGAGATCGCCAACAGAGTGCGGAATGGTGGACGCGTCGATCGCGCGGAAGCGCTGGCGCTGTATCGCCACGCTCCTACGCACGTGCTCGGCCACCTGGCCGATGCGATCCGTGCCCGCAAGCACCCGGATCGCATCGTCACTTACATCATCGACCGCAACGTCAACTACACGAACGTCTGCGTGGCACGCTGCAACTTCTGCGCGTTCTACCGGCCGGTCGGCTCGTCGGACGGATACGTTCTCGGCTTCGACGAGATCTTCCGCAAGATCGATGAGACGATTGCCGTCGGCGGCAACCAGCTGCTGCTGCAGGGTGGTCACAACCCGGACCTGCCGATTGGCTGGTACGAGGACCTGTTCCGTGGCGTGAAATCGCGGTACCCCGAGTTCAAGCTCCATGCGCTGTCGCCGCCAGAAGTCCTGCACATTTCGCGGTTGAACCAGATCCCGGTTCCGGACGTCATCGAACGTCTCGTGGCGGCGGGCCTCGACAGCATTCCGGGAGGCGGCGCCGAAATTCTCGTCGATCGCGTTCGGAAGCTGTTGAACTGCTACGGCAAGGCGACGAGCGACGAGTGGCTCGGGGTGATGGCCGCCGCCCACCGCGCAGGCCTCCGCACGACGGCGACGATGATGTACGGCACCGTCGAGACGGACGAAGAACGAATCGAACACCTGATGCGGCTGCGCGAGGTGCAGGACGAGACCGGCGGCTTCACCGCGTTCATCACCTGGAGCTATCAGCCGGAACATACGGAACGTGGTGGCACCGAGGCGACGGGGATCGACTATCTGCGCACGCTCGCGCTGTCGCGCATCGTGCTCGACAACTTCGAGAACCTGCAGGCATCGTGGGTGACTCAGGGTGGGAAGGTGGGGCAGCTCAGCCTGGCGTATGGCGCCAACGACATGGGCAGCGTGATGATCGAAGAGAACGTCGTCCGTGCCGCCGGCGCCAGCTATTGCATGGATGAAGTCGAGATCGTCGTCAACATCGAGGACGCCGGTTTCATTCCCAAGCGGCGCAACATGCATTACGACGTTCTCGGCGATCCGATTTTCCGCGCGCGGCAGGTGCCTCGGATGCTCTCACTCGCGACAGCCCGCGCCGACGGAGACACATCGGTCCCCGACGAGCTGCGCAATTACCCGGCACGGAGCCGGCACGCAAAAGAGCAGCGATCGGCTATCGGTGATTAGCGATTTGTGGGTTGTGATTTGTGATTTCGCACATCGCACATCGCAAATCACAACTCACCAATGACCATGCGTTCCTACACAGCCGAATGGGTACTGCCGATCAGCCGCGAACCGATCCGCCGCGGCGCCGTTTCGATCGACGAAGGCCGCATTGCGGCCGTGCACGATTCAGCCCCGCTCGAAACGACGAATCTCGGGTCGGCGGCGATCATGCCTGCGCTCGTCAACGCCCACACGCACCTCGAACTGTCCTACCTGCGTGGGAAGGTTCCGCAGACGGAACGGTTTCTCGATTGGATCCGTACGATTATGTCGGCCCGGCGGCAGTACCCCGATGCCGCCGATCCGCGGATCGTCGATGCCGCCCGCGCGGCAATCGCCGACGCGCATGCGAGCGGCACAGGACTGCTCGGCGACATCTCCAACACACTGGTGACCGCACCGTTGCTGCGCGACGCGGCGATGCCGGCGCAGATCTTCTACGAGCTGCTGCGCTTCAACGTGTCCGACCCCGAATCGATGACGCGAGAGGCGCGCGCGAAGGCCGACGCCGCCGCATCCGCTGACGGCGATGTGCGTGTTAGTTTGGCGCCGCATGCGCCGTATTCCGTCTCGCCCGCGTTGTTTACCGCGATTCGCACCGATCTCGATGCTCATCCTGGCCAGGTCACGAGCGTGCACCTAGGTGAATCAGCGGAAGAGACGGAGTTCATTCGCCGCGGTGTTGGTCCATGGCGCACACTGCTCGAAGAACTTGGCGTCTGGACGGACGCGTGGACGCCCCCGGGCACGTCGCCGGTGGCCTATCTCGAACAGCTCGGTTTTCTCGATCGGCGGGTGCTTGCAGTACACGGCGTCCAGTTCGATGGCGACGACCTGGACCGTCTGCGGGCGCGCGACATGACGATCGTGAGCTGCCCGCGCAGTAACCAGTACGTGGGTGTCGGCCCGCCGCCGCTCGAGGCGTTTTACGCGATGAACGTCAACGTGGCGTTCGGCACCGACAGCCTCGCCAGCGCGCCGGATCTCAACGTGTTCGCGGAGCTGGCGGAGGCCCGGCAGCTTGCGCCGCGTGTGCCCGCGCGCACGCTCCTGGACAGCGCCACGCGCCGCGGTGCGGTGGCATTGGGATTCGAGGACCATTTAGGAACGTTGGAGGCGGGCAGGCGAGCGCAGCTCATCGCCGTTCGCATCCCGTCGGATGTGAACGATGTGGAAGAATATCTCGTGAGCGGTATCGAGCCCCCGGACATCCAGTGGCTCGGCATCTGATTACACGTGCAAAAGCTGACCACCTATCTCTCGTTCGTCCGCTTCAGCCACTCTGTGTTCGCGCTGCCGTTCGCACTGACAGGCGCGCTGCTCGCGTGGCGCGATCATCCGTTCTCCTGGTCGCAGGTTGCCTGGATAGTCGTCTGCATGGTGAGCGCGCGCAGCGCCGCGATGGGTTTCAACAGGCTGGTTGATGCGCGGCACGATGCGTTGAACCCGAGGACGTCGATGCGCGAGCTTCCGCGCGGCGCGATGACGCGCACCGAAGCGGCCATGTTCGTCATCGTGGCTTCGGCCGTCTTCGTCTATGGCACCGCGCGCTTGAACCCGTTGTGCTTCATGCTGAGTCCTGTCGCGCTGGCGATTGTGTTCTGGTACTCGCTGGCGAAGCGGTACACCGCCTACACGCAGCTGTTCCTTGGCCTGGCGATGGCGGTCGCGCCCGTCGGCGGCTGGATTGCGGCCGGCGGCGGCGCTGGACCCGAGCCCTGGTTGCTGGGAATCGCGATCGGGCTGTGGGTGGGCGGCTTCGACATCCTCTATGCGTGTCAGGACCTTGAATTCGATCGCGGCCATGGATTGGTGTCGATCCCGACACGTTTCGGCGTGCGCCGCTCCATCTTGTTCTCCCGCCTGATGCATGTGGCCACCGTCTTCGCGATGGCCGCGCTCTGGCGGGTTGCGGATCTGCCGGCGTTCTACCTCGTCGGAGTGTTCATCGTCGCCGTGCTGCTCACGTACGAACAGTCGCTGGTCAGCGACGACGACCTGTCACAGGTGAAGAAGGCATTTGACCTGAACGGATACGTCGGGATTGTGTACTTCCTCGCGACAGCGGTGTCTCTCTACCTTCGATGAATGGCGACAGCGCCTGACAAGTCTCCCGATCGCATCGCGGGAATGTTCGATGCGATCGCGCCCCGCTACGACCTTCTCAACCATCTTCTGAGCGCCGGCATCGATCGACGCTGGCGCACCGCGGCGATCAAGTCGCTCCGACTCACAGGCCGTGAGACGCTCCTCGATGTGTGTTGCGGCACGGCGGACGTCGCACTTGAAGCCCGCCGGGGTCATAGTCCGCTGTCCGGCGAGGCAAAACGGCCACAGCGAGGCGGATCGTCAGGCGCTGCGGGGACTGCGGCGAAAGTGATCGGGGTCGATTTTTCGGGCGCGATGCTCGGGCTCGGGCTTCACAAGGTTAGGACGGCGCGGGAACACGATCAAATTGCACTGATCCGCGGGGACGCCACAATGCTGCCCATCTCGTCGCGAACCGTTGATGCGGTCACGATCGCGTTTGGTATCCGCAACGTGAAGCGTCCAGAAATCGCATGTGGCGAGTTGGCGCGCGTCCTGCGTCCCGGGGGACGTCTGGCAATCCTTGAATTCGGCGTGCCGCGGCTTCCTGGCATCAAGGCGCTGTATCTGTGGTACTTCACGTCCGTACTGCCGCGCATCGGCAGATTGATCTCCGGCCACGGCGGCGCATACTCCTACCTGCCTGCGTCGGTCGGCGCTTTCGCACCACCCGCCGAATTCGTTGGAACGCTGCGCGGAGCAGGTTTCGTGGATGCCAGAGCCGACCCGCTGACGTTTGGAATCGTCTATTTGTATACGGCTCGGTTGCCTGGTTAGTCTGGCGGGTTCGTGGCGCTCGGACGTTCGAGGCGGCGCGGATCCCTGCGCGAGTGCGCAGCGTGCGCCCCAACCGGCTAAGTTATTGCAAGCTCGAATGTTATAATTTCAGGCCGGAAAATTCCCGTTGATTCACTTCGACATCGATAGTCGCTACCAGGACGAGTTGGTCGTCGGCAGCGCGATCTCGCGACGCGAAGGGGTCATCTTCTCGGTTGTCAGCCACCTTCTCCTCGTCCTCGCGATCGTCCTGGTCCCGAAGCTGCCGATGTTCCAGGTCAGCCCCGAGGAGCTTGCGCGGAGACGCGCCGAGTTCGAGCAGAAGCTCCGCGAGCAGGCGAATCAACGGTTCGTGTTCGTGCAGCCGCGCGTCGACATGAAGGCGTTACAGCCGCCGCAGCGTGCACCACTGTCGGACCTGGACAGGCGCGCGCAGACGCGCGAGACGCCCCCACAGCCGCGCAATACGGAAGCCTTCTCGCGCGGGAATTCGTCGGAGCGCATCGAAGCGCAGAACAACGAGCGTGCCGCCGGCGACCCGAATCAGAATCAACCGACGCTGCAGCCGCAGCCCGAATCGCAGCAGGCGCGCGTGCTCCCATCCGAGGAAGACGGGTTCCGACGAGCGACGCAACCGCCGGCGGTGCGGCCTCGAGGTGCGCTCGGCGACGCGCTGCGCAACCTGCAGCAGTACGTGCAGAAGCAGACGTTCGACAACCCGCAGGGCGGTTTGAATCAGCCGGGCGCGGCGATTCAGTTCGATACCAAAGGCGTGGAGTTCGGCCCGTGGCTGCGCCGCTTCGTCGCGCAAGTGCGGCACAACTGGTTTATCCCGCAGGCCGCGATGACATTCCACGGCCACTGCGTGCTGACGTTCAACATTCACAAGGACGGGACGATCACGGACGTGGTGGTCGCGCAGCCCTCTGACATCGAAGGCTTCAACAAGGCGGCCGTCGGCGCGATTACAGGCAGCAGTCCGACCGAGCCGCTGCCGCCGGAATATCCGTCGGATAAAGCGTTCTTCACGGTGACGTTCTATTACAACGAAGATCCCGACCGTTAGTCGGTGCGACTCTGGACTCCGCTCGCCGTGGAGCAATTCGTGTCCGGCGCTTCAGTGATGCCGACGCGCACGCAGCAGTTTGGCCTCCTCATTCTGCTCGCCGCGCTCGTCGTCTACGTTTTCATTCGCGCTTTCTAGGCCGACCTGAAGGTCGGCCTACGTCCCTTTCGAGGCCCACAAGGTCGGCGATAATCGGCTGATGCAGACCGCCACCATCCGTCAGGTCGCTTCGTTGATCGCATCGGCGGCCTTGGTCGCGTTCAGCGTGCCGCTGCACGCGCAGACGCGAACGCTGGCCGCCGACGACTACGCGCGTGCTGAGCAGTTTCTCGGCTACAACACGAACAGGCTCGTGCTGCATGTTGCCGCGCAGCCGACGTGGGTGGGTGACGAGCGCTTCTGGTACCGGACGACGACGGAGAACGGGGTCGAGTTCTTCGACGTGGAGGCCGCGACGGGCGCCCGCACGCCGGCATTCGACCAGGCGAAAATCGCGGCCGCGCTGTCGACGGCCGCCCGTTCGAATTACTCGGCCTATCGATTGCCCTTCAATCAATTCGAATTCAGCAGCGACCGTAAATCCATCTCCTTCAATGCCGGCGGCAGCGTGTGGACGTGCGATGTCGCGGGCGCGCGGTGCGAGAGCACAGCGAAGCGCCAGGAACCACCATCGGTCACGTCGCCGGACGGCAAACGGGCGGCCTTCATCCGCAACTACAACCTGTGGGTTCGTGACGTCGCCTCCGAAAAGGAAACGCAGCTGACGAAAGACGGCGTGAAGGAGTACGGCTACGCCACCGACAACGCCGGCTGGATTCACAGCGACAATCCGATTCTCCTGTGGTCGCCCGATTCGAAGAAGATCGCCACTTTCCAGCAGGACGAGCGCGGCACCGGAGAAATGTACCTTGTGAGCACCGCCGTCGGTCACCCGAAGCTCGAAGCGTGGAAGTACCCGCTGCCTGGCGATGCGAAAATCTTCATGATCGAACGCGTCGTCATCGATGTTGAACGCGGGCGCGTGGTCCGTCTTCAGATGCCTCCGGATCCGCATCGCTCCTCGGTCTGCGACGATGTCGAGTGCAACGGACCATTCGAAGACGTGGAATGGAGCGCCGACGGTAAGCAACTGGCCTTTCTCTCCAACTCGCGGGACCACAAGGAAGCGCGCCTGCGCGTCGCCGATACCGAAACGGGCAAGGTCCGCGACGTGCTCGAGGAGAAGGTCGCGACCTACTTCGAATCAGGCAACGACGCGCACAACTGGCGCTTTTTGCCTTCGTCGAACGAGGTGATCTGGTTTTCAGAACGCGACAATTGGGGGCAGCTCTATCTGTACGATCTGCAGACCGGGCGGCTCAAGAATCAGATCACCTCGGGCGAGGGAAACGTCACACAACTCGTTCGCGTGGACGAGAAAAACCGGTTGCTCTACTTCCGCGGAGTGGGCAGGGAGAACGCACGCGACCCGTACTTCATCCATCTCTATCGGATCGGTTTCGACGGGAAGAACCTGACGCTGCTGACGCCCGAGGACGCCACGCACGTCATCTCGGCGTCCCCCTCGGGGAAGTACTTCGTCGATAGCTATTCGAAGCCGGATGTCGCACCAACGACGGTACTGCGCGATGCCGACGGCAAATTGATCGCGACGATAGAGAAAGCCGACATTTCCCGGCTCCTCGCCGCCGGCTGGAAGCCGCCAGAGCCGATTGTCGTGAAGGGCCGAGACGGCAGCACGGATCTGTACGGGCTGTTGTACAGGCCGACGAAGTTCAACGCGTCCGCGAAGTATCCGATCATCAATCACATTTACCCGGGTCCGCAGACGGGGAGTGTGGGGCCGAGAAACTTCCTGTCGGCCCGCGGCGATTCACAGGCGCTGGCGGAGCTTGGATTCGTGGTCGTCGAAATCGACGGCATGGGGACGCCGTGGCGATCGAAGAAGTTTCACGACGCCTATTTCGGCGACATGGGTGACAACACACTGCCCGACCAGGTTGCCGGCATGAAGGACCTGGCAGCGAAATATCCGTGGATTGATCTGGAACGTGTCGGCATCTGGGGACATTCGGGCGGAGGTTACGCGACGGCCGGCGCGATGTTTCACTATCCGGATTTCTTCAAGGTCGGTATTGCGGAATCAGGCAACCACGACAACCGCAATTACGAGGACGATTGGGCCGAGAAGTGGCAGGGTCTGCTCGGGCGGAAGCCGGACGGTACGACCAACTACGACAGTCAGGCGAACCAGAATTTCGCGAAGAACCTGAAGGGCAAGCTGCTGCTGGCCCACGGGACGATGGACGACAACGTGCCGCCGTCGAACACGCTGCTGCTCGTCGACGAATTGGTCAAAGCAAACAAGGACTTCGATCTGCTGCTGCTGCCGAATCGCCGCCATGGCTACGCGGCCGAGCCGTACATGATGCGCAGACGGTGGGACTACTTCGTGCGAAACCTGCTTGGCGCCGAACCGCCGCAGGGCTACGAGCTGCGCGCTACGCCATGAACACGCCTCCATTGGCGTGCAGCGTCTGTCCGGTGATGTAGCGCGCCTCGGGCCCGCACAGGAACCGGACGACCGCCGCGATCTCCTCCGGGGTGCCGCGTCTGCCGACGAGCGTGGCATGGGCCGCGTGGTGCGCGGGTTCCGGGCCGCGCCTCTGGGTGTCGATCAGACCGGGTGCGACGCAATTCACCGTGATGCCGTGCGGCGCCAGATCGTGGGCGAGCGCGCGTGTGAGGCCCACGAGTCCGGCTTTGGCGGCGATGACGTGCGCACGACGTGCGGCGCCGGTATACGACGACAGGCCGCCGATATTCACAATTGAGCCGCCGCCGGCCGCGGTGAGATGCGGCACCGCGGCGCGCGAGCAGAGATAGGCGCCATCGAGGATGGTCGCCATAATCGCCCGCCACTCCGCATAATCGAGGTTGTCGAAATCCACTTCCCGCCGTACGGCGGCGTTGTTGACGAGAATGTCGAGCCGGCCGAACTCCTGGATGGCGGCGTCGATCAGCGCCGCCGCGTCCTCCGGGTCGCCGACATCAGCCATCTTGGTGATCGCCTGTCCGCCTGCGTCTCGAATCGCGTGTGCGACGGTATCGGCCTCGGCGCTGCTGGATTTCGCGTTGACGACAACAGCCGCCCCCGCCTCCGCTAACGCGCGCGCGATTGCGCGCCCGATGTTTCGAGCGCTGCCGGTGACGATGGCGACACGCCCCTGCAGGTTTCGATCTTCGTTCACGAACGGAACTCCATCAACGCATCCAGCGTCGCGTCAGAGAAGATGCCGCGCGACAGCGCGCGAAAACGTTCGCCCTGCTGGCGAGACCAGCCGCCGTACACCGCGTTATCCATGAACTTCGCTTCCAGTTCTTCCGAAGACAACGGCGCATGGACGCCGCCGCGCATGTAAGGGCGGCGAATGTCACGCTCGCTCCCATCCTTCAGCGTCGCGAGCAGGTGGCCTGTAAAGTTCCTCGGATATTCGTCGCGTGGATTGATCGAGTAGCGGATCTTGCCTGCCAGTGCCAGCACCGCCTCGTCGGTGACACGCGATTCGGTGAACTGCGCAAAACCGGCGCGGCGGTCGAAGAAGCCGACCGCCATGCAGTACGGTGTGCTGAACTTCGCGGCATACGGCGTTGGCGGCCGATGTTTCACGGCCAGTGGTTCCCACAGTCGGTGAACCGTTCCCTCGCTGACCTGGCAGGTGATGTGTTCGATGTCTGCAGCGGCGACGCCCTGTTCGGCAAGTTCGATGGCGCAGTCGACGAACGGCTGCGTCATCGTCCCGCAGGCGTATGGTTTGAAGGCGATTTGCGGCATCAGCCATTTCTGGCCGAGATCGCTCTGCAGCGGCTGGAAGTCGGGCTTTGCCGACGGAGCAAAGGCACGGTAGAAACCGTGCGGTCCCTCCAACACCGTTCGCGGTCCAACGAATCCGGCGCGTGCCATCAGCGCGGCGCGCACCCCCGACTGCGCCGCCCAGCCCGCGTGCATCCGTTTGGTCGACGCCCCTTCGGCAAGATATTCGATGATGCCCGATGCCATGCTGCCCGCGATCCCGAGTGCGGAAGCAATGTCAGATGACGGCAGCCGCAACGCGGCGCTCACCCCGCCTGCCGCCGCGAGCGCTCCGAACACGGCTGTGGGATGAAAGCTCGCGGCGTGGGTTGCTTTCGGCGCCACGAGGCTGAGACGGCACATCAGTTCCGCCCCTGTGACGACGCCAACGAGCAGTCGATCGCCGCCGAGGCGTTCCCGTTCGCACGCGGCGAGCACCGCCGGCACGACCACGGCTCCCGCATGCACCGGACCGCCTTCGAACGTGTCGTCAAAATCCTCGCCGTGCGCGGCCGTTCCGTTGAGAAGGGCGGCGCCGAACGCGTCGAACCCGCCGGGATGACCGAGGGCGGTGCAGGCGCCTCCGACATCCACGCTTGCGCGGGTGGCTGAGACGTAGTCGCTCTGACGCGCGGCGATACAGAGACCCGCCACGTCGAGCAGGAGGCGCCGCGCGGTCTCCCGTGTGTCATCGGGCAGCGTCGCCGGGTTCGACGAAGCGAGCCACGCGCCCAGTTGCTCAGCGAGCGGCTGCACGGGACTTCGAATGGCGCATCAACGAGCCTGCGAGGACGACCAGTGCGGTCGCCAGCAGCGCCGCTGAAATCGGATTGCGCACGAACGTGGACAGGTCGCCGTTCGAGAGCACGAGAGCGCGGCGGTAATTGGATTCGATCATGAAACCGAGCACGACGCCGAGCACCATCGGCAGAAACGGGACGGCGAAGTAGCGCAACGCGTATCCGACGACCCCGAATCCGAGAGCGACGCCGACATTGAACAGACTGCCCTGGTAGGCATAGACGCCCGACACGACGAGCGCATAGATGAACGCCATCAGATACGGCTTGGGCCGGCTCACCAGCCAGATGCACGGGCCCATGATCAGGTAGCCGATGATCAACATTGCGATGTTGGCGACGAGCAGTCCGGCGTACAGGCCGCGGACGACTTCGCCGTGCTGGACGAACAACATCGGTCCGGGCACGAGCTCGTGCATCAGGAACCCGCCGAGCAGCACCGCCGCCGAATTCGAGCTCGGAATGCCGAGGCTCAGCATCGGGACCAGCGCCGTACACGCCACCGTGTTGTTCGCGGCTTCGGGCGCAGCAACCCCTTCGGGCGAGCCATGACCGAACTCGTCGCCGTGCCGCGACCAGCGTCGCGCTTCGTTGTAGGCGAGGAAACTCGAGATCGCGCCGCCCGCACCGGGCATCATGCCTTCAAACGCCCCGATGACGGAGCCGATCGCCTGCGGTCTGGCGATTCGGCGCCACATGGCGGGACTCGGAAAGCGGATGCGCGCGCTTTCGCGCGTCGCCTTTTCCCAGCCAGGCGCGGTCGTCTGCACGAGCATCTCGCTGACCGCGAACAAGCCGACCATCACGAGAATCGGCGGAATACCCGACAGCAGTTCCGGGCTGCCGAACGTAAATCGGTTCAGCCCTGTCACCGGGTCGGTGCCGACCGTCGCGACCATGAGACCGAGCACACCGGCAATCAATCCTTTGAGCAGTGATTCGCCGGCCAGCGAACTAATCACGCTCAGACCCAGCATGCCGAGCGAAAAGTATGAAGACGGAGTGAACGCAAGCGCTACGCTCGACAGCCGTTCGGTCAGCAGCACGAGAACGAGGAACCCGAAGAGGCCGCCGACGAACCCTGAATACAGAGAAATACCGAGCGCCTCTCCGGCTTTTCCCTGGCGCTTCATTTCGTAGCCATCGATGACCGTCGCGGCCGCGGCGTTCGTTCCAGGGGTGCCAATCAGAATGGCCGGAATCGATCCGCCGTACTCGGCGCCGACGTAGGTGGACGCGAGGAGCACTACGGCGACCGTCGAGTCCATGCCGTAGGTGAACGGCAGCAGCAGCGCCATGGTGATGGACGGAGAGATTCCAGGAAGGGCGCCGCCCAGAATGCCCCATGCGACACCGCCGAACGCCGCCGGCACGATCGCCGTCGAAACGAGCGGTTGAATCAGATCACCGACGGCCATATCCCCGCTGGGTACTGGATGCGCAGCAGCCAGATGAACAGCAGCCAGAACAACGCCGCCCCGGAAACTGCGACGAGGACGCTGCGTGCGTTCAACGAGCCGCCCTGGAAGTAGATCGTTACGGTGATGAGCGCCGCAATCGACAGGAAGTACCCGAGCCAGGGCAGGACGAGGATGTAGGCGATGCCGATGAGGAGCATGCCTGTGACCCTGGGGATCGGGGACTGGGGGCTGGGGATCGGGGGTTCGGGGTTCGCGGGTTCGAGATTCGACGGTTCGGAGTTCGAAACAGGATGGCGCGCCGACCGCGCGATGAGCAGGAGCGACAACGCCGCGAGCAGTACCGCGTATGTTTTCGGCAGACCCTGCGGTCCGATGGGATCAGCGAGTTCGCTCGGCGGAATCGCCGCGGCGAGCCCGTAGTAGACAACGGCCACGACGAGCGCCGCGATGCCGAAGATCAGGTCGCGCGCTTTCACCGAATGACGCCGGACTGTTTCAGGAATGCCGAAGTGTCGTTGCCGAACGTGGTCATGAAGGCGACGTATTCGTCGTGCGGCATGAATCCGGGCTGCAGGCCATCGGCGAGGTACAGCTTCTTGTACTCAGGATCGTCGAGAAGCGTGCGAACCGCCGTCTCCCACCGTGTAATCAGATCCCGCGGCAGCCCTTTCGGTCCCGCCAGCCCGCGAAACTTCCGCACCGAAAGGTCGATGCCCTGATCCTTGAGGGTCGGCACATCCGGAAACTGGGTCATCCGCTCGTCTCCGACGACGCCGAGCAGACGGATTTTTCCGGCATCGAGTTGCCCACGCATCTCCTGCAGCTCGCCGATACCCATGTCCAACGTATGGTTGAGCACGTTGATCAGCATGTCGCCGCCGCCCTCGAACGTCGCGATGGCGGGACTGACACCCGTCTTCTGCTTCAACCGCTCCATCGTCTCGCGCTCGAGCGACGCCGGGTTGGCGGCGCCCCAGCGGCCCTGGCCGCCGCGCGCGTGATCGATCACATCCTTGACGGTCTTGTAGGGTGAATCGGCGGCCGTGAACAGCACTTCGGGGTCGTAGAAGAGATTCACCAGCGGTTCGAGGTCGTGATACGAGGCGGCAGGTTTGCTCAGCAGCGACGTGTAGATGAATGTGGGCGTCGTGGCATACAGCTCTGAGCCGTCCGGTTTCGCACGGGCGAGCTGCGCCATCGCCTTTGCGCCGCTGCCGCCTTCGACGTTCTCGACGATCATCGTCTCCTGCATGATGCGCGAGAGGTGCGGAGCCATCGACCGGAGAAAGACGTCGCTGCCGCCGCCGGGGCTCGAGTGCGTGATCAGCGTGACAACGGTGGTTCGGTTCGTGTTGGCGCATGAACCGATAGAAACCGCGGCGAGGAGCACCGCCAGGATTCGGACTGGGGACTGGGACACGTCCGCAAAGTATATGACGGACGTCGCGCGCGTCTATGGCACGACGCCCATCGCACCGCTCCGGTAATCGAGGAACGCGGTCCGGATTTCATCCTCGGTGTTCATCACGAACGGGCCGTAGCTGACGAGTGCTTCGCCAAGCGGTTCCCCTGACATGAGCAGCGCCCGGGTCTGCTCGAGAGCGTCGAAGCGGATGCCATCACCGTCGGAGTTGAACACCACCTGGTGAAGTCCGGATACCGTGGTGCCATCCGGAAAACGCAGCGCGCCGTCGAGCAGATAGAGGAACGCGTTATGGATCGGGGACAGCGCGATTTCGATGCTGCCGCCGCGCTGTGCGTCGACGGTCGCCGCATTGACCGGGCTCAGCGTACGTACGGGTCCCTTCACCCCGCCGAGCTCGCCAGCCACCACGTGCAACGTGACGAGCCGGTCGGCGCTGACGCTGGCCGGCGTCGCCTCGGGGGTAAGCGGGTGATACGTCGGAGGGTCCATCTTGTGATGCGCGGGCGAGTTGATCCACATCTGGATCAGCTCTGTTTCGCCCGCAACCGGCGTTTCATCGTGGAGCAGCCCGCTTCCGGCGTGCATCCACTGCGTGCCACCGGCGAGCACGGTCGCGTCGTTGCCCTGCGTATCGCGGTGCCGAATGCCGCCTTTGAAGATGAACGTCACGGGCGCGAAGCCCCGATGCGGATGCCAGCTGACGCCGGCGTCGCCGCGAAAATCCTTCGGCGGCGCGTGGTGCAGCAGCACGAACGGGTCGAGATAGGGAAGTTGCTCGGATGGAAGCGGCTGCCGGACGGTAAGCGGACCCATGGCACGGGCCTCGGCAAAGATGACGTCGGCGACAGTTCGAAAACGCATGCTTGTAGGACGCGTTCACCACCTCGAAAGGTCCGCGCCGCTCGGGCCCGATATCATCAGACCGTGCAACCACGTGTGCTCGCCGTGCTCGGTCCGACCGCCTCGGGCAAAAGCGCACTCGGGCTGTCCCTCGCCGAACGGCACAGCGGCGAGATCATAAACTGCGATTCAACCGCCGTTTACCGTGGCTTCGATATTGGTACCGATAAGGTAGCCGTCGAGGCGCGGCGGGGTATTGCTCACCATCTGATCGACATCGCCGATCCGACCGAGGTGTACACCGCGGCGCAGTACGCGCGGGATGCGGCCACCGCCATCCGCGACATCCATCGACGCGGCCGGCTGCCGATCCTGGTCGGCGGCACCGGCTTCTACTATCGCGCGTTGACACGCGGCCTGTTTCCAGGGCCCGGCGCTGACGAGCCTCTCCGGACCCGATTGAATCGGATTGCCGACGCCCGTGGATCGGAACGGCTGCACCGACTGCTGCAGCGTGTCGATCCAGCATCGGCCGCGCGCATCATGCCCCGCGATCGTAAGCGCCTCGTGCGCGCGCTGGAGGTGTACTGCACGACCGGCCGTCCTCTCACGTCGCATTTCAACGACACGATCTCGCCGATTTCGGATTGCGACGTCGTCGCTGTCGCCCTGCGACTACCACCGCCGCTGACGGCCGAACGTGTGGCGCGGCGGGTCGACGAGCAGTTCGCTCGCGGCATCGTGGACGAAGTCCGGACACTGCTCGCCCGCGGCGTGCCGGCTGACGCACGACCGTTCGGCGGACTCGTCTACCGACAGGTGATGGAGATGCTTCGTGGCGTGCGCGGCGAGAGCGAAACGCGCGCACTCATCGTTCAGGAGAACCGGCGATATGCACGCCGACAGTTGATCTGGTTTCGTAAAGAGCCTAATCTTAAGTGGTTCGACGGCCCGGGCGAGCGTGAAGACGTTCTTCGTCTCGTCGAAGAAGCGCTCGCCATGCATGGATGGCGAGGAGATGGTTCCTGATGGCCCAGGTCACTGAACAACGATCATCCGCGGCGCAACCCAACATCCAAGACGTATTCCTGAACTACGCCCGCCGCGATCGGCTCTCGGTCGTCATTCATCTTCTCGACGGCCGGCAATTCGAGGCACGCATCAAGAATTTCGATCGGTTTGCCGTCATCGTCGAAGTCGACGGCGCCGATCAACTCGTGTTCAAGCACGCGATCGCGATCATCAGCACTCCGCGATCCGTCGCGAACTACTTCGCCTCGCACCATGTCTAAGCGGACCTGAAAGGTCCGCTCCGCACATATGGTTGCCAAGGTCCGCCCCGCACATGTGACCGAGCGGCGCGGGCTGGGCGTGGCGGTCTGCATATATGACTGAGCGGCGCGGACCTTACAGGTCCGCGATATTTTCCAGAGTCATCGTCATCGTGCTCGACAGCGTGGGCATCGGTGAGCTGCCGGACGCGGCCGCGTACGGGGACGAAGGAAGCAATACGCTCGGCAACATTGCGGCGCGGGTGCGGCTGAACATCCCGACGCTACGATCGCTGGGATTAGGGAAATTGGTAGACCTGGATACGCGTACACCCGACGTTGACGGTCGGCCCTTATCGGTGATGGGTGCGCAACCGGTGATCGGGGCGTACGGACGGATGGCGGAGGCATCGGCGGGTAAGGACTCGGTCACTGGCCATTGGGAAATGATGGGTGTCGTGCTCGACCGCCCGTTCCCGACGTTTCCGCGCGGTTTCCCTGCCGACGTCATCGCGCAGTTCGAGCGGGAGATCGGTCGCGAGAGCCTTGGCAATGTGGTGGCGTCCGGGACCGAGATCATCGACCGCCTGGGCGTCGAGCACATGCGCACGGGCAAACCGATTGTGTACACCTCGGCCGACAGCGTTTTTCAAATTGCCGCGCACGAAGACATCATTCCAATTAAAGAGCAATACCGTATCTGTCAGATCGCGTTCGATCTGGTGGCCCGAGGCATGGGCGTGGGCCGCGTCATCGCACGGCCGTTCGTCGGCTCACCGGGCGCTTTCACGAGAACGGCAAATCGCCACGATTATGCGCTCGCGCCTTCAGGGGAGACGTTGCTCGATCGGCTGACCCATCGGGGTGTTCCGGTGCTCGCGATCGGGAAAATCAATGACCTGTTTGCCGGGCGCGGGATCGGCCGCTCGGTGCACACGGTCAGCGATGCGCACGGGATGGAGCAGCTTGCGCACGCGATGCAGGAACGCGAGGTGGGCCTCATCTTCGTGAACCTCGTCGATTTCGACACGGTATACGGTCACCGTAACGACGTGGCCGGCTTTGCTGCCAACCTTGAACGGTTCGATGAAGCGCTTGCGGGTGTGCTGCCTCAGCTCCGACCGTCCGACCTGCTGGTGGTCACGGCAGACCACGGCAACGATCCGAGCACGCCGAGCACGGATCATTCGCGCGAATATGTTCCTGTGTTGATCGCCAGTCGATCGGTTGGGCCGGCTGAAGCCGGCCCCTGCGTACGCCCGGGGATTGATATAGGGACGCGGCAGACGTTCGCGGATCTGGGGCAGACGCTGGCCGACAACTTCGACGTCGGTCCGCTTGCCCACGGAACCAGCTTCCTGGAGGACATCGTTGTCCACGATCCGTGAAGGTCTCGAGCAGCGGGAGCGGGAGATGCTGGCGCCGCAGGCCGCGAAGAGCGCGGACACGCGTGGCCGTCTCAGGCCCGAGACCGAAGACGATGTCAGGCCCGCGT
>Ga0310810_10003846_pt1 | contig 16485 bp, 17 predicted proteins | sample NCmetagenome_FD_207641 | JGI IMG/M metagenome (GOLD analysis project Ga0310810, IMG submission 207641) | Soil microbial communities from experimental microcosm in Duke University, North Carolina, United States - NC | ecosystem: Engineered > Artificial ecosystem > Soil microcosm > Unclassified ... | reverse complement strand
GTTTCTCACCGGCCGGACCGCCTGCCTCGCTTGCCGCGCGCCGTCTTGCCCCACTGTGTTTGTGCGCGCGCCCGGCTATCCTTGGCGGATGCCGTCGTTCGCTCCCGAGGAGATGCCGCACGCGCCCCGCACGGTGCGGCTCAAGACGCTGATCACGCTGCGCTGGTTCGCGGTGATCGGGCAGGCGATTACCGTCTTCACCGTCTACTACTGGCTTGAGTTCGATCTTCCGATCGCCGCCTGCCTGACGGTGATCGCGCTTTCGGCCTGGCTCAACGTCGCGCTGCGCATGCACTATGGCAACGTGCAACGGCTCGAGCCCGGGCCGGTCGCATGGCTGCTCGCCTGCGATATCGCGCAGCTGACCTTGCTGATGGTGCTGACCGGCGGGCTGGAGAACCCATTTGCTTTCTTTGTGCTGGCTCCGGTCTCGATCGCGGCGATTTCGCTGCCGCTGCGCTACACGCTGCCGCTCGGCCTGTTCGCCGTCGCGACCTCGACGCTGATCGCGTTCTTCTACTGGCCGCTGCCGTGGTCGACTACCGAAACGCTGGTGCAGCCACCGCTCTATATCTTCGCGACATGGGTCGCGAACCTCGTCGCGATCGTCTTCATCGGCGCCTATGCGTGGCAGGTTGCCGAAGAGAGCCGCGTCATGGCCGATGCGCTCACCGCGACCGAGCTGGTGCTGGCGCGCGAACAGCATCTTTCCCAGCTCGACGGACTTGCCGCCGCTGCGGCGCATGAGCTCGGCACACCGCTCTCCACCATCGCGTTGGTCGCGAAGGAGCTGCAGAACGCGCTCGGACCAAACTCACCGCACGCTGCCGACATGAAGCTGTTGCGCGAGCAGGCGCAGCGCTGTCGCGAGATTCTCGGCAAGCTTTCGGCGCTCCCGTCCGGCTGGGCCCCGTTCGAGCGGGTGAAGCTCTCCGCACTAATCGAAGAGATCGTGCTGCCGCACCGGAATTTCGGGATCGCAATCGAGGTCGTGCTGCCGCCCGAACCTGCCGCCGAGCCTGTGGTGCAGCGCTCGCCCGCAGTGCTCTACGGGCTCGGCAATCTGATCGAGAATGCGGTCGACTTTGCCAAGACCGGCGTCGAAATCGCGGTGCGCTGGAGCGAGCAGGATATCGCCGTGACGATCTCCGACGACGGACCCGGCTTCCCGCCGGAAATCCTCAGACGCATCGGCGAGCCCTATGTGACAAGCCGCCGCAGGGCGACCACCGAAGGCGAGGAGAGCGGGTTGGGCCTGGGCTTTTTCATCGCCAAAACCCTGCTGGAACGCTCTGGCGCGACACTCGCTTTCCTGAATCGGCCCGCGCCCGAACAGGGCGCCGTCGTGCGCGTGCGCTGGGTGCGCGGCGACTTCGAAGCGCCAAATGAGGACTTGAGCCGCGAGGCGGCCTCGCATAGCTGATCCGCAGGTTTTCGGGAGTTTTGCAAGATGATGATGTCCATGACGGAAGCGCCGGTCACGCCAGCGCCGATTCCGGGCGAGCGCACGCTCTTGATCGTGGAGGACGACAAGTCGTTCCTCACGCGCCTCGCGCGCGCCATGGAGCTGCGGGGCTTTGCGGTGTCGACCGCCGAGACGGTCGCAGACGGCCTGCTGCAGGTCGAGAAGGCGCCGCCGTTCTATGCGGTGGTCGACATGCGGCTCGGCGACGGCAATGGGCTCGATGTCATTTCGGCGCTGAAGAGGCGCCGACCCGACGCGCACGGCGTGGTGCTCACCGGCTACGGCAACATCGCGACTGCGGTGAATGCCGTGAAGCTCGGCGCGATCGACTATCTGGCGAAGCCCGCCGACGCCGACGATGTGGTGAATGCGCTGCTCGCGATCGAAGGCCGCACGGCCGAGCCGCCGGAAAACCCGATGTCGGCGGACCGCGTGCGCTGGGAGCATATCCAGCGCGTCTATGAGCTGTGCAACCGCAACGTCTCGGAGACGGCGCGGCGGCTCAACATGCATCGCCGCACCTTGCAGCGCATCCTGGCGAAGCGCGCACCGAAGTGACGCGCATCTAGCGCGTCATGCGCGGACTTGATCCGCGCATCCATCAAAGAAACATCTTGATCGATAGATTGCCGGGTCAAGCCCGGCAATGACGAATCAGCAACTACTGCCTGATTGTCGGCAGGATGTCGTTGCCGGCCTGCTCAATCTTTTCGCCGAACTCGCGTGCGCGTGCGAACAGGCTCGAGGGTTTGATCGCATCCACGAATTTCCCGATCGGCCCCTGCGGCTGACTTGGCGTCTCGGCTTGCGCCTCGACAACCGGACGCGGCCTGTCGGGCACCGTCACCACCGGCTGCGCGGTAATCACCGGCGGCGGCTGATAGGGAGGCTGTCCGTACTGCGGCTGCCCGTACTGCGGTTGCTGATACTGCGGCGGGGGCGGCGGGAGCACCGGCTGACGCAGCTCCTGCACGGTCGGCATAGATGAAACAACCGGCGCTGCGGCCGGAGGCGCGACGACCGGAGGCGGTACCGCGACAACCGCAGGCGCCGTTGCGGCCAGCGGAGCCGGAGCAGGGGCGCGGATGACGGGCGCCGGTTCAACCGCGGCGACGCGGCGCTGCTCCGTGCGCGGTTCGGTCTTCTCCGGACGCGGCGTTGCGACGCGCACCGGCACGGGCGTCGGTTCCGCCAGCCTGATGGCCTGGTCCTTGCCGCTCTCCTGCTTCGCCTCTTTCTCCCAGAGGCGCGGCGGCGGGGCGATGTTGTCGTAAATCGGGACCGCCTCGGTCCGTGCGAGCGGCTTGGCGGCCGGCTCGCTCGGCGGTTCAACGGCCTCCTGGTGCAGTGCCGCCATCCGCGGCTGCTGCAGATGGCCGGAGAACGCGCGGTTATAGGCAGAGATCAACCCGGCGGCGATCAGGGTCGCGATCACGGGCGGAACGATCTGGCGGGTGAATTTGGCGGCGGCTGGCACCAGCCGTGAAATGGCATCAAGCATCGAAGGCTCCCGTGCCCGGTCCCGAGCGCCGGAATCTGACGGCTACTTTGCGGCAGCAACTTGGAAAAAGCGGTGCGATCTTGGGGAATTCTGCGGATCGATCGTGATGCGGTTAACGTTTGCGGATCAACACGAAGGCCCCGCCCGCAAGCTTCAGCGCCATGCAGACGAGCAACGCCGTCCCGTAGGTCCCGGTCGCGTCGCGGATCAATCCGACGAGGCCGGGACCGAGCGCGCCCGCGAAGGTGCCGATCGCGGTCGATAATCCGAGCACCAGGCCGAACGCGGAACTCGGGAACTCGCGTTGGATGATCAGCGACGGCAAAGTGATGATGTTTCCGACCGAAAAGCCGTAGGCCGCGCAGCAGGTCAGCAGCACTGTCGGATCCGTTGTGCGCGTCATGACGAACAGCGCAACCGCCTGGCTGAACATCGAGCCGGCGGAAATAAGCCGCGGGTCGAGCCGGTCGACGACCGCGCCGAGCGTGAGCCGCCCGATCACCGCGAATGTCGTCATCAGCGACACCGAAAGGGCCGCCTGGGTTCGCCCGACGAGCGGCTCCATGAAGGCGATCTGGTGCACGATGAAGGCGACCTGCGCGATCAGTACCAGCGCGAAAGGGCCGGACACGGTCCAGAACGGCACGCTGCGCAGTGCGTCGCGCCGCGTCCATGAGGACTCGGCCGCGAGGTGCTGCGCTGCCGCCGCCTGCGACGGCACCCAGAGGAATATCACCGGCACGAGGATCGCGACGGTCACGGCGGCGGCGATCAGCATCGCGGACGTGAAATCCGTGACATGGATGAGCGCCACCAGCGTGGGCGCAACCACGATGCCGCCGAAGCTCGCCCCGTTGAGCGCAAGCGAGATCGCCAATCCCCGCCGCCGCGTGAACCACTGGCTGATGATGGTCGGGATGGTGACGAGCCCGAGGCCGAGCCAGCCGAACGACATCGTCAGATAGGCGGCATAGACATGCCAGGGTTCGCGCGCGAGCGCGAGCAGCACGATGGCGAGTGCAAGCGTGGCGACGCCGAACAGGACGAAGCGCCGCGTGCCGAACCATGCCAGCGCATTGCTGGTGAAGATCACCAGGAGCGCGTTGAGCAGATAAGTCGCGGTGCTGGCGCCTGCGATCAGGGACGGCGGCCAGCCATGGAGTCGCGTCAATTCGGCAAGGTAGACCGAGTGGCCGTAGAGGCCGAAGCCCCAGCAGGCGAGCGCCATGAGAAAGCAGGCGACGACCACGCGCCAGCCGAAATAGCGCGGCGAGGATTCGTCAGTCGTGGCTGCCTCGATTGTGGGCGTCTGCATGCCCCGAACTTATAGGCACGCAGCCGAGGCGGTACATCCATCGTTTCGCCCTACACCGAAGCGTGCACCGCCGCGTAGTGAAAGATGATCGCGAACGCCGTCATGCCGGCGGCCGCAGCCGCAATGGGAAGGACGATTTCTGTCGCTGCGGTCGCGCCCTTCTGGCGATCCTGCCAGGTCTCGAACTGGCTCGACCTCCACGCGCGGAAGCTCGGCGCATCGTCCGTCTGCTCATCCGTGTTCGCGCGCCAGACACGCCAGAGCACGAGCGGAATTGCGATTGCGACGATCAGCAGGCCGCTAACGACGGCAAGCGAGAGGTCCGCGTAGCCGGGGCCTGCGAAACCCCAGGCCGCAAGCCCCATCCAGGCAACGAAGCCGATGACAGCAGCGTATACCGCGATGGGAAGCTGGTCGGTGCTGCGGTTGTTCTTTGGGTCAGAACTCATGGCGACCTCCGCAGAGGAATGTCACCCTTGCGTTTCACGTGGGCGCGCCTGCGCCATGGTGCAAGGCTACGGCTGCGATTTGATCGAAGCGGAACCCTAGAACTCCGCGAACGGTCCTTGCGGATCCACAAGCGCCTGCAAGCGCAAGGCCGCGCAACGCGCGAAGCTGAGCATCATGCACTTACGGGTCGATGAATGCAGCCGATGCTCCGGCGCCTCGCAGACGACATGCGCGCCGAACGCATCCGCGACGATCAGGCCGGTGTCCTTCGGAAAAATCTCGCACGGCACTTCGACCGTGGTTGCGAAGAAGAGCCGGTCGCAGTGCAGCCGATAGTCCATCCATTTCTGATCGGCACGAAAATCCTCGATCGAGGACTTGATCTCGACGATCCAGATATCGCCGGCGCTATTGAGCGCCACCAGATCGGCGCGGCGGCCGGAGGGCAGTGAGAGCTCGCTCACCGCCGAGAAGCCGAACTGGTGCAACAGCCGCGTGGTCCCGCGCGCGATTCCGAGCGCGGTCGCGGACTGACGGCCGTCGACAGGAAGAGCTTTCGAAAGGGCAGGGAGCATGCGGCGACACTGGCCGCGTGGCGCGAACAAATCAAGTACGAAATACCCTGCCGCTCATGCCCGCGAAAGCGGGCATCCAGTTCTTCGGTTCGGCCTCGGGCCCCGCTTTCGCGCGGACGAGCGGATCATTGATTGCTTCCCGCCCGCTCCGGAAACGCCCCCGCCAGCGCCTCGCGCGTCGCGGGGATCACGCCGCGCTCTGTGATCAGTCCGGTAACGAGCCGCGCCGGCGTCACGTCGAAGGCGTAGTTCGCGACGTCCGACCCGTCCGGAATGATGCGCACGCTTTCGATCCGTCCATCGGCGGTGCGGCCGGTCATGGTCGCGACCTCCTCAGGCCCGCGCTGCTCGATCGGAATTTCGTTCACGCCATCGAGCACCGCGAAGTCGATCGTGGTCGAGGGAAGCGCCACGTAGAACGGCACACCGTTATCCTTTGCGGCGAGTGCCTTGAGATAGGTGCCGATCTTGTTCGCTACGTCGCCCTGCGCGGTGACGCGGTCGGTGCCGGTGATCACGATGTCGACTTCACCGTGCTGCATCAGGTGACCGCCGGCATTGTCGGCAATGACGGTGTGTGGCACGCCATGCTGGCCCAGTTCCCATGCGGTGAGCGAGGCACCCTGGTTGCGCGGGCGGGTCTCGTCGACCCACACATGGACCGGAATGCCCTTGTCATGCGCGTGATAGATCGGCGACGTCGCGGGTCCCCAGTCGACCGCTGCGAGCCATCCGGCATTGCAGTGGGTCAGCACGTTCACCGCGCCGGACTTCCGCGCGGCGATATCTTCGATGAGCGTCACGCCGTGTTCGCCGATCGCCTTCTGGATCGCCACGTCCTCGTCCGCGATTTCCTGCGCCCGGCGGTAGGCGGCATCGACGCGTTCCTCGCGCGGGCGGTTGCGCAAGCTCGCCATCATCTCGTCGAGCGCCCATTTCAGGTTGATCGCGGTCGGCCGCGTCGCAACGATCAGCGCATAGGCGCGCTCCAGCGCCGCATCGGAGGAGTCGGCCCGCGCCGCGAGCGCCATGCCGTAGGCCGCGGTCGCGCCGATCAGCGGAGCGCCGCGCACCTGCATGGTCGCAATCGCGCGCGCCGCATCCTCAGGCGTGTCGAGGCGGATCGTCGCGTAACGATGCGGCAGCAGGGTCTGGTCGATCGTGCCGATGCTCCGGTCGGCTTCGACCCAGATGGTGCGCGTATGCGTTCCGTTGACTTTCATCGGGGCGCACTCATTAGCCCGCTTTGCGGTTGAGGACAAAGCCGCGAAGCAGCGGCCTTCTTGCTTGCGGCGCCAATGGCGATCATCCAAGGTACCGGCAGCCAGGGGCTGGCGGAGGCCGAATGATCGACTACGAGGTCGAATACAACAACCGCGCGCGCGTTCCTGAGCATCCGCAGATCTTCGCGCGCTGGGCGGCCGACGCTGCGGCGTATCGCGAACGCATGAAGGCGGAGGAGAATGCCGAGCTCGGCCTCGCCTATGGGACCAGCGAACGGCAGCGGGTCGATCTGTTCTTCCCCGAGGCGACCGGCCACACGCCGCTCGCGCTGTTCATCCACGGCGGCTACTGGCGCTCGCTCTCGGCCGCGAGCTTCAGCCACATGGCGGCCGGCCTCAACGCGAAGGGTGTCGCGGTCGCGGTTGCCGGATACGATCTCTGCCCGCAGGTGACGATCGGCCAGATCGTCAACGAGATCCGCACCGCCTGCCTGTTCCTCTGGCGCCGCTTCGGCCAGCGGCTGATGGTATACGGGCATTCGGCGGGCGGGCATCTCGCCGGCTGCATGCTCGCGACCGACTGGAAGAAGTTCGACCCGAAGGCGCCGGCCGATCTGGTCCCGGCCGCCTATTCGATCTCCGGCTTGTTCGATCTCAGCCCGCTGGCCCATACGGCGATGAACGTCGATTTGCGGCTCGATGATGTAGAGATCGGCCGCGTTTCGCCGCTCACGTGGCCGGTTGCGGCGGGCCGCGTGTTTGATGCCGTGGTCGGGGGTGCGGAGTCGCCCGAGTTCCTGCGCCAGAGCCGCGTCGTTGCGGATGCCTGGCGGCAGAAGGGCGTCGAGACGCGCTACGAGGAGATCGCGGGCGCGAACCATTTTACCGTGCTCGATCCGCTGACCGATCCCGCGAGCGCCATGACGGCGCGGTGCGCTGCGCTCGCGGCGAAATGCGCCAAGGTGGAAAAGTAGCGCGGGCGGTTTGTTCCTGACGGGCTTGCACGCTATACGCTGCGAAAATCGGAGGCCTTCTCGATGCAGCCGCTCCGCCGCGCCGATCCCCCTCACGACTATCGCGCCGAACTGTTCGAGCTGATCCGCACGCGTTCGTTCGGCCGCGGCAAGATCATGCTGGCATCCGGCCGCGAGAGCGACTTCTACTTCGACCTGCGGCCGACCACGATCCATCCTGCCGGCGCGACCGCCGTCGGCGAACTGGTCTGCGATGCGCTCGCGGGCACGAGTGCCGAATTCGTCGGCGGGCTCGAGGCCGGTGCGATCCCGATCGCCACTGCGACCGCGATTGCCAGCCACCGGCGCGGCGGCAAGCTGCAGGCCTTCTTCGTGCGCAAGAGGGTCAAGGATCACGGCGCGAAGAAAATGATCGAGGGGCTGCCGAAGGGCGAGTCGCTCAAAGGCAAGAATGTCGTGGTGCTCGAAGACACCACGACCACCGGCGGCTCGTCGATGCAGGCCGTGAACGTGCTGCGCGAGGAAGGCGCGAACATCGTGTGCGTGCTGACGATTGTCGATCGGCTCGAAGGCGCGAAGGAGAACTTCGCCGCCGAGGGGCTTGAGCTGCGCGCGATCTATACGGCGGATGAGTTTCTCAAAACGTCATCCTGAGGCGGCCGCGTAGCGGCCCTCGAAGGATGGCCGCGCGCGTCCCTACATGAACGCCTGTATCCCGGTCTGCGCGCGCCCGAGGATCAGCGCATGAATGTCGTGCGCGCCCTCGTAGGTGTTGACCGTTTCGAGATTGCACATCACGCGCATCACGTGGAATTCGTCCGAGATGCCGTTGCCGCCGTGCATGTCGCGCGCGAGCCGCGCGATGTCGAGCGCTTTGCCGCAGTTGTTGCGCTTCATCAGCGAGATCGCGGCCGGCGCGGCAGTGTGCGCCTCCAGCATGCGGCCAAGCCGCAGCGCGCCGTGCAGCCCGAGCGTGATCTCGGTCTGCATGTCGGCGAGCTTCTTCTGGATCAACTGATTGGCCGCGAGCGGCTTGCCGAACTGCTTGCGGTCGAGCACGTATTGCCGCGCGCGGTGCCAGCAGAATTCCGCCGCGCCCATCGCGCCCCAGGCGATGCCGTAGCGCGCCATGTTGAGGCAGCCGAACGGGCCGGCGAGGCCCTTCACGTTCGGCAGCAGGTTCTCCTCCGGCACCACGCAATTTTCGAGCACGATCTCGCCCGTGACCGAGGCGCGCAGCGAGAGCTTGCCCTCGATCTTCGGCGTGGAGAAACCCTTTGTGCCGCGCTCCACGATGAAGCCGCGGATCGCGCCGTCGAGCTTCGCCCATACGACCGCGATGTCGGCGATCGGCGAATTGGTGATCCACATCTTGGCGCCGGTCAGCGCATAGCCGCCGGAGACTTTCTCGGCGCGCGTCACCATCGAGCCGGGGTCGGACCCGTAGTCGGGCTCGGTCAGGCCGAAGCAGCCGACGATCTCGCCGGTCGCGAGCTTCGGCAGAAAGCGCCGCCGCTGCGCCTCCGAGCCGTAGGAATAGATCGGGTGCATCACCAGCGAGGACTGCACCGACATCGCCGAGCGGTAGCCTGAGTCCACGGACTCGACTTCGCGCGCGATCAGCCCGTAGCAGACATAGCCGAGGCCTGCGCCGCCGTATTCTTCCGGAATGGTCGCGCCGATCAGCCCGAGCGCGCCCATCTCGCGCATGATCTCCCGGTCGAAGCTCTCCTCGCGATAGGCTTTCAGCACCCGCGGGAACAGCTTCTCCTGCGCATAGCCGCGCGCGGTGTCGCGCACCATGCGCTCTTCCTGCGAAAGCTCGCTCTCAAGATCGAGCGGGTCTTCCCAGTTGAAGTCCGCGTCCTTCAGCGAGATGGCGGGCTTGCCCACATGCTGCTCGGCGACCGACATGGGAAACTCCCTCGTTCGTCATTCCGGGGCGGCGCGCAGCACCGAGCCCGGAATCCATATCCACCGGACAAGCCATATTCGAAGGCCGTGACCAAATCGAGAGTATCGGGGTTATGGATTCCGGGCCCGGCCCATTGGCCCGTCCCGGAATGACGCTACCCCCGCAGCCACACCGCATCCGCGCCAAGCTCCGGCCAGCCGATGGCGCGGCCGGCTTTCTTGGCGGCCTCCGCGCCGAGGAGGTTCGCATCCCAGTTTCCCGCGATGATGCGGTTTCCGGTGTAGCCGGCGGCCTCATCCGAGATCAGCCAGACGGCCGGCGGCCCCATCACCTCCGGCCGCAGCATTTTCGTTCGGTCCCAGCCGGCCTCGTCGGAGATGAACGGCGTGTCGGTCGGCCCGCCGGGGATCAGCACATTGACGGTCATGCCATCGTTCTTCAGTTCCTCGGCCCACACCGCCGTCAGCGCTTCGAGTGCGGCCTTGAGCGGACCGTAGGGATTCACCCGCAGCATTGAGCGGAAGCTTGTCGTGTTGTTGACGATGCGGCCGAATTTCGCGGCGCGCAGGTGCGGCAGCGCTGCCTGCGTCACCAGCATGTGGCCGCGCACGTTGACCGCATAGAAGCGGTCCCACATTTCCGCGGTCAATTCCCCGATGCCCGGAAGGTTTTTCTCGGCGTCGCCGCGCAGCCAGCTCATGCCGATGCCGGCATTGTTGATGACGGCTTCGAGCCGCCCGAAGCGCGCGACCGCGGAGGCGACCGCCTCGCGGCACGCCGTTTCATTGGCGATGTCGGCCATGATCGGCTGGATGCGATCCGACACGGGCAAGTGCTCGAGCCGCTCCGCGTCCCGATCGACGGCCGCCACGCTATGGCCGGCGGCGACGAGCGCCCTGGTGATCGCCGATCCGATCCCGCCGGCGGCGCCGGTCACCAGCACAACGCGATTGGCCATGAAGTCTCTTTTTGCTTGCGCATGATCTTATCCGAAAACCGAATCCCACTTTTCGGGATCATGCGCTAGTCCGCCTTGATCCCCGCCGCCTTGATGACCGGTCCCCAGCGTTCCATCTCGGCCTTCAGATGCGCGCCGAGCTCGGCCGGCGTCGAGCCGACTACCGTCGCGCCGAGCTGCGCGTAGCGCTGCTTCACCGTGGGCGTATTGAGAGCCGCAACTGCATCGGCATTGAGCCGGGCGACAAGCTCCGGCGGCGTCTTCGCCGACACGAACAGCGCAAACCACGACGAGACGTCATAGCCCGGCACGAATTCGGCGATGGAGGGCAGGTCGGGCACTTCGGGCTGGCGCTTTGCGGTCGTGACCGCAAGCCCGCGCAACTGTCCCTGCTGGACGTAGGGAAGCGTCGAGGGGAAGTTCGAAAAGATTGCATCGACCCTGCCGGGAATGAGATCGGTCAGCGCAGGGCCTGCGCCGCGATAGGGAATGTGGGTGAGGTCGACGCCGGCGAGGCGTTTGAACAGCTCGCCCGATAGATGCAGGGAGGTGCCGACACCGGAGGACGCATAGGTCATCTTGCCGGGATTGGCTTTGGCGCGCGCGATGAACTCCGGCACCGAGTGGTCGGGCGAGGAATTCGATACCGCCATGATGTTCGGATAGACGCACATCAGCGTCACCGGGGCGAAATCGGTGACCGGGTTGTAGCCGATCGACGCATAGATGAACTGATTGATCGCGTGCCCGATCGAGCAGATGTAGACCGTGTAGCCGTCCGGTTCGGCGTTGAGCACCCCGAGCGCCGCGATATTGCCTCCCGCACCCGGCTTGTTCTCGATAATCATCTGGTGGCCCCACATCTCGCTCATCCGGTTGGCGAGAATGCGCGCTGCGGCATCGACTGCGCCGCCGGGCGGAAAGGGGCATACCAGCCGCACAACGCGGGATGGATAGGTTTGCGCGTGCGCATGCTGCATCAGCGCGGGCGCGGCGAGCGCAGTCCCGGCCAGCGCAATGAAATCCCGGCGCGCGAGCATTGGCGTTTCCTCTTCTTCTTGCCTCGGAGGTTAGGAGCGCGCGTCCGGCGCGGCAAGGCTGTACGGCGGCAAGGCGGGATGCTTAGCTGTGGCGGAACCCGAGCCATCAGTGGAGGCGCACATGAAATTCGACAGCATTCTCGGCACCGTCGGCAACACGCCGCATGTGCGCATCAACCACCTCGCGCCCGATCACGTGAACCTCTACGTCAAGATCGAAGCGTTCAATCCGCTCGGTTCGGTGAAGGATCGCCTCGCGCTCGGCGTGATCGAGGCGGCGGAGAAATCAGGCGAGCTCAAGCCCGGCCAGACCGTGATCGAGGCGACCTCGGGCAACACCGGCATCGGGCTCGCGATGGTCTGCGCCGCCAAGGGCTATCCGTTCGTGTGCACCATGGCCGAGACGTTTTCCGTCGAGCGGCGCAAGCTGATGCGCTTCCTCGGCGCCAAAGTGATCCTCACGCCGGCGGCGGGCCGCGGCCTCGGCATGGTGGCGAAGGCGCAGGAACTCGCGAAGAAGAACGGTTGGTTCCTGACGCGCCAGTTCGAGAACGAGGCCAATCCGGACATGCACTCGCGCACCACCGCGCGCGAGATCATCGGCGACTTCAAGGACAAGCTCGACTACTGGGTGACCGGCTTCGGCACCGGCGGCACGCTCAAGGGTGTCGCGCGCGTGCTTCAGAAGGAGATGCCGAACACCAAGATCGTGGTGTGTGAGCCGGCCGAGGCGCCGATGCTCACCAGCGGCCAGTCGCAGGAGCGTAACCAGGACGGCACGCCGGCCAAGCCACATCCGGCATTCAAGCCGCATCCGATGCAGGGCTGGAGCCCGGACTTCATCCCGAAGCTCACCGGCGATGCGGTCGACATGAAGGTGATCGACCGCATCATCACGATTCCGAATCCGGATGCGATCAAGTGCAGCCAGGAGCTTGCCAAGAAGGAAGGCATCTTCGTCGGCATCACGGCCGGCGGCACCTTCGCGGGTGCGCTGCAGGTCGCGAAGGATGCGCCGAAGGGCGCGACCATCCTCTGCATGCTGCCCGACACCGGCGAGCGCTATCTCTCGACGCCGCTGTTCGCCGACATCCCGGCCGACATGACCGAGGACGAGATGAAGATCTCCCAGTCGACGCCCAGTCACCAGATGAAGCCTGCGGCATAGAGCATGATCCCGAAAAGCATGTCCTCGACTCCGATCGGGGAGGGGTATCGGTTTTCGGATAAGGTCATGCTCAGACAAGGTGGCGCCTAAAAGCTGCGCCGCGATCTTGCGTCGACCTTAGGTCGGGTCCACACTCTCGGTTTGCGCGAGCAGGGAGGGGCACGATGCGAGTGAGCGTCATTGCGCTCGCGGCGTTCGCGGTGCTGCCGAGCGGCACGAAAGCGCAGCCGCTGACGGTCGTCGAGGTCAGCGCGCCGGCGATCAACTGCGTGTTTAATGCGACCTGCACGATCACGGTCTCGGACACGACCGGAAACATCCTGCTGCCGACGGTGGCGCCCGGCACCGCGTGGCTGCAATCGCGCACGTATGCCGCTCAACCGGGCACGCCGGCGGCGGGGCTGACCGGCTACGAATATCGCATCAGCATGACGGAGGCGACGGGTCAGGCCGACTGCATCATCGGCTTCACGGTGAATTTCGGCCCGCACAAGCCGCTGCCTTACAAGGACGCGAAGCTCGCCGACGTATTCGTGACGACAGGTGGGGCGCTCGGCACGATCGGGCTGAAATCGGCGACGCGCTTCGGCGACGTCATCGAGTTCACGCTCAAATCTGCGCTTTGTCTCGATGGACCGGCCGACATCAAGAACACGACATTCTTCATCGGCCTTGCGGCCGCGGCCGCGCCGATGCACGTCAACACGCAGGTGGCCGTGACCGGATTTCCGTCGATCTATGCGGCCGATGCGCGGGTGCCGACCCACGACGTGCCGCAGGAGCCGCCCGGCGGGCTGTAAGTCACTCCGAGCGGCTGGCGGTTCTCTCGTTCATTCCGTTTTGGCGCCCGTCAGGAAATTCACCGCGACACTCGCGAGCGCGCGCACGCCAACGACCAGCGCCTTTTCGTCGATGAAGAAATTCGGGCTGTGGTTCGGCGCCGCCTCGGCGGGATCCTGGTCGGGCGGCACGATGCCGAGGAGGAAGAACAAGCCCGGCACCTCGTTCAGGAAGAAAGCGAAATCCTCCGCGCCACCCAACGGATTGACGGTCTGGATGTTGCCCTCCGCTGCGCGCGCTCCAGAACGGGTGCCATCCGTTCGGTCAGGCGCGCGTCGTTGACCAGCGGATCGTACAGCTCGACGATCTCGACATCGGCCTTGGCGCCTGCGTTCTCGGCGACCTGCTTGATGTCAGCATGCACGCGCTTGCGTACGTCGGCATCGTAGGTGCGGATTGAGCCTGTCATCTCGACGGTTTCGGGCACGATGTTGAAGCGCATCCCGCCGTGGATTGTCGTGATGCTGACGATCGTCGGCGACTTCATCAGATTGGTGCGCCGGCTCACGACGGTCTGGACTCCGAGCACGATCTGCGCAGCCGTGGTGATCGGGTCGATCGTGCGCCACGGCTGGCCGGCGTGGCCCTGTCGGCCGGTGACCTTGATGCGCAATTGATCGGCGCTCGCCATAGCGGCGCCGGAACGGTAGCCGATGCGACCGGAGGAGAATCCGGATACGACGTGCAAACCGAATATGGCATCCGGACGCGGGTCCGCGAGAACGCCTCCCTTGATCATCTGCCTCGCGCCCCAGCTCTTGCCGGTGAACGCCGTAAAGAGGCTCGGGCCCTGTTCGGCCGGAAGATGAACTTCACGGCGCCAGGCAGCTTGTCCTTCATCGCCGTGAGGATTTCGGCAGCCGCCATCAGGATTGCGGTGTGGGCGTCGTGACCGAGGCATGCATCACGTCGACCTCGCGGCCGAGATATTTCCCCTTGGCGGTCGATGCGAATGGCAATCCCGCCGGTTCTTTCACCGGCAGCGCGTCCATGTCGGCGCGCAGCGCAACGACCGGTCCGGGCTTTGCGCCGCGCAGCAGCGCGACGACGCCGGTCTGCGCGACGCCCGTCCTTACCTCCAGGCCGAGCTTCTTCAGGTGTTCGGCGACGAGCGCCGCTGTCCGCGTTTCCTGCTCGCCAAGCTCGGGATGCTCGTGAATGTCGCGCCGCCAGGCGATGAGCTTCTCCTCGATCTGCGCTGCGCGCTGGCGGATTTCGTGTTCGAGCTCGGAGGCGGATTGCGCGCGGGCCGGCGCAGCTATCGTAAGTGTGGCGGCGCCGAGAACGAGAACGGTCCGGATGCGGGCCAGCATGATCGCCTCCCAGGTCCGGGAAGACTAGACCTTCGGTCGCCCTGTTGTCTGCGCCATCACCCGCCGCACGCAGCTGCGATCCGCGCCCGCATGGCCTCATCGGGCATGCGACCAAGACCGGCACGCGCATTGTCGGCCATATGCTCCGGATTGCCGGTCCCCGGTATCGCGCAGGTCACCGCCGGATGACTGACGACGAATTTCAGCAGGAGCTCCGACCAGCTCGTGCAGTCGATCTCCGCGGCCCATGGGGGAAGGGGACGGCCCTTGACGGCGCGCACCGCCGCGCCGCTCGCCAGTGGATAATTGACAAGGACTGCGATGCCACGTTCGGCCGCGAGCGGAAGCAGCCGGCGTTCCGCTTCGCGATCGCCGACCGAATAGTTGAGCTGCACGAAGTCCAGACGCTCGGCGCGCATGACCGCCTCGAGGTCGGCGAAGGCGCTTGCCGTGTAATGCGTGATGCCGAGATAGCGGATGCGCCCGGCATCCTTCCATTCGCGCAAGGTGCGCAGATGGGTTCTCCAATCCACCAGATTGTGGATCTGCATCAGGTCGATGCGGTCGGTCTTCATCAGCCTGAACGAATCTTCCATCTGCGCGATGCCGGCATCGCGTCCGCGCGTCCACACCTTGGTCGCGATGAACGCCTTTGCATGCCCGTTCGCTCCGGCGAGCAACTCGCCGGTCACGGCCTCGGCCTTGCCGTACATCGGAGAGCTATCGATCACCTTGCCGCCGGCAGCGAACAGTGCGGTGAGCACTTGCTGCAGCCGTGCGATCGCGGCGGCATTGGGGTTTACGTCGAAGCCGCGGTATGTTCCGCATCCGATGACCGGCAGCTGTTCGCCGGTAGAAGGAATCTGTTTTTGATGCATGGCGGGCACCTTACCAGTTCGTCTGCGGCGCCGCATGCAGCATTGTGGCCATGATCGAGTCTGCTCAGCCGTCACGCAATGTCGATTCCATCGTCGCGGATCTGCGCCGTGCATTCCCCGAATTCGCGCCGACACCGTTGCTCGATCTGTCCGCGCTCGCGAAGGAGCTCGGCGTTGCCCAGGTTCTGGCCAAGAACGAGGCGCGCCGACCGCTGGGCAGCTTCAAATCGCTTGGGGGCACTTATGCGGGATTACGCGCATTGGCCAGCGCGGCCGGGACGGACATCGCCAGACTGCTCGAAAGGCGCCGCGCCGGCCTTCCTGCGTTGATCTGCGCGAGCGACGGCAATCACGGGCTGGCGGTTGCCGCAGCCGCCAGATTGGCGGGCGCGGAGGCGGTGGTCTTTCTGCCCGCGAGCATCTCGAAGGCGCGCGTGCGCCGGATCGAAGCACAGGGTGCGCGGATCGTTCACGTGGCGGGTTCGTATGACGATGCGGTCGATGAAGCCGCCGCGAAAGCCCACGCGGGAGCGGGCGTTCTGGTGTCGGATACCGTCAACACACCCGATGATCCGATCGTCCGCGATGTGATGGCCGGTTATGAAATCATCGCGGCGGAGGTGCGCGAGCAAATCGGCGCGCAGGGCCACTCTCGCCCAACGCATCTTTTCGTGCAGGCGGGGGTCGGCGGGCTCGCTGCCGCGATCTCCCGGAATTTGCACGGCTGGATGGCCGCACCTCAAACCATCGTTGTCGTCGAGCCGGAGAACGCCGCGTGCGTGACTGCCGCCCTCTCGCGCGGCGAAGTCGTGCGGCTGCCGGGGGACGTCAGTACGACGGCCGAGATGCTGTCCTGCGGGGAAGCAAGTT
>Ga0310810_10003845_pt1 | contig 16486 bp, 13 predicted proteins | sample NCmetagenome_FD_207641 | JGI IMG/M metagenome (GOLD analysis project Ga0310810, IMG submission 207641) | Soil microbial communities from experimental microcosm in Duke University, North Carolina, United States - NC | ecosystem: Engineered > Artificial ecosystem > Soil microcosm > Unclassified ... | reverse complement strand
CGGCGGGCGGTGCGACCGATCTCGCACCCGGCCGCGCGAGCGTGAATCTGCTCGATCTCGAGCCGGGACAGTACTTCATCGTGTGCGCGGCGACGGAAGGGACCGCCCCGAAGATGCATTTCCAGGTAGGCATGTTCCGCGAGTTCACCGTCACGCCATAGGCGGACGACCGCGCGGCGGCGAGCCGTCGACGACCCGCCTCGCGTACGCGTCGTCCGGCGCATCGAACAGCGCCGGCGCGAAGATCGCCGCCATCGTCTCCACCGCGTCCACGAGCCGCGGGCCCGGACGACTGGTGAGCGCGTTGCCGTCGAGCGCCCACACCTCGCACGCCCGCGCCCACCGCCACTCCGCGCGCCCGAGCAGCGCCGCTCCCTCACGCTCGGCACGCGTGACGCCGAACCCGCACGGCGCGAGCAGCAGCACGTCGGGCGCCGCGGCGCGCACCGCGTCGACGTCGACGACGACCGAGTGCGCGCCCGGCTGCGCGAGGGCGTCGACGCCCCCCGCGCGCCGCACGAGCTCCGGCACCCAGTGTCCCGCCGCGAACGGCGGGTCGAGCCACTCGAGCACCACCACGCGCGGGCGCGGCGCGCGCGCCGCCTTCAGCAGCTCGTGCACGCGTCGCAGCCGCGCGGCCGACGCCTCCACGAGCGCCTCCGCCTCCGCGCCGCGCCCGATCGCCTCGCCCACGCGGCGGACGTCGAGCCACACGCCGTCGAGCGTCGTCCCGTCGAGCGTCACCGACCTCGGTGCCGCCGGGAGCGAGGCGATCGCGCGATGCACCACGCCCGCCGGCAGCGCGCACACGTCGCACAGCGTCTGCGTCAGCACGACGTCCGGCTCGAGCGACGCGAGCAGCGCGGCATCGAGGGTGAACGCGGGCGTCCCGCTCGCCGCGAGCTCGCGCACGTCCGCATCGATCGTCGCCGAGGGCCCGTCGCGGTCGACCGCGCTCGCCGTGACGCGCGGCAGGCTCGCGACGCCCTCGGGATGATCGCACTCGTGCGTCACGCCGACGAGCTGGCCGAGCGCGCCGAGCGCGGCGACGATCTCGGTGGCGGCGGGGAGCAGCGAGACGACGCGCGGCGCCGCGGCGCTCACCTCACTCGCCACGCCGGATCGGGAAGGCGAAGAAGGTCACGACGAGCAGCGCGAGCCCCGCGGCGTACCAGCGCGCGTCTTCCGTTACGCCATAGTAGATGATCCCGAAGCAGGCGAGCATCTGCCCGAACAGCCACGCGATCACGCTCTCCGGAATGCCCGACGCCGCGCGCCGCCGCTCGGCGATCCGGCTGTGCCAGAACCGCATGTCGGCGATCTGCACGAGCGCGTACAGCCACGTCATCACGCCGACGACGCGCAGCTTCGACGCGAGCGGCTCGGAGCGAGGCTGCGGGCCGAGCGAGTGCCACACCCACACCACGAGCCCCGCGAACAGCGCGATCCCGATCAGGATCGTGCGCACCTGCGCCTGCCGGTCGGGAGTGAGCCACGGGTAGCGCGGCAGCTCGTCCGGGGCGCGGGGCTCGACCCCCGCGTCCGGCGGTGACTGGGCCGTCACGGCGCTATCCCGGGAGCCGCGTCCAGACGACGACGGTGCCGCACGTGCGGTCCCGCGTCGCGAACTGTGGCGGCGTCGTCGCCGGGCTCGCGTACAGCTCGACCGCCTCCACGTTGTCCGGGCTGAACTCCTCGGCCGATCCGCCCTCGAGCGGCACGCCGTCGACCCAGTACTGCGGCCGGCAGTCGCGGAACATCGAGCCCACCGCGCCGCGGAACCGGATGTCGCGCCGCCCGCGATAACTCTGGATCGACACGCCCGGCACGGCGCGCATCAGCTCCACGAACTCGCTCGTGCCGCGCTGCTCGATGTCGTCGCGCGTCACGAACCTGCCGAAGCCGCGCGCGCGCCGCTCCCAGAAACCGGCCAGCACGGCGTGCGACAGCGAATCGTGATACTCCTGCACCGTGAGCGCCGGCAGCTCGTGCGCGATCTGCGCCAGCGTCACCTGCACCGAATCGGTCGCGCCGTCGCTCGGCATGATGCGCACGCGCGCGGGCGCGAAGCCGAGCCGGCGCACGAACACGCCGCGCGCTCCTTCCGGCATCTGCGCCACGCGGAACCGGCCGGAGTCGTCGCTCTGCGCCACGACGACGTTGCCGCGCGCACGCACCTCCGCGCCGGCAATCCCTCGCCCGCTCGAGTCGCGCACGAGGCCGACCAGCGCGCGTGACTGTGCGCCGCTCACCATGGGAACGAGGAGGAGTGCGGCGGCGAGCGAGTACCCGGAACGGACGGCGGCGGCCATGGGTCCTCCGGCGCTGGATGCCACCGGGAATATACGGCTCCCCGCCGTCCCGCGGCTACACCTTCGACACGCCCGGCGGCGTGCCGCCACCGAGCACCCGCCGTGCGATCGCCAGGCCGGCCAGCGCGAGCGCACCCAGCGGAACGAGGATCCCCAGCGAGGCGATGCACCACGCCACCACCGCGACGAACCGCGTCCAGGCCTCGGCGAACGCTTCGGCGATCGGGCCGTGGCCGCGCGGAGTGTCGAGGAGGGGGACCTTCTCGTGAATCGAGACGTCGAGCGAGCTGAGCGACACCCGGCGCTCCAGCCAGTGGATGCGCGCATCGTAGCGCTCCGCCTCCTGGCGCACCCGGGCCAGCTCCTGCTCCACCGTCAGGACGTCGGACAGCTTTCCGGTGCGCGTCGCGAGCAGCTCGACGAGTCGCGCCTCCACGCGCCGCGCGTTCGCCAGCCGCGCCCCGAGATCGACGTACTCCTCCGCCACGTCTTCGGCGTTCACGCTCACCGACTCGACCTTCCCGAGCTGCCCGAGCGCGCCGACCATGGCGTCGAACTGCGCCGACGGAACTCGGAGCTCGAGCGTCGCGGAGCGCTGCTCGTCCTTCCCGCTGCGGATCGCCGTGTTGGCGACGAACCCGCCGTACTGGCCGGCCGCCTGCCGGATGCGCGCGACCGCGTCGTCGAGCGTCTTCACCTCGACCGACGCGACGCCATGGCGCACGAGCATCGCTCCCGCGGGATCGACGGTGGAGATGGGAACGCCCACGGATGGATCCATCGCCGAGGCGGAGCCGGTCGCGTTCGCCGGGGGTGTCGAGCTGCTCTGGAGAGCGGCGCGCTGGCTGGCGACCTCGCGGGCGGGCGCGGCGGCGGCGCCGACCTTCGCTTCGTCGCGCGCGACGCCGCCGAGGCCGAAGGAATTGCCCGGTGCGGTCGCGGTACTCGGGATTCCGATCGCGGCGCCGTCGGACGCGTCGGGGCCGCCGCTCGACTTCGAGCATGCCGCGAGCGCGAGCAGAACGCACGCGCCTCGGACGATCCTGCGCTGGGAGATTGGGCTGGGCTTACGCATGGGTGCCGCTCCGGATAAGGTCCGTGGTGTCCGTCAGGTGGCCGGCGTCGGCCCCGAGAGGAGACGCCGCCGGCCGCTCCACTCACACACGTCCCCCATGCGATCCCCATTCGCCGCCGCCGCGGCGCTCCTCGCGTCGCTGTCCTTCGCGCCGCCCCTCGCCGCTCAGCGCATTCCGACCGGCACGCCGCAGCTCTCGCCCGCCGAGCCGCAGGACGCGACACCGCTCCGCTCGGCGCCGATCTCGGCGGTGCGCTACGAGGTGACGGCGGACCGGGCGGCGCTCGGCGAGCACCGGCTGCACGTCGTCACCACCTTCGGCGTGTCGGGAACGGCGCCGGTGGCGCTGTCGCTCCCCGACTGGACGCCGGGCGCGTACGAGATCGTGAACTTCGCGCGGACGGTGAGCGGGTTCGCCGCGGTGCAGGGGAGCGACAGCCTCGATTGGGACAAGGCGGACTACGATACGTGGCGCGTGACGCCGAAGCGGGCGGGCGAGGTATCGGTCGCCTTCGACGTCACCGCCGACACGCTCGACAACGGCATGTCGTGGACGCGCCCCGACTTCGCGCTGTTCAACGGCACCAACGTCTTCCTCTATCCCGAGGGGCGCTCGACCGACTTTCCGGCCACGGTGACGATCCGGACCGAGCCCGACTTCCTCATCGCGACCGGGATGACGCGGGCCGCGGCGTCGCGGACCTTCAGCGCGGGGAACTATCACGAGCTGGTGGACATGCCCTTCTTCGTCGGCCGGTTCGATCTCGACAGCGCGGTCGTGTCCGGGAAGACGATGCGGTTCGCGACGTATCCGGTCGGGTCGTTCAGCGGGCCGGCGCGCGCGACGGCGTGGGAGCAGATCAAGCGCTCGGTGCCGCCGGAGGTGCTCGTGTTCGGCACGGTGCCGTGGGACAGCTACACGGTCATGTGGATCACCGATTCCGTGGGCGGTGGGATGAGTGGGCTCGAGCACTCGAACTCGCACGTCGACGTGAGCGTACCGGCGGGGATCGGCAGCCAGTTTCAGCCGAGGCTGTTCGCGCACGAGATCTTCCACGCCTGGAACGTCAAGCGGCTCCGACCGGCGGACCTCGTGCCGTACCGGTACGATCGTGCGCAGCCCACACCGTGGCTCTGGATGAGCGAGGGAGTGACCGACTACTACGCCGACCTCGCGCTCGTGCGCGGCGGCGTGGTGGACGCGCGCGGATTCTACGACATGGTGTCGGAGAACATGGCGCAGATCGCCGACGCGCCCGCGTTCGCGGTCGAGGACGCGTCGCTCAACGCGTGGATCAAGGTGCGCGACGGCACCGACGCCCTGTATTACCCGAAGGGATCGCTCGCCGGGCTCGCGCTCGACATCATGATCCGCGACGCGAGCGACGACCGCAGCTCGCTCGACCACGTGATGCGCGACCTGTACCGCGCGACCTACGAGCAGGGGCGCGGCTTCACCGCCGACGACTGGTGGGGCGCCATCCGGCGGGCGTCGAATGGCCGTTCGTACGACGACTTCGCGCGTCGGTACATCGACGGCCGCGAGCCGTATCCGTGGGCGGAGCTGCTGAAGGTGGTCGGGCTCCGGATGCAGCCCGACAGCGTGCCGCGCATGGGGATCGCGCTCCAGGTCGAGCCGGCGGGCGGGGTGAAGGTCACCCAGGTCGTGCCGAACGGCGCGGCGGCCACGGCGGGGATGCAGGCGAACGACGTGGTCGTCGCCGTGGACGGCCGGCCCTCGCTCGAGGTGTTCTTCGGTGGCGGCTTCCGGACCATGTACGGCGAGAAGCCGGCCGGCACCCTGATTCCCGTGTCGGTGAAGCGCGGCGACCAGACGCTCACGCTCCAGGTGCCGCTCCGCTTCGGCGCGGCGGCGGCGAAGGTGGTCGAGGATCCGGCGGCGCCGCCGCGCGCGATTCGCCTGCGTGACGGGCTGCTGCGCGGGACGACGGACCGCTGACGCGGGGAAAGCGCGAGGAGCGCCGACGCGCGGAGTGAGGACGTACGACGGGCCGCGAGCGATGCTCGCGGCCCGTCGTGCATTCGGTGCTGTGACGCTGCCGTCAGTAGTTCGCCACGTTGTCCATCCACGTGTTCGGCAACACGGTATACCGCGCCTGCGATTGCGTGGCCTTCTTCACCGAGCAGGAGTTGTAGAGGTAGGCCTTCTGCCCGTTGAGGGTGGCGTCGTTCACGGGAAGCGCGGTTCCCCCGGTGAGCCGATCGAGTCCCGACATGACCGTGCCCGACGTCACGTTGTTCCCGTTCGAGATGAGCTGTCCGCCGACGAGCACCACGCCGTCCCACTGGTTGCTCCCGTTGATCGACAGGCCGCCGTCGACGATGAGGAATCCTCGCCCTCGATTCGGCAGCGTCCAGATGTTGGTCGACGCATTCGTCACGTGGATGACGGGCCAGTAGTTGGTGTCCGAGTCGAAGGTCCCGGTGCTCGGGAAGGCGTCGCTGCCGATCACGAGGTCGGCCTGAATCCCCGATCCGTTCTTGATGTTGGCCCAGTCGAGCTTCGAGTTCGACGAATCCTGGCTGAACGTCTTCAGCGTGTCGTAGGGCGGGTTCCCCGTGGGCGTGAAGCTTCCGTTCACGTCGACCGTCTCCTCGGCCGGCACGGTGATCCCGGCCACGTTCGTGTCCGCGCCGCACTGATCGACGCCGCTGATCTGGCCCGTTCCGTTCTTGACGATGCCGGAGAAGCTGACCAGCGAGCCGAGCACGTTGAGCGTCGTCCTGTTCCATGTCACGAACACGCCCACCGTGCGCGTGGCCTTGCTGGTCTTCCCCTTGCCCGCGCCGGCCGCGCTGTTGTTGTCCGTGCCGGTGGAGGTGACGAAGTACGTGCCCCTCCCCTTGGCGATGTCGAGCCAGACGGGATACGCCCGGATCACGGCATTGCCCCCGGTGAAGGCCACGTACGTCGTCTCCTTCTTCGTCGGCAGGGTGTCCAGGTTGGCCTTCACGCTGCCGTTCGACGCCGACTTGTTCACGAGCCAGCAGTGCGTGCAGAAGGTGTCCGGCTGGCCCGCGCTGTTGAGCACCTGCTTGCGGCGCGTGAGGAACTGCTCGAGGCCCATCTGCGCGAAGCTGTACGCCCGCGACTGGGCCCGCTGCGACGACGCGGTGCTCATCTCGCTCGTGCTCGCGGCGAACCCGGCGACGAGGCCCATGGTGAGCAGCGCGAGCACCATGATCGCCAGCGGCAGCGCGAAACCGTCACGGCGCGGCGTGCCCGTTTCCGGCTCGGAATCGGCAAACGCGGCAGCCGGCGCCGTCGAGCGGCGACGAAGAGTCCGGATCATCAATTGGCCCTCGTGTTCTTGAAGAAGACCGCGGTGGTGGTGTACGCGTGCTGCGGAGCGGTATGGCCCGGCACGGTGTCCGAGCTCTCGGCGGGCAGATAGATCTGGAAGCCGCGAATGGTGTTCATGTTCGTCGGCGCGGTGGTCGACGACGTGTCGTGGTAGTTGGCCGGGTTCACGAAGTACCTGAACCGGGCCGTCGACGAGAAGGGCGCGATGAGCTCCTCCTTCAGCGAATCCGTATTCGCGCGCCCGCTGATCTTGCGGTACAGCCCGTAGCGGTTGCTGTAGATCCCCGACGGGGCGAACTCGTAGCGCACGCGCTGGTAGACGAAGGCAGGCGCACCGACCGCCGCGCCCGCCGGCGGGGCGGGCGTCACCTTCACGACCGAGCCCGTGCGGCCGCCGAGGCTCGCCGTGTCGGAGTAGTAGCCCGGACCGTGGCACTTCGAGACGTCCGCGATGGTCACGGTGTCGGCGTTGCCCGCCGGCGAGTAGTTGTAGGTGCCCCCCGACGTGCGGACGGCATAGCCGCCGTACTTCGAGCTCGCGATCTGAAACGAATCCACCGCGACGAGGGCGACGTACGCCGAGCTGCCGGTGAGCTCGCACACGACCCCGAACGCGATCGGCGCCTTCAGGTCCACCCACCGGTTGTTCGTGGCGTCGATCGAGTCGAGCCCGCCGATGTCCTGCACCATACGCATGTCGGTGAGCATGATGTTCATCGCGCTGCGCGGCACCGCGCGCGCGCGGCGTCCCGCGTTCTCGAACTGGAAGGAGCGCGTCTGCATCACCACCATCTTCGTCATCGCGACGCCGATGATGCCGAGGATCGTGAGCGCCGTGATGATCTCGACGAGCGAGAAGCCGTGCCGGCCGCGTGAATGCGTACGCATCAGATCCCCGTGTTGAGCGCGCTGGTGAACGGCGACTTCGAGCGCCGGATCGTGGTCGACACCTTGGCCGTGGCATCCAGGCGCGGCGTCACCGTGAGGGTGACGTCACGGTACGGCAGGATTCCGGACACGTTCGTGTTCTGCTCGCTCCCGACGCTGTACGACCAGACGTAGTAGCCCTGGCCCGACTTCACCGAGTCGGTCTGGAGGAAGCGCGCGTTCGTGAGCGAGTCGTACGGCAGCGCCACGAGGCGGTTCACCTCCTGGAGGTAGATCGCGGTCCGCTGCTCGATGATCGCGTTGGAGCGCGTGCGCTGCCCCATGCGCAGCGCGACACCCGTGAGTCCGGTCAGGGTGATCGCGAGGAGCGAACATGCCACGACGACCTCGATGAGCGTCATCCCCGATCGCGCGCGCATTCCCTTGCTCGCCGGCGACGCCGGTCCCACGCGCCGGCGGCTCATCGGTTTCCGACCCGCACCAGCCCGCCACGCGTGGCGCGCAGCGAGGTGCTGTACGTGGTGCCGCCGTTGGAGAAGATCCCGAGCGTCAGTCGCAGCGTGTCCGCCGCGAGCCCGTTCGGCATGATGTCGAGCGTATTGCGATTGACGGAGATGTAGTCGAGCTGCATGTCGCTGGTGTTGCTGAAGGTCCGCGTGCGGAACTTGAACGTCGTGTCCGAGCGGAGCGCGACCGAGAAGGTCTTCTTCGCGCTGTCGAACAGGAGCCGGACGGGGGCCCGCTGCCGCGCGGCGATCGCGAAGGCCTGCTCGACGTCGGCGCTCAGCACGGCCGCCGTCTTGCGCACACGGTCGCGCCGCAGCGTGTCGCCGACGGAGCGGATCGAGATCATCGCCGCGAGGCCGAACACGATGAACACGATGAGCATCTCGATCATCGTGAAGCCGGCGCGCCGGCCCGATGCCCGCACGGAAGGGTGGTATCGCATGCGACAGGACCATGGCAGTCGGCGGGCCAGGGGAGGCGGCCACCCGAAGTGCCGGCAGGACAACGGGTTGGCATTCCGCACGCCATCGCGTTCGAGGCCCCGGCTATGCAAAGAGGTGCGGGTCCTGCACTCTTTTCCGGACCCGCCGATCGCGCGGCTCCCGCCGTTCCGCTCCACCCGTACGTCTCCAGTCATGCGAATCGCCAAGCTCGGCGTCGTCGGCGCCGGCACCATGGGAAGCGGCATCGCCGCCCTCGCCGCCTCCGCCGGCATCCCGGTCGTCCTCCTCGACATTCCCGGTCCCGACGGCGACCGGAACGCACCCGCCCGCGCCGGCCTCGATCGCGCGCGCAAGGCGCGCCCCGCCGCCTTCATGGATCCCGCGCGCGCCGCGCTCCTCGCCATCGGCAACCTCGACGACTCGCTCGATCTGCTTCGCGACTGCGACCTGATCCTCGAGGCGATCATCGAGCAGCCGGCGTCGAAGCAGGCGCTCTACGCGCGCCTCGAGCCGCTCCTCCGCGACCGTGCCATCGTCGCGAGCAACACGTCGGGCATCCCGATGCGCATCCTCACCGAAGGACGCTCCGAGCGCTTCCGCCGGCACTTCCTCGGCATGCACTTCTTCAACCCGCCGAGGTATCTGCACCTCCTCGAGCTCATCCCCACCGCCGACACCGATCCGGAGGCGCTCGACGCCGCGCGCCGCTTCAGCGAGACCGTGCTCGGGAAGGGGATCGTGCTCGCGAAGGACGTCCCCGGATTCGTCGCCAACCGGCTCGGCGTGTACGGCATGGTCGCGGCGATGCAGGGGCTCATGGAATCCGGGCTCGGCATCGACGAGGTCGACGCGCTCACCGGCCCGCTCCTCGGCCGCGCGAAGAGCGCCACCTTCCGCACCGCCGACATCACGGGGCTCGACGTCCTCCTCCACGTCTCGAAGGGCCTCTCCGCGAGCACGGGCGAGAACTTCGCCATGCCCGAGTGGGTCGAGCGGCTCGCGGCGAGCGGACGCCTCGGCGAGAAGACGGGCGCGGGCTTCTACAAGAAGGTCGGCAAGGAGATCACGACGCTCGACTGGAAATCGCTCGAGTACGGGCCGCAGAAGAGCGTCGCCGATCCGGCGCTCGGCGCTCTGCTCAAGCAGCCGCTCGACGAACGGTTGCGCGGCGCGACGAAGCTCCCCGATCCGTACGGCGAGTTCGTGCGCAGATACCTGCTGCGCATGTCGCACTACGTGTTGAAGACGACGCCGGCGATCGCGTACGACATCGTCTCCGTCGACCGCGCGCTCGAGTGGGGCTACGCATGGGAAGAGGGCGCCTTCCGCCAGATGGACGCGCTCGGCCACGACTTCCTGCGCGAGGGCTTCGCGCGGCTCGGGCTCGACGTCCCGCCGTTGCTCGGCCAGGCGAAGGACGGCGCGTTCTTTCATCGCGGCGCCTCCGGATGGACGCACCTCACCATCACCGGCGACTACGCGCCCGTACCTCCGGTGCCCGGCCAGATCTCGCTCGACGAGGTGCGGGCGCGGCCGAGCGCCGTCGTCGCGCAGTCGCGCGACGCGAACGTGCTCGATCTCGGCGACGGCGTGCTCCTCCTCGAGCCGCGCACCAAGATGAACACGATGGGTGCCGGCGTGATCGAGACGTTGCGCACCGCCATCGATCGCGTGGCGAGCGGCCGCTACGCCGGGCTCGTGATCGGCAGCGACGACCCGCGTGCATACAGCGCCGGTGCGGACCTCTCGCTCGTCGTGCGGCAGGTCGAAGCGGGCGACTGGCCGGGCCTCGAGACGATGGTGCGCGACTTCCAGAACGGTGCGCAGCTCGTGCGCCGAGCGCCCTTCCCGATCGTCTCCGCCGCCTTCGGGCTCACCCTCGGCGGCGGGTGCGAGTACGCGCTGCACTGCGACCGCATCCAGGCGCACGCCGAGCTGTACATGGGGCTCGTCGAGACCGGCGTCGGGCTCATTCCCGCCGGCGGCGGAACGAAGGAGCTGCTCTTCCGATTCACCGAAGCGCTGGCGCCGTACGACGAGGCCGACCCGTTCGAGGGCGTGAAGCGCGCGTTCAAGCTCATCGCCATGGCGACGACGAGCACGAGCGCGCTCGAGGCGCGATCGCTCGGGCTTCTGCGTCCCGTCGCCGACCGGATCACGATGAACCGCGACCGGCTCATCGCCGACGCCAAGGCGCGCGTGCTCGACCTCGCGCCCGACTACGTGCCGCCGGTGCCGCGCACGATCACCGCGCTCGGCAACCAGGGGTTCGGCAACCTGCTCTACGCCGGTTGGGCGATGCGCGAGGGCGGGGCGATCACCGAGCACGAGAAGCGGATCGCGCGCGAGCTGGCGTACGTGCTCTGCGGCGGCGACGGTCCGCCGCGCACGGTGACGGAGCAGGACATTCTCGACCTCGAGCGCGAAGCGTTCCTCCGCCTGCTGGGTACGAAGGAGACGCAGGAGCGCATCGCGTACACGCTCAAGACGGGCAAGCCGCTCCGCAACTAGAGGGTATCATGCCGGATCCGAATGAGGTCGTGATCGTATCGGCCGTGCGCAGCGCGGTCGGCAAGGGAAAGAAGGACGGGTCGCTCGCGACGACGCATCCCATCGAGCTGTCGGCCCTGATGATGCGCTCGGCGCTCGACCGCGCCGGCGTCGACGGAGCGCTCGTCGACGATGTCGCATGGGGCTGTGCCATGCCCGAGGCGTCGCAGGGACTCAACGTCGCGCGGCTCTCGTCGCTGCGCGCCGGACTTCCCGTCGAGGTGCCGGCACAGACGATCAACCGCTTCTGCTCCTCGGGCCTCCAGACGATCGCCAACGGCGCCATGGAGATCATGAGCGGGATGGCCGACGTCGTGCTCGCCGGCGGCGTCGAGATGATGAGCCAGGTCCCGATGTCGGGCTACCACGCGCGGCTCGATCCGCAGTCGCTCGAGTCGTACATCGGCATGGGCTTCACCGCCGAGCGCGTCGCGGAGCGGTGGAAGGTGAGTCGCGACGAACAGGATGCGTGGGCGCTCGGCAGCCAGCGGAAGGCGGCGAAGGCTCTCGCGGACGGCGCCTTCGACGATCAGGTCGTGCCCGTGCCCGTGGAGCACGTGCGCTGGAGCGGCGCCGACAAGCAGGTCGACACCGTCCCGTTCGCGCGCGACGAGCTCGTGCGCGCCGACACCACGGCAGAAGGACTCGCGAAGCTCAAGCCCGCGTTCAAGGCGAACGGCACGGTCACCGCCGGCAACGCGAGCCCCTACTCCGACGGCTCCGCGGCGGTGCTGCTCATGCGCCGCTCCAGGGCCGAGGAACGCGGGATCGAGCCTCTCGCCCGGTTCGTGAGCTACGGCGTGGCCGGGGTCGAGCCCGACGTGATGGGGATCGGCCCGATCCGCGCCGTGCCGAAGGCGCTCGAGCGCGCGGGGCTCGCGATGGCCGACCTCGACCTCATCGAGTTCAACGAAGCATTCGCCGCGCAAGTCGTCGCCGTGGTGCGCGAGCTCGGCATGCCGGAGGATCGCGTCAACGTGAACGGCGGCGCGATCGCGCTCGGCCATCCGCTCGGCGCGACCGGCTCGAAGCTCACCACGCAGCTCGTGCACGAGCTCCGTCGCCGCGGCGGCGGAATGGGGCTCGTGACGATGTGCATCGGGGGCGGGATGGGGGCGGCGGGGGTGTTCGAAGTTTACGGCAACTGAGGCGAAGGGGCTCCGCCGCACGGAGCCGAAGGGCGCCACAACCACCAGCGTGAGTCGAGCGCGATCGCGCGCGCGGCGCTGACGTCCTCACGGCGCTCCCCGACGATGCCGGCGAGTGCCGTGCCGCGCGAGCACGATTCGCGGGCGATCGTCGCGAGCTCCTCTTCGCCAACGGGCTCGCTGCGGCCATTCACGTCGGTGACGACTACCAGTCGTACGCGGGCCTGGTGAGCCCAGTAGTGACCGTACGGCGCCCCGACGATCCCGAGTGCGCTCCCGGGCGCCATCCCGCTGGCACGGAGTGCCGGCACCAGCACAGCCGCACGCTCGTGCGCGGTGCCGAGTGGCACGCGCTTCGCCGTGCGGCCCAGGGCGACCACCGCCAGCGCGACCAGCGCCGCGCATTCGACGACGACGCTCGCGCGCTCCACGACAGTGGAGAGCGAGGCACCAGCACTCCTCGATGGCTCGCCGCCGACCGGGCGCGACATCGGAAGCAGGAACATCGTGAGCACCACCACGATCGGAGCGGCGGCGAGCCGCCCCTCCACGTGAGTCAGCGCGTACAACGTCATCATCGCGAACGCGGGCACGGCGGGCGCCAGGAACGTGGGCGACGGTCTCCGCCGAACGAGCGACGCCGCGAACGCGATCATGGCGAACAGCAGGAACGTGCCACCGACGACGCGGAACCAGTGCGCGTTGTACGCCACCCGGCGCCACTGCGCGCCGAGCGAGAACGCGAGTGGCTCGTGGGTCTCGAAGCGCGACGGGTCGCTCCAGTACGGGAAGCTGCCCGGCACGTCACCATGAAAGAGAACGGTGCCGGGCGCTCCGGTCAGCGCCACGACCCTCGGCGAGGGATCCGTGCGCGTGCGCGCTTCCGTCTCGATGCGCGGAGGAGCGTGTGGTGCGCCGCTCACGTACCACCGATAGTTGAGCGCGCCCGTCTCGCCGAAGCTGAGTCGTCTCTGCGAAACCGATTGCACCGCCACGAGCGGTACGATCAGGACGAGCGCCGGCACGACGACGCGAACGAGGTGGACGCGGCGTGCCCGGGCGCCCGCCACCCATCGAAGGGAGAGCAGGAGATACGCCGCCGCGGCGACCGGCGCCACGGGAAAGGACACGGCCTTCGTCCAGTAGGCGGCGCCGAGCACGATCGAGAATCGGATGGTCGCGCGGGCCGACGGCGGCGCGATCGCGGCCTCGACGAGATCCGCGGTGACGAGAAAGAGCCACGTCGAGAGCAGCGCGTCGGGGGTGACGGACGTTGCGGCGACCATCCGGATGGCGCACCACGCGAGCAGCGCCGCGGCGGCGAGCAGGCGGCACGCGAGCACGCCGGTCGAGCGCGGCATCGACGCGCGCACCAGAACGAGCAGCAACCGCCCGAATGCGAGCGCGGCGGAGGCGAGCACCAGCACGTTCGAGACGAACACCACCCGCATCTCCGAAGAGGACGCCGCGGCGGCGCCGTCGAGTCCCGCGAGGCGCAGCGCGCCTCCGAGCAGCATCGGGTAGAGCGGACTCCAGTACCCATTCGCGACCGCGGCGAGATCGCCGTTCGCGTAGCGCGCCGCCAGATCCAGGTAGCTCACGCCGTCGCCGTTCACCGTGCCGTCCCACCCGTGGCACTGCATCACGGAGAGGGCGAGGATGACGCTCGCGAGGAACGGCGGAAGCAGGGCGCGCCAGCGCATCGGAACGCGGGAGATCGCGGAAGACTGTGGGTGGTGGCGTCGGCCGCGCACGCGGTGGGATACTTGTACCCATGGACGACTCGCATCGGATCGGAGCCACATCGGTCGCCCCCGTCGACCGCGTGGAGTTCGTGGCGATTCTCGCCATCACGGTGCTGGCCGCCGCGTGCCGCGTCGCCGCGCTCCGCCAACCGATGCGCTACGACGAGGCGGTCGCGTGGGCGGAGTTCATCGGGCGCTCGTGGTGGACCATCCTGAGCGAGTACCCCAACCCGAACAATCACGTCTTCTTCTCGCTGCTCGCGAAGGGGACGTCGTCGATCGCCCCATTTCACCCATGGGCGATCCGGCTGCCGGCGGTGATCCCGGGCATCGCGATCGTGCCGGCCACGTGGCTCGTCGGGCGGCGGCTCGCCGATCGGAGCACCGCGCTGCTCGGCGCCGCGCTCGCCGCCGGGTCCATGTCGCTGGTCCTCTTCTCGGCCAACGCACGAGGCCATTCGCTCGTGGTGCTCGGCGGACTCGCCCTCGTGCTCCTCGGCGATCGGCTGCGCGTCCATCCGGCGCGAACCGCCGACTGGGTCTGGTTCGTACTCGTCTCGGCGTTCGGACTCTGGACGGCGCCGCTGATGGTCTATCCCATCGGTGCCGTCTCGCTCTGGCTGCTCATGGGGGCCGTACGGCGCCACCCGGCGAGTGAGGGCGCGCCGAGCCGGTGGGCATTCGATCGCGCGCTGGTCTCGCGACTCGTCGTGGCCGACGTCGCCGCGCTCGCGCTCGCGTGGCTGCTCTATCTCCCGATCATCGCCAACGTCGGACTCGCCGCCATCACCAGCAACAAGCTCGTGCTGCCGGTGCCGTGGCCGGAGTTCGCACGCCTGCTTCCGCCATTCCTCTTCGAGCTCGTCACCACCTGGACCGCGCCTCTTCCGCCCCTCTTCGCCCTGCCGATGTTCGCGCTCGCGCTCGCGGGCGCGATGCCGGCCAGACGCGGCGCTCCGTCGTTCGCGTCGGCGGCGATCGTCTCGTGCCTCGCGCTCTTCCTCACGTCGCACGCCAAGCCGTTCGTGCGGGTGTGGCTGTTCTTTCTCCCCTTCTTCGTATTGGCGGTCGGCCGCGGTGTGATGCTGCTCGTGGCCCGCCTGCGCCTGCGCGCGCGCGTCGACGCCGCCTTGGGCGCGGTGATGCTCGCCGCCGCCGTGTCGGCGGTCGCGATGGCGACGCACGCTGCGGAAGGAACCGACGAGACCGGGCGGTTCGCTGCCGCGCCCGAGGTGACGACGCTGCTCGCGCCCGTGCTCCGGCCGGGCGATCGGGTGCTCGCGGTGATCCCGCTCAACGGTCCGCTGCTCTACTATTTCGGCGCGCAGGGCGTCGACACGGCGTTGCTCAACACGCCGCGGGAGTCCATGGCGCGGGCCTTCATCGTGCTCGACACCGAGCGAGGCCACACGCTCGGCGCCGCGCTCGGCGCGGGCTTCATCGACACCGTGCTCTTCACGCCGCCCAGTCTCGTCGGTCGGATCCCGGGCGCCGAAGTGTGGCGGTCGGACCGCCGTCCCTCGGCGGATGCTCGCGCGCCGCGGTCAGGGACGCCCGTATCGCTCCACCAGCCCCGCATCCCGCTTCGCCGGGCCGGCGTAGCTGCCGCGCATCGCGGCTTCCACCTCGTCGATCTCGCGCGGCGCGCGGGAGATCCACTCCACGCCCTGCTCGGTGGCGAGGTAGTCGTCCTCGATGCGCACGCCGATGTCGCGGTAGCGCTGGACCGCGCCGCGCAGCGTCGCCGCGATCTCGCGGTTGCGCGGTGAGTCGGGCATCTCCTCGAGCACGTGCTCGCGCACGTAGATGCCCGGCTCGATCGTGAACGCGCTCCCCGGTGCGATGACGCCCGTGCGATAGTACTGATCCGGGTCGTGCACCTCGAGCCCGATCCCGTGTCCCAGCCCGTGCATGTAGTAGAGCCGGTACTGCGGGCACTTCCGGCTCGGATCGTTGGCGACGCAGTCGTACGTCGCCGTGGGCGACTCGATCAGCCCGAGCCGCGCGAGGCCGGCCGCGAGCACCGCGCTCGACGAATCCGTCATCAGCCGCGCGCTCGCGCCGAGCTTCGCCTGACGCTCCGCCGCCGCCTGCGCGGCGCGGACGATCCCGTACACCGCGCGCTGCTCGGGCGAGAAGGTGCCGCTCGCCGGCACGGTGCGCGTCACGTCCGCCGCGTAGCCCTTGTACGACGCGCCGATGTCCATCACGATCACGTCGCCCGGCTGGATGGAGCGATCGTCGAGGCTGTAGTGGAGCGTCGTCGAGTTCGGTCCCGAGCCGACGATCGTCGAGAACGACGGTCGGTCCGCGCCGTTCCGCCGAAAGGTGTACTCGATCAGCGCCTGGATCTCGAATTCGTTCATGGACGGCTCGATCGCCGCCATCGCCTCGCGCTGGGCCATCACCGTGATGTCCACCGCCTGGCGGATGAATGCCTGCTCGGCCGGGCTCTTCTTCCCGCGCAGCGCTTCCACCGCTTCGTTCACCGGG
>Ga0310810_10003843_pt1 | contig 16492 bp, 16 predicted proteins | sample NCmetagenome_FD_207641 | JGI IMG/M metagenome (GOLD analysis project Ga0310810, IMG submission 207641) | Soil microbial communities from experimental microcosm in Duke University, North Carolina, United States - NC | ecosystem: Engineered > Artificial ecosystem > Soil microcosm > Unclassified ... | reverse complement strand
GTACGACCGCGCCTTCATCACGGCCGATCATCTCGACGATGCGTGCGGCGACCACCCCGATGCCAAGCTGGCTCGCGCCCGTCCCTTCGATGATGCTGATGTTGGCGAAGCGCACGTCCTGCTCCACCTCGTGTCGGATACGGACATCGGGAGCGATCGCGGTTCCGGCGACGTGCGCCGTCGACCAGAGATACACCTGAGAAGTCCCGTGCTCGCCAACGACCTGTGCTTCGACTGACATCGGATCGAGCCCAAGCTTGTTCCCGAGATGCCATCGAAAGCGCAGCGAGTCCAGGAAGGTGCCGCTGCTCAGCACGCGGTCGTGCCCGCCGATGCGTCGGGCGATGTCGGCGAGCGGATCGGGCGGATCGGTGATGACGAGCAGAATCGCGTCTGGCGCGGCTGCAACGATACGCGGAACGACGTCTCGATAGACTCTCGCATTTGTCGCGAGCAGATTGAGCCTGCCCGCGGAGTCATTGCGGTCAGTGGCACCGCCTGACTTCTCGTTCGCACCAGCCGTGATCATGACAATCGCGGCGCCGCGCAACTCGTCATAGTCTGCGGCCCGGAGGGACACTGGCCGCGCGAGCACAGCTCCATACTGCAGGTCGGTGACAGCCCCTCGCGCGCGCTCATGACTGCGGTTGATGAGGACGATCTCGCGCGCGGACCCTCGCAGTGCCATGGCAAACATGCACGCCGTACCAACGGCGCCCGCACCGACGACGCCAACCTTCATGACGATCCAGCCCGACAGAGACGAAACAGCGCACGACACGCCATAGGCTTCCCGGTATGCAAGATGGCAGTCGTCATCTGTTCCAACCGGCAGACCCGTACGTCAATCGGACAGGCACATGTGACCGACCGTGGCCGGCCGGGATCGAACGCGCTGGAACGACAGATGCTTGCGATGTCACCTGAAGACACCGACGATTCGGAGAGTTCCCATGCAACTCACCGGCATCCACCACCTCACGGCTATCTCGGCGGCCATCAACGACAATCACCGCTTCTACACGCAAACGCTCGGCATGCGGCTCGTCAAGCGCAGCGTCAACCAGGACGATGTGAGTGCCTACCATTTGTTCTACGCCGATGCTAAGGGAACGCCCGGAACAGATCTGACGTTCTTCGACTGGCCGGCACCACGCGAGCATCGCGGCACGCGCAGCATCGTTCGCACCTGTCTCCGCGTGAACGGCGAAGCCACACTGAAGTGGTGGGTGCGGCGCTTCGACGAATTCACGATTCCGCACGGCGACATCTTCGAGCGAGATGGCCGCTTGACATTGCGATTCGAGGATCCCGAGGGCCAACGGCTTGCGTTGGTGGACGACGGCGGTGCGGGAGATCCACCGACACCGTGGGATCGCAGTTCAGTGCCACAGGAACACCAGATTCGTGGCCTCGGCCCTATCGTCATCAGCATTCCCACGTTGAACCCGACGGATGCGCTGTTGACGCGCGTCTTCAATATGCGTTTGATGCGCGACTGCCCGCATCCCGATAATCCCGGCACGCGTGTGCACGTATTCGAAATGGGAGCTGCAGGTCCGCATGCGGAGTTGCACGTCGCGGTGCAACCAGACCTGCCTGTTGCGCGGCAAGGTGCAGGAGGCGTTCACCATGTCGCGTTCCGCACGCCCGATGCGAACTACGACGCGTGGGCAGAACGACTGAACGAGTTCGACATTCCGAACAGCGGCAAGGTGGACCGCTTCTGGTTCCGGAGCCTGTACGTGCGCGAGCCAAACGGCGTACTGTTCGAGATCGCGACCGACGGTCCAGGATTCGCGGTTGACGAGGACCCCGCGACGCTCGGAGAGACGCTCGTCCTGCCGCCCTTCCTCGAGCCGCATCGCGCGCAGATCGTGGCGAACCTGAAACCGATTGATTGATGGTGCGATGAATTATGGCAGCCACAGCGGATCCTCACGCCGGGCAACCGGTACTGCGGTCGGGACCTCGGCCGGAAGACGCGCGGCTCGTCGCGATCCTGTTGCATGGACGCGGCGCATCGGCTGAGGACATCCTCGGGCTGGCCAATCAGTTCAGTGCGAGAGACATCGCCTATGTCGCGCCTCAGGCCGCGGGCTCGACCTGGTACCCGTATTCATTCCTCGCGCCCATCGCGCAGAACGAGCCGTGGCTCGGCTCAGCGCTCCGCATCGTGGCCGGCCTCGTCGAAGACTTCACTGCGCGTGGCATTCCGGCTGATCGGCTTGCGGTGATGGGCTTTTCACAAGGCGCGTGTCTGACGCTCGAGTTCGCGGCTCGGCATGCGCGACGGTACGCGGCCGTCGTGGCGTTTACAGGCGGCCTGATCGGGCCACCGGGCACCACGCGAAACTACACCGGCGAATTTTCCGGCACGCCGGTGTTCATCGGGTCCAGTGACATCGACCCACACGTACCACTCGAGCGCGTACAGGAATCGACGACGATCTTTCGTCGCATGAACGCCATCGTTGACGAACGTATCTATCCAGGGATGCGGCACACCATCAACGCCGACGAACTGCAGGCCGCTGAGGCGCTGCTGGCTGCGGCGGTCTCACGATGACAAACGCGGTGCCTTCGCCGAGTTTGTGCTTATCCCTGAGTGCCGCGCGCGCCGAAACGCGTTGAGCCCCTTATGCGTGAACCAGCTTGAGACCGATCGCCGTTCCAAGCCCCAGCGCGTAGCCGAGCTGAATGTTGAAGTAGCCGAGCGGCTCGAGCAGACGCGCATTCTGGAGCGGTCCGGCATCAACGGCGTCGAAACCGATGTCACGCGCGAGTCGAATGACTTGTTCCTTCGCGCTGGCGTCGTCGCCAGCCGCAAACGTGGTGAGCTGCTGCCCGTCGACAGCCCCGCTGTCCATGTGAGAAGCGAACTGCGTGTTGAACGCCTTCACCACCTTGGCGCCACGCGCCTTCCGCTGAAGCGTCTCCGCTCCGCTGGTGGTGCAGCCGCTGGCGAGCTGCATGTCGCCGGTCAGTGCATTGGTGACATCCACGAGCGTCTTTCCGTTGATTCCATCACCAAGCTCCGAAATCGCCTCGTCGATCGCTCCATACGGAACCGCAAGGATCACCACATCGGCCCAACCGCCCGTTTCCTTCACCTGGCCCGGGTTCTTGCCGACTGTACGAACCTGATAGCCGGCGCGCTCGAGTCCACGGCTAAGCGCACTGCCCACATTGCCGTCACCGATGATTCCGACCTTTGGCTTCATCTCCCTACCCTCCGGCCCAACGGCCCTGCAGTTCGCACGCGTCGGCAGGATATCTGCGCGGCACCTGCTGCACGGTCATCCAACGGATCAGTTCCGCGAGCTCCCGCGATGCACCCGGCATGCCACAGCGTCGTATCTCTAGCGCGCACTTCCGATCGTCTGCTGAGCGCTCCGTACGAGTCGACGTACGAGATCGGTCGATGTCTCCGCATGCGATGATCGTTGGTGACGTCGTGGAGGAATCATGGAATCCAGCCCGACAGAACGGCGAGACTTTATTGCGTATCCGATCAATCGCGTCGTCGGCACCATCGCCGACGCGAAGACCGCGCACGCGACCATCGATGCGCTGCTCCAATCCGGTTTCGAGCGCGAGAACATTGACATTCTGCACGGCGAGGCCGGTGAGCAGCGGCTGGACCCCGAAGGCACCGAGCACGGATTCCTCGCGCAGTTTCAGCGGACGCTGATTCGCACCGCAGGCCAGGCCGAGGAATACAAGTCTCTGATGCATCATCTCGAAGACGTTCGCGCGGGTCGATTCGTGATCATGGTTCTGGCCAAAGAGCGTGAGCAGCGAACGGTGGCGGCCGACATCTTGAACGCGCATGGCGCCGACTTCGTCGGCTTCTACGGGAGATGGGCGTGGGAAGGTCTGACGACGGACGAACCGTCAACCGTCGATACCGACGCAACTCAGAAGATGCACGCGGCCGCGAGACGCGCCGACGAGATACCGTCTTTATTCGTCCAGGCCTGGAATTCGCGAGACGCTGACGCGCTCGCGTCATTGTTCGACGAGGATGCCGAGTTCGTGAATGTCACAGGCCTCTGGTGGCATAACCGTGACTCCATCCGCCGCGCGCACGCGTACGGGCTCGAACGAATTTTCAACGAGTCGACGCTGTCGATCACGGAGACCCGCGTCAAGACGCTGTCCGACGATGTGGGCGTTGTGCATGCCCGAATGACGCTGTCCGGCCAGACGGCAATCGGGAACATCACGAAGCCGGGATCGCGTGCCACCATCTTCTCGTTCGTCGTTCACCGCGTCGGCGACCTGTGGCAGTGTGCGTCGGCACATAACATCGATGTCGTGCCACACATGGAGACGCACGTCGTCAGTGATGATGGAACGTTTCGGTCCGCGAACTATCGGACCGGCCAGGTATCCGCGTAGAGCACATTCGGAAGCGCACCCAGCGCGCCAGGTAGGAGCGCGAAAGATAGAGACCAAATGCAGATGCACTGCGCCTACATGCGCGCCGCTGGGCAAGCGAAACGCCGGAGGCGGCATCCCGTACGGTAGGTCACTTGGTGTCGTTGGCTCCGACATGACGCGTTTCGCTTTGTCGCTGCGCCGCTTTCAGGCGGTCGTGAGGCGCACAGGACTCACGAATCCATCTGGCTTGACGGTCAACACGGAACACGGCAACTTTCGGAGCACTCGTTCTGCCGTGTTGCCGATGAGCATCCCGGGAATCCCGCCACGCGCGACCGTGCCCATCACGAGCACATCGATACCTTCGGACACGACGAACTCGGGAATGACATCGTCAGGCTCGCCTCGACGAAGCACAATCTGCTTTTCATCGAGCCGCCCTTCAAACGATTGAGCAATGCGCGCGAGCGTTGATGCCGCGCTTTGTCGCGTCTTCTCCAAATAGGTCGCGAATTGATCGTCCAGCACATGGCTGCGAACGGCTCGTTCGGCAATCGGCGTCCACGCGTGAAACAGTGTGGGCGAACCCGACTCGAGGTAGTCGGCCATGACGAGTGCCAACTCGATGATCTTTGCGTTCAACGCCTGAGCCTCGGGATCATCAGCACTCGCATCGATCGCGCACGCGATCCGCGGTTCAGTGGCCGGCTGCCCGTGACGGACGAGCAACACGGGACATGGGCACTTCCGCAAAAGCTCCATATCCACCGCACCAAAGGGCCTGGGGCCCGGGCTCGTCAGATCACGTGCGTGCGATCGCATGATCAAATCGTGATTCGATCGCAACACTTCTTCGATCAACACCGTGGCGGGTCGCCCCACGAGGAGCTTTGCCTCGGCGCGCACGTCGCTGACCTCTCCAGCAATTCGCGCGAGTTGTTGCCGGCGATCGCGCACGAGACGTTCTTCGATCTCCGCTGGTAAGTAGTGGCGCGCGTGGGGCGGAACCGTCATGACATCGGCGACAGTGAGCGTGCCGCCCGACTTGGTCGCCAGCAGGATCGCTCGCTCGAGAGCGGGGTGCGCCGTCGCTGCAGCATCGATGTCAACGAGGATGCTCCTGAACGAAGACATCATTGAGGTACCAGCACAGCGCGCCCGGTGATTTGCCCGGCTTTGAGTCTCTCGTAAACGGCGTCAGCCTGCTCTAATGGGAACTCCGTCGTCTCTGCGTGGATTCTACCGTTGCGCGCCATCGCAATCACTTCCATCAGCTCTACACGAGAGCCCCAATACGGAATGCTTACCGAGCAGCCGTAGGGTGTGCTGCCGTGGTGGAAGTCATGGTGTCCGCCGCCTAATCCAACGATGGTCCACATTGAATTGCGTCCGAGCAGTCTCGCACCGAGATCGATGGTTGGCTGCACACCGACACAGTCGAGCACGAGGCCGGCGCCGCGCGAACCCGCGATGTGCTGTATCCGCTCGGCAGCTTCGTCGACATTTCGGTTGTTGACCGCGTCATGCGCGCCAAGGGCCTTCGCTTGTTCGAGTTTTGTGTTATCCACGTCGGCCGCGACGATGCGCATGGGCGCAAGCAGGCGAAGGAGTTGAATCGCCATGTGTCCCAGCCCGCCGACGCCCATTACGACGACGGTGCTGTCGGCATTGAGGCGTGGCAGCGCGCGTTTGATGGCGTGATAGGGCGTCAGCGCGGCGTCGCTCAGCGGAGCAGCCTTCGCCGGACTGAGGTCGCCAAGCGGCACCAGCAGGCGTGCGGCTGGAACCAACATGTAGTCCGCCATCCCACCGTCTAAACCAAGGCCTCCGCCAAAGCCGGCGATCTCGGCCCAGTTCTCGCAATAGTTCTCCATGGAGAGCTGGCACGCGTGACAGCGGCCGCAACCCCACGGACCATAGACTGCTACCGCGTCGCCTTCGTTGAACCCAGAAACACCTCCTCCGAGCCCCGCAACCCACCCCGCATTTTCATGTCCAAGCGTGAAGGGCGGTTTGAAACCAAAGTCTTCTTCCATGACGTGTAGATCGGAGTGGCACACGCCGGCCCCGCCAATCTTGACCAGTACCTGTCCCGGGCCTGGCTCGGGCTTCGGAACATCCGCGATTTGAGCGGGCCGACCAACGCCAGCGAATCGTACAGCGCGCATGACCCTGCCTCCTGATGTACTCCCGAGCGCGACAGCGAGTACCGCATACGCGCTCTCACGAATGAGCCGTTCTGTCGTCGATCCGAAGACCATCGATCGGATTCGGACCGAGGACGACCAGATCGACCTTACACGCACCAACGAAGTGCAGTACTTCGTCGGCTGGTTCCGCATGGTCAATCACGAGTTCCCCGAGCGCAACGTGCGTCTATCTCGTCCGTCACGTTTTCGATCTCTTCTGACGACTTTCCGTCGGCTTGCGATTTGCTCTCGTCAGCCATAGGGAGCAGACGACCTACGCCGGCAGGAGGGGCGTCACGGGCGGGTCATTTCGGAACTGCTGTTCGGATCGACTGCTCATCAGATCGTCCGTCAGGCACGATCTCCGGTGCCCACGATTAGAAAGCGAATACAGCGCATCGGTCACGATGCGCCGCGGTCCGCCGCGGTCATTCGAGCCCAGATGAACAAAGTCCTTTCCTGTGCGGCGATGGGTGTCTATGCCCCACCAGTCACTCGCCACGACTGCGATCGACCTGCTCAGGCCGCAAAACGAAGCCGAAGGAAAAAGGAAGAGGGGCGCCGCCGATGCGCTATTTGGTTCTAGTTACCGACTACGACGGCACTCTTGCCACGGACGGTGTGGCCGACGAGTCGACGCTCTCGGCGCTCGAGAGGCTGCGCATGTCCGGCCGGCGAGCGATCCTGCTCACCGGCAGACAACTCGACGATCTGTTGACTGTGTGTCCGAGGCTCTCTCTGTTCGACTATGTTGTGGCGGAAAACGGGGCGGTACTTTACGAGCCGCGAACCCGACAGCAGACGCTTCTCGGCCCCCACCCGTCGGCGCGATTTCTTCGGCGGTTGCGAGAGCTTGCCGGCAATTCGATCGGCGTTGGGAAGGTTATCGTCGATACACGGGTACCACATCATTCTGCGGTGCTTCAGGCCATTCAGGAGATGGGCCTGGATCTTCAGATCGTCTTCAACAGAGACGCGGTCATGGTCTTACCAGCCGGCGTGAATAAGGCGAGCGGTATGGATCATGCGCTACGGAAGCTCGGTTTTTCGCCGCACGAAGCGATCGGCATCGGCGACGCCCAGAACGATCACTCATTCCTCGAACGCTGCGAATGCGCGGTAGCGGTGGCCAATGCCCTGCCGACCATACGCGAGCTCGCGGCGTTTACAACAGCTGGCGAAGCGGGGCAGGGTGTTGTCGAGGTGATCGACGAGTTGATCGCCAACGACTTGGCCAGAATGCACGGCCAGCTTGAAAGAAACCTCGTGGCTATTGGCACGGGGCCCGACGGAAATGCGGTCGCCATTCCTCCGTACGGTCTCAATATCCTGATTGCCGGACCTTCAGGTAGCGGTAAGTCGACAGTAACCGCCGGCATCGTCGAGCGACTCATCGATCGTGCTTATCAAGTCTGCATGATCGATCCCGAAGGCGATTACGGGACGTTGCCCGAGGTGCTTACCTTGGGAAGCCCGCGGTATGCCATCCCCGGCCGCCCGCATTGGATCGTGCTCGACGAGGCCCATCACATGCTGCCATTCGACTGGGGCCATGTCGGTAAGGCCCTGCCGCACAGACTCGGCGAGACGGTGTTGGTCACCGTGCATCCTGACCATTTGGCGCAAGAGACCTTGTCACTGGTCGATCTGGTTGTCCTGGTTGGAATGTCGCCGGAGAAAAGGTTGCAAGCGTTTGCCGACGCGCTCGGCCTGGTATTTCAGTGGCCTGACGGTTTGTCGTACCAGCGCGGCCATGCGGTCGCGTGGTTCGCGCGCAGCGGGAAGCCGCCGTTCTCGATGCGCATCATGGCCAGCCGCGTCGAGCGTATCCGCCACCTGCGCAAGTATGCCGAAGGCGACATGCGGGATCGGAGCTTCTACTTTCGCGGACCGGATGGGCGGCTCAATCTGAAAGCGCAGAATCTGGTGCTGTTCGTGCAAATCGCCGAGGGCATCGACGAAGAGACCTGGTCGTTTCACCTCCAGAACGGCGATTACTCAAAGTGGTTTCGCGGAGCGGTGAAAGATCCGTATCTCGCTGACCAGACAGAGCGGATCGAGCATAGGCGGGATTTGCAGCCGGGGGAAACCCGAAACCTGATCGTGAGCTTCATCGAAGGGCGCTATACGCTGCCGGAGTAGCCATCCCCCTGTGACGCGCGCCCGTGCTCACTTCTAATCCCGCCCGGTGATCTCCCGCGGACGTTCATCGACGATCGTGCCCTCCCATATTGGAGCGCCGCTCCGCGCCGCTGCTCGTGCGATGACGTGTGCGGCCACCGCCGTCGTCAGCAGCATGAATGCCGCGATGCTGGCCGCGCGCACGACAAAGGACAGCTCAGGGTTTCGAAGCGCCACGCCGACCAGCAGGCACCCAAGGCCGAGCGTCGACGCCTTGGTGGATGCCTGCATGCGCGTGAAGACGTCGGGCATCCGAAGCACGCCGACGCCGGCGAGCAATGCGAGCGTCGCACCAGCGATGAAGAAGCCACCAGATAGCCACTCGATCATGATCCGTCTCGCTCGATGTAGCGCGCGTAGGCGACAGTTCCCACGAAGCTGATCAACGCGATGACCATCGCGACGTCGAGGAATGCCTGTTGCGCCGTCACACCAGCCATGAGGACGAGCATGCACACCAACACGACGCCGATCAAATCGATGGCGATCACACGGTCGGGCAGCGTGGGCCCCATCGCCAGCCTGATGAAGGTCAAGCCCGCTGCCACGGCGAGCATTGTCAGCGCAACGAGGAACGGAACGCTCGGCATAAACCTGTTCAGCCAAGTACCCCCAGGACGCGGCGTTCGAAGCCTTTCTTGATCTCCTCGCGCGCGGCCTCAGGTGTGTCCATGTACATCACGTGAACGTAAAGGGTTTTGCGATCCGGCGACACGTCGAGGGCGACGCTGCCGGGCGTCGTGTTGATCAGCATCGACAGCAGCAGGATCTGCCCGTCCTCAGTGGCGTCCAATGGCAGGGCGATGATGCCCGGCTTCATATTGAAACGAGGTGTGGCGACATCGAGTGCCAGCCGGGAGTTTGCCTTGACGAGCTCCCAGAAGAAATACGCGGCCAGACCCAGGACGCGATGGACACGCCCAATATAGGGCGATGGGTTGAGCACACCGCCCCGGACCAACGTGAGCAGAATGACATAACCAAGCACAAGCCCCGTCACCAACGTCTGCAGGGAGAACTCTCCCTGGAGCGCGGCCCACGCCAGCGCCAGAAGCAGGTTACCGAGCAGCACGCGTCACCCCCTCTCCAAGAACAGCACGGAGATACGCGTTCCTATCGAGCAATTGTTCTGCAGCCCGCGTGGTCACGCTGGATACCGGCCCGGCGAACGCGGTGAGCGCGATCGTCAGGCTCACCAGGAACGCGATAGGCGCGAGGATCGGCACGCCGAGCCTGGCCTGCGGAGCAGACGAAGACAGGGGCACGGGCGCTGGCTTCCAGAACGATTCCTCCCACAGCCGCGCCATCGACAACACTGTCAACAAGCTCACGGCAAGCGACACTGTCGCAAGCAGGTACTGGCGAGACGCAATCATCGGGCCCACCACCGCCACTTTCGCCACAAACCCCGACAACGGAGGAATGCCGGCGAGCGAGAACAGCGGAATCAGCGCCAGACAGGCCACTGCCGGCTGAGATCGATACAGACCTCCGAGGGCGCGAAGGTCAGTTGTTCTTCTCCGCCGGAGAAAGAGACCGCTCACGAGGAACAGCGTCGAGATGACGAGCATGTGATGAAGCACGTACAGGATCGATCCGCCGAGAGCCGCCGGCGTCCACAAGGCGAGACCGACCGTCGTGAACCCAATGTGCCCGACCAGATTGAATGACAGCACACGCCGGAAATCCCGTTGCGCGAGTGCGCCGATAAGACCCACCACCATCGTGATCGCCGAGAGCACGAGTACGACGGTGTACACGATGGCGTTCGGATCGGGGAACAGCAGCGTGAACACACGAATCATCGCGTAGACACCGACCTTCGTCAGCAGTCCGGCGAGCAGCGCTCCGACCGCTGCCGGTGGCGTGTGGTACGACGCGGGCAACCAGAAGAACAACGGAAACAGGCCGGCCTTGATGCCAAACGCCGTGAGGAACAGCATTGACAGCGCCGCGTCGAGACCTGGCGTGCGCCGCTCCGGCCAGGCGCGGGCGAGATCTGCAAGGTTCAATGTCCCCGCCTGCCCGTACAGAAGACCGATAGCCGTCAGCAGGAACGCCGACGCAAGAAGGTTGAGGCCCACGTACGTGAATGCGGCCTGGAGCTGGGCTCGCGTTCGGTGCAACGACATGAGCACGAACGAGCCAATCAACATCACTTCGATCCAGACGTAGAGGTTGAAGATGTCGCCAGTGAGAAACGCACCAGCAACCCCCATCAGGACGACCTGAATGAGCGGGTGGTAGCCCAGCGCTTCACGGCGAGGATCGACACCGGCAAACGATGCCCCCGTCACCGCCACACCGATGATGCTGACCATCACGACCATTACCGCGCTGAACACATCGGCAACGAGCGTGATGCCGAATGGAGCCGGCCACGATGCGACTTGAAGAACCTGTATGCCGGCCTGCTGGACTCTGACAAGAATCGACGCTGTTGCGGCCAAGGCGCCGAGCGAACCAGCGAAGGCGACCACGCGCAGCAGACGACTGCGTTGCGGCAGTAGGTGCAGCCCGATCGCCGTCAGGAGAGGCAGGAGAATCGGCAGAGCGAGCAGCATCACGCCCGATCCGGCTGGTCCGACGAAGCGGTGGCGGAGTCGGATCCGATGGTGTCGATGTCGTCTGACCCTGTGGAGTGATGGACGCGATGAGCGAGGACGAGCGAGAACGCGAGCACACCGAATCCGATCACGATCGCGGTGAGGATGAGCGATTGCGGTACGGGGTCGGCGTATTGTTCCATCGCGATCCCTTCCGCAATCAACGGCGGCTTCCCGCGCGTGACGCCGGCAGCCGACAGAATCAGGATGTTCGATCCGTTCGACAGCAGGCTCAGGCCAATGATCAGCTGTGCCAGCCGGCGCCTCAGCATCAGATACAAGCCGCTCGCGTACAGCACCCCTGAGACGATCGCCAGCAGAAGCTCCATGTCATCCCTCAGTCAGAACTGCCTCGGCCAACGTGAGCACAATGGTCAAGACGACGCCAATCACTGCGAGAAACACGCCGATGTCAAAGACCAGCGGCGTTCCGACGTCGAGCACCGCTGATCCGAAAGCGACCGTCGTCCACACGGCCGTCATGAACGGTTGACCGCCGATGACTCCGGGCAGGCCGCTGACGAGCGCGACGAGAAGGCCTATGCCAAGGAGCCGCGACGGTTGGACGAGTAGCGCACGACGCGCGGCCTCAACGCCGAATGCGATCGCATACAGGACGAAGGACGCCGCAACCACGAGGCCGCCGACAAACCCGCCGCCAGGCTGGTTGTGTCCTCGCAGCAGCAGGAACAGGGCGAACAACAGCAGCAGTGGCATCAGGAGACGCACCGCCGTCTGGAGAATAGAGGAGGTCATTGGCGCCGTTCCCGACCAATGAGCAGGAGCGCGCGAACCCCGATCGCGACCGTCACGAGCACGGTGATCTCGCCCATGGTGTCGAACCCACGGAAGTCCACCAGAATCACGTCCACAATGTTGTCGCCGTGCGCAAGACGAGGAGCGGCGTCAGCGAAGTACGCCGAGAGCCTTGACGTCGTTCCGGAGGCGCCGACGAACCACACCAGCGTTGTCACCAAGGCGCCTGCTGCGATGGCGACGAGCGCGTCACGTACTTTCACGAGCCGTGACGACAGATCACCGAACCCGCGCAAGCGCGAAAACACCAGTACGAAGATGACGACGGTCAAGGTCTCGACCGCGAACTGCGTCATCGCCAGATCCGGTGCGCCCATGAGCGCGTACATCACCGCGACACCGTAACCCACCACACCCAGCGACAAGACGGCAGCCATCGTCGATCGCGCGAGGGCAGCCGACACGGCGCCGGCGACAATCAGTGCCACGAGCACACCCTCATGAAGCTGCACGGACGTCCAGCGTCGCGGCGGCGGCAGAATGCGCCCGATCAGAAGCGCGATAGCGACCAGCGCGACAGCCGTCGCCGTCACCGTCAGAATGTACGAGCGCAGCGACGCACTCTGCAGGGCCGGACTGATGCGGCGGCTGATCGCATCGAGACCGGTCAACGCTCCGGAGTACAGCCGCTCAGCATGCAGGGACGCGGGCCAGGTGAGACGCCACAGTGGGCGGCGATACATGAACAACGCCACCGAACCAGCCAACGTCAGGGAACTGAGCGCGAGTGTCACGGTGAAGCCATGCCAGGGCGCGAGCGTGACCGTGGACACGATTCCTGTGACTGACGCGCCGGCCACTGCGATTGGTCCAGAGATCAGTGCGGGAACGAAACCGAAGATCAGGCCAGCACAGCCGAGAATCAGTGGGCCGAACCATAGTGATACCGGCGCATCATGGGGCGCTGGCATCGGCATCGATCGACCTCGAAATGGTGCGACGCCGGCAACCAATCCTGCGGCTCCGAGGCACATGCTCGTGCCAACCGCGGTGGCCATGAGAGCGGCACTCGAGACACCGGGAAGAGCCGACATCATGACGCTGTCGTAGAACTGCTCCTTCGCGATGAACCCGGCGAACAGCGGAATGCCCGCCATTGACGCGGCTGCCAGGCCCGCCGCAAGCGCCGTCGTCGGCATGGCGCGTCGCAGGCCTGCCAGTATCGAAACATCCCTCGTTCCAGTTTCGTGTTCGACGGCGCCCGCCACGAGGAACAGTGCGCCTTTGTAGCAAGCGTGCGCGAGCAGGTAGACGAGAGCAGCCGTCACTGCCGTTGGCGTGCCAATCGCAAACAGCAGCATCAAGATCCCGAGTGCACTGATCGTCGAATAGGCAAGCACGCGCTTGAGATCGGTCTCCATCACGGCGCGGACCGCGCCGACGAGCATGGTGATGGTGCCCACGATCGTGATCGTGCTGGTCCAGAGCATCGTCCCGCCGACAATCGGCGTCATCCGCGCGACGAGATAGACGCCGGCTTTCACCATCGTCGCGGAGTGCAGGTAAGCGCTCACAGGCGTTGGCGCCTGCATCGCGTTCGGCAACCAGAAATGAAAGGGGAACTGAGCCGACTTGGTGAATGCGGCGAGCAGGACAAGTGCGATGATGCCGCCATAGAGTGGATCGCCGGCCAACGAACCCCTGCCGGCCAACTCAGACAGCTGCGCTGAGCCTCCGCTCTGCGCGAGAAGAATCGCCGCAGCCAGCAGCGCGAGACCGCCACCGGCGGTCACGAGCAGCGCTTGTGTCGCCGCTCGACGTGCCTCGGGTCGGTCGTGGTCGAACCCGATGAGCAGGTACGACGTGAACCCGGTGAGCTCCCAGAAGACGAACAACGCGATCAGATTGTCACTGAGCACGAGGCCAAGCATCGCCCCCATGAACGCAAAGAGCACGACGGCAAACCTGCCGCGCTGTGGATGGTGCTCGAGATATTTCGCGGCGTACAGAACGATCAACGTTCCGACAGCCGCAATCAGGATCGCGAACAACATGCTCAGGCCGTCGAATCGAAAAGAGAGCGACAGATTCAGCGCAGGCGCCCATGTTGTCGACACCGTGAATGGACCACTGCGGCTGACAACCAGGAACGCGTATGTGAAGTAGGCGGTCAGGGCGGCGGGAATCAGCGCCGGAAGATGCGCGCGCCTCGTCCCTCTGCCGAGCCAACCGACCAGCGGCATTGCGAGAAACGGCGACAGGATGATCGCAATGTGAAGGGCTGCGGGTGACAACGGCGCCTATCCAGTCCGGCCAGCATATACCGGTCGGAGTGACGCTGGACCGAAGCTGCATTCCGATTCGAGCGATCGCCGAACGCTCGAGGTTCGCTCGCGTCTTCCCAGTTGCCAACGCCGGTCAATTCGTGGCGCCGGCCATGGCGCCTGGCGATGGTTCGCTCATTGCTAGAGTCGAACCGAGAGCACCGCTCAACCATGGGCAAACCCGTTCTCGTCGAGCGGTGAGGAACGTCATGATCGAATTCACACGAATCCTGTGTCCGATTGATTTCAGCGAATCATCGCTTCGGTCGCTGGATCATGCCGCTGCATTGGCCGACTGGTATAAGGCGCAACTGACCGTTCTGCATGTGGTCCCGACCTTCGAGCCCATGCAGGTCCGAGGCGATCTTGGCGAGCCGATTCAGGTCGTGAATCCGGTTGCGCGGGAGCAGGTGCTCGACGAGTTAAATCGAGCGGTGCAGCGCACCACGGCGTCGGCGACGCCAACTCTGACCGCCGCAGCTGGCGACACGACGAAGACGATCACCGATCAGGCGTTGTCGATCGGCGCCGATCTGATTGTCATGGGCACTCACGGCCGTCGCGGGTTCAAGCGGCTGCTCCTCGGATCGGTGACTGAAACAGTCTTGCACGAAGCTCCGTGTCCGGTTCTCACGGTACCGCCCCGTGCCGGAGCGGCCTCATCGGAGCCGGTCGTGTTCAAGCATGTGCTGTGTCCGATCGACTTCTCGCCATCATCGCTCCAAGCGCTGGGCTTTGCTCTTGATCTCGCGCGTCAAGCCAATGGTCGAGTCACGCTCATACACGCACTCGAATGGCTGTCCGAGGACATTCCGCGAACGTCGATGCGTTTCGATACCGAGGCGTTTCGACAGTCATTGGCCGAGGACGCTACGCAACGACTGCGTTCGTTGGTCGCCGACGAACCACGAACATGGGCTGAGATCGAGACGGTTGTCGTGTATGGCCGGGCTTATCGTGAGATCCTTCGTATGGCGGAGACGAAAGGCAGCGATCTCATTGTGATGGGCGCGCAGGGCAGCGGCGGTGTGGACCTCGCGCTATTCGGCTCGTCGACACAGCAGGTCGTGCGCCGCGCCGCGTGTCCCGTCCTGACGGTACGCGGACTGCGACAGTCCTGATGAATGTAGTCCACGCCTCTATAGCGTGGCTATGCCGAAGACCCATGAAATCGCGTGGAGCAGTCCTCGAAACAAAAGGACGAACGGAAGGCCGATCAGCAAGATCACGAACGGCACCATCAACGCGAGGCCGGTGGCTCCTGCCAAGGAGATCAGCATCTGAACGACGGTTCGCTCCGTCGGAGGCAGGGACACGTCAAGGACGTCGATCACTCCCGCCGCCCCGAGAACGCCGGTCGCCGCGGGACCAGCAGGCTCGCGACTCAATGGAGCCAACCGCGCGATTCCCGGATTCCACGACGGTGGATCGCTTGCTGGAAACGAATCCGCGATCACGTCATCAATAGCGCGCTCGGCAACGAGGCGTTTTTGCACACCCGTCATGTCTTCGACGAGATCGCGCCCGAAGTATTTCGTGGCCGGCAGGATCGCCGCGATCGTCGCCTGGTGAGAATTGATTGATGATCTCGAGTGAAGCATCGTTCCTCCTTTAGTCAGGCCACACGCTGGTGCTGTGCGGCGTCTGCCACTGCACGCGAACGCAGAAAGGCGAGATCGTGGGCACGCGGGCCGAACGTCTCGACGGCTTCTGCCCAGAGGGTGCGCGCCTCAACGTGCGGGCACTCGTCATCACAGACATCACTTGCCCGTCCTGAACGTAGTCGACGCTCATGTGCGACCATGGCGTCGTGCCACGCGGCCAGGCGCGCGGACAATGACGTCGCTTCCGTTGTTCCGATCCCAGAGCTCAACATTCCGTATGGATTCATGTCACCCCACGGCTCGCGGTTTGGCGAGCAAGGCAATTGGCTGAGGCGCAGGCGCCTTTCGCCGAATCGATCGATGCGGTTGGTTGACGTCCTTACCCGCGAGGGGCAGGACTGACGGTGTCGGTGCCGCTCGGCAGCGACACCGCCGCTAGAAGGCAG
>Ga0310810_10003842_pt1 | contig 16495 bp, 10 predicted proteins | sample NCmetagenome_FD_207641 | JGI IMG/M metagenome (GOLD analysis project Ga0310810, IMG submission 207641) | Soil microbial communities from experimental microcosm in Duke University, North Carolina, United States - NC | ecosystem: Engineered > Artificial ecosystem > Soil microcosm > Unclassified ... | reverse complement strand
ACGAGTCGTCAACGGGGTGACGATTCTGGACCTCAAGGGCAAGATGACGCTCGGAGAAGGCGACGAGCTCCTGAAGGACAAGATCAATTCGCTCATCCAGCAGGACAAGAAAAAGCTGCTGCTCAACCTCGAAGGCGTGCCCTACATCGATAGCGCGGGCCTGGGTGAAATCGTCCGCACGTATACCACGGTGAGCCGTCAGGGGGGCAAGCTCAAGCTGCTGAACCTTACGAAACGCATTCAGGATCTGCTCGCCATCACGAAGCTGTTGACCGTGTTCGAGACGTATGAGTCCGAGCCGGATGCCATCAAGAGTTTCGGCGGTTAGCCAGGCCGCGCACATACCCGCCGCGCTCTAGATGGCGCGACACAGCATTCCGGACATCATCGATCAGGCCGATTTGCGCCAGGGAGAATTCCGTACGGCCGAGGTGCCGCTGTCGGTGAACCTCGTCCGCTCGCTTCGTCCCTCGCAGTGGACGAAGAACCTCATCATCTTCGGCGGCTTGTTGTTCGGCCAGCGTCTGTTCGACGTACCGTCAGTGCTGTACGCGTCAGCCGCCTTCGTCGTGTTCTGCGCGCTGTCCGGCGTCGTCTACCTCCTGAACGACGTGGCTGACCGTGAGGCGGATCGGAAGCATCCGCTGAAGCGACATCGACCGATCGCGTCCGGTGCGCTGCCGACGTCGTCGGCGCTCGTCGCCGCGGGGATCATCGGCGCCGCCGCACTGGGTGCCGCGTTCTGGCTTCGGTTCGACTTCGGCTTATTCGCTGCAGCCTATGTCGTCCTGCTCGCCTTCTACTCAGGCCCCCTGAAGCACGTCGTCATCATCGACGTGCTGACAATCGCCATCGGCTTCGTTTTGCGTGCGGCAGCGGGAGCGGTGGTCATTGACGTGCCGATCAGCAACTGGCTGCTGGTCGTCACCATTTTGGGCGCGCTGTTCCTGGCCCTGAGTAAGCGGCGCCACGAGCTCGTTCTGCTCGCCGATGAGGCGACCAGTCACCGCGCCACCTTGCAGGAGTACTCGCCCTACCTCCTGGATCAAATGATCTCGGTGGTCACGGCATCGACGCTGGTGGCCTACGCGTTCTACACCATCAATCCTGAGACGGTCGAGAAGTTCCACACGACGCATCTCGGCCTGACGCTGCCGTTCCTGCTCTACGGAATCTTTCGCTATCTGTATCTCGTGCACCAGAAGGAAGGGGGCGGAAGCCCGGCCGAGATGTTGTTGAACGATCGACCGCTGCTCGCCTGCGTGGCCCTGTGGGCCCTCGCGGTCGCCCTGATCATATACGGACCCATGAAGTAATGGCCAAATCGAAGGTTGCAATTCTCCGAACGACCCCGGGCACGGTTCTGCGCGACTATCACACGCTGCTGAATCTCGCCGGATACCAGGACGTCATCGCCAGGGACACCGACACCGCACTCAAGGTCAACATCTCCTGGCACTTCTTCTACCCTGGCAGCTCCACGACACCCTGGCAGCTCGAAGGCGTGATCCGCGCGATGAAGCAGGACGGCTACGATCCGTCACTGATTCACGCCTGCCACAATCGCACGGTGGTCATCGACGCGCATCTCGGGGAACGCCAGAACAAGCAGATCAACGTCATCGAAGCGCACGGCCTGCGGAATATCCACATCTACGAGACGGAGGAGTGGGTCAACATCCGCGATGCCGTCGGCGACCTGACGAAGAAGTTCACCTGCCTGAACGACGTCTATCCCAAAGGATTCAAGATCCCCAAGCGATTCATCGGAGAGAACATCATCCATCTCCCGACGGTGAAGACACACGTCTTCACGACGACGACCGGCGCGATGAAGAACGCGTTCGGGGGATTGCTCAACGAACACCGTCACTGGACCCATCCGGTGATCCACGAAACCCTCGTGGACCTGCTGATGATCCAGAAGAAGATTCACCGCGGCGTCTTCGCGGTGATGGATGGAACCTTCGCGGGGGACGGTCCTGGCCCTCGCTGCATGGTGCCGTATTCGAAGAACGTCCTTCTCGCGAGCGCCGATCAGACGGCGATCGACGCGGTGGCGGCCAAGCTGATGGGCTTCGATCCCATGTCGATCAAGTTCATTCGCATGGCGCACGATCTCGGCCTCGGTTGCGGCGACCCGAGAGAGATCGAGATCGTGGGAGACACTTCGGCGGCGGCGGAGAACTGGCATTTCGTCGGGCCGTTCAAGAAGATGACGTTCGCCTCACGAATGCAGCACAAGATCTACTGGGGCCCCATGAAGAAGCCGATCGAGTGGTCGCTGAAGACCGTGCTCGCGCCGTGGGCGTACATCGCGAGCGTCATCTATCACGACAGTTTCTGGTACCCGTACAACGCCAAGCGGATGATGCGCGAGGTGCTGGACGGGCCGTGGGGACGGCTGTTTCGCAACTGGGAGAGCCTGAGGCCGAACGGCGATGGGTATCCCGATGTCGGCACCGCCGCCGCTGAGATTTCGTTGACAGGAACCAAAGCCCTCGCCCGCTCCCTCGGCATTCTCGGCACCTGCATCGTCCAGGCGCCTGAGTTCGTGCACAAGAAGAGCACGGGCCGGTGAATGCTGAGTGCTGAAGGTTGAATGTTGAATGATCTCATTCAGCACTCAGCCTTCAGCCTTCAGCACTTCAGAGTGACACCATGACTGATTTCTCTATTCGCTCCGACAACGTCGACGTCGAGCAGATCATGCGGCAGATTCGTTCGCGGATCCGCGAGAAGCGCGGCGTGGACTACACCGAGGAAGAGATCCGCGAGCTTGCCAACGTGAAGCTGGAGAAGTTCCTCGATCCGCGTGGCGTGCGATCGGATCTGCTGGAACAGTTCCGCCGCAAGCGCGAGGCGTCGCTTCCGCCCAACTTCAAGTTCGAGGACACCACGCTCTACGAGACGCACCGGGGATTCCTGGCGTTCATGCGCAAGCTGTTGAATCCCATCCTCAAGCTGTTCTTCAATCCGAACCCACTGATTGAAGCGCTGAACATTCAGTCAAAGTTGAATGCCCAGCAGGCGGCGCTCGAGCCGTTGTATTACGAGGTTATCCATAATCTCGTCCTGGAGACGACGCGGCTGGGGATCGACGTCAAGAACCTGAAGATGCGCGTCGAGTCGATGTCGAGCCGGCTGGATTTCGACGAGCGCCGTGCCCGCGCGCTCGAAGGCGTGGTTCAGTATCGACCCGGCGCGGTGGCTCCGCTGCAGCCGCCGACCGGCGGCGAACGACGCGAACCAAGAACCGACAGCGAGCAGGCCGAGCGACGCAATCGGCGCCGGCGGCGGCGGGGACGGAGGAGGCCGGACGACAGGGGTGCCATGACTGCCGAGGGTGCCACGAGTACTCCGGGTGCCACGGGCGCTCAGGGCGCCGAGCGCGTGCCCCACGCGAGCGGTGAATCAGGCGAGTCGAGTGGATCGGGAAATCACGAGCGCGACTCGGACGACGGCGGCCGGCAGGAAGACAGACGAGACGACTCACCGGCGACCAACTCCGATTCCAACAGCGGCGACTTCGACTCGAACGCCGAGGACCGCTCGGAATCGTGAAGCTCGCGGTCGCGGTCCAGCGCTATGGCGCGGACATCAACGGCGGCGCAGAACTCCATGCGCGGTACATAGCCGAACGACTTGCTCGTCACGCGCAGGTCGAGGTGGTGACGACGTGCGCCCGCGATTACGTGACCTGGCGGAACGAGCGGCCGACCGGCGTCGAAGAGGTCAACGGCATTCCGGTACGGCGCTTTCCTGTCTCGCACGAGCGCGACCCCCTGTACTTCGGCCGGCTCTCAGGACGCGTGTTCGATCAGGAGCACTCGATCGCCGACGAGCTGTCGTGGCTGGACAGCGAGGGACCAGCCAGCCCGGCGATGATCGATTACCTGGCACGTTCGGCGGCGGAGTTGGATTTTGTCCTGCTCTTCAGCTATCGCTATTACCACGCGTGGCACGGGGCGCGGCGCGTGGCCGACAAGGCCATCCTCGTGCCCACCGCCGAACGCGATCCCGCAGTGGGCTTGGGCATCTTTGGCCCGACGTTTCGCGGGGTGCGTGCGGTGATGTACAACTCGCACGAGGAGCGGGCGATGATTCACGCGGCCACCGGTAACCAGGCGGTGCCCGGTGTTGTTGTCGGAATCGGTTCCGAGATTCCACGCCGCAGCGAGCCGATTCGATTCAGGAAGAAGCACAACATTCAGAAGCCGTTCGCGATTTACGTCGGCAGGATCGACGAAAACAAGGGCTGCAAGCAGCTTTTTGACTTCTTCCTGCGCTACGCTGCGACATTCCCGCGCGGCCTCGACCTCGTTCTGATCGGCAGCGCGATCATGCCGGTGCCGCCGCATCCGCGGATTCATCATCTCGGTTTTCTGCCCGACGAAGATAAATTCGACGGGATTGCGGCATCAGACCTGCTGATCATGCCGTCGTACTTCGAGAGTCTTTCGATGGTGGCGCTCGAAGCCTGGGCGATGGGACGGCCGGTGCTGGCGAACGGCCGCTGCGATGTCTTGAAGGGTCAGTGCATCAGGAGCGGCGCAGGTTTGTACTACGAGCGGTACGAGGAATTCGCCGAGACGCTCTATTCGCTGGAATCGAATGGCCCGCTGAACGCGCGTCTTGGCCGAAACGGCCGGGACTACTTCGCCCAGCACTACACCTGGCCGGTGATCGAGGGAAAGTACCTCGACATGTTCGATCGCCTCAAGCGCGCTGATGCCGGCGGTAGCTCGCGGCCGCCGATCGAAGCGCTGCCGGGGTGGCTGGCCCGACGCCGGCGCGATCAGCGTCCCGCGGCAGAGATTCTCGCCAGTATCCCCGCCGGCGCCGTCGTCTCCGATCGCGAGGCCGCGCGAGATCTGTCCCGGTCCGCATGAGTGCTGCCGACGCCTCCCGACCTCGCGTGCACCAGGTCCTGGCGACGCTCGGCTACGGCGACGCAATCGGCCACGAGGTGCTCGGAATCCAGCGTGTCCTGCGGAGTGCCGGGTACGAATCGGAGATCTTCGTCGAGACGGCCGATCCACGGCTCGAAGACTGCACGCTCGACTATCGCGACATGGTCGGCCGCGTGCTGCCCACGGATCTGCTGATCCATCACTTCTCGATCGGCTCGCGCGCCTCGCGGACGGCATATGCGCTGCCCGGACGCATGGTGCTCGTCTACCACAACATCACGCCGCCTGAGTACTTCATCGGCGTGCACAAGGAGCTCGTGAAGCTCTGTTTCCAGGGACGCCGAGAATTGCGGGCGTATGTCAATCGCTGTGAGCTGGCGCTCGGCGATTCTGAATACAACCGCCGTGAGCTCAGCGATCTTGGCTACCCTCACACGGCGGTGCTTCCCGTCGTTCCCGATTTCAGCCACCTCGATGCCCCGCCCGATCGCAGATTGGCCGGCCTGGACGATGAGTGGACCAACGTCATGTTTGTCGGGCGCGTGATCCCCAATAAGAAGTTCGAAGATGTGATTCGTGCCTTTCATGCCTACCGCACTCGTCACAACGCGCGATCACGGCTGCTGCTGGTCGGTTCGTACAGCGGCTTCGAAAAGTACTTGGCAATGCTCCAGGGGCTGGTCGCCAGGCTCGGCACACCGGATGTCCACTTCCTCGGCCACGTGTCGAACGAGGAGTTGACGGCCCTGTACGACGTCGCCGACCTGTTTCTCTGCGCGAGTGAACACGAAGGGTTCTGCGTCCCGATCGTGGAGGCGTTCCACAAGCGCGTTCCGGTGCTGGCGTACGCCTCGACGGCCGTGCCGGCCACCATGGACGGCGGCGGCGTCTTGTACGACCACAAAGACCCGGTGGAGATCGCACGGCTGATGGATGCGGTCGTCGACGATCCACGAATCCAGGAAGCGGTCGTGGCCTCGCAGGACGCGTCGCTCGAGCGTCTGCGCGCCAGGGACTTCGCCGGAACGCTACTGCGATTCGTTGACCAGACACGGGCGACGCCACCTCGGCAGGCTCCCGAAGTCCCCTGGGATTTCTGGCCACAGTTCGAGCAGTTCGACCGGTTCGAAGAACTGCGTCAATTCAGGCCGGCGCTGTATCGGGCGTTGCCGGCTGACCCGCAACTCGCCGTTCGCGGTTCGGAGTTCGCCAACGGTCGTTCATCCGACGAACAACCCCAGCCCGATGCGCGAGCTGCGAACCACGGATCGCGAGCCGCGAATCGCGAGCGGCGAGCATGATCGTCAACCAGTGGGTCCCCGCCGCCCACAAGGGGGATGCGATTGGTGATAGCGCGCGGCGCGTGCGTGGGATGCTACGTGCGGCTGGACACACATCCGATCTCTATGCGCTCACGATTGACGACGAGCTTCGCGGTGACGTGCTGCCGTTCGACGATCCGGGTGCCGGTCGGGGAGAGGCGACGATTTTTCATTTCGCGCTTCCCTCGCCCATGACGCACGCGTTCGCGTCGCTCGAAGGGCGGCGCATCGTCCAGTATCACAACATCACGCCGGCATCTTTCTTCGCGCCGTACGATACCGGGCTGTTCAGGCTGGCGGCGCTCGGTCGGCAGGAATTGAAAACGCTGGTCGGACACGTTGACCTGGCACTTGGCGATTCGGACTTCAACCGGCAGGAGCTCGAAGCGTTGGGGTTTTCACCCACCGGGGTCATGCCGATCGCGGTGAACACCGAGCGAATCACGAGCGCTCCCCGACGACCCGCGCTGGAGAAGATGCTGGGCGACGGCCTCATCAACATCCTGTTCGTCGGCCGGATCGTTCCGAACAAGCGCATCGACGACCACATCCGTCTGGCTGAGCTCTACAAGCGAAACATCGACAGCTACTACCGCTTCATCTTCGTCGGCCGCTACGACGGTGTTCCGGCGTATTACGCGCAAATCCGGGCTCTCATCACGGAGTTCCAGATGCTGCCAGATCGCTTCTGGTTTACCGGACCGGTTCCGGACGAAGATCTGGCGGCGTTCTACCGCTGGGCCGATGTCTACGTGTCGCTCAGCGAGCATGAGGGATTCTGCGTCCCGCTCGTCGAAGCCATGGCGGCAGACGTGCCAGTCCTCGCCTATGCGGCCGGCGCCGTGCCCGAGACGCTCGGCGGCGCCGGGATGCTGCTGGACCCGAAAGATCTCGAGGTCGCATCGGAAATGCTGGGCATGCTCGTATACGATCGGCCGGTTCGAGATCGGGTACTCGAGGGACAAAGACGGAGACTGGTAGATTTCTCGCCGCAGAGAATTGAACGGCGGCTCGAAGAGATCGTTGCGACACTGCACAGAAATGCTGAATTCTGAATGCTGAATGTTGAATGAAGCAGATTGCTGAATCGCACGCTTGGACATTCAGCGCTCAGCATTCAGCATTCAGCAGGTCGAGGCTGACTCATTGAAGATTGCTTTCATCGTCCAGCGCTACGGGACCGAGATCCTCGGCGGGTCCGAGTATCACTGCCGTTTGATCGCTGAACGGCTCGCGCCCAAGCACCACGTCGAGGTGCTGACGACCTGTGCTCAGGATTACGTCACGTGGAAGAATGAGTACCCGGAAGGGTCGGATCGCGTCCGCGGCGTTACCGTTCGTCGATTCGCGAACTCACGAACTCGCGACATCCATGCGTTCAACCGCTACTCCGAGTGGATTTTCAACAACGCCCACAGCCGTGAAGACGAGATGGAGTGGCTACGCCAGCAGGGCCCCTGGTGTCCGCCGCTGCTCGAGTACATCGAACGCAATCAGCACCAGTACGACATTCTGATTTTCTTCACCTACCTCTATGCGCCGACGGTCGTGGGCGCGAAGATCGCGCCGCAGAAAAGCATCCTCGTGCCGACCGCTCACGACGAGCCGGCGATCCATCTGGACATCTACAAAGAGCTGTTCAGCCTCCCCGCCGGGCTCGCCTACAACACCGACGTCGAGCGGCGATTTCTGACGACGCATTTCTCCATCCGCGCGATCGAAGAAGAGACGATCGGCTGCGGCGTCGATCTGCCCCACGCGCAGGAGTACCCGCGCGAACACGCGGCGGCGCGTCAAGGCGAGGGCGATGATGCCGAGGATGGACCGGCGGTGGATGACCCGTCGCCGTGGTTTCGCCCGCACCTCGCGCACCGGGGCACCATGTTCCGCCGGCGTCATCGATTGCACGGACCGATCGCGCTGTACGGCGGCCGGATCGATCCAGGCAAGGGATGCGAGGAGCTGATCGAGTATTTCAGCAGCTACGTGCAGGAGGGTGGAGACGCGTCGCTGGTGCTGATGGGCGTCAAGCTGATGCCGCTGCCGGAGGAGCCTTTCATCCGCTTCGCCGGTTACCTGCCGGATCAAGAGCGCGTCCAGGCGCTCGAGGCGGCGACCGTCGTCGTCGTGCCCTCGCCGTACGAGAGCCTGTCGCTGCTGGCGCTCGAGTCGTTCGCCGTCGGCACGCCGGTGCTGGCCAACGCCCGCAGCGAAGTACTGGTCGAGCATTGCCGCAAGAGCAACGCCGGTCTGTATTACGCGGATCGCGATGAATTCGTGGAAGCGTTAAAAGTGTTGATTGCGGATCCGCGCCTGCGCGCGAGCCTCGGCCGAAACGGGCGCGACTACGTCAGGAACCATTACCGGTGGGACGTCATCCTGTCGAAGTACGAACGCATGTTCTCGCGGTTGAGAACCACTGGACCGCAACGACGATCGACGGGATGACGGAATCGGCTGAATTTGGTGAGTTGGTGGATGGGTGAGTTGGTGAATTGGGCTTCGCACGCACTACCGTGCGTGCTGTAAACGCGCGGCGGTAGCCGCGCGATCCAAATTCAATTCACCAATTCACCAATTCACCAATTCACCAATTCACCAATTCACCAATTCACCAATTAGAAAGCTACTCCCGATTGACTGCCCCGACCTCGTCGCCTTCGTCGATGTCTTCGACGTCGGGGAGGTCGGATCCAGTACGCCCGCTCAGGGTTCCGCGCTTGCGGCGTGGGCGGATGTCGTACCGCTTGATCATTTCGTTCAGCGTCGTCGCCTTGATGTGCAGCAACTCCGCGGCGCGTTTCTGGACGCCGCCGGCCGCCTCGAGCGTGGACTCGATCAGCCGCTTCTCGAAGTCAGTGATGACTTCTTTCAACGAGATGCCCTCGGGCGGGACGATGAACTGCGGCATCTGGAAGCGCTTGCTGCTGCGCACGTGATCGGGGACGAGATCGGCGTCGATCTTCGCGCCGGTTGACAGCACCACCGCGCGCTCGATCACGTTTTCCAGCTCGCGCACGTTGCCCGGCCAGTCGTACTCCTGCAACAGGTCGAGGGCGTCGGCCGTCAGTTCCAGGTGTGTCTTGTTGTTTTCCTCCCCGTACTTCAGGAGGAAGTGCTGGACGAGGAGCGGAATGTCGTCCTTGCGCTCGCGGAGCGCGGGCAACTGCACGGTGATGACGTGCAGGCGGTAGTACAGATCCTCGCGGAACTTTCCTTCCTCCATCATCCGGTGGAGATCGACGTTGGTCGCGGCGATGATGCGGACATCGACCTTGATCGTCTCGACGCCGCCGAGGCGCATGAACTCGCGCTCCTGAATCACGCGCAGCAGCTTGGCCTGGGTCTCGAGCGGAATGTTGCCGATCTCGTCGAAGAAGATCGTGCCCTTGTCGGCGAGCTCGAATAGCCCCTTCTTCGGGTACAGCGCGCCGGTGAATGCCCCTTTGACGTGCCCGAACAGGTTGGACTCGAGCAGATCGGGTGGCAGGTTCCCTGAGTTGACGGTGATGAACGCGCGATCGCTCCGCGAGGAGTTCTGATGGAGCGATCGGGCCACCAGTTCCTTGCCGGTGCCGCTCTCCCCGTTGATCAGGATCGTCGTCCGGCTCGGAGCCGCCTGGATGATGAGATCGAACACCTGGCGCATGCGCGAACTGCGGCCGATGATCGCGCCGAAGCGGTTCGAACGGGCCTGCAGGTTCTGCCGCAGGGCGCGGTTTTCGGCCACCAGACGTCGCTGCGCGAGCGCGTTCCGCAGCACGACGAGCACTTCATCGTTCTTGAACGGCTTGGTGATGTAGTCGTAGGCGCCGCGTTTCATCGCGGCAATCGCGTTTTCGACCGACGCGAACGCCGTGATCATCAGTACCGGCATGTCGTCGTCGATCTTCTTCAGCTCGTCGAGCGCGGTGATACCGTCGATGCCAGGCATCATCATGTCGACAATGACGGCATCGAAGGGGACCGAGCGCGCCAGCTCGAGGCCTTCGGTGGCGTTTGCGGCCAGGCGAACGTCGTAGCCTTCACGCGTCAGCAGCGTCTCGAGGATCTCACGCATGATCTCCTCGTCGTCGATGACGAGGATCGATCCGGACCGCGCGGCCGTCACCGGTGCTTCAGAAGTCATGGGACGCGGCATCATCAGGCCTGCCTGTTCCTCGCCGTGGCCGCCGCCTCAGACCGGACGGCAGCCATCGGCAGCGACAGCGTGAACCGAGTGCCCTGGCCAAGCGTGCTCTCGCAATTGATGACGCCGCCGTGCTCCTGGACGATGCCGTAGGTAATCGACAGGCCGAGACCGGTGCCTTTGCCGATTTCCTTGGTCGTAAAGAACGGATCGTAGATCCGCGACAGCTGCTCCGGAGGAATGCCGGAACCGGTGTCGCCGACCTCGATCACCGCGCCACTTTCCTCGTCTCGTGTGGCGATCGTCAGCCAGCCTCCGCGCGGCATCGCGTCGCGGGCGTTGAGAAACAGGTTGAGGAACACTTGCTGCAGCTTGTACTCCACACCCTGGATCAAGAGCGGCGACGAACTGAGCTCCTTGCGCACCTGAATGCGGCCGGTGCGCAGCTGGTGCTCGAGCAGCACCAGCACGTCGTTGATGACGACGTTGACGTCGACCGCGCCACTATCAGTCTGTGCCGGCCGCGCCAGGTTCAGCAGGCCGTTGACGATCTTCGCAGCACGGAAGGTCTGACGTTCGATCTTTTCCAGCACTTTCGTCTTGGGATCGTCCGGCTCGGCCCCCTGCAGCAGCATCTGCGTAAAGCTCGAAATCCCGGTCAGCGGCGTATTCACCTCGTGCGCGACGCCGGCCGCCAGAAGCCCAATCGACGCCATTTTTTCGGAGATCTGCAGCTGCTCCTCGAGTTGGACGCGGGCGGAAATGTCCTCGACCACGACGATGGACCCCGCGATCGCGCCGTCCGAATCACGCAATGGCGTGGTCGCCATGTTGACGAGAAGGCGTCTCGCCGGATCGTGGCGGGTGGTCAGCGGCACACGATAGAACGCCCCGCCTTCAGGCGACTCACGCCGCGACGACCGCAGCGCTTCGAGAAACCCAGACTCGAACAGCTGATCGAGCCGATGAGACACCGCGTCTTCATGACGTACGCCGTACAACTCCTCGAGCCTTCGGTTCCACCGGACGATGCGATCGTCGCGGTTGACGACCGCGAGGCCGTCGTTCAGCGATTCGAGAATATTTTCGCTGAATTCCCGCATCCGTTCGAGCTCATCCGCCTTGTTGTGGAGTTGCCGATACAGCCGGCCGTTCTCGAGCGCGGTCGCCGCTTGCGCCGCCACGGCGGCCAGCAACGCCATGTCCTCGCTGCTGAGCGGCTCGCTACTGGCTTTACGGCCGAGAGCCATGACCGCAATCGTGCCTTCCTTCGACACGCAGGGCACGAAGTAATGAACCCCGGACTCACGCCAGAAATCGATCTCGCGCGCATCGATTCGCCGCTGTGCGAGCGGATCATCGAGCGACAACGTATGTCCCGCGATCAACCGGGCGCCCGCTTCGGACGTACGCGGAAGCGCCGGGGGCTGGCCGGCAAAGCCGATGTGCGCGATGGTCGAGAACTCTCCCTCGCGCCCGGTCGCGACCGGCGCCAGCATCAGCGCCATACGATCGACGACCAGTGTCTCCATGACACGGTGGACGAGCCGCTCGCTCAAGCGTTGCAGATCGAGGTCGCTGTTCAGGTCGCGCGCGAACGCCACGAGCGCACGCCGGTAGTCGTACCGATCGCGGTAGTAGGCGCGATCGAGCGCGTTCTGGATCGCGTTCTTGACCGGCCGCGAGAGCAGCACGACGACGATCGTCGCCAGCAGCGCGATCACGAAGTTCGGCTTGTCGCTGCCGTTCAGGAAAACTGTGCGCGCGACCCTCAGCAGGATGGCGTACATCGCCGCGATCGCCGCCAGCGCCGCCGCGTACACGACCGCGCGCTTGATGATGACCTCGACGTCCATCAGACGGTAGCGGACGATCGCCGACGCAAACGCGAGCGGCACGACGCCGAGAAGCACGGCGGTGACGTCAGCACCGCGAAGCGGAGTGAACCCAAGCGCGAATGGCAGCGCATAGCCGAACACGAACGGCACCGCGCCGAACGCCGTCCCACCGACGATCCATCGGAGCTGACGACGCGCGGTGACCGAACGCGCGCGACCGAGCGCCCTGATCATGATGCCTAGCCCGACGACGAGGCCGACGCCCAGGCAGATCATTTCGCCGCGTTCAACCAGCGTGATCACGTTCGAGAAGACCACGTCCTGCTGATGCCCGCGCAAGAGCGCCGACATACGGGCGGCGAAGAGCAGTACTGCCGGCAGATAGAGGAGTGGAAGCGCCGTCCGGCCGGCATCGGAGTGTGCCCAGCTGTGCGGCCGTTCGGGGAACACGAGCGCGAAATGCACGATGAGCGGCGGCAAAAGCAGCGTGCAGACGACGTCCGCCCAATAAATCACCCAGTCGAGCGTGTCCAGCCGGCCGCTGAACGAAAACGCCAGCATGCCGAAGAACGCCACCGTCAGCCAGAAGAAGTGCAGCGTCGCCTGATTGTCCGGACGACGGAACCTGACGCCGGCGCCAACCAGCAGCGAAAAGATCCCGACCGCGGCGAGCACGTAATACAGCCCCCGCGCGCCCGACGGAATCGGGGCCAGCGACAGGCGCAGGTTCTCCTGGGTCTTCGTGCGAATCAGCGTGTAGGTGATCGAATCTCCGGACGACGCACGATGAAGTCGCGCAACCACGTCCGACTGTGAGTCGACGGGCACGAAATCAATCTCAGCGAGGATGTCCCCGGTACGGATCCCGGCGCGCTCGGCCGGCGAATTGGTAGCGATCTCCTGGGCAACCACGCCGTCGGGGGTCGTCGCCCAGCGGACACCGTCCTCCGGCTCGCTCCACGTCAACCGGACGTAGATGTTCGCCATCGCGAGGCACAACAAGAGCGCGACGACAACCAGCTGAGCCGTCAGCCGAAAGAGCGCGCGCGGTCGGTTTCCGGTGTTCAACAAAGACTCGGTCCTGTTGGAGGCCCTCGTACGAACGAGTGGCTTGGCTCTACGTAGCAATCCGCGTTCCCCGACTTCGGTTCGGAGCATGACTCTAAATATCTGAGTTGACTTGACTTTGACCTATGCTATCGCAGGTTTTGACGCCAACTTCCAAGCTTGTGGACAAGCGGCTCAAAAACTTGGATCGCTGATTTTGAGGCAAAAAAACGTCCTGCCGGTTCGGCACCTCGCAGGACTTCCACAAACATCAGAAACGCACATGTTCGCCCGTGGATTCGCGCGGGCGATGGCTGGCAGGCGCGGTGAACTCACCCGGCAACCGGCGCGAGCCCCGCCCTCAGAATCGGACGAGGAACCCGCCGACTACGCGCTTTGGCGGACGGACCACGAGCAGTTCGTCGTAGACCGAGGCCGGATCATTTGGATCGCGGAACAAGTTCCGCACCCCGACGAGGACTTCCCATTTGGTGTTACCGAGACCGAACGGCAACGCCTGGTTCACTTGCACGTCGAAGCGGCCGTCGAGTCCCGCGCCGCCGGGTTCAGGCGACGTGAAGCTCCGTCTCGCGTAGGCGGAATTCAGCTTGTAGAGCACGAAAACCCGTGTTGCCGTCTCAGGGATCGCGGTCTGAACCGACGTCGTCAGATCGTGAATGTCCTCGTCCTCCTCACGCATCAGATTCGTCAGCCACGGGCGGGCCTGGCTAATCTCTCCGAACGAATTCCAGTGACCGTGGGAGAACGAATAGTCGATCGAGCCACTCACTCGCCGCAACGCCGAGGAACTCAGGCGAACTCCCCATCCAGCCACGTCGACAGATCCAGCGCCGGCGACGTAGTAGTGACCAACCGAGCGTGTGCCATCAGGGGAATGCATCCCGAAGAGGGTCATCGCCTGGTTATCGACGCCCTGGTAGAAGCGGCGCACGCCAAACGAGTAGATGCCGAAGTCGTGCTCGACGAGCACGTCGACATCACGCGCGCGCTCGACGCGAAGCTCGCCGCCACTCAACGGCGAGAACGTCCGTTCGGGCGGCAGCCACGGCCCGGCCGTCGCCGGCGTCAGGAATTCCTCTGCGCCCGGCGCGACCATTCGCTGCTCGACCACCGCGGTGATGCGCGTCGCCGTTGATGGTTCGAGCGTCAGTCCGACGCGCGGGCTGAAGAGGGCCGGCTGCACGAGATAGTCGTACCGCGCGTAGCGGCCGCCGTATTCAACCGACACGCCGGTCCCGACCGTCCAGCGATCGAGCGCGTAGATTTCGCCGACGTTCCGGTTGCCGTCGCTGACGGCGGCGAGCGCCAGCGGATTGCCGCCTTGATAATCCTGAGTGCTGTAGGTCAGACCCAGGTCATACGAATGAACGCCCTCGCGCTTCGACAGAAACGACCCGGAGACGATCCACGATGACAAATCACCTTCGCTCATCGCGCCGCGCACGGACCAGTCGCCGGCGCCAGTCGGCGCTCCGATGGCGAAGTAGGCCACGCCGCGCGGCAGAATGTCCCCGGAGAAGAACCGCCCCGGCGCAAACGCGCTGGTCGTCAACAGATTGACCTCGCCCTTGAACGGCAGGTCGGCGAAAAACGAGCCCAGCGCGCCGGCCGCAGACTGGTTCAGACGCCCGACCATCGGATCGTCGGCCGACGGAGTGTCGTCCTCGAGGACGACGATGCTGGTTGAATCCTTCAGGATGCTGCGGGTCAGATGGCGGAGCCGCCAGGCCGTATCCGTGTGCGAGTGTTCGTCGTCGCCGTCTGTCGACTCCGTCGACGTAATCGAGGGCAGGCCGAAGCCTGCCGCGAGAATCGGCCGGGCGGTGACTTCGTTGCCGTTCCCCGTGGTCGCGACCGGCGTGTCGAGACGATGCAGCTGGAGGCGGTACACGGAAGCCGGCGTGACCCCGACGCGGACGGTTTCGCGGCGCGAGGCGGCAAACCCGGCGAGGTGTGCACGCAGCGTGTAATCTCCGGCCGGAAGCTTTTCAAGCGAGAAGTGGCCGCTGGCATCGGTCACCGTCATCGCCATGGTGGCGCCCAGCGCCGAAACCATCGCGCCCGGCAACGGGCCGCCGAGCTCGTCGCTGACGATGCCCTTGATGACGCCGCCGATGACGGCGTTCACCGTGCGCACCTCCGGTGCGCGGCCCCCCGCATGCTGTTGTGCAAGCGCGGACGAGGAACTGGCTGTCGTGGCCAGCGCCACGATCCCTGCTGCCGAGAGCACGTGTTTCATGCGCCCCATGGCTCCTCCAGCCCTACGATCCCGCAACGGAAAAGGTGACGTCACGCGTCAACGAGTGTCGCGACGTCACGTCCGTCACGGTAATACCGAGACGATACTCGCCTTCCTGGAACGACGACAACAGAATCCCCTGGCCTGCCAGTATAGGCCCGGTGACCGGGTCAAAGCTCGCCCCCATGACGGATGGCCTGAAATGCTGAGGTGGCGTCCTCGTCACATACCGCTCCCCCGGGCGGGCCGGCGGATGAGATTCAGTCTCCGCGGCAGTCTGCGCGGGTGCCGTGCCATCCCGTCGAAATAGATGGTAATTCACCTCGATGTCGAAATTCCCGTCCGGCGTGACCGTCGGGTTGTAAATCAAGAACACCACGATCAATTCCCGAGTGCGCCCGAACGACGCGGTCGGAGATGGATGAATCTCGCTGGTTCCGATCACGTACGGCCGATCGAGTACGTCGTCCCCCGACACGGGCGCGACGTCGTCGATGCGATCCGCGAGCATCACGCTACTGGTCGCCAGTTCACCGGTCCAGAAATCCGGCACGGTCAACGACTGTTTCAGGACCGCACCCTTGAGACGCCGGTCGGAATTCAACGGATCCGCCGGACGCTCGCGAAGCGCGACATACACGTCGTAGTCGCCGGGCGCCACCGCAAAGCCGCGGGTAATCCGAACCGGTTGGCCCGCCGGACCACTCAACGTGACCGGAAAGACAATGTCGAACGGATATCGCCCGGCCGCCTCATTCGCACGCGCCCCGACGTCGCGTCGCGCCGCGCGCACGTACATCAACGCGGTTGCGGCCGTCAGGCTCGACCGGTCAATCGTGACCGTGAAGGGCACGAAGGTTCCGGTCTGCGCCTTGAAAAAATCGTTGCGCCACGCGATCGCAAAATCCGATGACGCGTGTCCCGCCATCGCCGCATCGGCGAGGCGAATCAGGGCTTCCCCTTCTTTGCGCTGCGCGTCCTCGAGG
>Ga0310810_10003841_pt1 | contig 16498 bp, 16 predicted proteins | sample NCmetagenome_FD_207641 | JGI IMG/M metagenome (GOLD analysis project Ga0310810, IMG submission 207641) | Soil microbial communities from experimental microcosm in Duke University, North Carolina, United States - NC | ecosystem: Engineered > Artificial ecosystem > Soil microcosm > Unclassified ... | reverse complement strand
AGCCAGATTGACAAGAGAAGCGACGTCGGTTCGCTGAAGTCCCAATTGGCAGCTTCGGTCAGGATAGATAGGGCATACCCCTCGTCCCCCACGGGCGTTCCGGTAGCGGGATCCAAGTCGGCGTCCGGAGAAAAACGCGACCCGCTCACGATCGGCTGGGCACTAAAGCCATCGGGTTGCATCGGAGCGTAGAGCCGGTGGGCGCAACCGGCGGCACCGGCCATCGCCAACATCACCATCACGAAAAGGCACGCTAGATATCCTCGTCCGGTTACTTTCCGGCTCATGTGGTAGGCCCCATTTACCCGTCGTCGCGGTCGTTAGGATGCGCTCTGTCCGGGCTGGATCAGTCCACGTTCGGCGGCCTCGGAGGGCGCGGCGGGCCAGAACCCGAGGTATCCGAGGGTCCCCTCGATCAACGCCTGGTGCTCCATGAGAAAGCGGTCAATCGCCGGCCGGCGATGCTTGAACAAGATCACGCTCGGAATAGAGGTCGCACCCAACCGCGCCTTGGTTTTCTCCGCGCCCTGGCCCGCGTGATAGAGAGGGATTCCTTGCTCCACGCAGTAGCGGACATTCTCGAGCCAGGACAAGAAATAGAGGTTGTATTTCCGGCCGAGCTCGTAATCCATGCAGAAATACTTGTCTACCATCGCCTCTTTCTTTACGACGAGAAGGTTGAAAGCGGCCAGCTCTTCTCGCACGAAATAGAGGGTGTACTCGGCGCCTGGCACTCTCTCGCAGACTTTCTCGAAGAATAGGCGGTTGTGCACGCCAAGCGCCATGGGGCATCGCTCCACTGTTTGCCGATAGAGCTCGTCGAGCCGGCCCAGAAAAGGAGAGATATTGCGGCTTCGAATCACCCTGACTTCGTGGGAGACGCGCAGCTTCCGACGGAGGTCTTTTCTCGTGTTTCTCGAAAGGCCGCTTATGTATTCCTCCAGGCTGCGAAAAGTGACCGGCAGCCGGGCACAGGGCAGACATTGCACCCGGTTGAAACTCCTGAATACTTCCCCGGGGAGCTTGCCGTGATGATTGAAGTTGTAGAATGCCGTGATGTCACTCTTGAGCTCTGTCGCGAGCGCTTGCAAGGCGCCCAAGGCCATCTTCCATGCCGCCTCAAGGGTGCCGGCATCGACTTGAGGGTCAATCCCGATTTCACTCCATTCCCCTACCAGCAACCCCACCCCCAAGACGCGCGGAGCAAAAATCGAAGGGACAAGACGGCCGGCTGCTCTCAGCGATCTCTTGATCCATCCCTCCGCAAAGGTGGACAAGTCAAAACGGCTCTCAAACAATGGCAATAGGAGAATCGGAGCCTCATTCTTTGACACCACGATACTTCGCAGGTGAAACCCGTCTATGCCCGATTCTTGCAACAGAGAAAGAAGACCGGGGGTGCTAGAAGGCTCCGGAAAAAGCCGTTCTAGTTCAGCCTCCGACACTCCGTCTAGCCGGGGCACGCAAGTGCAGGTAAGGTTATCCATCGCCTATGCTTCGCTCCATGCCGGGACTCTCGCACTGGAGAATGCCGGATCTCGTCTCGAGCGTCTACCTCTCCGGTCTCATCTTTCTCGTTCTGGCGGCGCGAGAGCACATCACAGACTGGCGCTGGCTGCTGGCGAGGTACGCCATCCTCCTGATCCTGCAGGCGGGGGTGGCCGCGGGCAGCGCCGGTGGTCTGCCGCGGATCGTTGCCGCCTTCTTCCCGTTGGTCCCGGTTCTGGGGATCTACGACTCGTTGCGATTCATCCCGGAGCTGAACCCCGGAGACCGAGACGATCTCTTGATGTCGATCGACCGAGCCATTCTGGGCGGAGACGCGAGCCTCTGGCTCGAGCGAATCAGCACCCCCTGGCTCACCGACCTCCTCCAAGTTGCGTATCTGCTCTACTACGTCCTTCCGTTCGTCTTGCTGGGGACCCTGTACAGCCGGCAGGCCCGCCTCGCGAAGGAGCCTGGGCAGGCACGCGAACACGCCAAGGCCTTCGACCTGTGCGTCGTGGCCCTACTCCTGTCCCACTACCTCGCATTCACCGGCTACATGGCAATCCCGGCTCTCGGGCCCCGATTCGCCCTGGCGTCCACGTACCGAACGGGACTCACCGGTCTCCTTGTCGCGGAGCCGATCCGGCAGTTCCTCGACGCCCTGGAGGGAACCATGCGCGACGCCTTCCCCAGCGGCCACGTCTCCGCGGCCTTGCTCAGCGTCCACTACATGTTTCGATTCATGCCTCGCCTGACCTGGTGCGCCCTCCCTGCGGTCTTTCTCATGATCTTCGCGACACTGTACCTCCGCTACCACTATGCCGCCGATATTCTGGCCGGCGGGATGCTCGCCGCCCTCTGCACCCTTCTCGCACCGCGACTCATTGGCTACCAGCGCCCCACCTCCTGGGGACCGCGGTAGGGACATCTTCTCCCTCCCCAGGCGTACTCGGCGCCCTTGCCATAGCGTCCCCCGATGAGATATCGTTCGCGTGCCCGCTCATGAGGGGGCTCGGCGCGGGCTGAGAATGGGCGTCCGCGCCCCTTATGTTCACACCAATATCAAAGGGATTCTCAGCGTGACGAACCCGACACGTCGCAGGCCATTCGCGACCGCGCCGGCGAGCAGGCCACGTCACACTTCCTCCTGCTGCGGTTCCGCACACGGGCGACGGAGCGAGGCGGGATGATGCCGCCGGAAATCTCCAAAGAGGAGATCTTGGCGGTCTATCCGCAGGTCGCCCAGATCATGGCGGACGCGCTCGGTTGCGACGTCGAACAGGTGGGACTCGGCGTGCCCCTCATCGAGGGCCTGAATGCGGAATCGATCGATTTCCTGGACATCATCTTTCACCTCGAACGGACGTTCAAGGTCAAGATCCCGCGCGGAAAGATTGTGGAGGATGCGCGTGGGGATCTCCCGGAGGCCGCATTCGAGCAGAAAGGCCACCTGACCGAGGCCGGCCTGGCGCACCTGCGGAAGTTTCTCAGCGAGGTCCCGGCCGACCGCTTCCACTCGCCCATGAGGGTGGCGGACATCCCGCGGCTCTTTACCCCCGAGACGTTTTGCAAGGTCGTGGTACGCGCGCTGCGAGCCGTGCCGGGCGGCGCTCCGCGGGGTTGAGGGTCTGAACCGCCTACCGATCTCGATACGCCCCATTGAATTGGGGAACAGACGGCAGCTCAAGGAATTCATCAGGTTCCCCTGGAAGATCTACGGCGACAATCCCAACTGGGTCCCGCCCCTGATCCTCACCCAGCTTCAATTCTTCACGCCCGGGAAGAATCCCTACTTTGCCCATTCGAAAGCCCAGCTCTTCATGGCCTTCAGGGGCGAAGAGCCGGTGGGAAGGATCTCGGCTCATGAGAACAATCAACATATTCACGTCCACGAGGACGGGGCCGGATTCTTCGGGTTCTTCGAATGCATCGATGACCACACGGTAGGCCAGGCGCTGCTGGATGCGGCCTCGAACTGGCTAGGGGAGCGTGGGCTCAAGACCATGAGGGGGCCCCTGAGCTTTTCCGTGAATGATGAAGCCGGCTTGCTCATCGACGCCTTCGACGAGCCGCCCCTCATACGGATGACCTACAACCCTTCCTACTATGCCGGTCTGATCGAAGGATACGGTCTTCAAAAGATCCAGGACCTGTACGCCTATGCGATGTTCGAGGGTGAGCACCTCTCGGAGACCGTACGCGGCATTGCTGATGCGGCTCTTGAGGATCCCAAGCTCGTCGTCCGGACGATAAATGAGAGAGATTTCAAGAACGAAATGGAGAAGATAGGAAAGATCTACGCGGAGGCCTGGTCCGAGAACTGGGGCGCGGTGCCTCTTACGGATGACGAGTTCGATCGTATCGTCGGCGAGCTCAAGTTGATTGCCGACCGGGATCTTTTCTTCATCGCCGAGTACGACGGCGAACCGGCCGGCATGTCTCTGGTTCTTTCCGATGTGAACGAAGCCTTGAAGAAAGCGGGCGGCCGGCTGTTCCCCCTGGGTCTGCTGAAGATCCTCTGGCACAAACGGAAGATCAGATCCATGCGCATGCCGCTGATGGGAATCCGGAAGGAATATCGCATGAAAGGTATCGATGCCGTCCTTTGCTGCCGTACGTACGATGGCGTGAAGGAGAAGGGCCCCCGGAAGATCGAGCTGTCATGGATTCTCGAAAGCAATACGGCAGCCAATGCGGTGCTGAAAAAAATGGGTGCCCGGAGGTCGAAGACCTATCGGATCTATGAAAAACCGCTCTAGCAGGCCTCCCTCGGGGACCGACTTCGCGTGCGGGTTCTGGTGACCGGCGGGACCGGCTTCATCGGGAGCCACCTCGTGGAGGCCCTGCTCGGCCGGGGCCACGAGGTCCGCTGCCTGGTCCGGGACAGTCGACGACTCGGCTGGATCGCGGGACTTCCATCGGTGACGATTGCCCAAGGGGACCTGGACAACCCGCGCTCTCTCCGGGAAGGCACGGAGGGAGTGGACCAGGTCTACCACGTGGCCGGGTTGACGCGGGCCCGTACCGCGCGAGAATTCCTCCGCATCAATGCTGAGGGAACCCGGCATATGGCCCAGGCGTGCGTGGACACACCGGGGGGACCGCGCCGTCTGATCCACGTGAGTAGCCTGGCCGCGGTGGGTCCCATGCCCATGCCCACGGCGTACGCGGAGGATGTTTCTCCCCGTCCGGTTTCCCCCTACGGACGAAGCAAGCTGAACGGTGAGGCCGTCGTTCTCGCAGTACGGGATCGCCTGCACGTCACCGTGCTGCGTCCCTCGGTCGTGTACGGTCCCCGAGACCGCGGCGTCCTGGAAATCGCTCGCTGGGTGTCGCGAGGTTTCCTGCCAATGCCGGCCGGTCCTCCCCGGACTCTCGGCCCATGCCACGTCCAGGACCTGGTGACGGCCCTTCTGGCCGCGGGCGAGGCGGATATCCCCTCCGGCGAGATCTTCCACGTGGCCGGAGCGGGAGCCTTCACGTGGGAGCAGGTGGGCGACGCCCTGGGCGTGGCTCTCGGAGTCCGGCCCAAGCATGTGAGGATCCCCGTGCCGATGCTCCTCGCCCTGGCCACGGTCGCGGACGCTTGGGGATGGGTCACGGGACGACCGGGGTATTTCTCGCGAGGGAGGGTACGGGAGGCTGCCGGACACTGGCTCTGCGACGCCGGCAAGGCACGGCGGCGGCTTGGCGTCGTCCCTCGCGTTGGACTGGCGGAGGGCGCAGCCACTACCGTGAAGTGGTATCGGGAGGCTGGCTGGCTCCCGGCGTCGCCGTAAACTCGGGACCGCTCCGGAGGCGCACTGATGCTCGCACGACGTGTGGTCGTAACCGGCCTGGGAATAGTGGCTCCCAACGGGATAGGGAAAGAACCCTTCTGGCAGGCCAACATCAATGGCCTCTCGGGCGTGTCCGCTGTGCGGCACTTCGACACTTCGGTTCTTCGTTCGAAAATCGCCGGAACCATCTACGATTTTGACCCCGCCAAGTTCATGCCCCCATTGGTCGTCAGAAGGACGGATCGGTTTGTTCACTTGGGTCTCGCGGCCTCCCGGCTCGCCCTCGCCGACTCGGGCTTGAGCCTTGGCGGCGAGGATCCGAAACGAATCGGCTGCATCATTGGCTCCGGGCTGGGGGGCGTCCTCTTCCACGAGGAGCAGATCGAGATGGCGCTCGAGAAAGGCCTCAACCGGCTGAGCCCCCAGTGCGTGCCGCGCATAGCGCCGAACGCGGTATCCGGGCACATCGCCATCGAGTTCAATCTGCGCGGACCCAACATGACGATATCCTCGGCCTGTGCCTCGGGGACCATCGCCCTGGGGGAGGCCTTCAGGAAGATCTCCGCCGGCGGCATCGACCTGGCGCTCGCCGGTGGTGCCGAAGCTCCCTTGACGCGCTTTACGTTCGCCGCATATTGTTCCCTGCGGGCACTGTCGACGAGAAACGACCCTCCGCAAGAAGCCTGCCGTCCTTTTGAACGGGACCGCGATGGCATGGTCCTGGGCGAGGGAGCCGCCATTCTTGTCCTGGAGGAGCTGTCTCATGCGCTCCGCCGCGGCGCGAGTATCTATGCCGAGGTGGTCGGTTACGGCCACAACTCGGGCGCCTACAACATGATCCTGCCGGTGGAAGATGGGCACGATGTCGCCGACGTCATGCTGGCCGCGATTCAGGACGCGGGACTCACATTGAAGGACATACACTACATAAACGCACACGCGACCGGGACGGAGGCCGGCGACAAGGCGGAGAGCCGTGCCATCAAGACGCTCTTCGGCGAATACGCCCACGCCATCCCGATATCGGCTACGAAGTCCATGATAGGCCACACGATCGGAGCCGCGGGGGCGATAGAAGCGGCCGTGTGCTGCCTGACTATCCAGAACGGCATCATTCCACCGACCATCAACTACCGGGAACCGGACCCGGAGTGTGACCTGGACTATGTCCCTAATCAGGCCCGTGCCGCCCGGGTCGAGAACGTACTATCCAACTCATTCGGGTTTGGCAGCTGCAACGCCTGCCTGGCCCTCAAGCGGTATGGTTAGCGATCGCCCATCCGCATGACTACGAGCGGTCCGCGCGATGACGCCCACCGGGTGGTCGTGACCGGCATGGGGGTCGTGACCCCCATCGGGGAGACTCCTGCCGAGTTCAGTGCGTCGCTCCGGGCGGGCCGCTCCGGTATCACGCGCTGGAAGCAGATGGACGAGCGGACCCTGTCCAAGATCGGCGGCGACATGTGTGACTTCAATCTGGGCGCGCACTTCGAGCGGGTCGGGGCGAAATATCCCCCCGACCTGATCAAACGGGCGCGAACGGTCCTGCGCGCGACGCCCCTGTCCGGACGACTGGCCTGCTCCGCGGCCTTGCAGGCCTACGTCGACGCCGGCCTGCACGATGCCGGGCTTGATCCCGAGCGCGTGGGCCATGTCGCTGGCGGCAACAACCTCAACAACAACTACTTCGTAGAGAACGTGCGTGCGTTTGAGCGCAACCCCGAGTCAATCGAGCCTCTTCTGGGACTCGTGTTCTGGGACACCGACATGCTTGGCAAGCTCGGGGAGCTTTTGACCGTCAAGGGCCCCAACTACATGGTCGGCAATGCCTGCGCGAGCGGCAACGTGGCGCTCCTGTGCGCGATCGACCTGTTGCGCGCGGGCCGCGTGGACGCGGTGGTCGTCTCGGCCGCCACGCAGGAGCTGGACCCGGTCACGCTGCAAGGCTGGGCGCAGATGGATGCACTCGTGTGGCGGTCCTTCACCGACGATCCGGCCCGCGCCAGCCGGCCCTTCGACGTACACCGCCAGGGCTTCGTGCCCGGCGAGGGCGCCGGCGCGGTCATCCTGGAGACACTCGCCGGCGCGCGGGCGCGCGGGGCGCGAAGCCGAGCCGAGCTCCTGGGCGGCGCCTCGACCTGTGATGCCACGCGGCGGCCCAAGCCGGTCGTGGAAGGTCACGTGCGGGTCATGCGCAGCGCGCTGCGCGACGCGGGCATCACGCCGGAGCAGGTCAACCATATCAATGCATATGCGGCTTCGACGGTGCTCGGAGATGCCGCCGAGGTCGAGGCGATCAAACAGGTCTTCGGCGACCATGCCCGGCGCATCCCGATCAACGCGACCAAGTCCATGCTCGGGCACTGCCTCACCGCGGCCGGTCTCGTCGAGCTGCTGGCCCTGCTCGTCCAGCTGGAACACGGTTTCCTGCACCCGACCATCAACCTCGACGAGCCGGAGCCGGGATTTGAACTCGACTTCGTGCCCCGCGTGGCCCGGTCCTACGCGATCGATATCGCGATCTCGAATTCGTTCGGGTTCGGCGGACTCAACGCCTGCGTGGCGGTGGGCCGCGCCCCGTAGCGGCGGCGCCTCGATTCATGACGAAAGAGACTGAGCCCGCCATCGACGTCGAACACCTGACGAAGCGCTACGACGATGTGCTTGCCGTCGACGACGTATCCTTCACGGTCAGGATGGGCGAGCTCTTCGCGTTCGTGGGTCCAAACGGCGCGGGCAAGACTACCACCGTCGAGATCATCGACACCATCCGCACGCCGACGTCGGGAACCGTCCGCCTGCTCGGGATGGACGTCACGAAACGGAAGCGCGACATCCTTCCCCGCATCGGCGTCCTTCCGCAGGGGTTCACCTCGTTCGACCGGATAACCGTCACCGAGACCATCCAGTACTACTCCCGACTGTTTTCCCGCCGCAACCCCGACGTCCAGGGGCTGATAGACCTCGTGAACCTCCAGGACAAGACCAAGGAACAGTTCCAGAACCTCTCTGGAGGCTTGAAGCAGCGTCTCGGAATCGCGGTCGCGCTCGTGAACGACCCCGAGGTCATCTTCCTCGACGAACCCACGACCGGGCTCGACCCCCGCGCCAGGCGTGAGCTATGGAAGGTCCTCGTGGGCCTGAAGAAGAAGGGGAAGACGGTAGTTCTCACGACCCACTACATGGAGGAAGCGGAGCTTCTTGCCGACACGGTCGCAATAATCTCCAAGGGGCAGATCATCGCGATGGGCTCTCCGGAGGAGATCATACAAGGCACCGCCAAGTACCTCATCCTCACCTTGAAGTCCGCCGATGAACGCGCCCACGAGATCGTCCGGGCAATGGGCTTCGAGCCGGTCCACGACGACCACCGAAACATCACCGTCAACCTGGAGCACCCGAGCGACGTCCGGAAGATACTGAACGCCCTCACGGACGCCCAGGCGTCGTTCCTCACCCTGGACGTTCGCCAGCCCAGCCTCGAAGCGGTCTTCCTCGAGCTCACCCGCGAGGCGCTCCGTGACCGGTCCACCGAGACGATGCCGGAATGAGCCCGGACGTCATCGGCGCCAATCTCATCGTGAGCCTCAAGAGCTTCTACCGCGAAAAGTCCGCGGTGTTTTTCACGATTGCGTTCCCGATAATTCTGATACTCGTCTTCGGAACGATCTTCATGAACCAGGACGACGTGAGCTTCGACCTTCACGTACAGGACCTCGACCAGACACCCTCGTCTGCCCAGCTCGTCAAGACGCTCGAGCTCGACGGGCGGTTCAAGATCGCCATGGTCGACCCGGCCGTCAACGCCACCCGATACGCCAAGGACAAGAAGGTGAACCTCGTCCTGGTGATCCCCACGGGCTACCAGCGGGCGCTCGTTCAGCGGCTGGGATTGGTCGGTGGGGTGCCGAGTGCGGCGTTCCGTAACTCCAACGCGGCGGTGACGGTCACCTACATTTACGACGCGAGCTCGAGCTCGGTATCCCCGAAGATGCAGATGCTCCAGTCCGCGCTCGGGGCGGTGAACCAGGGGATGTCGGGCGAGCCGCCGTTCATCAGATCGGCAGAGACATCGATCCTCGCCCGTAAGTTCCGGTTCATCGAGTTCTTCGTCCCCGGTATCATCGCGATGTCGGTGATGACGTCGAGCCTGTCCGGCGCGGTGAACATGAACGCCGAGCTCCGGCAGAAAGGTGTCATCCGGAAGCTATCCACCACGCCCATCACCCATGGCGACTGGGTCCTGTCGAACATCCTGTATCAGGTCATCCTCGCGGTCATATCCGCGACCGCGATACTGCTGGTCAGTTACGCCGTGTTCAACGTGAGCCTGCGGATAGACGCCTGGCTCCCCACGTTCATCGTGCTCGAGGTCTTCGCATTCGCCGGAATCGGGATGATCCTCACCCGAGTCGCGACGGAGGCGGAGAGCGCGATGGCGGCGGCCAATGCGATCATGTATCCGATGATGTTCCTCTCGGGGAGTTTCTTCCCGCTCGAGATGATGCCGAGCTTCCTGCAGAAGATCGCCCGGATACTGCCTCTGTACTACGGCAACGAGGGGCTCCGGGCGGCCATGGTATTGGCCGACAACATGACTGCGCTGCGCTGTTCCGCGATCATCGGGGTGTTCGCGGCCGTGGTGTTCGTCGTGGGCATCATGACCACCAAATGGGAAGAGGGCAAGTGAATGAGGAGCGAACGATGACGGACGCCCTGGCGGGAAAAGTCGCGCTGGTCACCGGCGCGTCCCGGGGCATCGGCCGTGTCATCGCGCACAAGCTGGCCGCGGCCGGCTGCGACGTGGCCGCGAACTACTACAATAGCCACGACGAGGCCGAGGCCCTCTGCGCGGCGATCCGGGCCATGGGCCGGCGCGCCTGTGCGATCCAGGGAAACGTCGGAAATCCGGAGAGCGTGGAGGAGCTCTTCGCCGAATTCCGCCAGCACTTCGACCGCCTCGACATCCTGGTCAGCAATGCCGCCAGCGGCGTGCTCAAGCCCGCGCTCGAGATGTCGCTCAAGCACTGGCGCTGGTGCTTGGAGACCAACGCCTTGGCCTTGGCCCTGCTGGCCCAGCGCGCCGTTCCGCTCATGCCTGCGGGTGGCCGGATCATCGCCATGTCCAGCCTGGGCAGCACCCGGGCCATCCCTGACTACGGCTTCGTGGGGGCATCCAAGGCGGCGCTGGAATCCCTCGTGCGCACCTTGGCTCAGGAGCTGGGGCCACGGGGCATCCGGGTGAATGCGGTGAGCGCGGGGGTCGTGGATACCGATGCCTTGCGTCACTTCCCCAACCGGGAATCCTTGCTATCCACGTTTGCGGAGCGTGCGCCGGCTGGGCCGGTCCTCACCGCGCAGGATGTCGCGGGAGCGGTCTACCTCCTCTGTCTCCCCGAGGCCGCGATGGTGACCGGGCATACCCTCGTCGTGGACGGCGGCTTCTCCATCTCCGGCTGAGGCGAGGGTGCTGACGGATTCCGGGCTGGCCGGCAAGACGGTCATCGTGACCGGGGGGAGTCGCGGCATCGGCCGGGCCATCGTCGAGCTCTTCTCGGCCGACGGGGCAGACGTGACCTTTCTTTTCCGCGAGAACACCGCGGCCGCCGCCGAGGTGGTCGCCGCGGGGCGCGCCGCCGGGTGGCAGGTCACCGCCGAGCAGGTGGATGTTCGCAACCCGGAGGGATGTGCCGCGGTCGTGGATCGGGTTGCGGGCCGCTGCGGCCACATCGACGTGCTGATCAACAACGCGGGGCTGGTCCGCGATAACCTCCTGGGGTTGCTCGAGGATGACGACGTGCGGACGGTACTCGACACCAACATCACGGGGATCTTCAACGTGACCCGTGCGGTGGTGCCCCACATGATCGCCCGCCGCGCCGGCAAGATCATCAACATCAGCTCGGTGGCGGGCGAGAAGGGAGGCCGCGGCCAAACCAACTACGCCGCCAGCAAGGGAGCCGTCAACGCCTTCACCCGCGCCCTGGCCGTCGAGCTGGCGCCGCGCCGGATCACCGTGAACACGGTGGCTCCGGGCGTCATCGAGACCGACTTGTCGCAGGCCGTCCGCGACCAGGCCGGCGCGCAGGTCACGTCGCGCATCCTGCTACGCCGGTTCGGCACGCCGGCGGAGGTCGCCTACGCCGTCTGGTTTCTCGCTTCCCGGTTCGCCGACTACATCACCGGCGAGGTCCTCCACGTGGATGGCGGCTTCAAGATGGAGTGACCCGGGATGATGACAGTGGTGGATGAACGCTTCAGCGCCTTCTCCTTCGTGGACCGGATCACGGCCCTGGAACCCGGAAAGTGGGCCCGAGGTCGCTTTGCCGTCCCCTCGGGGCTTCCCGAGTTCTCGAGCTGCCTTGTGGCCGAGGCGGTCGGCCAGCTGGCCGCATGGGTCGCCATGGCCCAGGCCGAGTTCCGGCGGCGACCGGTGGCTGCCCTGTCCGGGGAGATGCGCATCGTCCGGGAGGCCGCGCCGGGGGAAATCCTCGACCTCGGCGTGGAGGTCGAGGGCGGCGATCCGGACACCGTCGCCTTCGCCGGGTGGGCTCGTCTCGCCGACACGCCGGTCCTGGCATTGAGCCGGTGCGTGGGGCCGATGCTTCCCCAGGAGGACTTCGACGCCCCCGAAGCGGTGCGGGGCGATTTCGAGACGCTCTGCGGGCCGGGCGCCCGGCCCGCCCGCTTCCGAGGTATCGCCAAGCCGGATCTCGTGCTGATCGACCGCGGCCCTGGCCAGCGGCTGCGCGCGGCCATGAACGTTCCCGTATCCGCCCCCTTCTTCGCCGACCACTTCCCGCGGCGCCCCGTGTTTCCGGCTTCGCTCCTGCTCGACGCCCAGGTCCGGCTGGCGCTGCAGCTCGCGGGTGAGACGCTGCCTCCAGGCCCACGGCTCAGGCCCGCCCGCGTGGCGGACGTGAAGATGCGCTCCTTCATTCTTCCGGGTCAGACGGTGGAGATCGAAGCGGCGATACGGTCGGCAACGGACGAGACGGCGGAGCTGAGCCTCGCCGCCACGGTGGACGGGAAACGGGTCGCGACCGGACGCGTGGAGATCGACGCTCGAGTGCCGGCATGACACGGCAACGGCGCCGGGTCGCCATCACCGGGCTGGGCTTGGTCACCCCGCTCGGGAACGACACCGCCACCGCCTGGCACGCCCTCCTGGCGGGCCGCAGCGGGGTGGCGCCGATCACCCATTTCGACGCCGGCGGCTTTCCGGTGCGCATCGCCGCCGAGGTGAAAGCGTTTGACCCGCGCCACGCGATCGAAGACCGCAAGCTCCTCAAGCTCGCCAACCGCTCCCACGGGTTTGCGGTCGCCGCGGCGGAGGAGGCTCTGCGTGATGCCGGCATCCGGCCGGCGCGCGGCGACGCGATGCGCTGGGGGTGTGTGGTGGGAAGCGGCAAGACGGGCACGGGGTTCGCCGAGCTCGCGGAGGTGCACCGGCACTGTGCCCCCGACGGCCACTTCCGACCGGATCGCCTGCTGACCGACGGATTCGGGACGGATCCCCTGGACTTCTGCCGCAGCCAAGCCAGCGCCGGCCTGGCCCTCTTGCTCCACCGGTTCGGGATCCGCGGCTATGCCACGTCGGTCCACACGGCCTGCGCCTCCGGGAGCCAGGCGGTGGGGACGGCCATGAAGCTGATCCGGCGCGGCACCGCCGACTGCGTCCTCGCCGGGGGCTTCGACTCCATGGTCGATCCGATCGGCCTGGCGAGCTTCTGTCTGCTGGGCGCCCTTTCGCCGGACAACGATACGCCGGAGCGCGCGAGCCGCCCCTTCGACGCCACGCGCAACGGCTTCGTCCTCGGCGAGGGTGCCGGCTTCCTCGTCCTCGAAGCGTGGGACGCGGCCCGCCGGCGCGGAACGCGGATCTATGCCGAACTGGCCGGCGAAGGCAACTCCCTCAGCAGCTATCGCATCACCGATTCCCATCCGTCCGGCGATGGGCCGATCCAGGCGATGCGCCAGGCCCTGGCCGATGCCGGGACCCGGCCGGAAGAGGTGGACTACCTGAACGCCCACGGCACCTCCACCCTCATGAACGACCGGAGCGAGTGTGCCGCCGTCCGGGCGGTCTTCGGGACCTGCGCCGGACAGGTCGCCGTGAGCTCGACCAAGAGTCTCATGGGACACCTGATCGCCGGCACCGGGGCGGTCGAGGCTGCGCTCTGCGCCCTGGCGATTCATCACGGCGTCCTTCCGGTGAACGCGAACCTGGTGGAGCCGGACCCAGAGTGCGATCTCGACTTCGTGCGCGATCAGCCTCGAAAGCGACGGATTCGGGTCGCGATGTCCAACTCCTTCGGCTTCGGCGGATCGAATAGCTGCCTCGCCCTGAGGCATCCGGACGAGGTCGACGTATGAGCGCCCGGGTTTTCGTGACCGGGAGCGGCGCCATCTGCGCTGCCGGCAAGTCTCCGGAGGAAATCTGGGAGGCGGCGTGGACCGGCCGATCCGCCATCCGGCCCATCCAGCAGTGGGACACCTCGGGCTGGCCGACATCCCTGGCCGCCGAGATCCCCGGATTGGACCCGCGCGCCCTCGTGGAGGACCGCAAGATCCACAAGCTGCTCCAGCGCACCGATCTTCTCGGGCTGTACGTGGCCGGTCGGGCCCTCGACGGTGCAGGCCTCGTCGCCTACCGCGAAGCCCTGGAACCCGCGGACGCGGGGGCAGTCAACGACCGCACCGGCGTCTACGTCGGCTCGGGAAGCGGCGGCTACCAGAACGAGCACGAGTTCTTCCCGCTGCTCACCACCGCGAACGGAGATATCGGAACCTTTGGCCGTGAGCTCGTCGCCACCGTGAACCCCATGTGGCTCTTGCGTTCGATGCCCAGCAACGTCCTCTGCCACATCGGTATTCGCTACGGTCTGAAGGGGCCGAATGCCTGCGTGACGAATCACAGCGTGAGCGGGTCCTTGGCTATCGTCGAGGCCGCCGCGGCGCTGCGCGCCGGCGAGGCCGACCGGGCGCTGGCAGTCGGGCACGACGCGCCCATCGAGCCCCAGATGGTCCTGGTCTATCACCAGCTCGGGCTCCTCAGCTCCGACGGGCTGTGGCCGTTCGACACCCAGCGCAGTGGCAGCCTGCTGGGCGAAGGGGCCGCCGCGCTGGTCCTCGAGACGGAGGCAGCCGCGACAGCGCGGGACGCCCGCGTCGTCGGCGAGTTTCTCGGCAGCGGCTGCGCCACCGATGCGCAGGGGCTGCTGGCCATCCGCCCCGATGGCGACGGGCTCGCGGGGGCGATCGTCATGGCATTCGACGACGCCGGGATTCGGCCGGGAGATGTCGGGATGATCGTGGCGCACGGAAGCGGCACGCGGCAATCGGACGCCTCGGAGGCCGCGGCCATCCGCCGGGTGTTCGGTGCCACGACCCCGCCCGTCACCGCGTTCAAGTGGGCGTTCGGGCATCCCCTGGCCGCCTCGGGTACCCTGGACACCGTGCTGGCCCTAGTCGCCCTGCGCCGCGGCGTGGTCCCTGGTGTGGCGACCCTGCGCCAGCTGGATCCCGACCTCGGGAACCTCCCGGTGTCCGCTGGGCCACAGGCCCCTCGCAGTAATGTGGCGCTTGTCCTGAACCGGGGCTTTGGTGGGTCCAACACGGCGCTCCTCCTCCGAGCCGCTGCCAGCGAAGCAGCCTTATGACGGACGATCCCGGCCCCCTCACCCGCTGCGGCATCGACACCGTCGAGATCGCGCGCGTCGAGCGTCTGCTCCGGGGGGCCACCCCCGAGGAGCTGCTCACGATCTTTTCAAGAGAGGAGCTGTGCGACGTCGGGGAGGGGCCGGGTCGGGCCGCCAGCCTCGCGGCTCGGTTTGCGGCCAAGGAGGCCTGCCTCAAGCTGTTCCCGCGCGAAGCAGCGCTGGGGCTGATCGGCCCAGCAGACTTTGCCGTGGCACGCGACGGCTACGGGGCGCCGCGCGTGGTGTCCAGCCCGAGGGCACTGGAGTTGATCGCCCGGCATCGCCTCAAAGCCATCGCCGTATCGCTCACCCACGATAAGACAAGGGCCGCGGCCGTGGTCGTGGCCGACTCCGCCTAGATCTTCGGCCGCTACGGCGACATCCGCGACTACCCGACGGGGCGCCTGCTGCGGCAGGGTGCGATATTCCATCCCAAAACCTCCCGTCGATGGTACACGCCAGATTCACCGTCTCGGCGCCGAGGCGCAGAGGAACTATGCGGCTGGCGCCCGCCAAGCGGCATTGGACTTTGGTCTCCGGCCGCGCTCATCGGGAAACCCATTGCCTAGCAGAAGCTGTTACCGAGTCGTTTTGGGGGTACGCTGCCGGGCAGGCAGAGCTAATCGGCTACCCCGCCAGCTTCGCGTGCAAGGTACGGTGCTTGCGTGAGGAGGAGTACCGTGTACCTCGACTATCGTCGCCTCCGCGAAGAGCAGCTCATGCGAGAGAGCGGCCCGCCGTGTGTGTGCGGCCGCCGTTCGTGGAACCGGGAGCCGGTCCGGGACCCGGCGCGCCGGCGCTTCAAATGCACTGCCTGTCTCAGGGTCCTCAACGTATCGGCCGAGCTCGTCCGCCCCCGAGTGGCCCAGGGGGGTGAGAGCCAGCCACCACTCGGCAAGCCGGTCCGGCGCGAAGACCATCAGCAGCAGACATAAGCAGAAGCGGTCCCGGGTGCGAGGTGGGCGTCGGCGACCCGCGTGACCTGACCTTGGCGGAGAAACTCGTTCAGCGTCAGGACGATCCGCGGCCTCCTCGGTCTGCTCGACCAGGTCCCCCCGGCAGGCGGATACCACGCCCATCGCGGGCGCCTCAGCCGCAACGGGAACCTACGGAGGAGCCAGCCGGTTAGAGACTGCAATCACGCGCCCGATTTCAACCGGTGAGCAGCCCGGGATATCCCGAGCCAAGGGAGTGCTCTCGTGCGGCCGAGCCTGACCCTCACCCCGCAGTTTGCGCCCAAGCACTGGAGCAGCTTCAGGCGCGACCTCCGGGAGTTGCCTCCCCCCGACCTGGGCTCGCCTCCAAACACCCCCGACTCACTAGGCGCCCGACCAGACTACCGAGCAGGCGATCCGAATCGTGATTCCCCGGATATGTGGCCATGACCGATCGATCGTTCCGTCAGGAGCAGCCCATGCGATCCTTGCCCACACACCGGTTGAGGTTCTCCGTGGCGTGCGTCATCGTCGGGCTGGTGACCGGCTCCTGCACCACGAGTGACCGGCACCCGACGACCATGTCCAGCGCGAG
>Ga0310810_10003840_pt1 | contig 16498 bp, 11 predicted proteins | sample NCmetagenome_FD_207641 | JGI IMG/M metagenome (GOLD analysis project Ga0310810, IMG submission 207641) | Soil microbial communities from experimental microcosm in Duke University, North Carolina, United States - NC | ecosystem: Engineered > Artificial ecosystem > Soil microcosm > Unclassified ... | reverse complement strand
GGCCGTCGGCGCGGAAGGTCAGCCCTCCACGCCCAAAAGAGCAGCGCGAACGCCAGCAGCACCAGCGCCGTCTCCATGCCGTTGACGTAACTCCACAGCGTTCCAAAGAGCGGCTCACTGCCTTCGCCGGGGTTCTGATCCCGCAGCATCTGGGGGCTGAGTGTCAGCCACGCGGGCGACACGATCAGCGCGTAGGCGCCAATAGGCAGCGCGGCGAAGAGCGGATTAAGTGACCCATCCTCGCGGCGAAGAGCGAGCCCCAGGACGAGAACCGCCGCTGAAACGCACAACAGGCTCAACACCAGGGTGAATGCCAATTCGCCGATCACGGGTCGGGGGAACAGGCCCAAGAAGTATGGAACGGAGACCAGCGCCTGCCACAGCGGGTGAAAGCCATTGGAGGGGTGACCGCCATCGAAAGCGACGATGCCCCCTCCGATGTGCCGCGCGACGACCAAGTAATAGAAGGTGTCCGGGGCGACGTAACCAAAGAGCCTTGCGGGCCCCGACGCGATCACATCGGCGATGATCGGTACCGCCAGCAACGCCACTGCCGAGGCGATCACGACGTGACCCGATCGTCGAGAGGGGGTCATTGGGCCGCGGTTACATCATGCACAGCGATTTCTAGGCGAGGCGACAACATCCTAAACTAAGGTCCCTTTCATCGGGCGTGGAGGTCCGGCCGAGACGTGGTTCTCGCGGCTGACCCGATATGGGGATCGAGGATTCTGCTTAGGGGAATGGACGTATCGGTCATCGTGCCAACGCGCAATCGCTCTGCCTTGCTGGCAATGACGCTGCGCAGCGTTCTGGCACAGAGAGATGTCGAATTCGAGGTGATTGTCGTCGATGAGGCGTCGAGCGACGACACCCCCGCAGTCATCAAGAGCTTCGGAGACCCTCGTATTCGCTCGATCCGCCACGACCGTCCTCAGGGCGTCAGCACTGCGCGCAACCGCGGCGTGGCGGAGGCGCGCGCCGACTGGGTGGCATTCCTTGATGATGATGACTTGTGGGCACCGACCAAACTGACGCTGCAGCTCGGCGCACTGCGCGCCAGCGGAGCGACGTGGGCATACGTCGGCCAGGTGAACATCAACGTGCATCATCACGTCACGGGCGGCTCCCCACCGCTGCGTCCAGGCGAGCTGATTAGGCAGCTGCCGCAGCACAACGTGGTCCCCGGTGGGTGTTCGGGTGTGATTGCGTCGAAAGAGGCGGTGACGCGTGCCGGTCTTTTCGATGCGGAGTTCCAGCCATTGGCCGACTGGGACCTGTGGCTTCGCCTGGCGCAGATCGGCATGCCCGCGTGCGTATCGCAGCCGCTGGTGGCCTATCGGCTCCACGGCGCGCAGATGTCGCTCGACGCGTCGCGGGTTGAAACAGAATTCTGGCGCCTGTTTGCACGTAATCGGCAGGCAAACCCCGCGATTCTCCTTCGCTACCTGGGCTGGTGGGCGCTCAGGATCAAGAACCATCGCGCCGCGATGCGATATTTCGTGCGCGCCTGGCTTCAGCAGCGGCCGAACTACCGCATGTCTGTGCTCGCCGGCGATCTCGCCGTCGTTGGTCGTGACCTTCTCGCACACCGACTGCGGATATCGGTGCCCCTGGGGAAGGCCACCGCACATACGGAGTTGCAAGATCCTTCATGGATACAGGCAGGGCAGGAGTGGGTCGATACGCTGGTCGCTTCTCATGCTGCCGCCGGAGGCCGTCGAATTGTTGATTAGTCGGCGGCGCATGAGACCAGGCGCGCCCGATTCAGAGCCCGGCGAGCGGTTTTCCACGCCACCCATCCCCAATCGCGCGCCGTATGTCGTGCCGAGTCAAGGACGCCGAATCGCCGGGTCGTAGTGGCATAACCAAATTCACGCAACTGTTCGCCGGCGAGCCACTCGAACCGCTCACGTTGCGCGACGCTCCACGAGCGCCATCGTTCCTTCGGGCTGAAGGTATTGTCCTTCGGCACGACTTCCCAATGCACTTTCCCGTCGTGCAGGCCGAAGGCCGACGATCCGCGCACCGGCAGGTTACGCGCCGCCACGAAGTCGTAGCGCTCGGCGTCGAGACGCAGGAAGTCGAAGACGGCGCGCAGCTGCGGCTCGGTGTCGTCGACAAAATCTTCGTAACGGATGACGCGCCAGCGATCCGCGTGTGCCGACTGTGTCTGTTGAAAATGACGAATTGTGCGCGCGGCTTCAGCCCAAGCCCGGCACGCACGATCGAAGTCCCATCCGAACGTGTCCATGGCGGACTGCACAACAGAGCGGCCATCACGCACGAGGATCAGCAATCGCGAGGAAGGAAAGAACGCAAAGAACGCATCGAGGTGGCGGACCGTCGGCGATTTCGTGACGAGGCGACGTGTGCGATCGGTCCACAGGAACGAAATGAGACCATCGCCGATACTTTCGTACAGCCGATTTCCTATATCGACGGCGAAGGTGCCCCAGGTCGGATCCCAGGCCTGCTGCACGGCGGTGGCAAACGCCGTCAGATGGTCCGCGTGTTCGAGAAACAGGTCCTCGTTGACCGGCTCCCGGCCGCGCGAACAATCCGGGTGCAGCAATAGAAGATCCCAGATGAAGTTCGTCCCGCTTCTCGGCAGAATGCCGTGAATGAAAATGGGCTCGGCGCGGTTTCTATCGACGGGCACTCCAGGGGTGGCGTCCATGTCAACGCTGTAACGTCGATGGGGCAGCCAGGCCAGTGCGCGGCAGCCTTGGGTCGTCGTTGTTCTGACCATATAGTGCGTGCAGCCATTCAGCGGCGTCGGCTATCCAGGGATCGCCCGCGAACGGAGGCTCGGCGTGGCTGCGGTGCGTCAGTCGGCGTCGGACAACATCGCCGAAGTCAGCGACAACGCCGCGCAGTTGCCCGCGCATGGCCGCTCGTAGAAGTTGGCCCAGGGCGGCGAATCGCTGTCCCCTCCGCAGATACGACTCCGCGAGCCACCGGTGGAGGTGGCCCCAATCAGCCGTGGTGCGATGCAGCCTCTCGATCAGCTTGGTTCCATTGACAATCTCCGCAATGTCGAGCGATGCGTTGGTCGCGTGGACGCGGTACGCGAGCAGGGGACGATCCACACAGGCCGGCGGACCATGCTTGGCAAGACGGATCCACATCTCCCAATCTTCTGTATTCCGCAGCCGGGTGTCGAACGGACCGACACGTTCCCACGCCGCTCGATGTACGACCACATTCGAACCGCCGCCTGGAATCGCGTTGTATCGGGGGAGAACCATCATCATCTGCTCCGGAGGGAGCGGCGGGCGGCCGTAGATGATGTCACCGTCATCCGAAATGTTGACGGATCCCGTATAGACCCAGTCGCGATCTGTACTCGCCGCCGCGCGGAGCTGTTGGGCCAGCTTGTCGGGGGCCCATAGGTCGTCATCATCGACAAAGGCGAGCCACTCGCCGGCGGCCGCCGCCGCCCCGCGATTCCGCGCCGTGCTGACCCCGCACGGCACCTCGTGCCGCAACACTCGAACGCGAGTGTCGCTGAAGCCGGCAATCACAGACTGCGTGTCATCAGTGGAGGCTTCATCGACGACGACCACTTCCAAATCGACATGCTGCTGTCGCAGCACGCTGCGCAGCGTCATGGCGAGCAAGCCGCTGCGATTGCGTGTCGGTACGATTACCGATACTTCCATCCAGATTAACTCGCGTCTACGCGTCGATTGCTGGAGGCGTCAGACGGCGGGCAGACCGCTCGTAACTCGCGCAACCATGTTTCCGCCTCAGCAGCCCAGAGGTCGGTGTGGGCCTCGGTCGAACGCGGCGAGACCGCCGCGTAACGGTGAAGGCGATGAACGACCAGTCTACTCAAATCCTCGGCGACTCCGCGTGGCTGTCCTTTCATCGCCGCCATGGCAAATTGCGTAAGCGCCGCGCGCCGCTGTCCGCTGCGCAGGTAGCGTTCCGCGAGCCAGCGATGAACTCTTCCCCAATCGACACGTATGTGGTGAAGCTCCTCGATGAGTCTGATCGCCCTCGTGATCTCGGAGATGTTGAGGAACATGTTGGTGGCATGCACCTGTTTGGCGATCAAGGGACGGCGTACCCACGCTGGAGGTCCGTGGCGCGCCGAACGGATCGACATCTCCCAATCTTCTCCGCCGCGGAAACGGGTGTCGAACGGACCCACTTCCATCCACATGCGGCGCCGCCACATCACGTTGGAGCCGCCACCGGGAATCGCGTTGTACCGGGGCAACGCGGCGACAGTCTCCTCCGGCGGCAGCGGCGGACGGCTGTGAATAATCCGCCAGCCCTCGATATTGACCGAGCCGGTATAGACCCAGTCCCTGGCGGTCTGTTCCGCCGCTGCTATCTGCGCAACGAGCTTGTCGGGTGCCCACAGGTCGTCGTCATCGACGAATGCGAGCCACTCGCCGCGTGCCTCTGAGGCCCCGCGATTCCGGGCCGCGGATAATCCCTGGGATGTGTCGTGGCGAATGTTACGAAGCCGCGTATCGGTGATGGCGGCGAGGGTGCTGGCTGTATCGTCAGTCGATGCTTCGTCGACGACGATGACTTCGAGATCCACGCGCTGCTGTCGCAGGACACTGCGCAACGTCATCGCTAACAGGGCGCTGCGGTTGCGTGTCGGGATAACAACCGATACCTGCAACGTCACCGCACAGAGAGATAGGTGATGCCGGTCCCCGCATCTTGAACTGCCATTGAGGCGGACTGCAGTATAGCTCCGCCGGGTTTGCGCTCGCCGACCATGTCCTCACGGATCGATCGCGACGATTAGGCGTAACCATGGGCCGAGAAAACCCGCGAAGTGACACAGTAGAATCGACGCACTCACCGGCAGGCGCAAGCCAGCCTGAAGTGCGTTCCTCGAAGGCGGGCGAGTACGTGGCCCCTCAACTCATGTGAGGACCTGGATGCGGTACACCAAGTGGCTCCCCACCCGTGGGCCTGACCGGCGCTCCGGGGACGCGCCACTCAAAGGCGACCTCGCGATGCTCCTGATCCTTGCCACGCTGTCGGTTGCACCGTACGTGCTCAAGATTGCGTTCTACAGCGATGATTGGGGGTTTCTGTCGATGTTCTTGAACTCGGCGGATCAGTCCCTCAGCGGGCTGCTGGCCGCGCAGTACCAGAACGCCAACTTGAGGATGCGCCCGCTGCAAATGGTGTATCAGGCCGTGCTGTTTCGGGCCTTTGGGTTGTCGCCTGTCGGCTACCAGATTGTCAACGCCGCGGTACTCGCGTCAGCAGTGCTCCTGATCTATGCGATTGCATGCGACGTCGGATTACCCCGGACGGTGGCGCGTGCAGTAGCGGCTGTCTACCTCCTGTTGCCGAACTATTCGACCGATCGCTTCTGGTTTGCCGCATTTGGCTACACGCTGACATCAGCGCTGTTCCTCCTCAGTACCTATGCCTCGCTCAGGGCGCTTCGCGGTGATCGGTTCGTTCTATGGTTCGGTGTCGCGCTTCTCACGCTTGCGGCTTCATTACTGGGGATGGAGATCGTATTTCCGCTGTCGTTGCTGCTTCCAGCGGTGCTCTGGCTGCGGGCGCGGAGTCTATTTCCTGACGGACTGCGTGCACATCTGGGCACAGCGAACATGGTCCTTCTGTTCGCCTGCCCGATGGTGACGTTGGCGGCCGCCCTCTGGTACAAAGCCGAGAACGCCGTCGGTGCGGCGCCGGCGGACATGTTGCGCCTCGTTCGGCTGACGATTGGCGCGCTGTCAGTGAACTTCGGCACGTTTGGGCTCGCGCTGCCGCACACGACCGCCTGGAGCATTCGGCAGCTTACGCCTGTCGCTCTAGTTCTCCCTTGCATCCTTGGTGCACTCGTGTTTGTGTGGCTGCTGCAAGGCGATCCGCCTCCAGGTTCACGGCGTTTTTGGATGCTCGTCATCGCCGCTGGTGCGGTCGTCTTCGCTCTCGATACGGCGATTTTCGTGGTGACGCCACGGATCGGGTTCTGGAGCACCGGAATCAGCAATCGCGTTTGGATTGCCGCCTCTCTTGGCATGGCCGCCGTGTTGGTGGGCGTTGCCGGTTGGTTGACATCACTTTTTAGAGGCCTTGCCCGACCGTTGTTCTCGGCGTCGGTCGCCCTTCTGTGCCTGTCTGGCTTCGTCATCAACGTCGCCATTGCACAGTACTGGATCGCCGCGTGGCCGCAGCAACTCGACGTGTTGGGCAGGATGCAACGCGCGTTGCCGCACCCGCGATCCGGAACGACACTTCTCCTGTATGGGGCATGCCCGTATATTGGTTCGGCGATCGTGTTCGAATCCTGGTGGGACTTCGCCGGTGCCCGCAAGGTGTTGTACCGCGATCCGACCCTCACGGGCGATGTTCTCGATGATGCCCGGTCAGGTCGATTCGGAATCACGGATGACGGTATCTGGACCCGCCTCTACGGCGAGTTGCGGTTTTACCGCTTCGGTCCCAATCTGCTGCTCCTCGATTATCAAAGCGAAGCGGTGCACGAGCTGGCTAACAGGGAAAGCGCCATAGCCGCGTTGTCCCATGGTACGGACTGCCCACCTGGCTTCGACGGAGGAGGAACGGTGTCTCTCCCGTTCGATACTTGGTACTCCGTCACCAGTGAAAAGATATCCGGGCGACTCTCTGGCCTTTAGCGACATTGACACAGCTGGGGCTAGACGTCAGGCCACTGTTTCTATGAACCGCTGGACCGTCGCGGGTGCCGCTGCGCTCACCGTCATCGCCGTCGTGATGCTGGCCACGGTCCGGGGGTACGGTATGACCTGGGACGAGCAGTTCCAGAGCGCCTACGGCGAGTCGGTCATTGCGTGGTACCGATCCGGATTTCACAATGATGCCGCGCTCACGTACCGGGACCTCTACCTCTATAGCGCGCTCTTCGACGTGGTCGCGCAGCTCGTCGCCCATGTCTCGCCGCTGGGTCTCTACAACAGCCGTCATATAGTCAACGTTGCTTTCGCGCTGACAGGCCTCGCAGGCACATGGCGTCTCGGCGTGCTGGCCATTGGAGGCCGGGGTGGCGTCCTGGCGATGGGACTGACCGCGCTCACGCCGATGTTCTACGGGCACAGCTTCAACAACCCGAAGGACATCCCGTTTGCCGTCGTGTTCGTGTGGACGCTGTGCGTCCTGCTGGAGAGCACCCGGTCGATCCCGCACATCCGGTTGTCCTCCATTGCGAAGGTCACCGCTGCGTTCGGAGCGCTCCTGGCGATCAGGCCGGGAGGGATCTTCGTCTTCGGCTACATCGTCCTGTGGTGGGTCGTGTCGTTTCTTCGCTGCGGCGATTCGCTGCGTGCGGCGGCACAAAAAGCGGTCATTCCGCTGGCGGCCGTGTTCGGCGGCGCGTGGCTGATCATGCTGGCCTTTTGGCCTTGGGGCCAGGTGAACCCGATCATCAATCCACTGTTGGGTATCCGCAGGGCCGCGCGGTTCTCGTTTACCGGATCCACGCTGTTCTTCGGCCAGCAGGTGCCGGCGCGCCCGGCTCCAGTGGCGTATGTGCCGACGTGGCTCGCCCTGCAGTTGCCGGAAACCTATCTCGTCGCGCTGGTCGCGGGATTCCTGCCGCTTGCGGTGCAGCGAACCGCGCCGACAACGGCCGAGGATCGTCAGCGCGCCGTGACGGTCGCCTTCCTCACCTTCGTCGTCGTTTTCCCCGTACTCACTGCAATGCTGCTGCGCTCCGCGCTTTATGACGCCGTGCGGCATTTTTTGTTCGTGATACCGCCGCTGGCGGTCCTCGCCGCCGCGGCGCTCGAGCGTAGCCTCCGCTCGCCGTTGCCGCGATCCGTGCGCGCCGCAGTCGTTGCTGCCGCCGTGGCGGCCGCAGCGTTTACCGTACGCGACATGGCAGCAATGCACCCATACGAGAGCGTGTACTTCAACCGCCTCGTCGCCGGCGGACTCCCCGGCGTCGATGGCCGCTTCGAGACTGATTACTGGGGTAACAGCTATCGCGAGGGGATCGAGTGGGTCATGAAAAATGTGCCCGGCGAAGGAATACGCGTCGCCAACTGCTCGAATCCATTTCAAACGAGTTACTTCTTGGAGGGAGCGGCGGGCGCGCGCTTCGTTCCGGTTCTGCTGGAACAGAATCCTGACATTCTGCTCGCCACCACACGGGGAAACTGCTACCGAAATGCTGGTGGGCGCGTCCTCCACACGGTGGAGCGCCAGGGTGTCGTGCTCCTCTACGTGCTCGATTTACGTGCAAAGACCCGTTCATGACTGAACGCCGGATGCTCCTGTGGCTGTTCGCTGCTTGCTGGTGCGTCCTGCTGCTCAGTCACAACGGCGGGCTCTCGGGACTGGACGGCGAGACGTTCTATCAGGCTGCGAAATCGGCGGTAGACGCGCACCGTCTGGACGTTGGTGCTGGATTCAATTCCACGACCGGAGTCGGCGGCCTGCAGTATGCGAAGTCCAGCATTGGCATGCCGCTGCTCGCGGCGATTGTCTATGCGATCAGCGCGCCAGTCGCGTGGATGGCACCTTCGCACAGCTATATCATCAGAACGGGAATCGTCGGCGCGAGCATGACGTTCATCATGGCAGCGCTCGTCGTTGCCGTGTACTGGCTCGCACGCCAGCTTCGGTCTTCTCCCGGAACCGCTCTCATTGCCGCCATCGGTACGGTCGCGGGAACATTTCTCCTTCCGTACAGCAAGGAATTTTTCGCAGAGCCGGTCAGCGCGCTTGGTCTCGCGATTGCGATCGGTTGCGCTTTGAGCGATCGGCCTGGAAGTGCGGGCGCCGGGCTGACGGTCGCGATGCTCGCGCGCGCGCAGACCGTTCTCGTGCTCGCACCGTTGATCTGGGTCGTCATACGTCGGTCAGGTATGAAAGGAGCGCTTGCCGCAGCGGTCCCGATCGCAGCCGGTGCAGCCCTGACAATTGCGTACAACGTGGCCAGATTCGGAAATCCGCTCGACTTCGGCTATCCGAGCGAGGGGTTCACGATGCCATTCCTGAGCGGTGCCCGCATGCTGCTGCTGGAGCCGTCGAAGAGCGTGATTCTCTTCGCGCCTGTGACCGTGCTCCTGCCGTTTGCGCTCGTGCGGTTGTGGCATCGGGATCGTCAGGCTGCCGTTCTCATTTCGTCCACCGCTGCGATCACGTTCGTTGTCGCCGCGCTCTGGCACAATCCGAATGGCGGGTGGTGTTGGGGGCCGCGTTTGCTGATACCGGCAATACCATCCTCGCTTGCAGCCATTGGACCCTGGATGGACACGCCGTTCAGACGGATGCTGGCCGTCGGGTTGTTTGCCGTCGGCTTCGCGATATCCGCACCTGCCGTGGCAATCTCGACGCAGATTCAGCAGCTCGACGTCCCTCCACCAGCTGGTGGCGTGTGGCCGCCAGACATGGGATTGCCGGGGATCCGCCGTCAGGCTGAACTCGTCGCACCCACAGCCACCTACACCGTCGAGCATTTGTTCGAACGCACAGCAGACGGTCGCAATTACCTTCGCTACATCGTCTTCTGGCAAGTGGCATTGGCGCGAGTCTTTGGACCGCGCGGACTGCTGCTTGCGATCGCCGCTTCACTCGGTTTATTCACCTTTGCGGTGTGGGCGGCGACGCGGTGCCGCCGCGCCTATCTTGCGCTACCGTCCTGCTCGTCGGACGCCGGTCAGACGTAACCAGTTGTCAGTGAACCGCGTGCGGCAGGCAAGTCGAACGAGGTCGCTTCGATGATCGCAACTTCTTATACACTTCCAGGCGCGTGAAGCTGAAGATCGCCGCGTTCGTCGTCATCCTATGTGGGACGCCCCTTCTCCTCGCGTTCGCCGCCGGTGAAGTCTACGTCCGCCGAACGCAGAGCTTCATCGTGGCTCAGCAACAGAATCAGCGTCGTCTCGGTTTTGTCGAGCAGAATCCGGGACTACTCATTCGAAATACGCCTAGGGGGAAACGGCTGATTCCCGGGGCAAAGGTGGTTATCAAGAACCATTGGCTCAATGGGAGGGACATTCCGGTTCGCATCAACTCTCTCGGCTTTCGCGGAGATGAGGTAACCGCCGAACCAAGACCTGGCGTACCCAGGATTCTGATGCTCGGTGATTCGATCACGTGGGGCGACTACGTACGTGACGAAGAGACGTACGTCAGACAAACCGCGAATGCCCTCGAAAGCACACTTGGCTATCCCGTCGACGTCATCAACGCCGGTGTCGGTGACACCGGCTCACTGGAACAGATCGACATTCTCGAAGAGTCGGGATTGCGGGTACATCCCGACCTTGTCGTTCTGGGCTTCTACTTGAACGACAGCCGCCCCCCCTGGGGTTTTGCAGGCGAGGTGTTGGAACGTAATTGGGTGAGACGGCACAGTCTGCTGGTCGATAAGGTGTACGAAAAATTTGTATTGTGGCGGTGGATTCGGCGGCAGGGACCGGACCTCTTCGCCTGGACCGACGCGCAGTGGCGGCTCGATTGGAAAAACGATCGTGCAGCGTTTACGGAACTGGTGCGCCTCGCCCGGTACGACTGGGGTGCGGCGTGGGTTGAAGACTCGTGGAGGATCGTCGATCAGCAGCTGACGCGCCTCGAGCATGACGCCCGTCGAAACGGATTTCGCGTAGCGACATTGACGTTTCCCGTACGTTTTCAGGTGTATGCCGGGACTGTTGAGGACTCCCCCCAGCAAACCTTTGCCGCGCTCGCACACAAGCACGGTTTCTCGAACCTCGATCTCCTTCCGTTGTACAGAGCCCATGCGGGTGAAGACATCTTGTTCGACCAGTGCCATCCGACAGCGGCGATGAATCGGACGATAGGTGCCGCGGTCGCAGATTTCCTGCGTGACGATGTGCAGCAGGTCCGCGCTGCACCCGAGTGAATTGCCTTATCACAACAAGCGAGGCGACTGCGTTTCACCTCGGCCATGCCGCGTAAATTGTGTCCGCGACCAGGCGATTCGCCTTGCCTGTCGGGTGCTCGTCTCCCACCAAATACAGTTCGCGAGGATCACCGCTCTTGCGCAGGACGCCGAGAGGCTCGACGTAATTGACGCGGTAGTCCGCCAGTACCTTCTGGAATGGATATTCGCGATAGACCGCACGGCCGTCTACCTGCTCTATCAGGGGATAGCGGACGAGAATCAGCTTTTCACCGTATCCAGACGTTTCCTCCGCCAGGCGCCGCAACAAAGCCGTTGATATCCGAACACTTTCGCGAGGACGATACCACCCTGAATAGATGACGTTTGCGATGCGGCTCCGGTAAAGGAGCGAATCGAGGAATGTCTCCTTGTACGGGTGCCTCGTACGCAATTCGCCCTTCACCACCTCGAAACTGGGCTTGGGAAGGCCCTCTGCTGGCCGAAAGGCCTCGAACACGCGGTCGATGTCCTCATCGATGAAAGCGAGGACGACAACGTCGGGCTGAAGAGCCGCGCGGTATTTTTCATACGACAGCACCATCTGATCGATGCCGTATCCGGCAACGCCAAGGTTGAATACCCGCCAGTCCGGCCCCAATCGCTGGCTCAGGAATGCAGGCGAGGTCTCTGCCTCCTGGAGGTGGACGCCGAACGTGAACGAGTCACCAAGCATGACAACATGACGGCGCCCACGCCGCTTTTGAGCGAGGGAGCTGAAATCGTCGCTGTCACGGAAGCCCTGACTGTTGATCCGATAAGGAATGTGCTCCAGCGCTGCGTATGCTGGACTGCGGCTGACGGTCCAGCCAAGGTCAGGGTCTGGCTGCGCCCAAATCGCGATGCGCGTCGGGTGATTGGCGCCAGGAACTGTTCTCCGATAAACGGATGGGAGGTAATGTCGAGCGCCGACTTCAATCGGTACCAGCAAGACGAACGTCAGCGCAATATTCCAGATCGCCAAACCAATTAGATGAGCGGAGGGTCCGAGATTGCGGCGGACCGGCACGCTACCTACCGTCCTTCGGCGTGGGCCCGTGCGGCTCGAAATAGTCGACATACAATCTCTGACCGGCTGTGAGGCGCAGCGCCACAGATACGGCAACACCCAGGTCGTGATTGATGTCCAGCGACGAGACGCCAAGGCCCAGTATCAGCGACGCCAACGACATTCTGCCGTTCTCTATTGCGTTCATCTCAACGGTATCCATGATTGTCGCTCTCACGGCAATCATGGTGTGGGCCTTCATCGTTCTCGGTCACGCACGCGACACCTACTTTCTTACCCAAGTATCCGGGCACCGGATGGCACTCGCACGCTATCTCAATGAAGGAGTGCTCTATCCGCCGCTGTACGACGGCCGTCACTACGGCGGTACGCGGATCATGCCGCTCTCGATCATCCTGCACGGGTCCGCGGCCAGACTGACCGGCGAGTATGTCATGTCCGGGAGGCTGTTCAGTTGTTTCATCCTCGTGGTGCTTGCGGTGGTCGTGTTTCGTGTTCTGCGGACCCTCGAGTGTCCGTCGGCAATGGCGGCGATCCTGTCGGCGTTTCTGCTCGTCACCGAACCTGGTTATCGCGTCGGTTTCAGCGCCTTGATCGCGGATGGACTGGCCGTACTCCTGCAGTTGCTCGCCGTGTGGACCGTCACCGCCTCCCATCGAAGAACCGGGCTTGTGCTGGGTGCGGCATTGAGCGCGCTGGCATTCATGACGAAGTTCAGCGCTCTGTGGGCGCCGATGGCCATCGCGGCGTGGCTGGCAATCAGGAAGCGCAACGGTCTGTGGCTATTCGCGTCCACTTACGTGGTTCTTGTCGCAATGTTGATCGGGGCTGCAGGCGTGGTCTCGTCGGGACGATTCTTCGAAAGTGTCTTCGGTCTTTCTCTGGCTGGCATAGGCGGCATTCGCGTCGCGCTGCACTCGCCAACGCTCCTCATTCGCACCCTGTTCGGCAACACACCAGCTCTGTGGGCGCTTCTTCCGGTTGCGGTACTTGGCCTCGCCATCAATCTCGCGCGCAGGGAGGCATCGATATATGACATCAGCTTTATCTGCCATATTCCGTTGCTCTTTCTGATCTTTGCAGACATCGGAGCAGGCGATAACCACCTTCTGGATCTTGCCGTTCTGGGCGTGCTGGTAATTGGACACGCGTCATCGTCTCTTTCACGAGCCCTCGACGATGCGTCCGTGGCGCCGCGTCAATTGCGCTTACACCGACTGACAGTCGTCCAGACTGGTGTGACGCTCTTCGCTCTCTGGATGACGGCGACGCAGCTCGTGGTCCTCGTCCCCGACGTCTACACCGCCAAGGCGGCGTTGGCAGCTGGAAATGCGAACCACCTGCCGCTGGAAGGCTTGATAACGGCACACGACACGATTCTGTCCGAAGACCCATACGTGCCCGTAGCGCTCGGGCAGGTACCTGTTGTCGCGGATTCGTTCATGCTGCTCAGAATCGGAAAGCGTCATCCCGACGCGGTCCAGGCGCTCATCGAACGCATCGACGCACGGGAGTTCAAGTTCGTCATCCTCACGGCGCCCATCGAACAAACGTCGTGGTGGGACACATTTCATCTCGGCCGCGACGTCGTTCAGGCCATTGATCGATCGTATGAATTCTCGCGAGGCGCGGAAGGTTACTATGTCTATGCGCCCGCGCACCTCAAGGGCGATGCCGAAACTGGTGCGGCCCGGTGAACCCCCCTCCTTCTACCGTTTGGTCGCGTGACACGCTGACTTTGCTCGCAGGAGGAGGGGTTGAACTCGTCTGTCTCCGACCTCTGGAAAAAGACTCTGATCGTCAGTGCTTCCGCAATCGTTACCGTGTACGCGTGCGAAGCATTTCTCTTCTGGGACCCGCTGGAGCTCCTCGGTCCGCATCCGCGAAGAGGGTTCGATCTCCGGGAATACCTCGACGTCGTGCGCGATCTACGGGCGAGGGGCGTGTCGGCGTATCACGTGGTTGATGTCTCCAACTGGATCGCTTCTCCACCTGAGGTACAAGGTACGCCCGCCATCCCGCTCGCAGGCGTGCCGTTCGCTCTGACGGTTATGTGCAACGAAGCTGGTACTTACGTGACGTACGAAAGTGACCGCTTCGGTTTCAATAATCCGGACCGACAATGGGACATGCCACCGCAAGTGGCCCTCGTTGGTGATTCCTTTGTCGAGGGCTGGTGCGTGCCTCGTGAAGAGAGCTTTGCCGGGCGCATTCGCGACGCGGTGCCGGCCACGCTCAGCGTGGGATTCACGGGGCATGGTCCGCTCGCCGAGCTCGGCACGCTCCGCGAGTACGTCGAACCGCGGCGTCCCGCCCACGTGTTCTGGTTCTTCTTTGAAGGCAACGATTTGACAGACAACCTGCCTCGTGAACGGAAGAGCGACATTCTGCGCCGCTACCTGACACCGGGTTTCTCCCAACACCTGGAACAGCAGGCAGCCATGCTCGGTGACGAGCTGCGTCGCAGGTACGATTCCAGACTTGCCCAGGAGCCCGTTCCGGTGCCGACATCCTGGGTGATGGGGATCGTCAAGCTGCGCTCGTGGCGCCGTCTGCTCAACACTGCTCTCGTTCGCGACGACTCACCCGTAGACGGAGACCAAAGCGTGGACCAGCTGCCGCTTCTGCGCCTCATCCTCGGAGAAGCGAAGCGGACCGTAGAGGAGTGGGGCGGTTCGCTGCATTTCGTGTATCTGCCGGATCTGCCTCTGCTGGAGGGAGAGCGCAGTCCCGAGAATCACGACCGCGTGCTCGCGCTCGCCGCTGAAGTGGGGCTGGACGTCATCGACCTGTTTCCCGATTTTGAGAAGCACCCATCCCCGCGGTCGCTCTTTCCATACGAGGAGGGACGACATCTCGTCAGGACACGGGGGCTGCATTACAACGCCGACGGCCACCGCCTCGTCGCACGTCGTGTCATCGAGACCCTGCAGAAATATGAAGATGAATCCTTTACACCGTCCCACCGGTGAAAGAACCGATTGATTCCCTTCCTGATATAGACGCGGCCGATGTCTGGGTTTGAGACGACTCATAGCGCGGCGATCGGCTCGAACCGCGGACCCTCAGCCAAGGAACGCCCTTCGTCACTGGTCCTCCTCTGGGCAGTCGTGCGGTTGCCCATGATTGTGGCGCTCGTCTACCTGTTCCGAGCTGCGATCCTCGACGTCATCGAGCGGCGATTCGACATCCTGACCATCACGCAATTCGTCATCGATCTGCTCAGTGTGCCGGTGACTCGCATCATCGTAGGGACCGGCTTTTTCGCCGTGCTCCTCGCCGTCGCCGCGGGCACCAGGAGGCTCCGCCCCGTGTTGGCGTATGTGGCGACGCTGCTGATCGCCTGCGGCATGCTCGCGGCGCTGCTGCTGACGACCGCAACGTCGCTGCGTCGAGGTTTGATCGTTGCGTTGATTCTTTCACTCAACTTGGCGCCAGCTGCGGTGTTCGAGCGAGTGCGACGACTTCCGCGCATCTGGAACATGTTGATGTTGACCGGTATCGGTATCGCGGAACTGTTGTTCGCCCGCGAGTATTGGGACTGGATGCGCGGGGCAGGACAGGACGGCGACTCCACGCGCAATGGGTTGCAATCCAGGATTCCGGCCCTGCTCCTCGCCTCGCTCGCACTGGCCGTGCTGATACGCGACCAACGCCTGGTTGCTGTCGAGCAGAAGTTACGGTTGTCAGACGACGTCAAAGTAATCGAGCGCGGGCTCTCGCTGAACTGGATCCAGCTCGATCCCTCCGGCAGCTACCTCTACGTCACGGGCCATGACGTGCCTCGCCTACGACGGTACGACGTGCGCAACCTCGACGCGCCTCCTCTCCAGTCCGACGCCGCGACCGGGGGCGCACAGGGCTTTGCCTACGATCCGTTGGCCAACCAGCTGTTTGCGGTGAATACGTACACCAAGCAGCTCCTCTATCTGGACGCGACGACTCTGAAGCTGCAGAAAACGGCAGATCTCGCGCAATTGTCGCCGGGGGATCCGTGGATAGCCGTCGACGCGCAAACCGATACGTTGACGGTCGTGTCCGAAGCCGACGAGCGGATCGGTGACCCGCTGATCGTGCTGGAGCGATCGAGCGGCCGAACCGTGGCAAGAGCAGACCTTGATGCCGGCAACATACTCAAAGATCCATCACGTCCGTGGCTGTACCTGACGTTCTTCCGTCGCCGGAGCGAGGTGATGCTCTACGACCTGCAGGCGCGCTCGGTAACCCGGCGTGCGCCGGCGGATCCGCGAGCAGAACGGATGGCGTTCTGGAAGAGCCGAAACGAGCTGCTCGTCACCTCCCCAATAGAATCGCGAGTGCTGCGTTTCGACGCCGACACGCTCGCGCCAAAGGGTTCTTTCGCCGCGTTGTTCGGCGTGCGGGCGATCGCGTTGGACGAAGAACGTCAGCTCCTGCTGTGTGGCAACATCGCCACCGGTCACCTGATCGTTCTCGATTTGCGGACAGGAAAGCGGGTGAGGACGCGGTATCTGGGGCCGTGGCTGCGAACAATTGAACTCGACGTCCCACACGGCACTGCGTACGTCTCAGCGAATGGTGCCCTGTATTTTCTACGCTATTCCGCTGAATTGTCCCGGTCTGCTCCT
>Ga0310810_10003839_pt1 | contig 16504 bp, 26 predicted proteins | sample NCmetagenome_FD_207641 | JGI IMG/M metagenome (GOLD analysis project Ga0310810, IMG submission 207641) | Soil microbial communities from experimental microcosm in Duke University, North Carolina, United States - NC | ecosystem: Engineered > Artificial ecosystem > Soil microcosm > Unclassified ... | reverse complement strand
GTGTTCATCACCGTGACCAGCTTGCCCGGGAGAACGGCGTCGGCAATCTGCATGCACCGCGGAACACCCCAGCGGCGGCCAAGCTTCACAGTCTTTTTTGCGACCAGGGGAAAGCGTGAAATGATAAAATTGCCGAACTGCGCTCCGCGGGTCTTCGTCAGACTCTGGTACTGATGGCCCTTGATCTCATCGGCAAGATGCTTGAACTGGTCAAAGTCCGGCGTGCCGCGGTGCTGTTGCCAACCCACTTCCTGGAGACAAAAGACGTCGAATTCGAGCGAGCCGAGCGCGCGAGCCACGCGCTCCGGGTCGCACCGGCTGTCCCGGCCGACGCAGCTGTGGATGTTCCAGCAAAACAGCGAGAAACTCTTACGCATACTTTCCTGCACCCAGCCCGCACAACATGCGAGCGGCAGCGCCCTTTTGCAAGCCGAGAGGCCGATCACATCTGCGAAGGTCGCAGCTTCCGCCGATTCCGATAATAGAAAATTAATACCGAGCCGCCCCGCGCCATATACGCAAAGGCCCTGATCCGCCGCTAGGCCTCGTTCACCACTGAGGCAATCGAGCTGCTGACCTCAGGTATCGAAACCATGCCGTTCACAGTCTTCAGCTTTCCTTGGTTCCGGTAGTAGGCGATCAATGGCGCCGTATTCTTATAGTAGACGGACAGCCGATTCCTCAGAGTCTCCGGTGTGTCGTCCGCCCGCGGCTCTTTCCCTTCGGCCTTCATCTCCTTCACACGGCTTTCGGCGCGCTGCAGCAGAATCTCATCATTCACCTTCAGCTCAATCGCGACGTTGATTTTCAGTCCGCGCCCTTCAAGGAGGCGATCCAGCGCCTCCGCCTGCGCAATCGTGCGCGGGAAGCCGTCGAAAATCGCGCCATTCGCACAGTCCGGCCGATCGAGCCGCTCGGCAATGATTCCGATGACGATCTCGTCTGACACGAGTTCGCCGCGCGCGAGAATTCCCTCCACTCTTTTGCCTAGTTCAGAACCCGCGGCGATGGCCGCGCGCAGCATGTCGCCCGTTGAGAGCTGAGGAAGCCCACGCTTTTTGGTGAGGAGTTTCGCCTGTGTGCCCTTGCCCGCGCCGGGCGGGCCGAACAGAACGAGATTCAACGCCGAGCTCCACGCAGCCGCGCGCGCTTGATCAGCCCCTCATACTGCTGCGCGATGAGATGACTCTGGATCTGCGCCACGGTGTCCATCATTACGCTAACCACAATAAGGATCGACGTGCCACCGAGCGCAAAGGGCAGACTGTATTTATAGATGACGTACTCAGGAATGAGGCAAACAAACGCGAGATAAATGCCGCCGACCACGGTGATGCGCGTCAACACGTAATCGATGTACTCGGCCGTCTTCTTGCCGGGACGAATGCCTGGAATAAATCCGCCATACTTCTTCAGATTCTCCGCGGTTTCTTCCGGATTGAAGATAATCGAGGTGTAAAAGAACGCGAAAAACATGATCAGTGCGGCGTAGAGCGCGAGATAAACCATCGATCCGTGACTGATATAAGCGACGATAGTGGCCAGCCAGTCTGGAATGCTCTGCGAGTTGAAATTGGCAACGGTCGCCGGCATCAGCAGGATGGATGAAGCGAATATCGGTGGAATCACGCCGGAAACGTTGATCTTCAGCGGCAGATGCGAGGACTCGCCCCCGAACATGCGCTGCCCGACCTGGCGCTTCGGATACTGCACCAGCAGCCGCCGCTGCGCGCGTTCCATGAAGACGATGAACGTGATGAGCGCCACGATGGCAACCATCGCGAAGATGAGCACGAGCGGTTGAATCGAACCGGTGCGGCCCGCTTCGAACGCCTGCACGATGTAGCTCGGGAAACGCGCAACGATACCGATAAAGATGATCAGTGAGATGCCGTTGCCGACGCCGCGGGCAGTGATCTGCTCTCCAAGCCACATCAAAAGTATGGTGCCGCCAGAGAGCGTAATCACGGTCGATATCCGGAAGAACCATCCGGGATCGATGACGACCCGCCCCCAATGCTCGAGGCCAATGGCGATGCCATACGCCTGCAGCGCCGCGAGGCCGACTGTCGCATAACGCGTGTACTGGTTGAGGGTTTTGCGGCCCGCCTCGCCTTCCTTCTTCAGCGCTTCCAGTTCCGGAAACACGGTCGTCATTAGCTGCATGATGATCGAGGCGGAGATGTAGGGCATGATGCCCAGCGCAAAGATAGCCATGCGCTGCACAGCGCCGCCGGCGAGAACGTTGAACACATCCAGAAGTCCGCCCTGCTGCTGACTGAGCTGGCGCGAGAGCTCGGACGGGTCGATTCCCGGCATCGGGATATAGGTGCCGAGCCGGGCGATGATGAGGACGCCGATGGTGAAGAAGATGCGCTGGCGCAGCTCCGTCGCTTTCGCAAGGGAGCCGAAATTGAAATTGGCCGCTAATTGTTCGGCTGCCGAGGGCATTCCTCACTCCTGACCCGCACTCGCACCAATATGGGGAGCGAGCGCGGCTTTGCGAACCCGTTAGGCTGTCGCGCCGGTCTCGGCCGCACGCGCCGCGCGCTTCTCCGCCGCTTTTTGACGTCGCTGCACGCGCTTTCCGGCTTCGCCCTTCTTGTTCATGTACGCTTTTTTCCTGAAGGTGGTGGTGAGCGCCCCGCCGGCTTTCTCAATTGCCGCCTTGGCACTTGCGCTCGCACCAGCGACCTCGATCTCGACCTTCGCTTTGAATTCGCCGTCGCCCAGTACCCGGATCCCGTCGCGGCTACGCTTCACAAGGCCGGCCTTCCTGAGTGTTTCCTCCGTAATCTTGCTCGAGGCGTCGATCTTCTTGGCGTCGATCGCCTTCTGGATGCGGCCGAGATTCACTTGCGCGAAATCATTGGCGAAGATGTTGTTGAAGCCGCGCTTGGGCAGCCGCATGTACAGCGGCATCTGCCCGCCTTCGAAGCCATACACCTTTGTGCCGGTGCGTGCCTTCGCGCCCTTCACGCCGCGGCCCGATGTTTTGCCGAGACCGGAGGAGGAGCCGCGGCCCACCTTCAGCTTGCGCTTGTGGGCGCCGGGATTGTTGCGGAGTTCATTGAGCTTCATTGTGACCTCGTCATAGCCATGCAGCGTGAGCGCGAACCGGCCGTCCATTTATTTCTCGTCGACCACCTCAACGAGGTGCTTCACCGCGCGGATCATGCCGCGAACAGCAGGAGTATCTTCCAAGGTACGCGTGCGACGAATTTTACCGAGGCCGAGGCCGCGGAGAGTCGCCGCCTGCACCTCCGGCTTGCGGTTTGCGCTGCGAATCTGGCGCACCGTCACCTTCGGGGACCCTGCTTTTGCGGATTTCTTTTCGGCCATGGCTCAGTTCCCTTAACTCGCGCTCGCCTGCTCGCCTTTGGGTGCGCCTTCACGCCGCGCGATGATCTCGCTCACGCTGCGGCCGCGGCGCTGCGCCACCATTCGCGGGCTTTGCTGCGATTTCAGCGCATCAAACGTCGCGCGCACCATGTTGTACGGATTGGATGTTCCGAGCGACTTCGACACCACATCGCCGACACCCAGCGCCTCGAATACTGCGCGCATCGGGCCACCGGCAATAATGCCGGTCCCGGCCGGAGCCGGGCGCACGAGCACCTTTCCGGCGCCATGATGTCCGCGCGTCTCGTGATGCAGGGTACGGCCGTCCTTCAACGGCACGCGGATGAGCGCCTTCTTTGCTTCGTCCGTTGCCTTGCGGATGGCCTCCGGCACCTCTCGCGCCTTGCCGTGCCCGAAACCGACCCGGCCCCGCTGGTCGCCAACGACCACGAGCGCGGCAAACCCGAAGCGCCGCCCGCCCTTTACCACCTTCGCCACGCGATTGATGTGGACAAGCTTGTCGATGAACTCGCTCTCGCGCTCCTCACGATCGCCGCGATCCCGCCGTCTACCTTCGTCACGTGCCATTCAATATTCCTTCGCTCAAAACTGGAGGCCGCGCTCACGCGCCGCGTCTGCGAGCGCCTTTACGCGGCCATGATAGATATAACCGCCGCGATCGAACACGACCTGCTTCACGCCCTTCGCAATGGCGCGTTCCGCGATCTTCTGGCCCACTGATTTCGCCGCGTCCATATTCCAGGTCTTGGGGGCCTTGCCTTCCTTCTCGTTGCTGGAAGCTGACGCCAACGTCGCGCCGGCGCGATCATCGATCACCTGCGCATAGATATGCTTGCCGGAGCGGAACACGGAAAGCCGCGGGCGATCCGTCCCCTGCCCGATGTGATAGCGCGTGCGCTGCTTGCGACGATCGAAGAGTTTGCTGCCCATGGTTACTTCTTCTTGCCTTCTTTGCGGCGGATATGCTCGCCCGCATACTTCACGCCTTTGCCCTTATAGGGCTCCGGTGGACGATAACTGCGGATTTCCGCGGCGACCTGGCCCACCAGCTGCTTGTCCATCCCGGAGATTGTCAGGGCAGTGGGCTTTTCCGCGACGATATTGATGCCGGCGGGGATCGGATAGCTTACGTCGTGACTAAAGCCGAGCTGCAGGTTCAAATTCTTGCCCTGAACGGCGGCGCGATAACCGACGCCATTGATCTCCAGCTTCTGCTGGAACCCGTTCGTCACGCCGACAACGAGGTTGTTCACCAGTGTGCGCGACAGACCCCACATCTGCCGCCCGCGCTCCGCGCCTTCGCGCGGCGTGACGGTGATGCCGTCGTCACCCAGGGACGCGTCCACTTCGTCGACGAGCCGCAACGACAGCTCGCCTTTCGGGCCTTTTACCTTGACGGATTTTCCATCCACCGAGGCAGTGACGCCCTTTGGCAGAGGAACCGGCTTCTTGCCGATACGCGACATGTTTTTCTCCCTCTGCCTAGAATATTCGGCAAAGAACTTCGCCGCCGACGTTCTTCTCCCGCGCGGAGACGTCGGTCATCACGCCTTGGGGAGTCGATACGATCGAAAGGCCGAGGCCCTGACGATGCGGCTTCAAGTCCTTGACGCCGGCGTAGACGCGGCGCCCCGGAGTGGAGACGCGCTTCAGTTCGCGAATGACCGGACGGCCCTCGTGATATTTGAGCTCGATCTCGATCTCCTTGTGACCGCTCTTGAATTCCACCTCCGCGTAACCGCGAATGAAGCCTTCGGCCTGCAGCACATCCAGCACACGGACCCGGAGCTTCGAGTTCGGGCTCTTGATTTTCGCCAGGCCGCGAAGCTGGCCATTGCGGATGCGCGCCAGAAGATCGCCGATGGGATCTGTGATCGCCATATCCTGTTCCTTTCCTACCAGCTCGCCTTGGTCATGCCGGGGATCTGGCCCCAGTTGCCAAGGGCGCGCAGCGCGATACGCGAGAGCTTCGTCTTGCGGTAATAGCCCTTCGCGCGGCCGGACATTTCGCAGCGGTGATGAATGCGCGTCTTGGAGGAATTGCGCGGAAGCTTCGCAAGCTTCAGATGCGCCGCAAAGCGCTCCTCCGGCGGAAGCGACATGTTCTCCGTAATCTTCTTCAGCGCGGTCCGCTTGGACGCATATTGCGCCACCATTCTCTCGCGCTTCGCATTCCGGTTGATCTGACTTTTCTTCGCCATTCGCTTTCGCTCTTCAGTTCATGAACGGAAATTGGAAGCCCTGAAGCAGCGCTTTCGCTTCTGCGTCGGTCTTCGCCGAGGTGTTAATGATGATATCCATGCCCCACACGGTTTCGGTCTTGTCGTAGTCGATCTCCACGAAAACGATGTGCTCCTTGAGTCCCATGGCGAAATTCCCCCGCCCGTCGAAACTCTTGCCGTTCAGGCCGCGAAAGTCGCGGATACGCGGCATCGCCGTGGTGACGAGGCGGTCAAGGAATTCGTACATCCTGTCCTTGCGCAGCGTGACCTTCACGCCGATCGGCAGACCGTGGCGGATTTTGAACGTCGCGATGGCCTTCTTCGCGCGGGTCACGACCGCCTTTTGGCCGGCAATCGCCGTGAGGTCATTCTGCGCCTGCTGAATTTTCTTGCCGTCGGAGGCGGCTTCGCCTGCACCGATGTTCAGAACGACCTTTTCGACCCGCGGCACCTGGAGCGGGTTCTTGTAGCCGAACTGCTTCATCATCTGGGGCCGAATCGTATCGTTATAGCGCTGTTTGAAGCGCGGCACGTAAGTGGGATCGCGCTCCGCCTCGCCGACCGCAACCTGCGTTCCAGCAGACTTGTCCTCGCGCTTCTTTGCGGCCTTCTTTTCGGCCTTCGCGGCTTCGCGCGGGTCGCCTTTCGGCGCCTTGGTCCTTTCGCTACCTGCGTCAGACATCGATAACCTCACCCGATTTCCTGGCGAAGCGCACCTTGCGGCCGTCCGCCAGCACCTTGAAGCCGATGCGTGTCGGTTCACCGCTTTTCGGATCCACATGCGAGATGTTCGACAGATGGATCGGCGCTTCCTTGTTCACAATCCCGCCTTGCTGGCGCTGCGTCTGCTTCTGATGCCGTTTCACGATGTTCACGCCCGATACGAGCGCGCGCTCTTCCTTCGGCATCACGCGCAGGACTTCGCCCTTGCGGCCCTTGTCACGACCCGTGGTGACGATCACGCGATCGCCCTTCTTGATGCGGGCGCCGACGCCGCGGATTTTTCCCTCGTTCTGTGGCTCGGCCTTCGCAGATGTTTTCTTTTTTGTTTTCGCAGCCATCAGAGCACCTCCGGCGCGAGCGAAATGATTTTCATGTGGTTCTTCGAGCGCAGTTCGCGGGTGACGGGTCCAAAGATACGCGTGCCGATCGGCTCACCTTGGGGGCTAACCAGAACAGCCGCATTGGAATCGAACCGAATGAGGCTGCCGTCGGGACGGCGCACGCCATGCGCCGTGCGCACCACCACCGCCTTCAGAACCTCGCCTTTTTTCACGCGACCGCGCGGGATCGCCTCCTTTACGCTCACCACGATCGTGTCACCCACATCGGCATATCGGCGCCGCGAACCGCCGATCACCTTGATGCACATCACACGCCGGGCACCGGAGTTGTCGGCGACGTCTAATTCCGTCGTCATTTGAATCATGATCTATCTCCCGATGCCTCGCCGCCTTCATTTGCCCACGCGCTCGACCACTTCCCAAGTCTTCAGCTTGGAAATCGGCCGGCACTCACGAATGCGCACGACATCGCCTGTCTTCGCTTCGCTTTTTTCGTCATGGGCGTGGTATTTCTTCGAACGCCGCACGGTCTTGCCCAGAACGGGATGAATGAAGCGGCGCTCCACATTCACCACCACCGTCTTGGCATTCTTGTCGCTGACCACGACGCCTTGCAGCACGCGCTTGGGCATATCTTGTCTCGTCCTTCTCAGCCGGCCTTGCGGCGTTGTTCGCTCAGCACCGTCATGATGCGCGCCACATCCTTGCGCACCTCGCGGATGCGAGTTGTCTTCTCGAGCTGACCATTGGCGCGCTGAAAACGCAGGTTGAACTGCTCCTTCTTCAGCTTCGAAAGCTGGTCGCCCAGTTCATCCGCCGACTTCGCACGGAAATCCTGAATGTCGGCCTTCTTCTTCGCCATGATCTGTCTCCAATCAGTCGTGTGCGCGCGCGACGAATCTCGTCGCGACCGACAGCTTCGCCGCGCCCAGCCGCATGGCCTCTTTCGCGGTTTCCACATCCACGCCATCGACTTCGAAAAGAATGCGGCCCGGCTTCACCTTCGCCACCCAGAACTCCGGCGCGCCCTTACCGGAGCCCATGCGCACTTCCGCGGGCTTCTTCGACACCGGCACATCCGGAAACACGCGAATCCAGACGCGGCCAGCGCGCTTCATGTGACGCGTGATGGCGCGGCGGGCCGCCTCGATCTCGCGCGCGGTAATCCGTTCCGGCTCGGTGGTCTTCAGGCCATACTCACCGAAATTGAGCATGGTGCCGCCTTTGGCCGCGCCATGAATGCGACCCTTATGCTGCTTTCGGAATTTCGTGCGTGACGGTTGAAGCATGGTCCTGCTCTTTATTCTGCCGCTGCTGCCGGTTGCTGACGTTGCGGCGCTTGCCCGCCGCGCTGCTGTTCGGCTTCGGCCTGGCGCCTTTCGACCGCAAACGGATCGTGCTCCATGATCTCGCCCTTGAAGATCCAGACCTTTACGCCGCACGTGCCGTACGTCGTCTTGGCTGTCGCCGTGCCATAGTCGATGTCCGCGCGAAGCGTGTGCAGCGGCACGCGGCCTTCGCGGTACCATTCCATGCGCGCGATTTCCGCGCCGCCCAACCGGCCGCCACAGTTGATGCGGATGCCCTGCGCGCCGAGCCGCATGGCGGATTGTACGGCGCGCTTCATCACCCGGCGGAACGCGACCCGGCGCTCGAGCTGCTGCGCGATATTCTCGGCCACGAGCTTCGCGTCGATTTCGGGCTTGCGGATTTCGACGATGTTCAGATGGACTTCGTCCTTCGTGAATCTTTGGACTTCGTTCTTCAGCTTCTCAATGTCCGCGCCCTTCTTGCCGATCACCACGCCGGGCCGGGCGGAGTGAATGGTAATGCGGCACTTTTTATGCGGACGCTCGATCACGATCCGGCTCACGCCGGCCTGCTTCAGCCGCTCCGCCAGATGCGCGCGGATCTTGATATCCTCCTGCAGTAACCGGCCGTACTCCTTCTTCCCGGCATACCAGCGGGAATCCCAGGTGCGGTTGATGCCGAGGCGCAGGCCGTTTGGATTGACCTTCTGACCCATTAGGCTTTCTCCTTCGCGCCTTTTTTCGGCGTGGATTTTCTGGCCGGTGCTTTTTTCGCGGCGGACTTCTTTGCTGCGGTTTTTTTGCCGGACGTGTGCTTCTTCGGTGCCGAGCCCTCGCCGTCCGTTTTGGATTCCGCAGCAGCCTTGCCCTTCGGCGCTATTTTCTTCTCCGGTGCGGGCTCGCGCTTCTCTTCGACGACGATTGTCACTTGTGCAAACGGCTTCTCAATCCGGGCGCCACGGCCGCGCGCGCGGGCGTGGAAACGCTTCAGCACCATGTTCTTGCCGACGCTCGCTTCCTTGATGAACAGGTCATCCACGTCGAGGTCATGATTGTTCTCGGCATTGGCAATCGCCGACTGCAGCACTTTCTTCACTGCACCGGCGATGCGCTTGGGCGAAAAGGTGAGTTCGTTCAGCGCGACCTCGGCGCTCTTGCCGCGGATGGATTGCGCCACGAGATTGAGCTTGCGTGGGCTCACGCGGATCAGCGCGCCAATCGCTTTGGCCTGATTGTCCGCAAGCGTGCGTTCGTGTGCCTGCTTGCCCATTATTCCGCTCTCTTCGCTTTCTTGTCGCCCGAGTGGCCGTAAAACGTGCGCGTCGGCGAGAACTCGCCAAGCTTGTGGCCAACCATGTCCTCCGTGACGAGCACGGGAATGTGCTTCTTGCCGTTATAGACGCCGAAGGTGAGGCCCACGAACTGAGGCAGGATCGTCGACCGCCGCGACCAGGTCCTGATCACTTCCTTGCGGCCGCTTCCACGCGTGGCTTCTGCCTTCTTGAGCAGATAGCCATCGACAAACGGACCTTTCCAAACCGAACGAGCCATGTCTTACCCTTGCGTCAATTTCCCGTGCCGCGAGCGCACGATGTATTTCGTCGTCTGCTTGTTCTTGCGCGTCTTGGCGCCTTTGGTCGGCTTGCCCCACGGCGTGACCGGATGACGCCCGCCTTTCGTACGACCTTCACCGCCACCGTGCGGATGGTCGATCGGATTCATCGCCGTGCCGCGGACATGCGGACGCTTGCCTTTCCACACATTGCGGCCCGCCTTGCCGATCACTTCGTTCATGTGATCTGGATTGGAGACCGCACCAACAGTCGCCATGCAGGTGAGCGGGACGCGCCGCACTTCCGATGAGTTCAGGCGCAGCGTGGCATAGCCCTGATCGCGGCCAAGGTATTGGGCATAAGTTCCGGCCGAGCGCGCAATCTGGCCACCCTTACCCGGCTTCATTTCGATGTTGTGGACGATTGTGCCAACCGGCATCGCGCTCAGCGGCATTGCATTGCCTGGCTTCACGTCCACCCGATCGCCGGAGATGACGGTATCGCCCGCCGCAAGTCTTTGCGGCGCGAGGATGTAGGCCAACTCGCCGTCCTTATACTTCAGAAGAGCGATGAAGGACGTGCGATTGGGATCATATTCCAGCCGCTCGACGGTCGCCGGGATACCCCACTTGCGCCGTTTGAAATCCACAATGCGGTAGCGCTGCTTATGGCCGCCGCCTTGCCAGCGCACAGTGACACGGCCGGTGTTGTTGCGGCCACCGTTGCGCGTTTGACCTTCCGTGAGCGACTTCACCGGTCCGCCCTTGTGCAAGCCGGTGCGATCGATCAGCACGAGACCGCGCTGCGCGTTTGTTATCGGGCGATATTGCTTGAGCGCCATGACCTAGAGTCCCGTGGTGATATCGATCTGCTGGCCCTCCTGGAGGGTCACGATCGCTTTCTTGTAGTCGCTGCGCTTGAACGGCTTGCCGCGGAACGCCTTATGCTTGCCTTTTACGCGCACCGTGTTGACCGCTGTCACCTTCACTCTGAACAAGTCTTCTACAGCCTTTGCGATGGCAGGCTTCGTCGCATCGAGCGCCACGCGGAACACGACCTGGTTCGTCTCCGTGAGCTTGGTGGACTTTTCCGTGATGACCGGCGCGAGAATGACGTCGTAACTGCTCATACGGCTCTCCCGGATTCACGGCGCTCCGCGCCCAGGCGGTCCTCGATCGCCTTCACCGCGCTCCTGGTCAGCACCAGCTTCGCGCGGCGCATAATGTCATAGACATTGAGACCGGCGGCCGGGAGCAGCGAAACGCTCGAGAGATTGCGCGCGCTGAGCGCGAAATTGTTGTCGAATTCCCCATCCACCACCAGCGCATTTCCAACGCCGAGCTTGTCGAAGCGCTTCGCCAGATCGTTGGTCTTGATCGCTTTTACCGTAGCTTCGTCAATTACAACGATGCCGCCATCCCTCGCCTTGGCGGAAAGCGCGTGCTTGAGGCCGAGCGTACGAACTTTCTTCGGCAAATCGAATTCGTGGCTGTGGCTCACGGGGCCCATCGCTTTGGCGCCGCCGACGAACAACGGCGCGGATCGCGCGCCGTGCCGCGCCTGGCCGGTGCCCTTCTGCTTGTAGACCTTGTGCTTCGTGCGGTTGATCTCCCCGCGCGTCAGCACCTTGTGCGTGCCGGCGCGGCGCTTGGCGCGCTGCCATTCGACCACGCGCTGAATGAGATCGACGCGAGGCTCGAGACCGAAGATCTCGTCCCTGAGCTCGATCTCTCCCGCCGATTTGTTGTCGAGATTGAGGACTTTCGTCTTCACTTCAGCCCTCCGCCTTTTCTTCAGCAGCCGGAGCGGCCGCGCCATTCGCCTTTTCGGCCTTCTGCACCGAACCCGGAGACTTCGCCTCCTTTGGGAGCGGGCGCTTGACGGCATCGCGCACCATCACCCAGCCGCCTTTGCTGCCGGGCACCGCGCCGCGAACCATGATCAGCCCACGTTCGATATCAACCTTCGCCACTTCCAGATTCTGCGTGGTCACGCGATCGGTGCCGTAGTGGCCATGCATCTTCTTGTTCTTGAAGGTCTTGCCCGGATCCTGACGTCCACCGGTACCGCCGAGGCTTCGGTGCGAGATCGATACACCGTGCGAGGCTTCGAGGCCGCGGAAATTCCAGCGCTTCATCGCGCCGGTGAAGCCTCGGCCGATCGTAATGCCGGTGACATCCACCCGCTGGCCTGGCACGAAGTGATCCGCCTGCATCACGTCGCCAACATCCAGCATCGCATCCGCAGGCACGCGGAATTCCGCGAGCTTGCGTTTCGGCTCGACCTCGGCTTTCGCGAAACGTCCGCGATCGGCTTTGGTAAGCCGCTTGGCTTTGATAGTGCCGGAACCGAGCTGAACAGCGGTGTAGCCGTCCTTCTCCTGGGTGCGTGTCGCGGTGACCTGACAGCCGTCAAGCTTCAGGACTGTGACGGGCACATGCCGGCCGTCCTCCAGAAAGAGGCGTGTCATGCCGACTTTCTGCGTGATGACGCCTGTGCGCATCGCGCTGCTACTCCTTAAAGCTTGATCTCGACGTCGACGCCCGCCGCAAGGTCGAGCTTCATCAAAGCGTCGACCGTTTGCGGAGTGGGATCGATGATGTCGAGCAGACGCTTGTGCGTCCTGATTTCGAATTGCTCGCGGCTTTTTTTATCGACGTGCGGAGACCGGTTCACGGTGAAGCGCTCAATGCCGGTCGGGAGCGGAATTGGCCCCCGTACCTGTGCGCCCGTGCGCTTCGCCGTGTTTACGATCTCCCGCGTCGAATTGTCGAGAATGCGGTGATCGAAGGCTTTCAGCCTGATCCGGATATTCTGACCTTGCATCTTCTTATTCCTTCAGCACCGCTTCTTCGACGTTCCGCTTGCGCGGTTCCTATTTTATGATCTTCGCAACGACGCCCGAACCAACCGTGCGGCCGCCTTCGCGAATGGCGAAGCGCAGCTTCTCTTCCATCGCGATCGGCACGATCAGCTGGACTTCGATGGACACGTTGTCGCCAGGCATGACCATTTCCGTGCCTTCCGGCAGCTTGACGATACCGGTCACGTCCGTGGTGCGGAAATAGAACTGCGGACGATAATTGGTGAAGAACGGCGTGTGACGGCCGCCTTCTTCCTTCGTCAGCACGTAAACTTCGGCCTTGAAGTCGGTGTGCGGCGTAATCGATCCCGGCTTTGCCAGCACCTGACCGCGTTCCACGCCTTCGCGCTCGACGCCACGCAGGAGACAGCCGACGTTGTCGCCGGCCTGACCTTGATCGAGCAGCTTGCGGAACATCTCGACGCCTGTAACGGTCGTGGTGACCGTTGGGCGAATGCCGACGATTTCGACCGTCTCGCCAACCTTGACGACGCCGCGATCGATACGGCCCGTTACCACGGTGCCGCGCCCCGAGATTGAGAACACGTCTTCGATCGCCATCATGAACGGCTGATCGACCGGGCGATCGGGCTGCGGGATGAATTCATCGACCGCCTTCATCAGTTCGAAGATGGAGTCGCGGCCGATCTTCTCTTCCTTATCGTCGAGAGCCATCAGCGCGGAGCCGCGGATGATCGGAATCTTGTCCCCGGGGAATTCGTAAGATGAGAGCAGTTCGCGAACTTCGAGCTCCACCAGATCGAGAAGCTCCGGATCGTCCACCATGTCGACCTTATTCATGTAGACCACGAGCGCCGGCACGCCGACCTGACGGGCAAGCAGAATATGCTCACGGGTCTGCGGCATCGGGCCGTCAGCGGCAGACACAACGAGAATGGCGCCATCCATCTGCGCCGCGCCGGTGATCATGTTCTTCACGTAGTCGGCATGACCCGGACAGTCGACATGGGCATAGTGGCGCTTGTCGGTTTCGTATTCGACGTGAGCCGTGGAGATCGTGATGCCGCGCGCTTTCTCTTCCGGCGCCTTGTCGATCTGGTCATAGGCCGTGAACTGCGCTTTGCCACTCTCGGCCAGGACTTTTGTGATAGCCGCTGTCAGCGTCGTTTTGCCGTGATCGACGTGACCGATCGTTCCAATGTTGCAGTGCGGCTTCGTCCGCTCGAATTTTGCCTTGGCCATTTCGATATCTCCGTAGGCTTCGTTAGGTGTACTTCTTCACGATCTCTTCCGCGATCGCTTGCGGGACCTGCTCATAATGGTCGAACTGCATAGTGTATTGCGCGCGGCCCTGGGACATGGACCGAAGCGTATTGATGTACCCGAACATGTTCGCGAGCGGCACCATCGCGGTGACGATCTGCGCGTTGCCGCGGGTATCGGTTCCCTGCACCTGCCCGCGCCGGGAATTCAGGTCGCCGATGACGCTGCCGAAATAATCCTCCGGCGTGACAACTTCGACCTTCATGATCGGCTCGAGCAACTTTGCGGCACGCTTTTCCGCCAGCTCCCGGAATGCCGCGCGGCCGGCGATCTCGAAAGTAAGCGCGTTCGAGTCGACTTCGTGATACTGCCCATCGACGAGCCGCGCCTGGAAATCGATCACCGGGAACCCGGCGATGAGTCCGCTTTCCTTCTGCGCCTTGATGCCTTTATCGACGGACGGGATGAATTCCTTCGGAATGGACCCGCCGACGACATCGTTTTCGAACACATAGCCGGAACCTGGCGGCAGCGGTTCGAACTCTATTTTCACCCGCGCGAACTGACCAGCGCCGCCGGTTTGCTTCTTGTGCGTGTAGTCGACCGTAACGGGCTTCGACAGCGTCTCGCGGTAGGCTACCTGCGGCGCGCCGACATTCGCATCCACCTTGTAGGTTCGCTTCAGAATATCGACCTTGATCTCCAGATGCAGCTCACCCATGCCCTTGAGCCGCGTCTGGCCGGATTCGGGATCCGAGGAGACGCGGAAGGACGGATCTTCCTGGGCCAGACGGTTGAGCGCGACGCCCATCTTCTCCTGATCGGCCTTGGTTTTCGGCTCGATAGCGATCTCGATCACCGGATCAGGAAATTCCATCCGCTCAAGCACCACAGGGTTGTTCGGGTCGCAGAGCGTCTCGCCCGTGGTCGTGAACTTGAGGCCCGCAAAGGCAACGATATCACCCGCATAGGCTTCCTTGATGTCCTCGCGGGAATTCGCATGCATCAGCAACATGCGGCCGACGCGTTCGGTTTTGTCCTTGACGGAGTTCAGTGCGCCGGAGCCGCTCGTCACCGTGCCAGAATAAATGCGCACGAACGTGATGGAGCCGACGAACGGATCGTCCATGATCTTGAAGGCAAGCCCCGCGAAAGGCGCCTTGTCATCGGCAGGCCGAACGATCTTCTCGTCGGAATGTGGCTTTGTGCCCTCGACTGGCGGAATATCCAGCGGTGATGGCAAATAATCGACCACTGCATCGAGCAGAGGCTGCACGCCCTTGTTCTTGAACGCTGAACCGCAGAGCACCGGCACGAAGCTGAAACTCGTCGTGCCCTTCCGGATGCAGCGGATCAGCTCGTCAGGGCTCGGCTGCTTGCCATCGAGATAGGCCTCAAGCAGCGCCTCATCTTGCTCCACCGCCATTTCGACGAGCTTGATGTGATATTCGCCCGCCTGGTCGCGCAACTCCGACGGAATTTCCACCGTATCGAATTTTGCGCCGAGTTGCTCTTCGCGCCAAACGAGGGCCTTCATGGTGACGAGATCGACGACCCCTTTGAAATCGGACTCGTTGCCGATCGGCAACTGGAGCACGAGGGGCTTTGTCCCAAGCCGATCCACCATCATCTCGACGCAGCGCATGAAGTTTGCGCCCATCCGGTCCATCTTGTTGACGAAGCAGATGCGCGGCACGCGATATTTGTCGGCCTGACGCCACACCGTCTCGGACTGCGGCTCGACACCGGCAACGGCATCGAACACGGCGACCGCGCCGTCGAGCACACGCATTGAGCGCTCGACCTCGATCGTGAAGTCCACATGGCCCGGCGTGTCGATGATATTGACGCGGTGATCGCGCCAGAAGCAGGTGGTGGCCGCGGAGGTGATGGTGATGCCGCGCTCCTGCTCCTGCTCCATGAAATCCATGGTGGCGGCGCCGTGGTGGACTTCGCCGATCTTATGACTCTTGCCGGTGTAATAGAGGATACGCTCGGTCGTCGTCGTCTTGCCGGCATCGATATGCGCGGCAATGCCGATATTTCTGTAACGATCAAGCGGTGTGGTGCGGGGCATCTCTCAAAACTCGAATACGCTGATCACCAGCGATAATGGGAGAAGGCGCGGTTCGCCTCCGCCATCTTGTGCGTGTCTTCACGCTTCTTGACCGCAGTCCCCCGGTTGTTTGCGGCATCCATCAGTTCGCCCGACAAGCGGCCCGTCATTGTCGGCTCATTGCGATTGCGCGACGCATTGATGATCCAGCGGATCGCCAGCGCACGGGCGCGATCGAGGCGGACTTCGACTGGTACCTGATAGGTCGCACCGCCCACGCGGCGGGACTTCACTTCGATGGCCGGCGACACGTTGCGCAGAGCTTCATGAAAGACCTGAAGCGGCTCCTGCTTGGTCTTCGATTGAATCGTGTCGAAGGCGCCGTAGACGATGTTCTCGGCGACGGATTTTTTGCCCTCATACATCAGGCAATTCATGAATTTCGCAAGGACAAGATCGCCGAACTTGGCGTCGGGGTTGATCTCGCGTCTTTCTGCGCGGCGGCGGCGGGCCATGACTACGTCTTTCCTCTGGTTCCCGGCTCGGTCGCTCGCCGGCCGGGATGATTTTCGCTTCGCGAAATCACTTCGGTCTCTTTGCTCCATAAAGTGAGCGGCGTTGCTTGCGATCCTTCACGCCCTGGGTGTCGAGCACGCCGCGGATAATGTGGTAGCGCACGCCCGGCAAATCCTTCACGCGGCCGCCGCGAAGCAGCACGACGGAGTGCTCCTGCAGGTTGTGGCCCTCGCCAGGGATGTAGCTCACGACCTCATACCCGTTGGTCAGCCGCACTTTCGCAACCTTGCGCAGGGCGGAGTTCGGCTTTTTCGGCGTCGTCGTATAAACGCG
>Ga0310810_10003838_pt1 | contig 16508 bp, 15 predicted proteins | sample NCmetagenome_FD_207641 | JGI IMG/M metagenome (GOLD analysis project Ga0310810, IMG submission 207641) | Soil microbial communities from experimental microcosm in Duke University, North Carolina, United States - NC | ecosystem: Engineered > Artificial ecosystem > Soil microcosm > Unclassified ... | reverse complement strand
TGACGCTGCGCGACAATTCGGAGATCGCGGGCGGGCTGCTCACCTCGTCCGTCTCGTTCCGCCGCTTCTCGGTCGACGTTTTCGGGCAGGGCGACGCCGAGCTGACGCTCACGCCGACCGGGGAGATCGGCAATTATTTCGCGCGGCAGGATCGCCAGTCGACGCGGTTCGAGCTGTTCGAGTCGTACGCGCTCGCGACGCGCCATTGGCTCGGCGCGCACGACTTCAAGTTCGGTGTCGACGTAAACCGCAGCGGCACTTGGCTGAATTTCAGTGCGAACCCCGTCAATGTGGTCCGCGCCGACGGCTCGCTCGCGCGGCGCATCGAGTTCGAACCGTCGCCGACGATTCGCGCGGACAATCTCGAGACGGTCGGCTTCGTCCAGGATCGCTGGACGATCGGTCCGCGGCTGAGCATCGATCTGGGGCTGCGCTACGAGGACCAGCGGATCGCGGACCCGCACCCCCTCGTGCCCCGCGCGGGTTTCGCCTGGGCTCCCCGTGAAGGGGGCGCGACCGTGGTACGCGGGGGCCTCGGCGTGTTCTACGACAAGGTCCCGCTCAACATCCGCAGCTTCGCGCAGTACCCGGCGCGCGTCATCACGCGCTACGGCGCCGACGGCACGACGGTGGTCGATCGCCGCGTCTACGAGAACGTCCTGGCCGACGCCGAGGCGCCGCGGGTGGTCAACGCCAAGGACGCCAACGAAGAGACCGCGCTCGTGCCGGCGAACCTGACCTGGAATCTCCAGATAGAGCGCACGATTTCACCGGACCTGGCGCTGCGCGCGAACTTCGTGAGCAGCGAGACCGAGAATATCTACATCGTCCAGCCCCTCGCCCACGCGTCGGGCACCGGCGCGATCCTCCTCAGCTCCACGGGCAGCTCGCGCTATCGGGCGCTGGAGCTGGCGGGACGCATCGGACCGGCGGGGCACGGGGTGAACCTGTCGTACACGCGATCGCGGGCGCGGGGCGACCTCAACGACTTCAACGCGTCGTTTGGCGACTTTGCCGCGCCGATCCTCCGCGCGAACCAGTATTCACAGCTTCCGGAGGACGTCCCGCACCGGTTCCTTGCCTGGGGATCGCTGTCGCTGCCGCGCCGGATCACGCTCGCGCCGGTCTTCGAGGCGCGCTCCGGGTTCCCCTATTCGGTGCGCGACGCGGAGCAGAACGTCGTCGGCGTGCGGAACGCCGATTCGACGCGATTTCCGTGGTTCATCGCGCTCGACATGGAGCTGGCAAAGGAGTTTCGCGTCAGCCGCAACTACGGGATCCGGCTCTCGGTCCGCGGCTTCAACCTGACGAACCGGTTCAACCCGCGCGACGTGCGCGCGAACCTGGCCGACCCTGGTTTCGGCCAGTTCCTGGCGTCGTACCGCCGCTACTTCGCCGGGGGCTTCGACATCGTGTTCTAACGCTGATCAGCGTAAGTTCTCGTACGCCTCGTCATGGCCGGGGACGATGATTCCGTCGAACGCCTGGATGCGCGCCTGCGACGCGCGGTAGACGTCGAGCGACCAGGGCGGCATCATCGGCGCCGCGTAATCTTCCTCGCCGCGCAGCAGCAGCGCATCGCCGCAGATCAGAACCGGCCGGGCGCCGGTGTCGATGACGAACGAGACATGGAACGGGGAGTGGCCGGGCGTCTCGAGGAGTTGGATGCCGGACGGCAGGGGGGCGTCCTCGAGCCAGCACGCCTGCGCGTCCGAGCCCCAGCGCGCGTGGTCCCAGAGCAGCTTCTCGATGCCCAGCACTTTGCGAATAAGCTTGGGACTGTAGTCGCCCTTTGCGATTTCAGGGTAAAAAGGGGCGACGTGTTCCGGACCCGGATCGGCGACCGCCGACAACACGGCGTGCACGTCGCGCGTCCACGCGCGATCCCGCCGCGAGCAGAAAACACGGGCCCGCGGAAACAGGACGTTGTTGTGGGAATGGTCGATATGCGCGTGCGTGTTGAACACCAGCGTCACGTCGGCCGGCGTGAGGCCTTCGGCCGCGAGCGCGGCCACGAACGAGCGCTCGTGGTGGCCCATTCCGGTATCGAAGATCGCGATGTCGCGGCCCCGGCGCGCCAGCACGCTGCTCGCGCGCGTGGCCCCGCCCCGCATCAGGACGGTGACCTGCCACATCGCGCCGCCGCCAGGAAGTGAACGATGGGTCTCCGAATCAACCTTCAATGGCGTGTGCTGGTCGTCATGACCGCCGGCATGGCGCTCGTCCTGGGTCTGTCCGCATACCTGAATAATCTCATCACTCGAGACCTCATCGAGGACGATCGTTATAACACCGCCATCAGCCAGACGGTCGCCATCGCCGAGCGCATTGCGACCAGGCAGCTTTTCAGCAAGCCCGACGACCTTCAGCGAGACATCACGCTGGTCGCCGAATCGCGCCCGGATTTCAAGCAGATCGACGTGTACCACAATGCGCCCGGCGGCGGCTGGACGCTCGAAGCGAGCACGTCGCCCGACGCGCCCCGCCTGCCGCGGCTCGACGAGCAATCGCGCGACAACGATCTGCGAGAGATGTCGCGCCTGCCCGAGCTGGTGACGATGGAAGAGCTGCGCGGGGGCAGCCGCTACTGGATCATCTCGAAGCGCAGCCATCACGACAACGACACCTCCTACGTGACGGCGCTCGTCGTGAAGAACTCGCGGAACCCGCTCGTCCTCGGGCTGCAATGGAAGAACAACCTCGTGTTGACCGGCGTCATCCTGGTGAGCGCCGGGCTGTCGGCGTTCCTCTTCTCGCATTTCTTCCGCCGTCCGGCGCGCGACATCGTGAACGCGATGTCCTCGGCGCGCGGCGGCAATTTCCGCGCGCGGGCCACGGTCCGGCGGCCCGACGAGCTCGGCGAGATCGCGGCCGGCTTCAACGCGCTGATGGACGACCTCAGCGCGCGCGATCGCGAGCGTGACGCGCTGCTGACGCGGATCAGCGGGTTCAACGAGGAGCTGCGCGCCGAGGTCGCCCGCGCCACCGCGGAGCTGCGATCGGCAAACGAGGCGCTCCTGCTGTCGCAGCAGCGGCTGGGACGATCGGAGCGGCTCGCGGCGATGGGACAGGTGGCGGCCTCGCTCGCCCATGAAATCGGGACCCCCCTGAACTCGATCTCGGGGCATCTGCAGCTGCTCGCGCGCCGCCTGCCGCAAGACGCGGACGCGCAGCGACGCGCGGGAATCATCAGCCAGCAGCTCGATTCGATCGTGGGCAGCGTGCGGGCGCTGCTGCGCCGCACGCACGCGCGGCGCGCGTCGCTGAGGCCCATCGATCTGAACGGCCTGATCGCGGAGCTGCTGCGGCTCGTCGGCCCGACGCTCGACGCGCATCGCATCACGGTCTCCACGGTCCTGGATCGGAGCCTGCCTCTCGTCCTCGCCGATCCCGACGGCCTGCACCAGGTCCTTCTGAACCTGATCAACAACAGCGTGGACGCCATGCCCGAGGGGGGCCGCCTCACGCTGATTACGCGCGTCGACGCGCACCGGGTGTCCGCCGAGCTGGTCGTCGAGGACACGGGCACCGGCTTCGCGCCGGAAATCGTCGACCACCTCTTTGATCCCATGTGGACGACGAAGACGACCGGGAGCGGTTTCGGCCTGGCGATCGCGCGCGACATCATGAGCGATCACGGAGGGTCCATCGAAGCGGCGACAGCCGCGTCGGGCGGCGCCTCCTTCCGGCTGCACGTGCGTCTGGCAGATGCGGCCGCCTCCGCCGGAGCGGGCCATGCCGGCTGATCGCCCGCGGATCACCGTCGTAGACGACGACCTCGTGACCTGCGAGTTGCTCTCGGAGGTCTTCACGCAGGAGGGCTTTGCCGTCCAGTACGCGCAGAGCGGCGAGTCGGCGCTCGAAGCCATCGCCGCCAAGCCGCCCGATGTCGTCGTCAGCGACATCCGCATGAAGGCCGGGCTCGACGGCCTCGGGCTGCTCGACCGCGTGCGGCGCGATTATCCCGAGATGCCGGTCGTCCTGATCACGGCGTTCGGCTCGATCGATACCGCGATTCGCGCTGTCAAGGAAGGGGCGTTCGACTACATCAGCAAGCCCTTCGACATCGCGCTGCTCGTCGCGACGGTCCGTCGCGCGCTGGCGGCGCACGCGGCGCCGCCCGCGGAGGACGCGCTCGTCGGCGAGGACGAGGAGCCCACGGCGCTCGTTGCGCGGCAGATGATCGGGCGCAGCCCGGCGATGCTCGACGTCTACAAGATGGTGGCGCGCGTGGCGGACGCGAACGCCGCCGTGCTGATCACCGGCGAGTCGGGCACCGGCAAAGAGCTGGTCGCCCGCGCCATCCATGGCAACGGGCCCCGCTGCGCGGCGCCGTTTGTCGCCGTCAACTGCGGCGCGCTGACCGAGACGCTCCTCGAATCCGAGCTCTTCGGCCATGTCCGGGGATCGTTCACCGGCGCGATCGCGAACCGGCAGGGCATCTTCGAGCACGCGGGCGAGGGTACGGTATTCCTCGACGAGATCGGAGAAATGAGTCCCGCGCTGCAGGTGAAGCTGCTGCGCGTCCTGCAGGAGCGCGAGGTCGTGCCCGTCGGCGGCAGCGCGCCGGTGGCCGTCCGGGCCCGCCTGATTGCGGCGAGCAACACCGATCTGGAGCGGCTCGTCGGGGCCGGAGAATTCCGCCGCGATCTGCTGTACCGGCTGAACGTGATCAACATCCACCTGCCGCCGCTGCGCGATCGACGCGACGACATCCCGCTGCTCGCGGCGCACTTCCTGCGCAAGTACGCGCCGGCGGGCGAGCCGGCCCCGGTCCTGACCGAAGGCGCGCTGCGCGTCCTGATGGCGTGGATGTGGCCGGGCAACGTTCGCGAGCTCGAGAACACGATCGAGCGCGCCGTCACGTTGAGCCGGCGCGGCGCGATCACGGAAGAGGATTTGCCCGATCCGATCCGCCGGCCGCGGGCGGGCGAGCCGGGAGCGGCCGCCGACGCGGCTACGGCGTTCGCCGGGCTGCCGACGCTCGACGAAATGGAACGGCGATACCTGCTCCACGTCCTCGACGCGGTCGGCAACAATCGAAAACAGGCTGCCGAGATCCTTGGGATCAACCGGCGCACGCTCTACCGGATGGCGGAGCGATTCAAGCTGGACATCAAAGAGTAAGTGGGGCAGTTTGTCCCGGTCCCGGGGGCCCCGCCGCCAAAACGCCACACTTTTGCCGCATCTCTCTCCGGTTTTCGCCGTTTTCCCGGCTGTTTGCCGCGGCACGCCCGTTGCTCTGTCGGTAGATGAGGCGGAGGCGCCGCCGTCCGCGGCGCGTTTGTGAGATTCACCGACAGCATCACGATCGACGCGTCCGCAGGCACTTCCCAGGCCTCGCTGTTCGTCGAGGCGACGGCGGACTACCTCAAGGATCATTTTCCCGGCGCGCCGACGCTTCCCGGTTTGGTGATGCTCGAGAGCGCCGTTCGCGCGGCGGCGGCGCTGTGGGAGGCGGCGGCTCCGGAACACGAGGGCGCGGCCGCGCTCGAGCACGTCGAGCGGCTTCAGATCGTCCGGCCGGTGGTTCCGGGCGAGACGCTGATCGTCGACGCGACGATCGAGGCCGGCGACGGCCGGCCGGGGACGCGGTGGTTCATGGCGCGGGCGACGGTTGGCGGTGAGACCGCGATGCGCGCGCGCTTCCGATTGATTCGAGGAGAAACACGATGACCCGCGACGAGATTGCCGACCGCGTAGCCCAGGCGCTGGTGCAGGCGCTGGGCGTGAGCCGAAGCGACATCAGGCCAGAGACCTCGCTCGCCGGCGATCTGGAAGCGGAATCGATCGATTTCCTGGACGTCGTGTTCCGGCTCGAGAAGGACTTCGGCATCGAGATCGCCCGCGGGGAGCTGTTTCCGCAGGAACTGCTCCGCGATCCCAACCTTGTCGCCGGCGGGAAGGTGACGGCGGCGGGCGTCGCCGCGATCCGGGAGCGCTTCGGATTCACCGACCTCTCCGGGCTGGCGGCAGGACTGAGCGTCGAGGACTTGATGAACAACATGCTCACCGTCAGGCTCATCGTCGACTACGTCGAACACAAGCTGCGGGCGGCGGCCTCGGCCGTCGAGCGGTAGGGATTGCATGATCTGCGGCGCAGGAGTGGACGTCGCGCCGATCGCGCGCGTCGCGCGGCTCGTGCGGGATCACCGCCCGCAAATCGCGCGCATCTTCACCGCGTCGGAGGTGACGTATTGCGATGCGGCCCGAGCGTTCCGTCGCGACGGCCGGTACGCGGCCGCATTTGCCGCAAAGGAAGCCGTCCTGAAAGCGCTCGGCACGGGCTGGCGATCCGATCTGGAGTGGTCCGACATCGAGACACGGGGCGCGAGCGCCGGAGCGCCCGTCGAGTTGTCGGGTGGCGTGCTACGCGAGGCGGAGCGGCAGGGCCGCGTCCGTGTTTTCGTGAGCGCCGCGGTGACATCCGCGAACGCCATTGCGGCTGCCGTTGCGGAGCGCGATTGACGATGCGCACGGGCACGCTCGCCGGGTTTGTCGCGGCGGCCGGGGTCATCTTCAACGGCGCCGGCGCGCGCGGCGCCGTACAGACCGTCGCATGGGAAGACGTCGTGGCGAGCTACGAGCGCGTGCACGACTACACCACGACGTACGAGAAAGAGGAGCGCGCGATCTCCAATGGCGAGCCTCAGCGCATCAAGCTGTACTTCCGGAAGCCGCTCGACGTCCGCATGGAGTGGCTCGACGAAAAAGGAGCCGTCGACCAGATCGCGGTGTACCAGCAGGACCGGAACGACGGCAAGCTGATCGCGCGGCGCCACGGCATGCTCGGTTCCGTGGTCGGGACGATGCGCCTCGACATCCACGACCGCCGGGCGATGGAGGATTCGCGCCATCCGATCACCGAGGTGGGCCTCGGCCACGTCATCGCGCAGGCGTCGCGCGCCATGCGCCAGGGGCAGGCAGAATCGAAGCCGCCGGTCGAGGAAACCGTCCAGGGCCGCCGCGCGGTGCGCTTCGAGATCGACGGCAAGGCCGGCGCGCCGCTCTTCGGCGTCGCGGGCGCTCGGCGCGCGACGATTTGGGTCGACCCCGAGCGGAAGCTGCCGATAAGAGTGGAAATCGTCGACGAGGCCGGCGGCATGCTCGAGCGGCACCGCTTCACGGACCTCCGGATCGACGTCGGCCTCACGGATGCGACCTTCACTTTGTCATGACCGCCTGATATGCAGATGTTTGCCAAGCGCATCGTCGTAACGGGCGTGGGCGCGGTGACGCCGGTCGGCCACGACGCCACCAGTTCGTGGGATGCGCTCGTCGAAGGCCGGTCCGGCGTGGCGCCGATCAGCGCGTTCGAGACCGGCCAGGGCCGGCCGTCGTACGCGGCAGAAGTGAAGGATTTCGCGCCCGAGCGGGCGGGTCTGCCGCGGCGCAAGCTGAAGATGATGGGCCGGCAGGCGCAGCTCGCCTTCGCGGCGGCCGAACAGGCGTGCGCGGACGCGGGCCTGACGGGGGCCGAGCCGAAACTGGATCCGACGCGGCTGGGGATCATCCTGGGCGTCGGCATGCTCAACGCCGACGCGGCCGAGCTGGGGCGGACCTGCCACACCATGCGCGCGGCGCTGGAGGGGGAGCGGTTCGGGGCGGCGGCATTCACGCGCGCGGCCGCGACGGAGCTCTTCCCGCTCTGGCTGCTGCGGCACATCCCGAATCTCGCCGCCGCGCACGCCTCGATCCATCTCGACGCGCAGGGGCCCTCGAACACCATCGCGACTGGATGCGTGGCCGGCGCGAACGCGATCGGCGAAGCGGCGCGGCTGCTCGCGCGCGGCGAAGCGGACGTGATGCTCGCAGGCGGGACCGACGCGCGCGTCAGTCCGCTGGGGACGCTCCGGTACCGCGATCTCGGCTGGCTCGCCACGCGGGACGATATCGATCCGGCGTCGATCAGCGCGCCGTTTGACGAGGACGCCTGCGGCTTCGTCAACGGTGAAGGCGCCGGAATCCTGGTCCTCGAGACCCTCGAACATGCGCAGGCCCGCGGCGCGCGGATCTATGCCGAGCTGGCGGCGTACGCCGCCGCGAACGAAGCGGGCGACATGCTGCGTCCGCAGGCGGAGGGGCGCGCCCTGGCGCGCGCCATCACACAGTGCGCGGCGCGGAGCGGCGTGTCCGTGGCCGACGTCGACGCGATCTTCGCTCCCGCTCCATCGGTGCCCGGCTACGACGCCGCAATCGCGTCCGCGCTCCGGACGGTGCTGAATGGCTATACCCGTCCGGCCGTCACGGCGCTGCGATCGCTGCTCGGCCATACGCACGCGGCGTCCGGCGCGCTCGACTGCGTCGCGGCCGTGAAGGCGATTGAGACGTCGCAGGTGCCGGCCACGGCGAATCTCCGCCGGCCGATTGCCGATTTGCCGTTCGTCACCGACGCCGCCCGGCGCGACGAGGTCTCGGCGAGCCTCGTCTGCGCGTACGGCTTCGGCGGCCATGCCGCCTCGCTCGCCTTCAGGGTGTGCCCGTCGTGAAGCGCCGCGTCGCGATCACCGGCATCGGCGTCGTTTCACCCGTCGGCATCGGGGTCGACGCCTTCTGGGAAGGGCTGATCGCGGGCCGCTCCGGCATCGACACGATCCGCCGCTACGACGCCTCGGGCCTGCCGGTGCGGATCGCCGCGGAAGTCCGCGGCTTCGCGCTCGAGCGCTTTCTCGGCACGCCGGCCGTTTACGCCGGACCCGACGGCCGCGTCCCCCTCGATCTGCGCACCCAGTACGCGCTCGCCGCGGCGGAGATGTGCGTCAGGGACGCGGACCTGGCCGGATCCCCCGACTGGCTCGAGGCGAGCCTCTATTTCGGCGCCGGCGAGGGAGACAACGACATCGCGCTGCTCTCGCGCATCCTGTCGCCGTACGCCTCGGCCGAGCCCGGGTGCGACGTCGCCGGACTGCTGTCGAACGGCCGCGTGGACGGCTTCGCGCTGCGCGATCAGATGATGGAACCGACCGCGCCCGCGTCGCTCATCGCCGCGCGCCACGGCATCGGGGGCGAAGTGACCACGTGCCTGACCGCGTGCGCGGCGAGCGCGCAGGCGATCGGGGAAGCCATGCGCCGGATTCAGGAAGGGGAGTGCGATCTGGCGCTGACCGGCGGTGCGCACGCCATGACCGCCCCGCTCGACGTCCTGGGCTTCGCGATGCTGTCCGCGCTCTCGTCGCGCAACGACGCGCCGGCGCGGGCGTCGCGGCCCTTCGATCGCAACCGCGACGGCTTCGTCCTCGGCGAAGGCGCGGGCGCGCTAGTCCTCGAGGAATGGGATCGCGCGCGGCGCCGCGGCGCGCACGTCTACGGCGAGCTGGTCGGCTACGGCAGCGCCAACGACGCCTACCGCGTCACCGACATGCATCCGGAAGCCCGCGGCGCGACCCGGGCGATCTCGCTCGCGCTCGAAGATGCGGGCCTCGAGCCGGACGAGATCGGCTACGTCAACGCGCACGGGACCTCGACGATCGAAAACGATCGGGCGGAAACGGTGGCCTTGCACAACGCCCTCGGCGATGCCGCGCCCGGGGTGCCCGTCAGCTCGACGAAGTCGATGACCGGACATGCGATCGCCGCCGCCGGCGCGATCGAGCTCATCGCGTCGCTGCTCGCCCTGCGCGATCAGGTGCTGCCGCCGACGATCAACTTCGACACGCCGGATCCCGACTGCGATCTCGATTACGTGCCGAACCGCGCGCGCAGCCACCCGTTCGACGTGGCGCTCTCGAACTCGTTCGGGTTCGGCGGGCAGAACGTCGCCCTTGCGGTGCGGCGCGCCGAAGGGTGTTTCCGATGAGCGGAGACGTCTGATCCGTCATGCGCTACGTGCTCATCGATCGGATCACGGGTCTCGAGGCCGGCCGGACGTTGACGGCAGTCAAGAACGTCAGCCTCAGCGACGATCTGGTCGCGCGTCTGGGCCCTGGCGTGTCGGCCTTGCCGCCCTCGATGGTGCTCGAAGCGATGGCGCAGGCGGCGGGCCTGCTGACGGTCGCCAGCGCGCCGGCGCCCGCGCAGCCCGTACTGGCGAAAGTGCAGCCGTTCACCGCGTTTGCGCCGGCGGTCGCGGGCGACCGGATCGAGCTGCGCGCCGAGCTGCAGGATTTGCGCGCCGAGGGCGCGAAGGCGCGGGTCGCGGCGTCTGTAGACGGCCGGCTGGTTGCCGAGGCGACGATCTATCTCGCCCTCATTCCGCTCGACGGACCCGGCGATGCCGGGCGGGCGGCGCTGCTGCGCGAGCGCCTCGCCGACACGTTTCCGGAATGGTTTGCGGCGGGGACCGCGGTGGGAATGCACTGATGAAAAAGACGCTGATGTTCAGGAACGCCCTTCGCCAGGCGCGGCACGGGTTCGGCCGGCCGTTCATGGTGATGTTCGAGACGACGCTCCACTGCAACATGAAGTGCGGCTACTGCGCGATCTGGCAGAACCAGCAGCCGGAAGACCGCGCCGTCCGCGACCGCGTGTTCGCGCGCATGGACGAGGCGGCCGACTTCGGCGTCTTCGCCTGGAGCTTCTCGGGGGGCGAACCGCTCATGAACCCGAACGTGCCCGCCTATATCGAGTACGCCGCGCGCAAGGGCTTCTTCACCTCGATGCCCACCAACGGCCTCGCGCTCAAGAAATGCGCCGAGGCCTGCGCAAAGCTCGATCAGCTCGAGGTATCGATCGACACGCTGGATCGCGCGAAGTTCGCGAAGCGCCGGGGGATCGACGGCCTGCCGACCATTCTGGCCGCGCTCGATCACCTGCTCGGCACCTACAAGCACAACACCATCCAGATCAACGCCGCCGTGGATCTGGACAACCTGGACGATCTGCCGGCTCTCGCGAAGTTTTGTCAGGAGCGCAAGCTGCTGCTCCACACCGAGGCGGTGCACAACGTCGTCCGCACGACCTGGAAGACCGAAGACGTCGAGCTCGAAGCCAAGGATCTCGACATCGTCGCGAACCGGCTCATGGCGCTGCGGCGCGAGTTCCCGTGCGTGCGGTTTTACAAGGATTACTACGACTTCTATCGCAACGACGGGTTCACGAAGAAGTTTCCGTGCCGCTCGGCGTCGCATCTCGTGAACATGCGGCCCGACGGCTCGATCCAGTTCCCCTGCGCGTTCGTCAACGTGCATCGCGGCGCGCCCGAGATGTCGCTGCGGGAGATTTACGGGTCTCCGGAGGTGCGCAAGCTGATCGCCGAGTCGACCGAGATGTGGGACTTCTGCAAGGGATGCAAGATTGGATGCCCGTACGAGGTGTCCGCGTACCGGAACAGTCCCCTCCTGGCGATTCGCGCCGCGGCGGATTTCCTTCAGCTCAATTGACCGCGTCACTCCGACCCACCGCGACGCTGTCCGAGGAGGCCGTGTGCGTGCGCGGCCTCGTGAAGCAGTATGCGGACGGGACCCGCGCGAACCGCGGCATCGATCTCGATGTCCGGTCCGGCGAAGTCGTCGCCGTGCTCGGCCCGAACGGCGCCGGCAAGACGACGTTTCTGCGGCAGTTGACTACGGAGCTGCGTCCGTCCGGCGGCACGATCCGCGTCTTCGGCATCGACGTCGTGGCCGAGCCGCAGCGCGCGAAGCGGCTCATGGGGATCACGCCTCAGGAAGCCGGGATGTTCGAGTCGCTGACCGTGCGGGAGCACCTGCAGTTGTTCGCGCGGCTGAAGGGGCTCGCGCGCCGCGCGGCCGACGCCGCGACGACCGAGGTGATTGCGCTGCTCGCCCTCAGCGAGCACGAGCGGCGCTCGGTCGGATCGCTGTCGGGCGGCTTGCGCCGGCGGATTCTGATCGGACTCGCGCTGCTCGGCGATCCGCCCCTCCTCGTTCTCGACGAGCCGACGACCGGACTCGATCCCGCGTCGCGCCGCACCGTCTGGAGCGTGCTGCGGCAGATCGTTCAGCAGGGGACGACAGTGGTGCTGTCGACGCACTACATGGAGGAAGCCGAGCGGCTGAGCGATCGCATCGCGATCATCGACAGCGGACGGGTGATCGCGTTCGGCAGCGTCCGCGAGCTGCTCGCGCGTCTCCGGGAGAGCTACCGTCTCAGTTATCACGATCCGGCAGCCGGCAACGGCGACCTCCGCGTGCAGCGCTACGCGAGCTTCGCCGATGCGCAGGCGCAGATCCAGCGGCTGCGGCTCTCGGAATACTCGATCGCCCGCGCCTCCCTCGAGGACGTGTATTTCGAAATCGCCGGGCAGCCGTTCCGGGAAGACGAAGCTGCCGAGGTGCTGCGGTGACGCGCCGGCTGACCGACATCATCTGCGTGTTCCGGATCCATCTCGCCCGGTTGCGCCGCGAGGCCGGGCCGTTCGTGCTCGCCGCGGTCGTGTTTCCGCTCGTCATGTATATGTTCGCGACGGCGGTTGGCGCGACGGGGGACGCCGGCAGCGTGCACGATCCCTCGCAGCGCGTCCGATTTCTCGCAGGCTCCATCGTCTTCTCGCTCTCGCTGACGGCGGTCAGTTGGCTCGGCTATCTGCTGCTCGAGAATCGCTTCACGGGGCGGCTGAAGCTGTTCGCCACTCTGCCGCTGGCGCCCTCTTCCTACATCCTCGGCATCGTCGTCTTCGCGCTGGCGCAGGCGGCTATCGGGACGGTCGTTCTCGTCGCGATCGCGCGGGCTTTTGGCGTGCGGACGGCACTGTCGCTTCCGGTCGGCGGCCTCCTGCTGGGGGCGGTCCTCGTGCTCACCGTCCTCTGCGTGTGCGGCATCGGCGTCATCATCGCCGCGCGCGCGCGCAGCTTCAGCGAGGGTTCGCTCCTGACCGATGCGCTCGGCGCGGGCCTCGTCTTTCTCGCGCCGATCTATTGCGCCCCGGAAGCGCTTCCGCGTCCGCTGCAGATCCTCTCGAAGGCGCTGCCGACGACCTATGCCGCGCGGGGCGTGCAGACGACATTGCTGGGAGGCACCGGCGTGGCCACGGAGCTTCTGGCGCTGACGGTGATGGCTGCCGCGACGCTCGCTGTGGGCTTTCGCGTGATGCGGTGGCGGGAAGACTGATGGCGGCGAAGCCTCGTATCCTCGTCGTCGCCCTGTCGTTCGGGTCCGGCCACATCCGCGCCGCGGAGGCCGTGGTCCAATCGCTGCGCCGTGAGATGCCTGACGCCGACATCCGGATGATCGACGCGCTCGACGGCTGTCACCCGCTGTTCCGCGCGTTGTACGTCTGGCCCTACTGGGCGATGGTGCGCTACGCGCCGTCGCTATGGGACCGGTTTTTCGCCGGGCGGCTCCGGCGGCGCTCAGAGAGTACCGCGCCGGCGTGGGCGTTTCGCGTCGGCTGCGCGCATGTGTTCCGCGCCATCGCGGAGTTCGCGCCCGACGTCATCGTCGCCGCGGAAGTCGCCGCATCGGAGATCGCGGTGCTCGCCCGCCGGAGCGGACTGACGTCCGCGCCGATCGTCAATGTCGTGACGGATCACCACGCGGAGCCCGCCTGGGTGAAGCGCGAGGCGTTCGCCTATGCGGTCGCCAGCGAAGCCGTCCGAGATCAACTGCGCCACTGGGGCGCCAGGGCGGAACGTCTGACGGTGACCGGCATTCCGACCGCCGCTGAGTTCAGGGCCTCGTCCGATGCTGCATCGACGCGTCTGCGTTATCAGATCGCGCAGGACGCGCCGCTCGTGGTCCTGATGGGGGGCGGCATGGGACCCACGCGCATGGATGCGATCGCCGAGGCTTTATGTGCCAGTTGCCGGCCCCTGCACGTCCTTGCCGTCGCCGGCCGGGACAGTCGTGCGTTCGCGAAACTGAGGCGGCTCGCGCATCGCTATCCGGACACGCTCACCGTCAGGGCCTGGATCGATGACGTCGGCGATGTGATGAAAGCCGCGTCGGTACTGGTCACGAAGCCTGGCGGGATCACGACCGCGGAAGCCGCGGTCTCCGGCGTTCCGATGGTGATGTTCGATCCGATTCCCGGACCGGAGGAGCACAACGCATCGCGCGTCGAACAGACAGGCGCGGGGATCCTGACCAGAGGGACCCGGGACACGATCGCGGCGGTGGAACGCTTGCTCGACGATCCGTCGGCTCGCGCGGCGATGTCGGCGAGGTCGGGGGCCATTGGAACGCCGCACGCCGCCGACCTGGTGGCGCGCCTCGTCGGCGAGGCGTACGCTGCCGGGCGCAGGCCCGCCCTGCTGGCGCTGACGATCGGCAACGGGGCGGGGCACACGAGCGCGGCGGAGGCGATCGCCGCCGCGGCGGGCTTGCGCGCGCCGTCGCTTCGGATCGAGCTGCTCGACGTGGCGGATTACATGACGACGCCGGCGCGGCTGACGCACGTCACGATCTATCTGTGGCTCGTCCGGCACGCCCCGCGGCTCTGGGACCGCATCGATCGATACCAGAAGCGGCAGCAACACACGAGCCCGGAGTGGTACTACCGGAAGGGCTGTCGCGCGCTGTTCGAGTTCACGCGCCGGCTCCAGCCTGCGGCGATTGTCGCGACGGAAGTCGGCTGCTGCGAAGTCGCGGCGCTCATCAAGCGCGATCTCGGACTGGCGTCGCCTCTCATCGCGGTCAACGGCGAGTATGACGCCGACCATGCCTGGGTAAAGCCGGAAGTCGACATCTACTGTGTGCCCGAGGCGCATGTGCTCCAGGAGCTCGCGAACGCCGGCGCGCCGCGGTCGAGGATCGTCGCATGGGGCGTGCCGCTGGCGCCGGAGTATGCCACGCCGATCGATCGAGGCGCCGCTCGTGGCGAGGTCTGCCGTCGATTCGGATTCGACGCGGAGCGGCCAATCGTCCTGGTGTCGGGCGGCAGCGAAGGTCTGGGCCGCCCCGACGCGGTCGCCGCAAGAATCCTCTCGCTGCGGCGCGACCCGCAGGTGATCGTGCTTGCCGGACGCAGCCGCGCGCTGCAGAACCGCTGCGAGGCGCTCGCCCGATCACAGACGCCGCCGCGTCTTCGCGCTCTGGGCTGGACTCCCGACGTGCGCGAGTTGATGGAGGCGGCCGATCTGCTGGTCGGGAAGCTCGGACATACGTTTGACGAAGCGATCGCGACGGAGCTTCCGATCGTCGCGCTTCCGCCGCCGCCCGGCTCCGAGCGGGTCCAGTACCGTCTGCTCGACGTGTGGGGCGTCGGCCACGCGGTCGGCTCGCTCGACGAGATGGCGGCCGTTGTCGAACGGCTGCTGGGGGATCCGGCGCGGCTCGACGCGCTGCGGCAGGCAGCGGCACGGCGCCGCCGTACGGATGCGGCCGGACGGATCGCCGGCTGGATTCTCGAGCGCACCGCCGATCGCGCTGCGGCGCCCTTCGCCCGGGAGCGGAGCGCGTAATGGGGCCGTTGCAGGAGATCGTCGGCGTTTCGGTCGTCGCCGCCGGCGTCGGCGGCGCCGTGCGCTACGCGGCGTACGGCGTCCGCTCCCAGTGGTTTGGGCCGGCGGTCTGGCAGGGGCGCGCCGACACCGCCGCCGTGGCGCTGACCTTCGATGACGGGCCGGGGCCGGACACGGAAGCGGCCCTCGACGCGCTGGCCGCGCGCCAGGTGAGCGCCACGTTCTTCATGGTCGGGCGGCAGGTCGAGCGTCATCCCGAGATCGCCCGCCGCATCGTCGCGGACGGCCACACCATCGGAAATCACTCGTACTCGCACCCGCTGTATTTGTCGCGGACGCCGCGGCAGACCCTGGACGAGCTCACCCGGGCGCAGCAGGCGATCGCGGAGATCACGGGCGTCCGGCCGGAATGGTCGCGTCCGCCGTACGGCGTGCGGACGCCGGGCTATTTCCGCGCGGCGCGGACGCTCGGCCTCCGCACCATCCAGTGGACCGTCGCCGGCTTCGACTGGAAGCAGCGGCCGGCCGCGCGCATCGCGCGCGACGTCCTGCGCGGAGCGCGTGCGGGCGCCATCGTGCTTCTTCACGACGCGGATTCGGCCGGGAGGCGAAACCGGCGCGCCACCGTCGCGTCGATTCCCGCCATCGTCGACGGCGTCAGGGAACGCGGCCTCGACGTCGCGCCGCTGGGCGCGCTGCTCGCGGCGCCCGCAGCCGGCGTTCCGGAGCGTGTGCATGTCTGATCCGATACAGAGGCCCGTGGTCTTTCTGGATTTCGACGGGACGATCTCGCGCGTGGATGTCGTCGACGCCATCCTCGATCGCTTTGCCGACCCGGAGTGGCTGCGCGTCGAGCAGGAATGGAAGGCAGGACGCATCGGGTCCCGCGCGTGCCTGGCGGCGCAGCTTGCGCTCGTCAAGGCGTCGTCGACCGACGTTGATGCGCTGCTCGACTCGATCGAAATCGATCCGGGCTTTGTGCCGCTGCTGGACGCGTGCGAGACGGCCGGTGTGCGAGCGCACATCATCAGTGACGGCTTCGATTACTGCATCGCGCGGATCCTGGCCCAGATTCCATCGGCGCAGCAGGACCTGCTCAACGCGGTGACCGTCTCCGCGAGCCACCTCGAGCCGGAGGGAAGCGATCGGTGGCGGACGGCGTTCCGGTTCATGGAGGAGGGCTGCGCCCATGGATGCGCGACGTGCAAGCCG
>Ga0310810_10003837_pt1 | contig 16510 bp, 16 predicted proteins | sample NCmetagenome_FD_207641 | JGI IMG/M metagenome (GOLD analysis project Ga0310810, IMG submission 207641) | Soil microbial communities from experimental microcosm in Duke University, North Carolina, United States - NC | ecosystem: Engineered > Artificial ecosystem > Soil microcosm > Unclassified ... | reverse complement strand
CCTCGCGACGCTGATCATCGGGTTCGGCGTCCTCGTGGTGACGACGCGCAACACGGTGCATTGCGTGCTGTTCCTCGTCGCCAACTTTCTGTGTGTCGCGATGATCTACGTACTCCTCGCCGCAGAGTTCCTCGCGATCATCCAGATCCTCGTCTATGCCGGCGGGATCGTCGTGCTCTATCTGTTCGTGGTGATGCTGGTCAACCTGCAGCGGCAGCCGGCTACGGCGCCCGGCCGGCGGCCGCAAGCGCGCGCCGGGTTCGCGCTTGCGGCGGTCATGCTCGCGGAGTTGTCGGCGATCCTGGTGTTCTCCGCCTCCCATCCGGCCAGCGTCGCGGCGGCCGCGCCGCCCGCGCCTTCCGGCATGGGCAACACGACGATGGTCGGGCTGCTGCTCTATTCGGATTATCTCGTGCCGTTCGAGGTGGCATCGATGCTGCTGCTGGTCGCGATGGTCGGCGCCATCATCCTGGCGAGGAAGGACGCCTGATGCCCCTCACGCCGATCACGCCGTATCACTACCTGGTGCTGTCCGCGGCGCTGTTCTCGATCGGCGTTGTCGGGGTGATGGTGCGCCGCAACATCATCATCGTCCTGATGTCGATCGAGCTGATGCTCAACGCCGTGAACATCAACCTGGCCACGTTCTCGTACCAGCTGCACGACGGAGCCGGCCAGGTGTTCGCGATGTTCATCATTGCGGTTGCCGCCGCCGAAGCGGCTGTCGGACTCGGCATCATCCTGGCGTTCTACCGTAACAAGGAGACGCTGAACATCGACGAGATGAACACGATGCGATGGTGAGGAAGGCTCAGGGCTCAGGACTCAAGTGAAATACCTCTGGCTCATTCCGCTTCTTCCCGGCGCCGGCGCGGCGCTGAACGGGCTCCTCGGCATCCGTTGGTTCAGCCGTACGGTGTCGGGCGTGCTGGCGTGCGGCACGATGGCGGCCGCCCTCGTCGCCTCGGCCGTCATGTTCCTGAAGCTCATCGCGGTGCCGCCCGCCGACCGCGTCTACGACGTCGTCGTCGCCACCTGGATCCCGCAGATTCCGCTCGCGACTGCGCACGACATCGGCATGTTCTCTGTCGATTGGACGGCCCGGCTCGATCCGCTGTCCGCCGTGATGCTGCTGGTCGTGACCGGCATCGGGTTCCTCATTCACGTATACGCGACGGCATACATGAAGGACGAACCGCGCGGCCCCTACGCCAGGTTCTTCTGCTACCTGAACCTGTTCTGCCTTTTCATGCTCGTGCTCGTCCTCGGCGGGAACTTCCTCGTGATGTTCGTCGGCTGGGAAGGCGTCGGCCTCTGTTCCTACCTGCTGATCGGCTTCTGGTACGAGAAGAAGAGCGCCTCGGATGCAGGCAAGAAGGCGTTCATCACCAACCGGATTGGCGATTGGGGTTTCATTCTCGGAATCTTCCTGGTGTTTTTCACGTTCGGGACGCTCGACTTCCGGGAGGTCGCCGCGGCGGCGGCGGCGATGCCACGCGAGACCGCCGGGTTCGGCGCGCTGTCCGCGATCTGCCTGCTCCTTTTCATCGGTGCAGTGGGAAAGAGCGCTCAGATTCCATTGCATGTGTGGCTGCCGGATGCCATGGAAGGGCCGACGCCGGTGTCGGCGCTGATTCACGCGGCGACGATGGTCACGGCCGGCGTCTACATGGTCGCCCGCACCGCGGTGCTCTTCTCGCACGCACCGCTCGTGATGCAGATCGTCGGGATCGTCGGAGCATTGACCGCGCTCATGGCGGCGACTATCGGGCTCGTGCAGAACGACATCAAGCGCGTGCTCGCGTATTCCACGGTCTCTCAGCTCGGCTACATGTTTCTCGCGACGGGGGTCGGCGCGTTCGCAGCGGCTGTGTTTCATCTCGTCACGCACGCGTTCTTCAAGGCGCTGCTGTTTCTCGGAAGCGGGTCCGTGATCCACGCCATGGCCGGGGAGCAGGACATGCAGAAGATGGGCGGCCTGCGCAAATACATGCCGATGACATTCGTCACGATGATGCTGGGGTCGCTGGCGATTGCGGGCATCCCGCCGCTGGCCGGTTTCTTCAGCAAGGACGAGATTCTCTACCAAACGTTCCTCGGCAACCGGTTGCTGTGGGTGGTTGCGGCGATGACCGCGCTGCTCACCGCGTTCTACATGTTCCGGCTGATGCTGCTCACGTTCTACGGCTCCTACCGCGGTCCAGCCGGGACGCGCACGGCGTCGGCGGCGGCCGCCGCGCAGGCCGCGCTTCACGGCGTGCGTCATCCGCTCGATGCGCACGCGCACGGCCACGCGCACCAGGACGCTCACGAGGTGAGCCACGGGAAGGCGGACGTGCACGGCGAGCACTGGCCGGGGCCGCACGAGAGTCCGGCGGCGATGACGTTTCCGCTCATGGTCCTGGCGGTCGGCGCGATCGTCGCCGGCTTCGTCGGCGTGCCGCACGTGCTGCACGGAAATAACGCGATCGAAGCGTTTCTCGCGCCAAGCTTCGCCGCCTCTCACGAGGCCGCTGTCGACCCGCTGAGAGCGCCGGAATCCCCGGCGGCGCTCTCGAGTTCAGCGACCCTCGGATTGATGGCTCTCTCGGTGCTGATCGGAGTCGCCGGGATTCTTATGGCGCGGCACTTCTACCTTCGGGATCCGGAGCTGCCGGCTCGGCTGGCGCGCAGGTGGCGCGGCCTCCATGCGCTGGTCTTCAACAGGTTTTTCGTCGACGAGCTGTACGACGCGACAGCCATTCGCGGCACGCTTGCCTCGGCGCGCGGCCTCTTCGCGTTCGATCGCCGCGTCGTGGACGGCGCGGTCAACGGCGCTGCCGGGCTGACCCATATCGCCTCGTGGTTCTCGCACATGAGCGACAAGCACATCGTCGAGGGCGCCGTCAGCCTGGTCGCGTGGTCGGCCGGCCGGGGCAGTTTCCTCGTTCGGCGCATCCAGACCGGGCTCGTGCAGAATTACGCGCTGCTGATGGTGCTGGGGATCTTTGCGTTTCTGACCCTCTTTCTCCTCGCGCGATGATGTTTCGCAATCACCTGCTCTCGATCGTTCTCTTCACGCCGCTGCTGGGCGCGCTGATCCTGCTGTTCGTCCCGAGGCAGCGGGAGGGCGCGATCCGGTGGCTGGCCAACGGCTTCGGGTTACTCGGTTTCGTGATCTCGCTGCCGCTGTGGTTCTGGTATCAGCCGTTCGGCGAGCAGTGGCAGTTCGTCGAGCATGCCGACTGGATCCCGTCGATCGGCGCGTCCTACTACCTCGGCATCGACGGCCTCAGCCTGCTCCTGATCCTGCTGACGACACTGATCGGCGCGATTGCGATTCTGTCGTCGTGGTCGGTCATTACCGAGCGCGTGAAGGAGTACTACGTCGTCATGCTCGTCCTGCAGACGGGGATGATCGGCGCCTTCGTGTCGCTCGACTTCCTGCTGTTCTTCCTGTTCTGGGAAGTGATGCTCGTCCCGATGTACTTTCTCATCGGCATCTGGGGCGGCGGACGCCGCCTCTACTCGGCAATCAAGTTCTTCCTCTATACGCTGGTCGGCAGCGTGGTGATGCTGCTCGGCATCCTCGCGGTCTACTTCGTCTACCACGCGGCGACGGGCGAGTACACCTTCGACATTACGAAGTTCCAGCAGATGGACGTGCCGGCGGCGGCGCAGAAATGGATCTTCCTCGCGTTCTTTCTCGGGTTCGCGGTGAAGGTGCCGATGTTCCCGCTGCACACCTGGCTCCCCGACGCGCACACCGACGCACCGACGGCGGGCTCGGTCATCCTCGCGGCGGTCATGCTGAAGATGGGCACCTACGGCTTTATTCGCTTCAGCCTGCCGATCCTTCCACAGGCGACCCACGACTTCGTGCCGATGATGGCGGTGCTGTCGATCATCGGCGTCATCTACGGCGCGCTCGTTGCGCTCGCGCAGACCGACTGGAAGCGGCTGGTTGCGTATTCGAGCGTCAGCCACATGGCGATGATGATGCTCGGCATGTTCTCGCTGACGCCGGTCGGCCTGACCGGCAGCATCGTGCAGCAGCTCAACCACGGCATCTCAACCGGCGCGCTGTTCCTGATCGTCGGGGTCGTGTACGAGCGGCGTCATACTCGCGAGATCTCCGAGTACGGCGGGCTCTCGAAAATCATGCCCGCGTTCGCGGCGGTGTTTCTGGTGATGACGATGTCGTCGATCGGGCTGCCCGCGCTGAACGGGTTCATCGGCGAAATCCTGATCCTGCAGGGCGTCTATGTCGTGAACAAGGTCTGGGCCGCCGTTGCCGCCAGCGGAATTGTGCTCGGCGCCGCCTACATGCTGTGGCTCTTCCAGCGCACCATGTTCGGCAAGGTCGATAACCCGGCGAACGCCGGCCTCAAGGACCTCAACGCCCGCGAGATCGCGACGTTCGTGCCTTTGATCGCGCTGGCGATCTGGATCGGCCTGTACCCGACGCCAATCCTCCGCCGCCTGCAGTCCTCCGTCGGCCGCGTGGTCGTGCGGGTGAATTCCGTCTACGGTCCCGCGATCGCCAAGGCGGAGGCTGATTGCAATCGTCCCTCGGCCGCGGTCCAGGAGCCCGGCATGCCGGCCGGACTCATCGTCTCCGCGCCGTGCGAATCCGGAACCACAACGCCCGCGGCGGGACCCACAGCGGGGCAGGACAAGCGCTGATGCCCGCAGGCTTCACGCCGCGCGACTTCTACTACCTGCTGCCGGAGCTGGTGCTCACCGCAGGCGCGTGTCTGGTGCTCGTCCTGGACGTCGTGCTGCCGCGCAGCCGCCGCCTGCTCGTGTGGGCGGCGATGGGGACGCTCGCGGCTGCCGCCGTCTCGTTGCTGGCTGTCGACGGCGTGAACACCACGGTCGCGCGCGACCTCCTGGCGATCGACGGTTTCGCGTTTTTCTTCAAGATCCTCTTCCTGCTTGCTGCGGCCCTCACGGTCGCGATGTCCCCCGGTTATCTCGCGGTCGAAGGGGTCCGTCCCGGGGAGTACTACTTTCTGATTCTCTGCGCCACGCTCGGGATGATGGTCATGGCCGGCGGCATCGATCTGATCACGCTGTTCATCGGTCTCGAGACGATGGCGGTGTCGTTCTATGTGCTCACCGGCTACCTCCGGCCGAACCGCCGCTCGAACGAGGCGGCGATCAAGTATTTCGTCCTCGGCACGTTCTCGATGGCCATCCTGATCTACGGCATGTCGCTGTTATATGGCCTGACCGGGACGACGCACCTGCGCGCGATCGCGACGACGCTGGCGGCGGGCGACGGCGGTCTGATGCTGCCGCTCGCGGTGCTGCTGCTCGTCGCCGGCATCGGGTTCAAGATCGCGGCGGTGCCGTTTCATATGTGGGCGCCGGACGTCTATGAGGGTGCGCCATCGCCGGTCACGGCGTTCCTCTCGGTCGGCTCCAAGGCGGCCTCGTTCGCGATGCTCTTGCGCATCTTCGTCGAGGGCCTTCCCGCGTTCCGGGTCGACGGCGTGGGCACCGCCTGGGGCACGCCGTTCGGGTGGACGGCGTTCTTCTACGTGCTCGCGATCCTGACGATGACCGTCGGCAACCTCGCCGCACTGACCCAGGGAAACATCAAGCGGATGCTCGCGTACTCGTCAATCGCGCACGCGGGATACGTCTTGATCGGGATCGTGGCGGGGACGACGCGCGGCGTCACCGCGGCGCTCGTCTACCTGATGATCTATGCGTTCATGCAGCTCGGAGCGTTCGCAGTCGTCGTGCTCATGCGCCGTGCAGACATCGCGGGCGACGAACTCAAGGATCTCACCGCGCTCTCGACCACCCATCCCGGTGCGGCCGTCGCGATGCTGATTTTCATGCTGTCGCTCGGCGGCATTCCGCCGACCGCCGGTTTCATGGGCAAACTGTGGGTCTTCGGGGCCGCGATTGACGCCGGGTATGTGTGGCTCGCGGTCATCGGCGTGGCCAACAGCGCGCTCTCGCTGTACTACTACGTTCGCGTCGTCGTCTTCATGTGGTCGCCGGATCCGGGCGGCGAGAGCACGCCGCTCCGCATCAGCCCGGCGCTGGCGGCGGTCCTGATTGCCGCGGTCGCCGGCACGATCGGCCTGGGCGTCTATCCGCGGCTGCTGTTCGACCTCGCCCAGGCGTCCGCGAGTACTCTCGGCGCGGTCCCCGCTGTCGGACTACGATAGGGACGTGGACGAACAGGTTCCGCCAAAACGCGGCTCGCTCGCCGACTCGGTTCGGACGATCGGCGCGTTGAGCTCCGTCGGTCTGTCGTTCGTGCTCGCTATTGTCATCGGCGTGCTCTTCGGCTTGTGGCTCGACCGCATCTTCGGCACCAACCGGGTCTTCTTCTTCATCTTCTTCGTGCTTGGGTTCGTCGCCGGCATCTTGAACGTCTACCGCACCGCCGGACGATTCCTCAAATAGCGGCAAGCGAGGACGTGCAGGCCGAAGCGATTCTTCACCGCGTTCAGCTGACCGCGACCGTGGTCTGCATCGTTTTCGCGGCGATCGCATTCGCGCTGTCGCGCGCTCGGATCGAGCCGGTGGCCGCGGTGCTCGCCGGGGGATTGCTCGCCGGGATCAGCTACTGGATGCTGGCGTCGGGGGTCACGAACGTCGTCGATCTGATGATGCCGCGCGCCGGCGAACCGGCAGCGCCGGCCCGCCGATCGCGCGTCGGGATGATAGGGAAACTTGCGGGACGGTACGCTTTACTCGCTCTTCTGGCGTACGTTATGATTGCTCGTTTGCGCCTGCATCCGTTGGGGCTGCTGGTTGGCGCGTCCTCGGTTGTGGCGGCGGTTGCGATCGAAGCCGTCCGCTTCCTGTTGAAGAAGACACCTTAGTGGAAAAGCTCGAGCATCCGCTGCTCATCGTGCAATGGGTGAATGCCCTGCTCGGACCGCTCGTCAGAGCGGTTGGTGAGCGCATGGGATTCCATTTCACCGGACACGAAGTGATTCCCCCCTATCTCGTGATGGTGATGCTCGTCGTCGCGGGGCTCACCCTGCTGTCGATCATCGTCAAATCGCGGCTCAGTGTCGAGAATCCCGGCCGGCTGCAGATCCTGATGGAAGACGCGGTGGGCGCGGTCGTCGGCATTCTCGAAGAGTGGATTGGTCCGACCGGCCGCACCTATCTGCCGCTCATCGGTACGCTCGGCATCTTCATCCTCACCTGCAACTATCTCGGGCTGGTGCCGGGCTTCATGTCGCCCACGACCAGCATCAACGTGACGCTCGGCTGTGCGCTGACGACGTGGGTCTACTATCACGTTCAGGGGATCAAGGCGCAGGGGCCGATTGCCTACATCAAGCACTTCGCGGTGCCGCCCGGCTCGCCGGTCTGGATGGCGCCGCTCATGCTGATCATCGAGATCATCAGTCATCTGTCGCGCGTCCTGTCGCTCTCGCTGCGGCTGTTCGGCAACATCTTCGGGGAAGAGATGGTGATCCTGATTATCTTCAGCCTCATCCCGTTTCTCGCGCCGCTGCCGATGATGGTGCTCGGCCTCGTGACGGGCGGCCTGCAGGCGTTCATCTTCGTCCTGCTGTCGACCATCTACTTGCAGGCAGCCGTCGCGGTGGAGCACCACGTCGACGAGCACGGGCACGATGCGCCGCACGGGCGTGAGGCTCCGGCAGCAGCTTAGAGTGTGTTCACGTGGCTTGAGTGTTCACGTGTTAAGGAAGAAGGAAAAAGGAAAAAGGACTGCCGTTTTCCTTAACAAGGTTCAGTAGAGGAGGCGTGGGTCGTGAATAGACGTTTGGTTTTGACGTTCGCAATGGTGGTGGCGGCAGGGATTTTCGCGCCGGTGTTCGCGCAGGAGCCCGCGGCGCTTGCCGCGCCGACGGAGGTCGCGAAGTGGTCGATCATCACTGCCGGCTTCGCTCTGGGGCTCGCGGCCGGGCTGGCCGCGCTCGGGCAGGGACGTGCCGTTGCCGCTGCGTCGGAGGCCATCGCGCGAAACCCCGGCGCCTCCGGGGAAATCCGCGGCGCGTTGATTCTCGGTCTCGTCCTGATCGAGTCCCTCGTCATCTACGTGCTGCTGATTTCGCTGATCCTGTTCTTTGTGAACCCGTTCACGAAATAGTTCCCATCGGTTGTCGGCCGTGCCGGCCTTCGGCCGGCCATTCCCGGGCGGGGCCGGAGTCGGCCCCGCCACCCTTCGTTGTCGCTCCCACGTTTTGCACGCATCGACGCCCTCCTGCTCCTGATGGCGCTCATCTGGGGCACCAACTACGCCATCGTCAAACACGCGTTCAGGGAGATGGATCCCCAGGCGTTCAATGCCATCCGGTTGATCGTCGCGTCGTCCGTCTTCGTGGTGATCATGCTGGTGGCGCGGCGCACCGGACGCGGCGTTCATGTAGGGGCGTCGCAGCCGGGCGTCTTCTACACGCCGCACGCGATGACGCGCCGGGAGCTGCTCGCACTCGCGGCGCTGGGCATTGTCGGGCAGTCGCTCTACCAGTACTTGTTCATCGCGGGGCTCGCGCGCACGAGCATCGCCAACAGCGCCGTCATTGCCGCAGCGGCGCCGGTGATGATCGCCGTCGTGAACGGCGTCGCCGGCGAAGAGCACCTCGGTCCCGCGCACTGGCTCGGAGCGGCTCTTTCGCTGCTCGGTATCTACATCGTCGTTGGTCCGGGCGTGAAGATCGGTGGCAGTTCCGTGCGCGGAGATCTGCTGATGCTCGGGGCCATGGGCTGCTGGTCCGCCTACACGCTCGGCGCGCGCCCGCTGATGACGCGGCATTCGCCGGTGGCCGTGACGGGGATCTCGATGGCGTTTGGGGCGCTGTTCTACGTGCCTGCCGTCGCCAGTCATCTCGCGGGACTGCACTGGAACGCCGTGAGCACGATGACCTGGGTTGCCCTGGTGTATTCGGCCACCTGCTCGCTGTCGCTGTCCTATACGATCTGGTACGCGGCTGTCCGCGAGATCGGCAGCGCGCGGACGTCGGTCTATTCGAACCTGGTGCCGGTCTTTGCCATGGCGACGGCGATCATCTTCGTCGGCGAGCCGGTGAGCGGCCGGAAAATCGCGGGCGCCGCCGCGGTGCTCATCGGGGTGGCGCTAACCCGCGTTGGCACGCTCAACCCGGCTCCTGACTAGGGCTTCACGGGGGGTTCTACAGGGTTCTACGAGGTTCTACAGGGTTCTGCGGGGTTCGGTTCTACAGGGTTCTGCATAGTTCGGTTCGACAAAGGTTCGACCGAACCGGGCGGACCTAGCCGAACATTGTAGAACCTGGTCGAACCCGTGAAAGATCTTGGCCCGATCTCTGCACGCGTCACGAGCGTGTTGACCAGGATTCTCTCGGGCGCAGAGGATGAGCTGGTTCGCGAAGAGCGGCGCGTGCTGGCCAGGCTGCGAACGGCGCTCGCCCGGTTCGATGCAGCTCCCGAACATCAGCAGGCGCTCGCAAAATCCATCGAACAGCTCGACGAATTGTTCCTGCTCGTCATCGTCGGAGAATTCAACTCCGGAAAGAGCGCGTTCATCAACGCCCTGGTCGGCTCGAAGGTGGCGCAGGAAGGGGTGACGCCGACGACGGCGCAGATCAACGTGCTGCAGTACGGCGAGACGCTGGACCGCAGCGTACGAGAGGCGAACCTTCACGTGATTACGGCGCCCGCGGAGATCCTCCGCGAGATCCACATCGTCGACACACCGGGCACCAACGCCATCATCCGAGAGCACGAAGCGATTACCGCGGACTTCGTCCCGCGGTCGGATCTGGTGCTGTTCGTCACCTCGGCGGACCGGCCGTTCACCGAGACCGAGCGCGCGTTCCTCGAGCAGGTACGCGGCTGGGGCAAAAAAGTCGTCGTCGTCATCAACAAGATCGACATCCTGGACGGCGCGCGGCAGATCGAGGAAGTGCGCGGCTTCGTCGCGGACAACGCCCGCGTCCTGCTCGGGTTCAATCCGGAGATCTTCCCGGTCAGCGCCCGGCTCGCGCTGCGCGCGAAGCAGGGGGACCCGTCGGCCTGGGCGGCGAGCGGATTCGAGCCGCTCGAGCGCTACATCCGCGAGACGCTCGACACGCCGGGACGCGTGCAGTTGAAGCTGCTGAATCCGCTCGGGGTCGGCGCGGCCCTGACCGAACGGCATGTCGCGGCGGTGCGCGAACGCGCCGAGCTCCTGCGCGACGACTTCGCGACGCTCGACGAAGTGGATCGTCAGCTCGCGATGTACCAGTCGGATCTGATGCGCGACTTCGAGTTCAGGATCTCGGACATCGACCGCATCCTGCTGGAGATGGAGAAGCGCGGCCACGAGTTTTTCGACGACAACATGCGGATCGGCCGCGTCATGGACCTGCTCAACCGCAGCCGCATGCAGCAAGGCTTCGAGCAGACCGTGGTCGCCGATACGCCGCAGCAGATCGAGCGCAAGGTCGGCGAGCTCGTCGACTGGCTGGTCGACGCCGACTTGCGGCAGTGGCAGGACGTCACGAAACACCTCGCGCAGCGGCGGCGGCAGTACGAGGACCGCATCGTTGGCGAGTCGGATTCGGCGCGGTTCCACTACGATCGCACGCGCCTCATCGAAGGGGTCGGCCGCGAGGCGCAGAAGGTGGTGGACTCCTACGACCGCCGCAAGGAAGCCCGCGAGCTGGCCGATGGTGCCCGGAACGCGGTCGCCGCGGCGGCGGCGGTGAGCGCCGGGGCGGTCGGATTGGGCGCGCTCATCACGATCGTGGCCACGACCGCCGCGGCCGATGTCACCGGTCTCATCATGGCCTCGGTCCTCGCCGCGATCGGGTTCTTCATTCTTCCGGCCAAGCGCGAGAAGGCGAAAGAGGAAATGCGGAAGAAGATCGGCGCGGTCCGCGAGAAGCTGTCGACGGCGCTGAAGGATCAGTTCGCACGGGAGATCGGCAAGAGCGGCGAACGCATCCGGGAGGGCATCGCGCCTTATAGCCGTTTCGTCCGGGCCGAGGGGGAGAAGCTGCGCACGACGGAGCACGAGCTGAAGGAGATCGGCGCCGAGCTCGCCTCGCTTCGCTCCCGGATCGACAAACGCGCCGCCTGATCTCGGCCAGCCGAGTAACATGACCGGATGAAACACGCCGGCCGTGAACTTCTCAATGTGCTTCTGATCGTCCTCGGCGTCCTGTCCGCCGGGATGGGCCTCCACGGATTCCTGCTCTCCAGCAATTTCATCGACGGCGGGGTGACCGGCGTCTCCATGTTGGGTTCGAAGGTCACCGGGACGCCGCTCTCGATCTGGATTCCCCTCGTCAACCTGCCGTTCGTGGCGCTCGGCTATCGGCAGATTGGCGCCGCGTTCGCGGTGCGCAGCGCCGCCGCCATCGGCGGCCTTTCGCTCGTCCTCGCGACCGTCCACTTCCCGGACGTCACGCCGGATCTGCTGCTCACCGCGGTGTTCGGCGGGTTCTTCATCGGTGCCGGCATCGGCCTCGCGATCAGGGGCGGGGCCGTGCTCGACGGTACCGAGATCGCCGCGCTCATCATCAGCAAGCGCAGCTACGTGCTGAAGGTGGGCGATGTCATTCTGCTGTTCAACGTGGTCCTCTTCGTCGCCGCCATGTCGCTGCTCGGTGTCGAGCCCGCTTTGTACTCGATTCTCACCTATGTCACCGCCGCCCGCACGCTCGACTTCGTGGTCAACGGAATCGAGGAGTACACCGCCGTCACGATCGTTTCGGGGACCAGCGGCGAGATCGCCGCCCGCATCATGGTCGAACTGGGCCGCGGCGTCACGCTGTATCGCGGGCGCGGAGGATTGAGTGTCGCGGACCAGGAGATCATCTACTGCGTGGTCACGCGGCTCGAGATCGGGAAAGTCACGGCGCTGGTTCGGCGTTTCGATCCCAACGCCTTCATCACGTCACATCCGTTGACGAGCGTTGACGGCGGCACGGTGAAGCGCGCGCTGCTGCACTAACGGAAGCCGGGGATCCGCTTCGCCAGCCAATCCTCGATCGTCGTGAAGTAGCCTGGTACGAACCGTTGCAGTGACTTCGTCTCCGCGTTGCTTCCTACCTTCGCCTCCCACTGAGCGTGGTTGGCCTGCGGCAGAATCGTGAGCGTGTAATCCCGATTGCCGCCCTCTTTGAGTGCCGCGTCCCACGCAGCCTTGTTCTTTCCGGCGAGGACGTTGTTGTCCAGTTCTCCCCAAATGGCGAGGGTCGGTGTCTGGAGCTGACGCAGGGTTGGGGCGGGATCGTAGAAATACAGCCGCCGAATGAATTGCCAGTAGGGATCGTCCGGCGTGCCCGGAATGGTTTTCGGGGCCGCGCCGAGCCTCGCGACGATCTTTCCGCGCGCTGTGGCGTACTCGTCCCATCCGTTGCCGGTACGCGCGTATGCGTACTGCAGCTTCAGGAGCGCGATGATTTCGTCGACTGTCGCAGGCGGCATGCCGGTCATCGTCATCTCGTTGCGCGCCTGATCGATCGTTGTCTCGGCCGCTGGGATACCTGCTCCTGAGATACTGATCAGAAATGCCAGCTCCTTCGCCCGAACGGCGGCGAGCGGCATGATCCAACCCGCCTGGCTGATGCCCATCAGCCCGATGTGGGTCGCGTCGATGTCGCTGCGGGTTTTGAGATACTCGAAAGCCCCGATCGCATCGCCAGCCAGGTCGTCGAGCGACGCCGTGTTCCAGTCGCCGGTGGATTCGCCGACGCCGCGCTTGTCGTAGCCGAGGACGGCAATGCCCCGCCGAATCAGGAACCTCGCCCAGGGCAGCATGTATTCCCGATTCTCGGCGCCGGAACCGTGGACGAGAATGATCGCGGGATGTTTGACGCCCGTCGCGGGGCTGATCAGCGTGCCCGCCAGCTGAATGGCGCCATTCGAAAACCGAACGTCTTGACGCTTTTCGATCTCCACGCGCCGGGCTGAGCGCGGAGTGCTGCCCGCACGCTGCCAGCTGAGCGAGATGATCTGCCCAGCCGGGTCGCGCTGGAATTCGATTCGAGACTCGATTGACGATGAATCCGCCATGCCGGGTCCCGCGAAGAAGTGATCGCGCTCGGCCGGGTACAGCGTCCGAACGTCGCCCGATTCGTCGAACGACACGAGCTCACGGGGTTTACCGAATCCAACGAATTCATCCCACAGCTGCACGTACACGTGGGCATTCGGACCCCAGCGGTAGACGCCCGCGTATTCACGGAGGACTTTTTCGTCCAGCGGCCGTACCGCAGGAGCCTGGCGCGCCCGGACCGCGCTCGCAATCGCCGACAAAAGCACGACGACTGCGACGGCCGCCCCGATGAATCTCGAGCGACTCATACAGCCTCCTATCCGGCATCAAGCCCGGGCGTGCGGGCGGCGTGCTGCCAGCGCAATGTAGACAGTCGCCGCGACACCAAAGCCGACGAACCAGGCGTAGTCGTAGAGCGGCCGCATCACGGGTAAGACGAGTCCTCCCCACGCGGCGGCGCAGCCGGCGACGGTCGCGGCGATTCCCGCTCCATTCCACCGTCCGTAGCGCCCGTCGGCCAGATACAAATCCTCGAGCGCGAGATGCCGCTTTCTGATGATCCAATAATCCGCAATCAATACGCCGGCAATCGACCCGAGCCCACCGGAATATCCCAGCAGCCAGTTGAAGATATAGCCCGAGGGATCGGCGAGCAGGCGCCAGGGCTGAATCACGATGCCGAGAATTCCCGTAATGAGCCCGCCTGTCTTGAACTTGATCAATCGCGGGAACGCATTCGCGAAATCATTCGCCGGCGAGACGACGTTGGCGGCGATGTTGACGGCGAGTGTGGCGACGACCGCGGTGAACATCGAGATGGCGATGACGAAAGGATTACTGAAGCGTCCGATCAGCTTGATCGGGTCCCAGATCACCTCGTGATAGATGATCGCGGTCGCACTCGTGATCAGCACGCCCATCGCCGCGAAGACGAACATGGTCGTGGGCAGCGCAATCGTCTGGCCGATGACCTGTTCCCGCTGGCTGCGGCCGAACCGCGTGAAGTCGGGCATGTTGAGCGACAGCGTCGCCCAGAATCCGATCATCGCGGTCAGCGACGGCACGAACACCGGCAGGAACTGGGACAGCGTCTGAAATTTGCCCGGCTGTGACAGGAGCGGCCCGAATCCTTTCGCCTCGGTCACCGCCCATGCGAGCAGCAGCGTGGTCATGATCAGGACGAAGGGGGCCGCCCAGTTCTCGACTGCGCGCAGCAGATCCATGCCCCGGTACACCACCGCGACGTTCAGCGCCCAGAACAGGAGGAACGAAATCCACTCGGTCGTTGAATGACCGCTGAAGCCCGGCCCGAGGAGCTCGTGCCACCCGGGGATGACGCTGGTGAAGAAGGTGTTGAGCGCTTCGCCTCCGATCCAGGCCTGGATGCCGAACCAGCCGCACGCGACCACCGCCCGCATGAGCGCCGGAACGTTCGATCCAAGGGTGCCGTAGGCGGCACGGGCGAAGACCGGAAACGGGATCCCGTACCGTGTACCCGGATGCGAGTTGAGCAGAATAGGAATGAGGACGATGGAGTTGCCGAGCGCGACGGTGAACAGCGCCTGCGACCAGCTCATGCCGGTCGCCATCAGTCCCGCCGACAACATGTAGGTCGGGATGCAATGCGCCATGCTGATCCACAGCGCCGCATAGTTGTAAGTGCTCCACGTCCGCCGCGCGATGGGCACCGGCGCCAGATCTTCGTTGTACAGCGCGCTCTGCTCGACGCGAGACGTGTCGAGCAGCTCGACGCGGCCGTCCGGCCGCTCGATCTGCGTGGCGATGGCGGTCACCAGGATGTCCTCCGGTCAACGGGAAGGCAGATAGTACACTAGCGAGGCTGGCTCACAACATCGAGGCTCGGCTCAAAGTGCTAACATCCGCCACCGTACCATGAGTCTCATTCGCGTCACCTCGGCCCGCCAACTCGCCATCGTCGTCTGCGTTCTCGGCACGATCGGCTGCGATCACCTGACCAAGCACGCGGCAACGATCACGCTCGCGGGATTTCCGACCCGTTCATATCTTGCGGATACGATCCGCCTGGGATATGCCGAAAACGCAGGCGGGTTCCTCAGCATGGGAGCGAGCCTGCCCCTCGTGCCTCGGAGCGCCGTGTTCACCGTCATTCCAGCGTTGCTCTTGATCGCGATCACCGCGGTCGCGATTCGCAGAAGGTGGGGCGGAACGCTCGCACTCGGCGCAGCGCTGTTCGTCGCCGGCGCGGCGTCAAATTGGATCGACCGCCTGGCTCGTGGCACCGTAGTAGATTTCCTGAACGTTGGCATCGGTCCGGTACGGACCGGCATCTTCAACGTCGCTGACGTCGCGATCATGGTGGGTGCGTTGATGTTCGTGTACGAGGAATTCCGTCCCAGCGCCACCAGCGAGGGACCACCCACGCTCGAGTGATGATCGGTGAACGGCCTCCACGGGCGCGGTGCGCGCAGCTGGTGCGCCAGTGGCTCCGCGACGCGAATGCCTGAAAACGCAATCCGGACGGTATGGTTCGTCTGGTGGATCTCGTGGATGGCGGCGGCCGCCTGGAGCGATCGCGCCGTGCAGCGGCCCCCGAGACGGCATCAAATCGTGTACCGGCTGTTCGCCGCCGCCGGCGCCGTGCTGTTGTTTGGACTGTACCGGCACGATGTGCGCGCGGAGGTGCTTCTGTGGCGCACGCCGGGTTGGCTGGCGGCGTCCATGGTCGTGATGGCGACCGCCGGGCTGCTCTTTACCTGGTGGGCGCGGATCCATCTCGGCCGACTGTGGTCGGCCAGCGTCGGCCGCAAGGCGGATCACCGCGTCATCGATACTGGTCCGTATGCGCTGGTCCGGCATCCCATCTACACGGGCATCATCGTCGCGTCGATTGCCACCGCGGCGCTGCGCGGAACGATCCTTTCCTGGCTCGGCGCCGGCGTGATGACGGCCGGCTGGGTGATCAAGGCGCGGATGGAGGAGAAGTTTCTGCGCGAGCAACTTGGCGCCGAAGCGTACGGCGCATATGCCCGGAGAGTGCCGATGTTGTCACCCTTCGGCGCGCGCCGGCGGATGTAAGTATGGGGATCCTGACCGACGACATGAAGCGCATTGTCCTGGAGCAGCGTCTTGGCTTCGTCGCCACCGTATGTCCCGACGGAACTCCGAATCTGTCCCCGAAAGGCACGACGACAGTGTGGGACGATGACCATCTGGTGTTTGCGAACATCCGATCGGCTGGCACACTGGCCAACCTGCGGGAGAATCCCAGCGTGGAAGTCAACGTCGTTGATCCGTTCGTACGAAAGGGTTACCGGTTCAAGGGTGTTGCGTCGATTCTGGAATCCGGCGCCGTCTACGATCGAGCCATTGATTTCTACAAGGCGCGCGGTTCACAGGTGAACCTGATTCGCGAGATCGTGCTCATACGCGTGACGAGCGCGCACCCGATGGATTCCCCCGCGTACGATATCGGGATGACCGAGGACGAAGTACGCGATCGCTGGGAACGCCATTTCGCGTCGCTGAGACCGGCAGCACGTAAAACGCCGGCCGGCTAGGAGTCCGTCATCATCCTCC